>Ga0070682_100000780_pt1 | contig 18750 bp, 15 predicted proteins | sample KBSC63LmetaG_FD_64668 | JGI IMG/M metagenome (GOLD analysis project Ga0070682, IMG submission 64668) | Corn rhizosphere microbial communities from Kellogg Biological Station, Michigan, USA - KBS C6-3L metaG | ecosystem: Host-associated > Plants > Roots > Rhizosphere | place: USA: Michigan... | reverse complement strand
ATCAAGGTGAATAACCGGAAAGTCCTCGATGGCGTGATGGACGCGGCTAACATTTCTGCTTCACAGCGCCTCACAGTTTTGCGCGCTATCGATAAGTTGGATCGTCTCGGAGTTGACGGTGTTGAGCAACTTCTTCGGAAAGGACGAAAAGACGAAAGCGGTGATTTTACAAAGGGCGCCGAGCTAAACGATATTCAGGTTAGTCGAATTATCAATTTCACAGGCTGGGGCGAGCGAGGTTCTGGCTCGATAAGCACGACCGGTTCAAATGAAGTCACGATTGCGAATTTTGAAACTGCGGTTGAAGGTAACGCCCTTGGAGAAGAAGGTGTAAAAGAGCTATCGCTCATTAAGGATCTAATCGCTGCGTCAAAGTATGACGATCGCGTAAAAATCGATCCCTCCGTCGTCCGCGGGCTCGAATATTACACCGGCCCCGTCTACGAAGCCGATCTGACGTTTGAAACCAAAGACGAAAAAGGAAATCCTGTCCGCTTCGGCTCGGTCGGCGGCGGGGGGCGCTATGACGGTCTCGTTGCGCGCTTTCGCGGCGAACCGGTGCCGGCGACCGGATTTTCGATCGGCGTCTCGCGGCTGCTCGCGGCGTTACAGACGCTTGGCAAAGCCGGTGCGGAAAGCGAATTCGGCCCTGTCGTCGTCACGGTTTTCGACAAAGATCGCGTCAGCTATTACCAGAACATGGTGAAAACGCTGCGCGACGCCGGCATCCGCGCCGAGCTTTACCTCGGCAACCCGAAGAATTTCGGCAACCAGTTGAAATACGCCGACCGGCGCAACTCGCCTTGCGCCGTCATCCAGGGCGGCGACGAAAAAGCCAAGGGCGAAATCCAGATCAAGGATCTGATCGAAGGCGCGAAGGCGGCGGCCGCCATCGCCTCCAATAAAGAGTGGCGCGAGGCCCGTCCCGCGCAGTTTTCGGTGCCGGAAGGCGACCTTGTGAAAGCCGTGCGCGAAGTGCTTTCGCGGCATCGCGGCCGCGGTCATTAACTTTTTCACTGTCATTCCGGGGCGCGAGCGCAGCTCGCGAGCCCGGAATCCAGAGGAAAGCGCTGGATTCCGGATCGCCGCTTCGCGGCGTCCGGAATGACAAGAGTAACGTGGCGCATCCCGCCCGCCTTTGCTACAAGCCCCGCTCCTTACAAGGAACAAGCCGTGAGTTTCGATGCCGCCGATACACGCGCGCGGAACGGACGCGCCGAAGCGCTCGTAGAGCTTTACGAGCGCGCGGCTTACGTGCGCGTGCAGCCGGCGATCTTGCAGCCGGCGGACGCCTTTCTCGAACTCTCGGGCGAGGAATTGCGGCGGCGCTTGTTCCTCACCACCGACGCCGACGGGCGCGAAATGTGCCTCCGTCCCGATCTCACGATTCCGACTTGCCGTCTGCACATCGAATCCAGCGCGCCTGTTCCGGCGAGCTATTGCTATCTCGGCCGCGTCTTCCGCGACCGCGGCGGGGGCGCCGGCGAATATCTGCAGGCTGGAATCGAGTCGCTCGGCCGCGAGGATTTAGAGGCGACCGACGCCGAAACGCTTGCGCTTGCGCTCGATTCCGCGAAACACTTCGGCGTCGAGAAGCCGATGATCCGCATGGGCGACGTGGGCTTGTTCTCCGCTTTCGTTGCGGCGCTGAATCTTTCGCCCGCCTGGCGGCGGCGCCTGCTGAAGGACTTCAACCGCACCGGCACGCTCGCGGCGGACCTTTCGAGCCTGAAGCAGATTTCTTCGGCGCCCTCTCCGCACGCCGGAATGCTGGCTGCGCTCGAAGGCTCCGATCTCGCGTCGGCGCGCGCCTTCGTCGCCGATCTTCTTTCGATCGCAGGCATTTCGAATGTCGGCGGCCGCACCGTGGGCGAGATCGCCGAGCGCTTTCTGGAGCAGGCCTCGCTCGGCTCGGCGGGCGGGCTCGGCAGCGGCAACTGCACGGCGTTAGAGCGTTATCTTTCGGTCGAGGGCGATCCGGATGAAGCGCTCGCGGAATTGCGCGCGCTCGCGAAGGATTCGAACCTCGATCTCTCGGCGGGGCTCGACCGGCTCGAGCAGCGCATCGGTTTCATGGCGGCGGGCGGCGTCGATCTCTCAATCGTGCGTTTCTCGACAGCTTTCGGCCGCGCGCTCGACTACTACACCGGCATGGTGTTCGAACTTTACGATCCGCGCGGTCAAGTGAAGTGGCCGCTGATCGCGGGCGGCCGCTACGACAGGCTGATGACGCTTTTGGGCGGCAAGAACGCAATTCCAGCCGTCGGTTTTGCCGCATGGATCGAGCAACTCGAACAGGCGGGTGCCGCATGAGCGCGCTCATCATCGGCGTTCCCTCGAAAGGCCGCTTGCAAGAAAATGCGCACGCGTTTTTCAAGCGCGCGGGAATTTCGCTCGTGCAGCCGCGCGGCGGACGCGACTATCGCGGCACCGTCCCCGAGATTGAAGACGCGGAAGTCGTGTATCTGTCAGCGGCGGAAATCGCGGGCAATCTTTCGCAAGGAACGATTCACTTCGGCGTCACCGGCGAGGATCTCGTGCGCGAGACGATGCCGGATGCGGATGCACGCGTGCTGATGATCGACGGGCTCGGCTTCGGTTTCGCGAATGTCGTCGTCGCCGTGCCGCAGGCGTGGATCGACGTGCGCTCGATGCAGGATCTCGACGACGTCGCGACCGCTTTTCACGCGAAGCGCGGCAAGCGCATGCGGGTAGCGACGAAATACGTAAACCTAACGCGTTCTTTTTTCGCGCAACACGGGATTGCCGACTACCGCATCGTGGAAAGCGCGGGCGCGACCGAAGGCGCGCCGGCAACGGGCACCGCTGAACTCATCGTCGACATCACAACGACAGGATCGACGCTCGCCGCGAACGGGCTGAAAGTCGTCGACGACGGCGTGATCCTGCGTTCGCAAGCCAATCTTGTTGCTTCGCTCGGCGCAAACTGGGGTCAGCGCGAGCGTGCGAGCGCTCGCGCGCTTCTGGACCGCATCGCGGCCGAGCGCGTCGCGCGCACGACGCGGGAAGTCCGCTCGCGTTTCAAGACCGCGGACGCAGAGCTTGTCGCCGAAGCGAAAGGACGATTTCGAGCGATCGCGCCTTTAGGCGGGCCGACTTCGTCGGGGATGCTCACTCTTCTTTGTCCGCCCGAGACGGTGCATGAGCTTGCAATCTTCCTCCGCCAGCGCGGCGCGGAAACCGTGATGGTCGCGGCGCCCGAATATATTTTCGAGCGCGAGAACCCTCTTTACGAGGCGCTGATCTCGAAGATCGGGTGATGCCCGCTTTCGTCATGGCCGGGCTTGTCCCGGCCATCCACGCCTTGACGGAATCTCAGCGAGAAAGGCGTGGATGCCCGGCATAAAGCCGGGCATGACAGTGAAGAGCTAGGCGTTTCGGAATACGATCGCCCGCGCGAGCGTGAAATTCACGACAAAGCCGACGCCAATGCCAAACAATTTCGCGAGCGGCAGCGGCACATATTTCGCCGCGACCACGAGCGTCGCGGTGTGCGCAACGAAGCCGGCGACCTGGCTCGCGGCGAACAGGAGATAGGCGCGAAAGCTCAATTCCTCGTGCCGCTTCTTGAAGGTGAAGCGCGAGTTCAAAATATAAGAGACGCTGACGGCCACGACGAAGGACGTCGTATTTGCCGCGATCAGCGACCACTCGTGGCTTAAATTCGGCGCGACGGCGGCAAGGATCGCGACCATCGTAAAAAAGACGGTGGCGTCCACGCCGGCATTCACGAGGCCGACGAGGCCGAAACGGAACATCTGAAAAGCTAGCTCGCGCAAAGCGAATCCTCCGCAATCACGGGGGTGATAGCACGGCTTTAACGAAGGCAAAGACTTGCTCCCGCGACCGATGTACGCGCGCGCGCACCTGCGCTACATAAGATCAGAGGATCGGAAGATGGCCATAGCCGGAACGAGAGCACGAGGAAGCTTGGGCACGGGCGCGATCCGCCCGGCGCAGGGCCTTTCGGTCATCGTGCCGCTCTATAACGAAGCCGAGGGACTGCCAGCGCTGCACAAGCGGCTGGCGCAGTTCGCGGAACGCCTCCGAGCCGAGCGAAAACTTTCCACCGAGATCGTCTATGTCGATGACGGCAGCAAGGACGACACGCTCGAAATCGCGCGCCGTCTGCCGCAGGGCGGCGTCGATTTTCAGATCGTTTCGTTCTCGCGCAATTTCGGCAAAGAAGCGGCGCTCCGCGCGGGGCTCGACCACGCGCGCTTCGACGCGCTTCTCTTCATGGACGGCGACGGGCAGCATCCGCCGGAGCTTGCCGACCAGCTCGTGAATTTCTGGATCGACGAAGGCTACGATGTCGTCTTCACCGCGAAGGCGCATCGCGCAAGCGAGTCGGCGCTTCGGCGCGCAGCGGTGCATGGTTTTTATAAAATGCTGAACTGGGGCGCGCGACACCCGATTCCGGAAGACGCGGGCGATTTCCGCCTGCTCTCACCGCGCGCGGCAGCGGCGTTGAAGCAGCTTCCCGAGCGCAACCGCTTCTTCAAGGGACTTTCGAGCTGGATCGGGTTCAAGCAGAAGCGCGTGCCTTACGAGCCCGCGCCGCGCACGCACGGCACTTCGACCTGGAATTACCGGACGCTTCTCGGGCTTTCGATCGAGGGACTCACCGCCTTTTCGACCGCGCCCTTGCGACTCGCGAGCCTGTTCGGCGTCATTATTTCCGCGAGCGCCTTCCTGTTCGGTCTCTGGATCGTGTTTGAGACGATCTATTACGGCAAAGATGTGCCGGGTTATCCCTCGATCATGGTGAGCGTGATGGTGATCGGCGGCGTGCAACTTCTGATGATCGGGATCGTCGGCGAATATATCGCTAAGATCATGTCGGAGCTGCGCGGCCGGCCGGTGTATTTCGTCGCCGAGCACGAGATTTTCGAAGCCGCCGGCAAAAAGGATCCGCGCGAGGCCGCCGAATGAGGCGCATCGTTCTGTGCGCCGACGACTATGCTCTCTCTCCCGGCGTCTCGGCCGGAATCCGCGAGCTGCTTACGGCTGGCCGCCTCAACGCCACTTCGGTGATGACAATTTTTCCGGAGTTGGAGACCGAGGCGAAGGCGCTGCTCTCGGTGAGGAGCCCAATTCCGTTTCAGATCGGGCTGCATGCGACACTCACCGGCGGATTTCGCCCGCTATCGGCGACACCGATCCCCTCGCCTGACGGACATTTGCCGATGTCGCGCGAGACATGGCCGCCGTTCGGGTTTCTGCGCATCAGTGGCACGAGAGTGAAAGCGGAAGTCAGCGCGCAGCTCAAAAATTTCATCCGCGTCTTCGGCCGCGCGCCGGATTATGTCGACGGCCATCAGCATGTGCAGCTGATGCCAGGCGTGCGTGTCCCGTTTCTCGCGGCGGTGAAGGAACTTGCGCCGAACGCCTGGGTGCGGCAGTGCGCGCCGGCGCGCTGGAGCGACGAGTTCTTGAACGCGAAGAGCCGGTTTCTGGGATTCTTGAGTTTGGGATTCCGCAGTAGGGCGCGCCGCGCGAACCTCGCGTTCAATCCCGCTTTCTCCGGCGCTTATGACTATGACCGGCCGAGCGATTTCGGCGCTTCATTCGCGCGTTTCGTGAGAGGAATACCGGAAGGTAGCGTCATCATGTGCCATCCCGGCCATCCGGACGACGTTTTGCGCACACGCGATATCCTGACCGATCAGCGCGAGAAAGAATTTTCGTTTTTTATAAGCGGCGAAATGCCCCGGATCATGGCCGAGGCAGGCGCGACTCTTGCTTAAATTATTCTCGAGCGACCTTGCCGTTGCGCGCGCCCCGATCTTAATGCGCGTCGTCCTGATCGCTTTTCTGGCTGGTATTTATCTTTTCAACGTATTCGAGTTGCGGCAGTGGATGGAGGCGGAAATTCCGACCGGGCCCGACCAGCAATGTTATCACCGGCAAGCTCAGCTTTTCGCGGAAAGCGGAATTATCGGCGGACTGGACACGGCTGTTACTTTCGAGGGCGCGAGTTACTTGATTTCGAAAGCAAAGGCCTTCGGCTTGCTCGCTACACCCGAACCCGGGTGGATCGCGGCGGTTGCGCCGGAATGCCACCGCTACAAAAGCGCGACAGGAAAAATCATCTCGCAGTATCCACCCGGCACAGGATTCTTGCTGTCACTTTTTCCTGACGGAAGACGGGTGCGTCTCCTCTATATCGTTATCGAAACAATCATTTTGGGCTGGTTCGCGTATTTATTGTGGTTCGCCCGGAACATTGCCGCCTCGCTCCTCGTCTGCGCGCTTGGCTGCTTTGCGGTGATACAGCTGAACTACGAAGGATATATGAGTTTTTCGCTCGCCCCTTCCATGTTGTTGTGCCTGCTGCTCGCGTTTTGCACGGTCAAAATGCTCACATGCGAAACGCGCCAGAAGCAGGCATTATTCGCGGCGATCTGCGGCGGCTTGATTGGCGTTTCTGTAAGCATGCGAACCGCCAATATTCTGCTCGCAGGCGGCTATGCGTTCGCTTTCGCGGATATTTATTTGCGCAAAGGACAGCGAAAAATTTGGCTTGCGGCAATTTCCTTTGCCGTGGCGCTCTTCATTGCGCTCGTCCCAAGCCTGGCCGCGAATGCAATCAATGCCGGCAGCCCTTTCGCCACGACCTATAGCGAAACCGATGCATCGCGGCCAGTTTTTACATGGGATCAGATTGTTGCCGCCCTTGACTATCACCTTCTCGGTGAAGGCATCGGATATGTGTTCGACGCCGGATTGGCGACCACAATTCTGTTCGAGATCGGACGAAGTCTTCTTCGCTTAAAGACGATTCCGTATCTCAGCTTTATCAATACCGCGACCTGGGCGATCGCCGGCGCCTACTATCTCACACATAGCGTACTTAATTCCTATTATCTGATTCCAACAGCGCTCTTCAGTATGGCGCTGATCGTATTCGGTCTTTGCGAAAGCGCTCCGGCCAAACTTTCTCTCAAGGGAGATAAAACCCGCTTTTCGCCGGGCACGGCAGGCGGAATCATTTCGGCTTGCTGCGTTGTGACGATCGTGGGATGGGCCCTGATCCTCCGCGAGGGACCGAAGGCGGATGGCCCGCTGCCTTCGCTTGAGAAAAATGCGATTATCTGGGCCGACCCATCCGGCGGGCTGTTCAGCTATTATCTAAAGCAACACACCGCTACGCTCGACCGCGCGCCGATTGAATTGCAAAACCGGATGATCGCGACGATCAAAGAGGACCGCCGGCCGCAATATCTGATCGCAGACAGCGACTTGATGCGGGCATTGATCGAACGCACTGCCGGCGCTGTCCGCGTACAGAACATGTTCGGCTATGAGACTTATCGGCTGAACCCGCCTTAAATTATCCTACGGGTGCCAGCTGAAATGTGCCGTCGGCCTGCCGCTTCGCTTCCAGCCTGTCTTTATGGAACGGAAGAAGCGTCGAGCGATGGCCGATGGAAATAATCGCGGCTTTCGGCAGACGCTCCCTGACAAGCTTGTAGAGTGCGGCCTCGCCCTTCTCGTCGATCGCCGAGGTTGCTTCGTCCAAAAACAGGATATCGGGCTTCGCCAGCAGCGCGCGCGCAAGCGAAATACGCTGCTGCTCGCCGAGCGAGAGCACATGTGGCCAGCTTGCTTCTTCTGCAAGCCGTCCTGAAAGATGCGATAGGCCGACGGCCTTGAGCGCTTCATCGAACGCCGCCGGATCGAACCGGCGGGACTCCGCCGGATAAGCCAGCACTTCGGCGAGGGTGCCGAACGGCAAGTAAGGCTTTTGCGGCAATACAAGAAGATTCGCGCCCTGCTTCACGCCGATTTTGCCCTTGCCGAATGGCCAGATGCCGGCGATCGCGCGGAAAAGCGTCGATTTTCCCGATCCCGTCGCGCCGCTGACAAGAACGGAATCGCCCGCCGGAACCGAAACGCGATCCACCGACAGGATTGGTGTGCTGTCTGGCAGCCAAAGCTGCGCGCCGTCGACGGAAATCGCGGCGTTCGCGATATCCTCGTGTTTCAACTCGGACTCCCGCTGCAGGAAATTCGCGCCGCCGATGGCGTTTTCGAACCCGATCAGGCGCTGCACGACCGCGCGATATTCGGCGAGTGTCGTATAGGCGGTGACGAAGAAACTGAAGGCGGTTTGCACGCTGTTGAAGGCAGACGCGGTCTGGAACAAAACGCCGAGCGGAATCGTGCCGTTGAAATAGGCAGGGCTCACCACGACATAGGGAAACACGACGGACGTCTGATTGTAGCCCGCAGTGAACCAGGTGAGCCGCTTCTGCGCCTTCATGATGTGAATGAAATTTTCGGCGTAGCGCGCGAAGCGCTCGTTCAATCGCTCGCGCTCGGCGGGCTCGCCGCGCAGAAGCGCGATCTGCTCGCCGTTCTCACGGACACGGACCAAGTGATAACGAAAGTCCGCTTCCGCTCGCTGCAGGTTAAAGTTCAAGGCCGCGAGCACGTTGCCGATCCAATGCGTGATGAGCGTGCCGAGCATCGCGTAGATCAGCGATACCCAAACGAGATAGCCCGGGATCGCAACGTGATAACCGAACACCGTGAGCGGCGCCTGGTTCGACAGCGTCCAGAGAATCACGACGAAAGAAATGATTGTTACAACTGCATTCAGTAGACCGATCGAGAGCGTGACCGTCCGGTTCGTGAATAGCTCCAGATCTTCCGCGATGCGCTGGTCGGGGTTATCGGCCGGATCGCCCACGGTGCGCATGCGGTAATGCGTGCCGTCTTTCAGCCAGCGGCCGAGATATTTGTCGGTGAGCCAGGTGCGCCAGCGGATGCGCAGCCATTGTTGCAAGTAAAGCTGGTAGACGGCCGCGATGATGAAGAACGTCGCAAGCCCGCAGAAATAGAAAAGCTCGTGCCAGAAGGTCTGGATGTCCTTGTTCTGGACGGCGTTATAGAAGCGCGCGTTCCATTCGTTGAACTGCACATTCAGGAAGACTGAAGCGAGCTCGAGAAAAATCACCGCCGCAAGAAGCGCGCGGCCCGCCCAGCGGTCCTCTCCCTTAAAGTACGGGGTCGCAAGACGGCGAACTTCGGCGAGGAAGGCGAAAATCGAGCGCAATGGAGTGCTCCGGGGCTGGCTGAAATCGGCGGAACTTAACCGATAAACAAAGGGTCGTCGCAGACAAGTTGTCGCCGGATGTGTCGAAAATGCGAAGGGCGCGGCTTTCGCCGCGCCCTCAACATTAAGGTTTTGTGAGGAATTACTTCATGAGGTTCGCACGCATCTTCTTCAGCACGAATAGTGCAAGCAAGCCTGTCAGGATGTCGAGGCCGATCACAAGGCTGAACACCGGAACCCAGCTTCCGGCCTTGTCATGCAGGAACGCCGCCGTCGGCCCGCCGAGCACCGCGCCCACGCCCTGCGCCATGTAAAGCAGGCCGTAGTTCGTGGTGGCGTTCTTGGTGCCAAAGGTGTCGGTCAGCGTCGAAGGGAAGAGCGAGAAGATCTCGCCCCAGCCGAAGAACACGAGACCCGACAGGATGACGAACATCAGCGGATCGGTTCGGAAGTGCAGGAAGAGCGCGATCGCAATACCTTCGAAGATGAAGGCAAGGCCCATCGTGTTCTCGCGCCCGATGTGGTCGGAGACCCAGCCGAAGAACGGCCGCGTCAGCCCATTGGTAATGCGGTCAACGGTGAGCGCGAGCGGAAGCGCCGCCGTACCCAGTACGATCATGTCGGCGACGCCGAATTCACGCGCGAACGGAGCGAAGTTGGCAACGACTACCAGCCCGCTCGTCGCCATCAAGCTAAACATGAAGAACATGAGCCAGAAGACCGGCGTCTTGATCATTTCCATCGGCTCGTAATTGCGCTTGCTCGTCACGACGAGCGGCGCAGGCAAATTGTCGCTCGCCGTCGGAGAACGCATGGGAAGCGCGGCGAGAATGCCGATCACGGCAAAGATAATGCCGAAGATCACGAGCGTGTGCTGGTGCGTCGACGTCTTCAGCAAATTGTAGATCGGGTAGTTCGTGAGGATGGCGCCGAAGCCGTAGCCCGCGGCGGCAAGCCCCGCGGCAAGGCCGCGCTTGTCGGGGAACCAGCGAACCATCTGGCCGATCACGCCGATATAGACGATGCCGGTGCCGACGCCGCACAGGAAGCCATAGGTCATGTAGAGGCCCCACAGGCTTGTCGCTTGCGACGCCGCGATCCAGCCGAGGCCTGAGAGCAGGCCGCCGGCCGCCACCAACAGTCGCGGCCCGAATTTATCGACGAGCCAGCCCTGAACGGGCGAGCACCAGGTCTGCAGCACGATCAGAATCGTCAGCGTCCATTGAATGACCGGAAGGCTGACGTGAAGCTGATCCTGAAACGGCTTGGTGAAAAGCGTCCAGACATATTGCGGGCTTGAGATCGCCATCATGGCGATCAGGCCGAGGATGAGTTGAATCCAACGCGTATTGGTCGCGGCCGAAGATCGGGCCGCGGATGAGTTGATTGCCATTTGTTGTCTCCCCCTGCTCGATTAAATGCAGATGCTAAGCCAAGCAAAACAAAGGCCAGCGGTATTTTGATGCGCCTGGAAGAGTAAACCTGTTTATTTCGGCAGCAACTGCATAATTTTTTGGCGCACATATCTTCCGGAAGATAGGAACTTCAACAATGTAGAATTTTTTTACCCAAGCAGCGCGCGTACCGCATCGAACAAAAGTTTTGCTGCAGCGCCCGCAAGCAGCAAATAACACCAGAAATAGAGAACGTTTTGCTCGATGCGGCGGTGCAGATGCACGCCGAGCCAAACGCCAAAGGGCGCGGCCGGCGCGAGCACAAGTGCCGCGATCCAGGTCGACGGCTTCGCATATGCGAGCACGCCGTAGGGAACGAGCTTGATAAAATTGCCGAGCATGAAGATCGCAAGATTGGTTCCGGTATAGACGGATTTATCCAACCCCCGTTTCAGCAAATACATGTTCACCGGCGGCCCGCCGGAATGAGCGACGAAAGTCGTAAAACCCGTAGCGATGCCCGCGGCTGCCGCAAGGAACGGCGAAAGCGCCATATGTGCGGCCTTCACGCGGCGGCCGAACAAAAACCAGTAAGCGGTGAAGAGAAGCGTGACGCCGCCGATGCAGGCCGCCACAAGATGCGGATTGACGCGCGTGAAGAAAATATAACCAAGGCCGATACCGACGACGAGCGCCGGCAATATCCAGGCAAGATCCTTCTTCGACCAGGTTTTCGGCCCGAATGAGCCAATCGCGAACAAATCCATGAACGCGACAAGCGGTGCAACGGTGATCGCCGCGTCCAAGGGCGACATGACGAACGAAAGGAGCGGCACACCGAGAATGGCGAGCCCGCCGCCGAAGGCGCCCTTGCTCATCGCGATCAGGAAAACCGTCGGCAAACCGACGAGATAGAGCGCCGGATTGGTAGGGAGATGAGCGAGGAAACTACTCATGCATGGGACGCATAAGGCCGCGTGCGATAGGGCTCTTCGAGATATTTCTTGGTTTCCTCGTCGAGCTTGAGCTCGGCCGCTTTCAGGGCGTCGCCAAGATGATGCGGCTTTGTCATGCCGATGATCGGCGAAGTAACGGCAGGGTTCGCAAGCACCCAGGCGACCGCAACCGTCGCCCGCGAGACGCCGAGTTTTTCGGCGACGACGCGCACGCGTTCGGCGATTTCATATTCGACGTCGCTGCCGCCGATATCCAGCTCCTTCATATAAGCGTCGGTCTGCGCGCGTAGCGTGGATTCGCCCTGGCTTGGCTTGGAGCCCGCTAGGAAGCCGCGCGCGATCGGCGACCACGGCGTCACCGCAATGCCTTCGGACCGGCAGAGCGGCAGCATCTCGCGCTCCTCCTCGCGATAAATAAGATTGTAATAGTTCTGCATCGAGACGAAGCGTGTGAGCCCGCGCTCCTTCTGCATCGTGATGAGTTTCGAGAACTGCCACGCGCGCATGGAGGACGCGCCGATATAGAGCGCCTTGCCGGCTTTCACGACGTCGTGCAGCGCCTCGACGATCTCGTCCATCGACGTATTCGGGTCGAGGCGGTGAATGATGTAGAGATCGACGTAATCGGTGCCGAGGCGTTTCAGCGAGGCGTCGATCCCTTCCATGATGTGCTTGCGGGAAGAGCCGCGCTGGTTCGGCCCCTTCCCCATCGGATTGTTGACCTTGGTCGCGAGCACATATTCGTCGCGGCGCGCGAATTTTTTCAGCATGCGGCCCGTAATTTCCTCGCTCACGCCGTCGGAATAGACGTCGGCCGTGTCGTAGAAATTGATGCCCGCTTCGATCGCGGCCTTGTAGTAAGGCTCGGCTTCTTTCTCTTCGAGCGCCCAGGCGCGCGACGACTTCACGCCATAGCTCATGCAGCCGAGACAAATGCGCGAGACCTTGATGCCGGTCGTGCCGAAGCGAACGTATTCCATGCGTCTTTCCTTATTCAGTGCGTGTCGCCGAAGCCATAAAGTCTATGCGGGTTGTCGACGAAAATCTGCTTCCGCTGCGTTTCGTCCGGCACCCATTCGGCGAAAAGATCGAGGAGATCGCCGATTTTAGGCATCGGCGGCTTGATCGCGACATGCGGCCAATCGCTGCCCCACAACATGCGATCGGGGCGGGCCGCGACGAGCGCGCGTGCAAACGGAATCGTGTCGCGATAAGGGGCGCCTGCCGACGATACGCGGAAGGCGCCGGACAGTTTCACCCAGCCGTTGCCGTCTTTCAGCATCGAGAGCAGAGTCTGAAAGCCTGGATTGCTGACGCCCTCGCTTGTGGGCACGTAGCCCATGTGGTCGATGACCCATGGCACCGGTAGCCTGTCCAGTTCTCGCGCGATCTCACCGATCTTTCGCACATCCATCAGAAACTGCATGTGCCAGCCGAACGGCTTAATTTTTTTGGCGAGCGTTCCGATCGCATCGAGCCCTATGCCGCCGCCGAACATAATGTTGAAGCGGCAGCCGCGAAATCCCGCTTCGTCGAGGCGCATCAGCACCCGGTCGTTGACATCCGGCGCAATCACGGCGACGCCGCGCAGCTTTGTTCGGTTGGCGACAAGCGCTTCCTCCGCGAGCCGATTGTCGATGCCGTGCACGCTTGGCTGCACGAGCACGCCGTGCGTCATGCCGGTTTTTTCGAGCATTCGGAGATACATGCCCGGCGTCGCTTCGGGCGCGGTGTAACTCCGCCCCTCTTCGAGCGGATAGCGCGGCGGCAGACCCAGGACATGCGCATGGGTATCGACCGCGCCTGCGGGCACCTGATAGCGGCTCGGGCCGGCGATTTCCGGATTGGGTCCCGCGCAAACGGGCGCGGTTGGTGTTGCGAAGTCCTTGGCGTCCGGCACTTGCGATTAGTTACTCGGTGTCAGTTTCTTTCCATTCGTTTCGTGCATGAACCAGGCGACGAGAAACACCAGCGCGTAAGCGGAGATCGCGATGACATCGATGATGCGATTGAAGGAATCGCGCGTGCTAAGGAAAGTAAGCAATGTCGGAACGCCCGCCGCCAGCAGCCTTCCGCCATTATAGGCGAAGCTCTGGCCCGCGCCGCGGAGATCCGTCGGAAAATGCTCGGTGAGCGTCGGGCCGATGCCGGAGAATGTGCCGGAAGCAAAAGCGCAAAGCAGGAAGCCCCAGAACATCACGCCGTGATTATTGGCGGCGAGCCACACGATGACAAAGACGCTGATTGCCGAACCGGCCGCAAATAGCATGAAGGTGAAGCGGCGGCCGATCCTGTCGTTCAGATAGGCGCTGACAAGATAGCCGATCAATGCGCCGCCGATGATCGAGGCGATGTAGCGGCCGGTGCCCATTTCAGTGATGCGGCGATAGCTGCCGAGATAATCGAGCAGCCACGCGCTCGTGTAGTAACCACCATGCGCGCCGGCGGCGAGAAGCGTCGTCATGACGGTCGATTTGATAACAGCGGGTGAGAAAATATTCAGGAAATCCCACCCGCGATTTTTCTTGCGACGTAGTTTTTTCTCGGTATCGAGATAAACCTTCGGCTCCTCAATGTGCCGGCGAATGAAAAAGATCAGCAGCGCCGGAAGCACACCAAGCGCGAGCAAAACACGCCAGGCGATGTCGGGGCGGAGCTTCGGCACAATGAAAATCGCGACCACCGCGGCGATGGCCCAGCCGACGGCCCAGCCGCTTTGCATCCCGCCGACGGCCTTGCCGCGGTCTTTCGGGCGGATCACTTCGCCGATCAAAATCGCGCCGACCGCCCATTCGCCGCCGAGCCCGAGCGCCATCAGGATACGGCATGCCATCAACTGGTAATAATCCTGCACGAAAGCGCATAGGAGACCAAAGAGCGCGAACCAGAGAATCGTGACCTGCAGGACTTTCACGCGGCCGTAACGGTCGGCGAGAATGCCTGCGATCCAGCCGCCGATCGCGGAGGCAATCAAAGTGCCGCTCGCAACATGCGCCGCTTCATGGCGGTCGAGATCGAGCGCGACGACGATCGCGGGCATCGCGAAAATCAGCAGGAAGAAATCGATGGAATTTAGCGTCCAGCCGCCGAACGAGGCCCAGAACGTTTTGCGCTCCAGCGACGTCATCGCGCCGTACCAAGCCGTCGGGCTGTCTTTCGCCTTCATTCCCGCCTCCCCCGCGCCGCGCGCATACGGCGGTCACTCTAGCATCTTTGTCCGGGGCGACGACTCCCCCGCGAGACATCTTTCCCACGGGATTTTCGGCGGCAAAAAGAAATCGGGCCCCGTCATGGGGCCCGATTCAGACGATGAATACGTATTATCCCGCGTCGGCGGTGAGCACGCGGCCCTTGGTTTCGGGCAGGAGGAGCGCCGCCACGATCATGAGACCGTAAGCGATCAAAGCGAAGACTCCGATCGAACGGCCGAGCGGCATGGAGGCGCTCAACATGCCGGCGAGGAACGGGCTCAGCGAAGCGAGGCCGCGGCCGAAATTATAGGCGAAGCCCTGCCCCGAACCGCGCATTCGGGTCGGATACAGTTCCGTCAAAATCGGCCCCATGCCCGAGAAAATCCCCGAGACGAAAAAGCCGAGCGGGAAGCCGAGTATCAGCATCATCGCGTCGTTGATGTGAACCTGGGTGTAAACGAACACGGTCACGATCGAGCAGATCGAGAACAGAATGAAATTCGCCCGCCGCCCAATTCGATCGTTCAGCCACGCGCTTACGAGATACCCGCAAAACGAGCCAATGATAATAACAGCGAGGTAGCCGCCGGTACTGAGCACGGTAAGTTTGCGTTCGCCGCGGAGAAACGTCGGCAGCCACGAAGTGATGGCGTAGTAACCGCCCTGCGCGCCGGTGGTCAGCATGCAGGTCAGGATCGTCGTCTTGATCATCGAGGGCGAAAAGATTTCCAGAAAATTCGCTTTCTTGCCGCTCTTGTCGAGATTCGCCTGTGTTTTCTCGAACACCTCAGGCTCGCTGACATTGCGCCGGACAAAGAACACAAGCAGGCCCGGCGTCAGCCCGGCCCAGAACAGCACGCGCCACGCCATGTCAGGCGTGAACACGCTGAAGAAGATCGTGGCGAGAATGGCTGAAAGTCCCCAGCCGATCGCCCAGCCGCTCTGCATCGTGCCGACGGCCTTGCCGCGATGTTCGGGACGGATCACTTCGCCGATCAAGACCGATGCGGCGGCCCACTCGCCGCCAAAGCCAAGACCCATCAGGCCGCGCAAGACCAGAAGCTGCGTATAATTTTGCGCAAAACCGCAGAGGAAGGTGAAGACCGCGAACCAGAGAATCGTGATTTGCAGCGTGCGAACGCGGCCAATGCGGTCGGCAAGCGCGCCCGCAGCCCAGCCGCCGAAGGCGGAGGTGAAAAGCGTGGCGGTGCCGATCAGACCCGCCTCGCCTTTTGAGATCGCGAACGCCGCGATGACGGCGGGAAATACGAAGCTCAAAATCTGCACGTCCATCGCGTCGAGCACCCAGCCGCCAAAGCAAGCCCAGAAGGTGCTTTTCTCCCGCGGCTTCATTTCGGTGTACCAGGCCGTCGGACGATGGTCCTCGGTCGCTACTGTTTGCATTGCCATGTGTGTCGCTCCCTGTTTCCGTTTCCCCTAGTTCCCTCTGGGCGCTTTGCGCCTTCTTTTCTCTCAGCTCAGCCTAGCGCGACGAGCGCAAGAGCGCCGCCTAAAAAAGCGAGAGCTGCGAGTTCTTCAAATCCGTGACGAGCATAAATCCCGGCGCGTGCGTAATCGCGAACGGCGGACGCGCGCTCGCGATCGCCGCCTGCGGCGTCACGCCACACGCCCAGAAAACGGGAAGCTCGCCTTCTGCAACCGGAACCGGGTCGCCATAGTCCGGCTTCGTGATGTCTTTGATGCCGATCTGTTCCGGGAACCCGATATGCACCGGCGCGCCATGCACCGCCGGCAATCGCGTCGTGATCTGCACCGCACGGATCGCATCCGCGGGTTTCAACGGCCGCATGGAGACAACCATCGGTCCATGAAAGCGGCCGACGCGCTCGGTTTCGATGTTCGTGCGGTACATCGGTACGTTGCTGCCGCGCTCAACATGACGGATCGGCACGCCGTTTTGCAAAAGCGCTTCTTCGAACGAAAAAGAGCAGCCGATCACAAAACTCACGAGATCGTTTCGCCAGACGGAATTGAGATCGCGCGGTTCCGCGACGAGTTCGCCATTTTGCCAGACGCGGTAGCGAGGGATGTCCGTGCGGATATCGAGATCGGCGCCCAGCGCGGAGATTTTCGGATTGCCCGCTTCGGACACGCCGAGTAGCGGGCACGGCTTGGGGTTGCTCTGACAAAAGCGCAAGAATTCTTCCGCCCATTCGCGCGGCAGAATCGCGAGATTTCCCTGAACGTAACCGGGGGCCAGGCCCGCCGTCGGCGCATCAAGCGCGCCCGCGCGGCTCGCGCGGCGTACGTCGAGGCCGGTCGTGAGGGCCTCTGACTTCGAGGAGAAGGCAAGATTTTGCTTTGCCAAGTGCGCGCTCCGTTCTAGTGAGCGCACCACTTCAGCCTGATGCTGTCCAATCCTGCTTTTCAATCGATTTCGATAAGATAGACTTATCAGGAAACCATGATCGACTTCCGCTCGCTGGAAACATTCTTGTGGGTCGCCAATCTGCGCAGCTTTCGCGGCGCGGCGGAGCGGCTGCACACGACGCAACCCGCCGTCTCCATGCGGATCGCGCAGTTAGAAAACGATCTTGGCGTGCGGCTGTTGGAGCGCGACCGGCGCGCGGTTTCGCTCACCGAGAAAGGACAGCTTCTGCTGCGGCACGCGGAGCGCTTGATTCGCCAGCGCGCTTCGCTGATCGAGAGTGTCGGCGACAACTCAGTGATGAGCGGCGTGGTGCGGCTCGGCGTTTCCGAAACGATCGTGCACACCTGGCTTCCCAAGCTGATCGAACGCCTGAACGCCGCTTATCCCAATCTCGAAATCGAGATCGAGGTCGACATTTCTCCGAACCTGCGCGAGCGGCTGACTACCAAAAACCTCGATCTCGGATTGCTGCTCGGCCCGGTCGGCGACTACGCGCTGCAAAGCAGGAAGCTTTGCTCCTATCCGCTCGGCTTCGTCGCGAGCGAAAAGGTCAAGCTCCGGCAAAAGGTCGTGCCGCTGGAAGCCATTGCCGAATATCCGCTGGTGACATTCTCGCGCAACACGCAGCCTTACATCGCGCTTCGGGAACTGTTCGATCGCGCTAATCTGCACGTGAAAATTCACGCAAGCGCGTCGCTCGCGACGGTTGTGCGCATGGCACTCGACGGCATCGGAATCGCCGTCATTCCACCCGCGATCATCAAGACGATCAGCGCGCCGGGACGGCTGCGCGAAATCAAGACGAGTGCGAAAATGCCGCCGTTCAATTATTTCGTCGCGTGGCCCACTTCGCCCGACAGTTTCGCCGTGCAGAAAGTCGCCGATATCGCCATTGAAATCGCAAAACGCGAGTCGCCGGCGCATTCTCTCTGATAAATTTTATTGATCCGATCTCATTGCAATTTCGGATTGGACTTGATGAAGCCAAAGATGATCGGATGACGCCTCGATAACGCGGGAAGCAAAAGAAAATGCGGGAGGCTTGGGATTTCTGGATCGACCGCGGCGGCACCTTCACCGACGTGGTCGCACGCGCGCCGAACGGCGCGTTGTCGGCGCGAAAGCTTCTCTCGGAAAATTCGGGCGCCTATCGCGACGCGGCGGTACAAGGCATTCGCGACGCGCTTGGCCTGAAAAACGGCGAGCCCATCCCTGCCGGCAAAATCGGCGCGGTGAAGATGGGAACGACGGTCGCCACCAATGCGCTTTTGGAGCGCAAGGGCGAGCGCACGGCACTCCTTATCACCAAGGGTTTTCGCGACGCCTTGAAAATCGGTTATCAGGCGCGACCGAAGATTTTCGCGAAGCAAATCATCAAGCCAGAGATGCTTTACGAGCGCGTCGTCGAGATCGAGGAGCGCGTGCGCGCCGACGGCACGGTGGAGCAGGCGCCGGATTTCGACGCAATCCGCATTGAGCTGCAACAGCTGAAAAGCGAAGATATCCGCTCGATCGCGATCGTATTCATGCACGCTTATCGCTATCCGGCGCATGAAAAGGCGGTTGCCGCGCTCGCGCGCGAAGCGGGTTTCGCGCAAGTGTCGGTGAGCCACGAGGTCTCGCCGCTCATCAAGCTCGTCGGGCGCGGCGATACAACCGTTGTCGACGCTTATCTTTCGCCGATCTTGCGGCGCTATGTGGCGCAGGTCGCTGAAGAACTTGACGTGAAGCG
>Ga0070682_100000778_pt1 | contig 18756 bp, 11 predicted proteins | sample KBSC63LmetaG_FD_64668 | JGI IMG/M metagenome (GOLD analysis project Ga0070682, IMG submission 64668) | Corn rhizosphere microbial communities from Kellogg Biological Station, Michigan, USA - KBS C6-3L metaG | ecosystem: Host-associated > Plants > Roots > Rhizosphere | place: USA: Michigan... | reverse complement strand
GCGGGCAGCGTGTCGAAGTCGAAGTATTCGAGGCTCGCCGACGCGATCAGCCCGAAGCCCGCGAGCATGAGGAGCAGAAAAACGCGACCGGGCAGGTTGGCAATCCAGCGACGCATGGCATCTACGACGTGTGAGGCTCCCAAAGGTTGGGTCCGCCTGCTGACCAGGAAACGCCGATCGCCCGGCGGCCCTTCCGTCGTCCTTCCGTGAATGAATTACGGAATCCGCACGTCGATCCTTCCTTGCGCGCCACGCGCACCGGGACCTACACCTACCCCGCTCGCCGAGTCGTCCTAGGCTCCTCCGGTCGCGCAGTTGATGTACGTCGCGCAGGCCGCTGAGGTCAGCGTCTTGCAGGGATCGCCGTCCAAACTGAGCGTGCAGGCCTCCAGCATCCCGACGGTGCAGTGAATGGTCACCGTCTCGACGGAGCATTCGTCCACGGTGGCGGGCGTCACGCTGATGTTCTGGTCGCACTGGGTGGTACCGGGCGGCCCCTGCAGTGGGATCCCCCAAGCGCAGAGGGCATGAATCTCGTCGGGCGTGAGCTCGTCGAGGTAGGCGCCACTCGGCAAGCCCGAAGGCCCGAGAGCCCCTCCGCTGCCGCCGACGTTCCCGCTGCCGCCGACGCTTCCGCCACCGGTGCCGACGTTCCCGCTGCCGCCGACGCTTCCGCCACCGGTGCCGACGTTGCCGCTGCCGCCAACGCTTCCGCCTCCCTTGCCGCTGCCGCCGGTGCCCCCACGGGCAGACTCTCCACTGCCGCCGCCGTCATCGTCGTCGTCGTCGTCCCCGTGCGAGCTAGCGCCCGAGCAAGCGCCGGCGCAGAGCGCCACCAAGACCACCGAACGAAAAGACACCCATCGCATTCCGGCAGAAATAGCACACGCCTGCGCGGGGCGTCTTGCCCAACGCGCCGCGCGGGGGGCGTTCAGATCTCTCGACCCACGATGTCGAAGTCGGCGCTCACCTCGATGGTCTCTCCCTCGTGCGCAGGGTCGATCACCTCGGCTTCCGGCATGGCGGTGATGGTGCGCTGGTAAACGAGAGTCCCCTCGATGTGGCCGCGCATGCCGTGGTTATTGCAGGTGAGCTCGTCGACCGTGACCGTCGCGGATTCCTCGGGATCGGGCATGCCGTCTCCCGTGAGCGCACCCTCGAATGCGCAGTAGACGACGCGGTCGTGGTCGTAGTCGGTGGTGTGCGGCATGTACACGCACAGATCCGACAATCCGTCGCTCGTCCCGTCGTACATGAACGTCCCGACCGTGCCGGGAGCGCGGAAGATCAGCGAAAAATCGTGCTCCGGATCGCAGCTCTGGAGCGAGGCCGTGAGCCCGTACACGTTCTCCACCGAGGCATTTCGGAAGCAGTCGGGCTGAGTCTGACCCACGAAATCGTCGATCGAGAGCGGCGTGCCGTCGACGTCGGCCTCGACGTGGATCCAGCCGGGGCGCTTGGTGGCAGGCCGGCACGCGACGCACGCGCTCGTCGCGCAGTGATCGGCGGGCGGGGGCTCGTCGCACAGCTCGCCGAGGTCCACGTGATCGTCGCCGCACTCACCCGCGCCGGTGCACACCTTTTGCGGGAAATACGTCGAATCGCTGCACTTCGTGCCGTCCGGGCAGGTGCCCTGCACGCAGGCGCCCGAGCAGTACGAGCCCTTCAGCGGCTCGGACACGCAATACCCGCTCGCGCACTTGGGCTCGACGTCGACGCAAAGCTCGTCGCGCGCATCGACGCAACGGAAGGGCGTGCAGGTACCGCCGTCCGGGATGGGCTCGACGTTGGTGGGCGGACAGGCGAACGCGCCGCTCGTCACCGTCATCGTCGAGGTGCTCGTGCCCGACCAGGCCGTCAGCGCGTTGCACGTGAACGTTCCGGAGAGTCCGTCAGCGGCCACGCACACGTCGCACGTTGCGGTGTTCTGCGTCGTGAAGCCGCCCACGTCGCTGTGATACACGTCCACCTCGACGCCGTCGGTGAGGCCGCCTGAGTAGGCGCCCGGCCCCGTGTAGTCGTCGAGCAGGATGCGCATGATGGTCGCGTCGGCACCGTCCTTTTCGGTGCCTTTTGCGAGCACGGCGAAGTGCCCGTCCGCGCTGTCACAACGCTGGATCGGCGAGTCCATCCCACCCTGCCCGAGCTCCGAAACCTGCGCCGAAATCTCGATCCATCCCGATTCGGCCGGCGCGGCGTTGCCGCAAGCACCCGTCGCCACCATGCCGCCCTTGCCCGCGGCCGCGCCCGTGCTGCCGCCACCGCCCCCTGCACCCGAGCGACCGGCCGCTGCACCGGCTGCACCGCCCGTCCCCGGCGCGCCCGCATTCGTCGTGCCGCTCATGCCGCCCGTGCTCGCGCCTGCGGTACCGCCTGACGCCGCGCCACCGTCGCCCGCGCCGCCGGATGCGTCGTCGTCATCGTCGGAACCCGAGCCGCAGGCCGCCACGAGCCCAAGCACTGCCAGAGACGAAAGCGCGAAGGGCCTGCGGGCGTACCCCCACCAACGAAGATACGTCATCGTGCCGTCGACGGGTAACGAACCCGCCGCATTCAGTCAACTTTCGCCCGCGTTTCCGCTGCTTTCAGCGAAAGATCTGAAAGTGTCCGAGGAGGTACCAAAGCAGCGCGAAGACGACGATGGTGCTGAGACAGCCGCCGCCGAGCTTCTTCGCTCCCCAGCCGGCCGCAACACCACGCAAGAGCTTGCTCATGGGAGCACTCCTCGCAAAATTCACGCCAGAGTAAAGCGCGTGGTTTGTGCCCGCGCAGTCCTCCTGCTGAAGGAGGTCCGTGCCGCCAGCGCTCGGGTCGTTTCGCCCCGCTGCGGTGCTTCGCCCTAGCACGCCGCCCGTCCAGGGCTTGGCCGACGCGTCCTCGGCCAGGCATCGGTGGGGCAAATACCCCATCGAATCGCCTCGCGTTCTTGCGGGTGCCGCTCTCGGCGGGGGGCGCGGGCGCCCGGTGTGGCCCGCATGTTGCTTGGTGGGTCGTCGGCGCGCGTAGCTATTTCGCTCGAACGCGCGAGACCGCCTCACTCGAGTGGAGAAAATGACTATGCTTCGACTCAACAAGACCAGCCTCGCGCTCCCGTTTCTCACGATCCTCGCCATTCCGAACGTGGCTCACGCCGCGCTCGAGAGCTGTGGCGGCGTGTTCCTCTCCGGCGATTCCAAGTGTGAGTTCCGCAGGCAGCAGGACTGCGAGGAGCATTGTGAGGTCGTTTCCGTCGAGGAGTCGTGCGCGGCGAGCCTCTACACCTCCTGCGAATCCGGGTGTACCGCGACGGCGACCGAGGAATGCACGGAGGAGTGTTCGCCGGTCTGCGTCGAGCAGTGCACCGTGAAGAGCACCGAGAGCTCCGAGCAGATCTGTCAGGACCAATGCCTCTCGGACTGCGACACGAAGTGCGCGGAATCCGCGAATCCCGAGTGCTGTCGCCACGCATGCCCTCACACCTGCAACCGCAAGTGTGAAGAGCGGTGCCACAAAGACGACCAGGCCGTCGAGTGCGCGCCGAAGTGCGTCACCGCGTGCGACGGCACTTGCACGTCGACCTCGGAGACGAGCTGTCAGGTCGAATGCCAGACGGTTCAGTGGGAGAGCTGTCAGACGACGACGCACGAAAAGTGCCGTACCGACTGCACGGACAAGGGCGGCGCCATCTTCTGCGACGGACAGTTCATCGACGCGGCGGACCTCGACGCGTGTGCCTCCGAGCTCTCGGCCAAGCTCTCGATTCAGCTCGATCTGAGCGCCCGGATCGACACCCACATCGACACGAACGGCGATGGTGAGAGCGAGAGCGTGGGCTGCTCGATCGCCAGTCCCACGGCACCGAAGGGCGGGCTCCTGTGGCTCGCGCCGGCCTTCGTGGGCCTCGCCCTGCTCCGCCGTCGCCGCAACTGAAGAGGATTCGGGGAGCGGGCTGCGCCCGCTCCCCACTTACTCCCAGCTACTCCCAGCACAGCGCATCGGGGCTGCGGGGCGCGTGGGCGGCAAAGCTCGTGATCTGTCCCGTTTTCTCCTCGAGCCCGAAGGTGAGCTCGACGGGCGCGTCGCCGCAGCGGAGCTCGTAGCGAGCGCTGCGCTCGTTGCCCCACGGACGATACGCCACCTCGGTGGCACCGCGCACGACGGCGCAATTCGCGAACGATTGTCCCGCGCGGCGGATCGCTTTTCGCACGCGCACGCGATCGACCGTGGGGGCGATCAGGTGCAATCCGATGCCGTCCTCGGGGCCACCCAGGGCGGCGGTGAGCACCTTGGCCATGCGCTCCGTGCGTTCGTCGGGCACGAGCGATTCGGTGATCTCGGCGTGCTGAAGGCGCGGAGGCGTCTCGGGTGAGAGGAGCAGCTCGATACGAACGGAGCCACGCTCGCACGCGAGGCGCAGATCGGCGTGAAGGGGCGAGTGGACGGCGAGCTTGCCCTCCGGCCGGCAGCGACCGTGGCTCTGCGTGAGCGTGGCGAAGCGCTCCCTGAGGCCCTGGTTCCAAGAGTATTTGAGGCTGTCCGGGTCGAACGTGCGCGCCGCGAGCGCTGCGTCCCAGTTCTCGAGGAGGGCCGGGAGCGCGGTCTCGGCAGCGACGAGAGCCGCGTGGGGTGCGGGCTCGGGCGACGCGAGGAGCCCTGCCTGGCGCAGAATGTCGAACAGCCCGAACCGCGAGGCCATCCCGGCCGGGCCGCTCGTCGAGAGGGCGACGAAGCCGATGCGGGCCTTCGGCATCATGACGACCCAACCGAAGTAGCCCGGCTCGAAGCCGCCATGCTGCACCCTGCCCTCATCGGTGCAGCTCGACGCGTTGAGCCAGCCGTAGCCGTAGCTCGCCACGCCCAGCGTCGGACCGTCCTCCGTCATGCGCAGGAGCGGAGCGTCCTTGTCGCCGCGGACCCAGCGCTGCCCTTCGTGCATTTCGCGCAGCGTGCTGCGGCGAACGGGCCCGGTTTCCGCGTCGTCGCGCGGCGGATAGGCCGAAAGCTCGTACGAGAGGTAGCGCGCGTAGTCACGCAGCGACGTGTAGAGGCCGCCCGCCGCCGCAAAGCTTCCGTCCGGCGTGCGCGGCTCCGCCACCAGCCGTGAACCGTCGCGACGATAACCAATCGCGAGCTGCGACACCGGCACGTCGGCCGCCTCCCACACCGACGACGTCATGCCGAGCGGGCGGAGCACGTTCTCGGTCACGTATTCGCGATAGCCGAGCTTCGAGACGCGCGCCGTCACCTCCCCCAAGAGCGCAAACCCGAGGTTCGAATACGCGTAGCGGGTGCCGGGGGTCGTCGGCATCTGCACGCCGTCCTTCAAGAGCTGCGCGAGCTCGGCCTGGCTTTTCCCGAAAGTGACCGCGCCCCAGAGGTCGTCGTACGCGAGCCCGGAGGCGTTGGTGAGCAGCAGGCGCAGCGTGACGGGCGGGGCGTCGCGCGTGGGCGCCTTCAAGAGCGCGAGCTCGGGCAGGTATTTTTCCGCGGGTTCGTCGAGCGTGAGCTTGCCCTCGTCGCGCAGCTTCATGATCGAGAGCGCCGTGAAGCTCTTCGTCATGGATGCGATCCGGAACACCGAGTCTTGATCGATGGGCGACCCGCTTGCCACGTCCCGCACGCCGAATCCGCGGGCGTAGGCGAGCTCACCATCCATCACGATCCCGACGGCGAGACCAGTCGCGCCGCTCTCCTTCAGCTTCGCCTCGAAGAACGCGTCGAGCGTGGGCGCGAGCGCCGTGAGCTGGGCCTTGCGCGCCGGGTCGGCGCTACCGGGCGTGAACTCCCCCAGCACCGGCCCCACCTGGGGCGCCGCCGGCGCCTCGAGCGGCCGAGCCTGCGTCGAGCCGCACCCGACCCCGAGCGAAATCGCCGCGCACGCCAAAAACCATCGCATCGACACCGAACCTCCCGATTGATCCACGCGCGACGCTACCACGAGGCCCCGCGGCGAAACCCCCGCGCAGGTCAGTTTCTCCGCGTTTTTTCCTGGTTCTTGCCGAGCAGCGCGGCGAACGGGTTGTTCGTGAACGCCGCCTGACGTGGAGCCCCGCCGCTCGCGGCTGCGGGGGGCGGCCGACGCGCAGAGCCTTTCGGGGCAGGCGCAGGGCCGCGCGTCTCGGGCGCCGGAGCGCTCGCGCCTTTACGCGCCGTGAGCGCGATGCGGCGTCGTTCGAGGTCGACCTCGAGCACGCGGACCTGGAGGCGATCGCCCACCTTCACCACGTCGTGCGGGTCTTTGACGAAGCGGTCGGCGAGCTGCGAGATGTGCACGAGGCCGTCCTGATGCACGCCCACGTCGACGAACGCGCCGAACGCCGTGATGTTCGTGACCACGCCCTCGAGCTCCATACCGAGCTTCAGGTCGGCGAGCTCACGCACGTCGTCGCGGAATTTCGGCGGCTCGAAGCTCCGGCGCGGGTCGCGTCCGGGCTTGTCGAGCTCGGCCAAGATGTCCTTGAGCGTGAACTCTCCGATGTCCGCGCTCTGATACTGGGTGAGATCGATGCGACGAAGGAGCGCAGCATTGCCGATCACGGACGCGAGCGGCACCCCGAGATCGGCGGCCATGCGCTCGACGAGGGCGTAGCGCTCCGGGTGGACGGCACTCGCGTCGAGCGGGTGCTCGGGGTTCTGCAAGCGCAGGAAGCCAGCCGCTTGCTCGAACGTGCGCGGACCGAGACCGCTCACGTCGAGCAGCGCTTTCCTCGAGCGGAAGGGGCCGTGCTCGTTCCGGTGTGCGACGATGCGCTTGGCGAGAGTGAGGCCGATGCCGGCGACCCGCGAGAGGAGCCACGCGCTCGCCGTGTTGAGCTCCACACCGACGCTGTTCACGCAGGTCTCGACGACCTCGTCGAGCTTGTGGCCGAGCGCGACCTGCGACACATCGTGCTGGTACTGGCCGACCCCGATGCTCTTCGGGTCGACTTTCACGAGCTCGGCGAGCGGATCCTGCAGGCGCCGAGCGATACTGATGGCGCCGCGCACGGTGAGGTCGAGATCCGGGAATTCGTCGCGTGCGACGTCGCTCGCCGAGTAGATGCTGGCGCCGGCTTCGTTCACGGCCACGCAGAACGTTTCGGTCAGGCCCTCGGCGGTCAAGACCTCGCGTGCGAACGCTTCCGTCTCGCGACCGTGCGTTCCGTTGCCGACGGCGATCGCCCGCACGGCATGCGTCCGGCACAGGCGACGCAGTATTTCCCGAGCTTTCTCCACGGCGGCATCGCCCTGCACCAGGTAGAACGTCTCGTGTGCGACGAGCTTGCCGGTCTCGTCGACGAGCGCGCACTTGCAGCCCGTGCGCTGACCGGGGTCGATGCCGAGAACCGTCTTCCCACCGAGCGGCGCCGCCAGCAAGAGCTCGCGTAGGTTCTGTGCGAACACCTGAATCGCGTCGCGATCCGAGCGCAGCTTGAGCTCGATACGGACGTCGACCGTGACGCTGGGCGCGACGATGCGATCGAGCGCGTCCTCCACCACGGCCTGGAGCTCGGCGCGAAACGGCGACCCCGCACGGATGGGAATGCGCGACGCCGCGTACGGGAAGTGCGGCGCAACGTCGAGCCCGAGCGACGCGCGAAGGATGCCTTCGTCCTCACCGCGCCGGATCGCGAGAAAACGGTGCGAGGGCACCTTGGCGATCGGCTCGGCGTAGTCCGCGTACATGTCGAACTTCGTCGTCTTGTCCGCGTGTTCCTTGGTCTTCTTCACCTCGATCACGCCGTCGGTCAGGAACGCCTGCCGCAGACGCCCGCGGAGCTCGGCGTCGTCCGCCAGGCGTTCGACGCAAATGTCGCGCGCACCGGCGAGCGCCGCGGCCACGTCCGGCACCTCTTTCGCCGCGTCGACGAAGCCCGCAGCCAAGGCTTCGGCCGTCGTGCCGTCCGCCTGCGCCCAGAGCGCCTCCGCGAGCGGACCGAGCCCACGCTCGAGCGCGATGAGCCCGCGCGTGCGGCGTTTGGGCTTGAACGGCAGGTACAGATCCTCGAGCGCTTGCTTCGTGGCCGCGGCGCGCACCTTGGCGTCGAGCTCGGGGCTCAGCTTGCCCTGCTTTGCGAGCTCGGCGAGGATGCTCGAGCGCCGCCCCTCGAGCTCCGTGAGGTACTCGAAGCGCTCGCCGATCGCGCGGATCTGCACCTCGTCGAGGTTGCCCGTCGCTTCCTTCCGGTAGCGCGCGATGAACGGCACCGTTGCGCCCTCGGCCATGAGCTTCAGCACCGCGCGGATCCCCGCCGGCGGCAGCGTGAGCTCGGCCACCAGCACGGGGAGCGGATCGAACGTCGGGGTCTCGCTCGCGGCGGCGGCGCCCGCGCCCACGTCTGACGGCTTGCTCATGCCCGCGGGGATACCGAGACCCGCGGGCGATGTCCATGGCGCCCAGAACCGCCGCGCCGCCGCGGACCCATGGCTCAGTCGCCTCCTTCCTTACATCCGCCCACAAAAGCGACCCGGAGGGCTGGGGGCCCGCGGGGTTCGGGCCTAGATTGATACGATGGGGCTCGGGCAAGCTGCCGAAAGAGCTGAAGCTCCGGGACGCATCCTGGTCGTGGACGACAACGCGGACATCCGCCGCGGATACGACCGGATCCTGGGTGCGGTGGGTCACGACGTCCGTGAAGCCAAAGACGGTGCCGACGCGGTGGCGCTGGTCCTTCGCGGTGAGGTCGATGTCGTCGTCACCGACGTTCACATGCCGGACATGAACGGCGTCGAGCTCTTGCGACGCGTTCACGAGCTGGATCCGGAGCTGCCGGTGATACTCGTTTCCGGCGCGCCCGACCTGCAATCGGCCATGAAGGCGGTGGAGTACGGCGCGCTCGAGTTCTTGGAGAAGCCCGTCACCATGGCGCACCTCCGGGAGAGGGTGAGTCGCGCCGTCGGGATCCGGCGTCTCAAGGTCCAAGCGCGAGCCGCTTCCGGCGTGCAACCGAAGGACGCAGCGCGAGGCGTCGGGGCCGCCGACGACATCGAAGGGCAGCTCCTCGGGGGCCGGTATCGCGTGGGGCCGCTCCTCGGTGCGGGAGGGATGGGCTCGGTTTACGAGGGCACACGCGAGGATCTGGGAGCGATGCCCGTCGCGATCAAGGTGCTGCACGCCAGCGCGGCAACGGATGAAAACGCGCTGCGTCGCTTCGAACGCGAGGCGCACCTCCTCGCGAGCATCAATCACCAGAACATCGTGCGGATTCACGATTTCCAGGCGCCGCCCGGCGAACCGGCTTTCATCGTGATGGAGCGCCTTCAGGGCACTTCGCTCGGTACCGCGATCCGCAACGAGCGTCACTTCTCGACCGAGGAGGTCGCGTGGATCGGCGTGCAGGTGCTGGGTGCGCTCCAGGCGTCGCATGCTGCAGGGGTCGTGCACCGCGACTTGAAGCCGGACAACGTCTTCCTGGTCGAGGTGGCGGGTGTCCGCGACGTCGTGAAGCTCCTCGACTTCGGCGTCGCCAAGCTCTACGACGCGCCCGGCCGAGACGCGCTCACGCAAACCGGAACGGTGATGGGCACGCCCGCCTACATGGCGCCCGAGCAAGCGCGCGGCGAGCAGGCCGATCGTCGGAGCGATCTGTACGCCGTGGGCTGCCTGCTCTTCGAAGCGCTCACCGGTCGTCCCCCGTTCATGGGCGACAACTACAACGCCATCGTCTATCAGGCCGCGCAGGCCGTGCCTCCCGCGCTGCAGGAGCTCCGCCCCGACATCGATGCGGTCCTCGTGGCAGTCATTGCCAAGGCGATGGCCAAAGACCCTGCCTTGCGCTTCCAGTCGGCGCGCGACCTGGCGAATTCCTTGTCGCACTGGGTGACGGCGGCGCCGCTGTCGCGCGACCACGCGCCCGACTCTTCGGCCGCTGCCTTCGCTGCGACGATGATGCCCCCCGCGGAGGGCCGCAAAGCACGGCAGCCACGCCTTCCGCGCCGCAGCTCGCGCTGAATCGGGCCAGCGCAGATACCCCTGCGCGACGACATGAGCGCTACGTGCGGCCCGGCCGGAGGCTTGCCCGTTCGCGGAGCAGCGCGAGCGCGCGGCGTGCGGACTGGCCCGTGTGATCGGCTTCGTAGATAGCGACGTTCAAGCGGCGGACCAGCCAGGGAAAGGCTGCGCGGTCGACGGGGACGGCGGGGAGCTCGATGTGCAGCGGCTGGGCGCGCGGTGAAGCGGAGTGGGGCTCTGCATCGACGTCGAGGCGCTTGTGGAGCCGGGCACGACCGGTTTCGAGCGCCTGGTCGGTTTCCTGACCGCGCAGCTGCTCGGCGCGGCGAAGCAGGAGCAGACGCAGCGACGAGAGGTGCGCCATCAGGCTCTGCGAGTGATCGATGAACGAGAGCAAGAGCGGCAGCGGCGGACGGACACCCTCGGGCTCGACGCGCGACAGGCGCACGCTGGAGATGAAGGCCTCGAGCGCCCCGTACGCGCGCTCCCGCGTGAGCCGCTGCTGGGCCGGAGCCTCGGGCGCGAGCGACGGCGCGCTTTCCGCGTAGGCCTGCAAAGCGCGCAGCGTCGTTTCGAGCAGCGTGGGCAGGGTGCGACGCGACCAGGACGGCAGGACGTAGCTGCAACCCCAGGCGAAGCCCGCCCCGATGACGGTATCGAGGACCCGCTCGAACACGACGACGACCGTGATGGGCTCCATCGTTCGCGTCTGCAAGAGCGCCATCACCGTCGCGGCGACGGCCGTCAGCGTGTAGCGGACGTTCACGAAGGCGTGGGCCGTGCCCGTCGCGAGCCAGATGATGGGCAAGAGCGCCGCTTCGGGCAGGAACGTCGCGAGCGCGAACGCGAGCAGGCAGCCCGCCGCAGTCCCGATGACGCGGTCGTTCCGGCGCGAGAGCGTCTGGGCGAAGGTGCCCCGCAGCACCACCGCGACACTCAGCACCATCCAATGCGGATGAGTCGCCCAGGGCAGGAAGCGACTCGCCGCGTGCGCCACCGCAACCGCGAGGGCGCTGCGAAGGGCGTGCCGGAAGATCGCCGATTTGAGCGTGAGGTGCGGGGCAAGCTCGGAGAGCGGCCAGTGCTCGTCCCCCGTGTGCTGGTCGAGGTCCGTGCTCGCGGAGCTGTGCTCGTGGCGGGCACCGCGCACGACCCGCTGGATGAGCTCGATGAGCTCGATGAGCTGCCGTTGGCGCGAGGCGAGCGCCGGGAGCAGGCGAAGCCGCGCGTCGTCGGCGGGGAGCCCACGCTCGTCGAGAATGCCCGCGGCGGCTTTCGACGCGCCTTCGCGATCGAATTTCGGCGCGGATTCATCGGTGAGGGCCCGGTCGATCTTGCCGAGCTCGGCGGCATTGGCCCGCAGTGAAACCGAAAGGCGGTGGCGGATCTCGTACGCGACCTCGTCCTCGCCCAAGAGGTCGAGATCGAGACGGCTCGTGAGCAGCAGATCACGGAGCTCGGTCACGCGGATCAGAAGCTCCTTGTGATCGAGCCATGAGCTCGGCGCGCGCGTCGTGAGGACGAGGTCGCGCGCCGTCTGCAGCTGCGTGGCCAGCCGCGTCTCCTCGTCGATCTGGTCCCAGCGCCGGTCGGCCGCTTGCTCGACCGCTGCGCGCGCCTCGAGCACCCCGGCGCGCGAAAGGAGCAGCCGCGCCGAGGTGGCGATGGCTCCCGCGAGAGCGAGCGTTTGATAGCGCGACTCGAGGAGCCGCGTGCTGACGTACGCCCAGGCGGCGTAGGCGCTCGCACCGACGAGCGACCACGCGAGCTGCTCGAAGGGCGGCCTCACGCGTGGCGCCGCGAGGGAGAAGACGATCGCGAGAACGACCGTGAAGGAGATGGGACCGGCGCGCTGTCCCCACGCCATCGTCAGCATCGCCAGAAACACGAGCAGGGCGATGCCGAGCTCCAAAACCCCGGGCAACGGCGCGATCCCGACCACCAGCAGGGCAGTCGCGCTGCCGACGACGCCTCCCGCGAGGGCTCGACGCGCGGCGCGGCCCGGTCGGTCGACCAAGTGCGGCAGGCTCGCGTACACCGCACCCGTGCTCGCGGCCTGCGCTGCGCCGTGCGGTCCCAGCGCGAGCACGACGACGTAGGTGAGCCCAATGCCAATGGCAACGGTGATGCCGTTGACCAGGTGCGGAGCGAGCGCCCGCCTCACGGCACCGACGCGGATTTCATGAAGGACCGCCGGCAGGGTAACCTCGGCCGCATGCTCGGTCGCTACCAAATCGTGCGGGGCAAGCGGCCCCCCGGAACCCGGACGTGAAGCGCTGCCACACGGCCCTGGCGCTCGCGTTCATGCGCCGAAAGTATCCCCAGGTCACCGTCGTCCCGGGCTGAGGTCGAGGGCCGAACGGCGCACACCGCACCGGTGCGGGCACCATGATACTCCGGGAACGTGAGCCCCGAGCACCTCCCGACCTGGACCCTTTTCCCCTTCGCCGGGCTCGTCCTGTCGATGGCGCTCCTGCCGATGCTGGTGCCGCACGCCTGGGAGAAGCGCTGGTTCCAGGCGCTCGTCGTGCTCGCCTTCAGCACGCCCGTCGTCGGGTTCTTCCTCGCGCACGGCGAGGGCGCGCACGTGGTGCACGCCGCGACGAACTACGCGGCGTTCATCGCCACCTTGGCTGCGTTGTTCGTGACCGCGGGCGGCATCTACGCGCACGGCGATCTCGAAGCGACCCCGCGCAACAACGTGGCGCTGTTGCTCGTGGGGTCCGTGCTGGCGAGCATCATCGGCACGACCGGCGCGAGCATGCTCGTGCTCCGGCCGTTCCTGCGAACGAATCAGCAGCGCAAGCACACGGCCCACTTGGTTCCCTTCCTGATCCTCGCGGTCGCGAACGCGGGTGGGCTCCTGACGCCGCTCGGCGATCCCCCGCTGCTCGTCGGGTTCATCGCGGGGGTGCCGTTCTTCTGGACCCTGCGACTCTTCCCGGTCTGGCTGCTCTACGTCACGAGCTTCGCGGTGACCCTCTACGTCGTCGATCGCCGGGCTTATGCGCGCGAGTCCGCGGAGGCGCTCGCGCGTGATCGTCGGGAGAAGAAGCCACTCGAGATCAAAGGCATCCGCAACGTCGCGCTCTTGCTCGCCGTCGTGCCGGCCGCTCTCCTCCCTGCGGGTTTTCGCGAGCTCACGCTGCTCGCCATCGCGCTCGTTTCGTACTTTTCGGCCGGGCGCGAGCTCCATGCCCTGAACGACTTCTCGCTGGCACCGATCCTCGAGGTGGGACTGCTGTTCGCCGGCTTGTTCGCCTGCTTGCTGCCCATCGAGCTCGGTCTCGCCGCTCGCGCCCACGAACTGCCGCTCCAGCGGAGCTGGCAGCTCTTCTGGGTGTCCGGCGGGCTCTCGTCCGTGCTCGACAACGCGCCGACGTACGCCGCGCTCTTTGCGCTGGGGCGCGGCCTGAGCCAGGGCCAGACGGATCTCGTTGCGGGCGTCGCCCCCCTGATGCTCGCCGCGGTGAGCGTGGGCAGCGTCGTCATGGGAGCCACGACCTACATCGGCAACGGACCGAACCTGATGGTCAAGGCGATTGCCGAGCGCTCGGGCTACTCACTACCCGGTTTTTTTCGGTACGCGGCCTTCGCTTTCACGATGATGCTCCCGGCGCACCTCGTGATGACTGCGGCCTTCTTGCTCCTCGAGCGTTGAGCGGCGGCTCAGCCCTCGCCGACGTGATCGAGCAAGAATACTGCTCGATTCTCGCTTTCCGAGCGCGCGAGATCGATGCGCCCGCGAATCGAGAACTCGCTCACCTCGTCCTCGACGATGAGCGCTTGTGACACGGTCCAGAACTCGTCCGCTTCTTGGATTTGCGTGTGGCGGGGGCTCCGGGCCTCGGCGTCGACGCGAATGGCCGCGCCGGCTTCGAAGAGCGGCACGAGCGCGCGTTCCACGTCGAGCGGCGTGAGCGTTACCGAGCCTTCCTCGACGACGTCGAGGAACGACTCGAAGTCCCGCGACGCCAGGGCACGCACGAGCGAGAACATGACGTTGCGAACGAGCGCGGTGAGCGCGCGCCGGTCGCGCACGCTTCCACGCTCGTCGCGAGCCTCGGGCGCCGTGTCGAGGACGAGCTCCGGGTGCTGGAGTCGCTGCCACTCGTCGAGCAGGCTCGAGTCGACGCCGCGCACGAGGCCGCCGAGGTACGCCGTGGCTTCGTCGAGCTCGGGCGTGCGCGCCAGCTCCGGCAACGTCTGGAGCAAGGTTTTGTAGACCTCCGACAGGTAGCGGAGCAGGAGCCCCTCGGAGCGCGCGAGGCCGTATTCCTTCACGTAGCCCCCGAAAGGCTGGAGCGTCTCGACGATCTCGCGCGCCACCGATTTCGGCTTCAGGTCCTCGGCTCGCACCCAGGGGTGCTCGGCGGCGAACGGGGCGAAGCTCGTGCGCAGGAATTCGGCGTTCGGCTGCGGGTGCTCGATCTTCTCGAGCTCGGCCATCCGGTCGTCGTACTCGACCCCGGCCGCCTTCAGCTCGGCGAGCTTCTCGGTGCGCAGCTTGTCGATCTGGGCGCGCAGGATCACTTCTGGATCGTCGATCACCGATTCGACCAGACCGATCACGTCGAGCGCGTAGCTCGGGCTCGCGCGATCGAGCCGCTCGACCGCGTCGACGACGAACAGGCCGAGCGCCTGCAGCAGGGAGAACTCGTCTTGGAGCTCGGCGTGGAGCCGAATGCCCCCGCCCTCCGCCGCGGTCCGGAACTCGACGATTCCGGCCTGCCAGAGCGAGCGCAAGAGCTCGATGGCGCGCGTGCGGTGCTTGCGCTGGTTGGCCGGAGTTTCGAGGCTTTCGCGCACGAGGCGCTTCATCGCCGTGCAGCCGCCCGAGGGCCGGCCGAGCACGCCGAGCAGCATGCCGTGCGTCACCTGGAAACGCGACACGAGCTCTTCCGGCTCCGCGCTCACGAGGCGCTCGAACGTGCTCTTGTCCCACGGCACGTAGCCCCAGTCGGGCGGCTTCTTGCGGACGAACTTCTTGCGCTGCAGCGTGCGTGCCTTGGCCTCGAGCCGCAGGTTCTCGACCGCGTGCTCGGGCGCGAGGGCCACGACGTACCCACGCACGTCGAAGCCCTTGCGACCGGCGCGGCCCGCAATCTGCTTGAAATCGCGCACGCCGAGCAAACGCACCTTCTCGCCGTCGTACTTGCAGAGCTTGGTGAAGAGCACGGTACGGATCGGCACGTTCACGCCGACGCCGAGCGTGTCGGTCCCGCAGATGATCTTGAGCAGCCCTCGCTGGCAGAGCTTCTCGACGAGCAACCGGTAGCGCGGCAAGAGGCCCGCGTGATGCAGCCCGATGCCGTGCTTCAGGAAGCGCTGCACGTCCTTGCCGTTGGGGCTCCGGAAGCTTTCGCCACGCAGCGCCTCGGCGATCGCCTTTTTCTCGTCCTTCGTGCAGTAGTCGAGGCTCGTGAGGTCTTGCGCCGCCTCGGCCGCGCCCCGCTGCGTGAAGTTCACGACGTAAACGGGCGCGCGATCGGCCGCGACGAGCGTCTGCGTCGCCTCCTGCAGCATCTTCTCCTGGTATTCGAACTCGAGCGGCACCGGCCGCGCCCCCGAGCGCACCGTCGTGACCCCGACGCCGGTTTGCCGCTCGAGCAGCTTCTCGAACGCGCTCACGTCGCCGAGTGTCGCGCTCATCAGCACGAAGCGCGCCTGCGGCAGCGTGAGCAACGGCACCTGCCACGCGACGCCGCGCTCTTTGTCCGAAAAATAGTGGAACTCGTCCATCACGACCGAGCTCACGTCGGCCCCCTGCCCTTCGCGGAGCGCGATGTTCGCGAGGATCTCCGCCGTGCAGCAGATGATGCTCGCGTCACGATTCACGGTAGCGTCGCCGGTCATCATGCCGACGCGCTCGGGCCCGAGCTCGCGACAGAGCGCGAAGAATTTTTCGCTCACGAGCGCCTTGATCGGGCACGTGTAGAAGGAGCGACCTCCCTCGGCGAGGGTCTTGAAGTGCGCCGCCGTCGCGATCAAGGATTTTCCCGACCCCGTCGGAGTGTGAACGATGACGTGGCTCCCCGTCATCAGCGCCAGCACGGCTTCCTCCTGATGCGGGTAGAGCTCGATGCCGAGCTTGCCGACGTACTCGAGAAAGCCCTCGAGGATCGCGTCTGCGCCCGCGTCGGGCGGCGGCAGACAAGCCCAGAGAGGCGGCAGATCCGTCATTGTTGCGCCCGGCCATCCCACGGTCGGGCCGGAAACGCCACCCTGCCGTGCCACGCGTCGGCATTGGCGCGTTCGATGCTGTCCTCCGCCCGGCGGACGGCGCTAAGGCTCCAGGCCCACGCCGATCCCCGCGCCGAAGAAGATGCCCGCGAGCCCCACGCTCGTTGCGCCAGGCGTGCGGGCCGCGGCTTCGAGCGCGACGCCGCCGAGCGAGTGGCCGAGGTCGAGCTTGATGAAGCCGAAGCAGCGCGAAGAGATCGGCGCAAGGACGCTGGCCTCGAGCGCGAGCTCGGAGATCCATCCATTGACTCGCGTCTGGGGACTGCCGAGGCGTCGCTCCACCCAGCCGTAGCCGAGTGCCAGTCTGGGCCCCAGCTCGATGGAGGGAGAGCCCTTCGAGCGGAGCATGAGCCCGACGTGACCGAGCGCGAGACCGAGCGCGACGTTTCCGGTCACGGCATTCGCGTCGTCGAACGGGAGTGTCGCGGCGCCGAAGCCGAGCTCCGCGCCGGCGCGAGCGCCGAGCCATGAGGCCACCCGAGCGCGTGCGGCCAGATCGCCGCCGAGAAGCGCCGAGCGCTCGCTCGCGTAGTTGCGATAGACGAACGCGGCTTCGAGGGTCGTTTTTGCCGAGCGGTCCGGTTCGGCGTCGAGCGCAGGCTGCGTTGCACGGGGCGGCGCAGGGGGCCGAGGCGGTGGCGCAGCGGCGGTGAGTGCGACGGGAGCGGCGGCAGGTGCAGCACTGGCGAGCGGGGCACCTGAAGGCGCTGCGGGCGCGGCAGCAGGCACCGGGCTCTCCGTGGTGGCAGCTCGATAGAGCTCGGCCGCCGCAATCGCGAGCGTACGAGCGCGCGCGTCGAATGCGATGTCCGCAAGCTCGACGCGGCGCGCGAGCTCCGTGTGGGTTTCGCCATCGGTGACCCGCAGCTCCGCCTCGTGGCCGAGTCGCTTGCAGTCGGAGGCGGAGAGCGCGATCACGGCATGCGCGACAGCATCGCCCGGGAGGGCCGGAGCGTTGGTCGGCGTGGCCTCGACATGGAACGCCGTGAGCTCGACCCGCAAGAGCTCGGCGAAGCGAGCGGGGTCGTACGGTGGGTCGCTGCACGGCGCGACTCGAATTTCCACGCGTGCGGGTGCCACTGGCTCCGCCGCAGGTGCGCCGCGAGCAAACCAGGAAGCCGCGAGGAACGCGACGAAGCCCGGCGCCCGAGAGCTACGTCGAGGCGAGGGTCGTTTCATCCTCCCGATTCCGGCGCGGGCAGGGGCTCACAGGTGAGCACGCCGCTCGAGGCGCGAACGCAGCCGCGCGGAACGTCCGCTGGGTCGACGACCACGATCGGTCGCGCCCCGTAGTTCGCCCGAATCACCGCGCTGAGCCGCCCGCTCGCGTTGCCGCGGAGCGGCTCGTCCGGCCAGCGCATGCTCGCGGTGAAGTGGCCACGATTGTCGCGGTACCACGGTTGCAACAAGAGCTCGCGGCTCACGATATCGATGTCCCCGCGCTCGCTCCGCACGAACCTCTCGTACCACAGTCCAAACACCATCCCGTCGCCTCGCGCCGCAATCAGTGCGCCCGGAGCCGCCGCGCCGACGATGGCGCGCACGCGGCGATCGAGGTTGCTTTGACCGTGCGCGTCGGCGCGCCGGATGTTCCAGGCGAGTCCGGCCAGCAGCAGGGGCACGGCTAGACCGATCACGACCCCCTCCGAGCGTTGCCTGAGCGCGGGAAGCGAGCCGAGCGCGCGACCGACGACGCAGATCCCGAGCCCCGCAAAGGCAGCACAGCCGAGCTCCGAGGGAATGAAGTACGATTCGAGATCCGCGATGGAATACGGCAGCGAGCTCAGCACGTTCGCCGCGATCAGTGCCGCGACGAGCGCTGCGACCGAGCGAGCCCGCGGCGACACCTGACGGCGCTCGACGACCGGCGCCGCAAAGCCAGCCGTCGCGAAGGCGAGCACCAGCGCGGGCGCGTGCCAGAGCGGGAACTGACCCTTGAAATGCGTCAGCCAATCCGCCGCGTGGCCGCCGAGGCGGTACCGGTACTGCGCGGCGCTCACCACCCAGATGAAGCGGGCGAACGAATCGGGCCGCCCCCAGGACAGTACGGGGTGTTGCGCGGCCGCGAGGGGTAGATAGACCCACGGCAAGAAGCCGAGCGTCACTCCGTACGCTCCCGCCAGAACGCCGCGAAGCCCCATGCGGCGCACCCGCGAAAGCGAAGCCAAAACAAGCCCCAGCGCGAGGAGAACGGGCGCTGCGGTGAGATGGTGACTGATGGCCAGGCCGCCGGCCAACCCGAACCAGGCCACGTCGCGGAGCCTGGGCGGCCCTTCGGCGAGCGCCAGGTGTGCGGCGAGCCGGAGCACGCAGGCAATCGCGAGCGCGTGGAATGCGTAGACCTCGGCGATCAGCGCCTGGCGGAACAACGCTGGGGAAAAGCAGAACAGCACGCCGGCGACGAACGCAGCAACCTCGTCGCTCCCCCGCCCGCTCCGAGACGGGAGGCTCGCGAACCAGGCGCGGCACAGCGAGATCACGAGCGCGCCCGCCAAGAGCGCAGCGACCGCGCTGAATGCGTGCGCGACGGTGATCGGCTCCGCAGACCGGGCGAGGGCGCACGCGGCCCGCAGTAGAAGCGTGTAGAGCGGATAGCCGGGCGG
>Ga0070682_100000777_pt1 | contig 18759 bp, 16 predicted proteins | sample KBSC63LmetaG_FD_64668 | JGI IMG/M metagenome (GOLD analysis project Ga0070682, IMG submission 64668) | Corn rhizosphere microbial communities from Kellogg Biological Station, Michigan, USA - KBS C6-3L metaG | ecosystem: Host-associated > Plants > Roots > Rhizosphere | place: USA: Michigan... | reverse complement strand
AGCGGGTAATTGCGCCATTGCTGATCTGCAAACGGTCGAGCTGCATCAGTCCTGGCGGAACGTCGGCCTCGCGCGGTACCACCAGGATGGTCTGTCCCAGCCCGCGCTCCTCGAGCATCACCAGAATTCTTGCCGCCCTCCGGATGTCGAGCTCCGCAAACGGATCGTCGAGCAACAGCAGCGGTTCGGCGCCGGCGTGGCGGCGCAGCGTACCTGCCTCCAGCATCCTGAGCGCGATCGCCGCCGAGCGCTGCTGACCGGCGGAGCCGAACAGCCTGATGTCCTTGCCATCGAGGGTGAGCTCGAGCTCGTCGCGGTGGGGACCGACGTGGGTGATCCCGCGGCGCAGGTCGAGCGCCCGCTTTTCCTCGAACGCCGCGAGCAGCACGTCGTGCCGCGCCTCCGAGTCCGCGAAGGGACTCACATAGCGCATCTCCGCCTTTCCGCTCTCACCGATTCTTTCCGTGAGGTGTGAAAACTCCGCCGCGGAATCCGCTACCCACCGCGCGCGAGTTTCGATTAGCAACGATCCGTGCTCGGCGAGCGCTGGCTCCCAGACTGCGACTTGCTGCTCGTTGGCTGCAGATCCGCGACGCGCAGCGTGCCGCAGCGCGGCGTTCCGTCGGGAGAGATTGGCGCGATAGTGTTGCAGCGCGTTGAGATACTTCCGGTCAGTGAGCGCCAGCACGAGATCCAGAAATCTGCGGCGCTCGGTCGGCGGGCCGCTCACAAGCTCGAGATCGCGCGGCGAAAACATCACCGATGGAAGTGCGCCGAGCGCGTCGCTCAGACGTTTGACCTCACTGCCATCGATGCTGACCTTCTTGCGTTTGGTGTTGCGATCGAAGCCGATCGAGATCTCGTGCGCGTCGGGCGTGTAGGCGCTTGCCGAGATGTGGAATCCCGACGTGTCGAAGCGCGTCAGATCCTGATCGCGGGCGTCGCGAATGGAGCGCAGGATCTGCAGGTAGTAGATCGCCTCGAGGAAATTGCTCTTGCCGTGGCCATTGTCACCGACGACAACCCCACCCTCGCGCGGGAGCTCGAGATCGACGCGCTCGAGATTTCGGAAATCGCGAATCGAGATGGAATTGAGTCGAATGCGATCTTCGTTGCCGCTAACGTCGCTCGGCGTTGTGCTGGCAGACGGACTGGTCACTTCCCCTTGAATGCGGGGGCGCGTTTCTCGAGGAAGGCGCTCATTCCCTCGCGCATGTCGTCGGTGGCGGCGAGCAGGCCGAAGTGGTTCGCCTCGAGGATCATGCCTTCCTCGAGCGACATCTGCAGCCCTCGATCGATGGCCTCGATGCAAAGCGCCACCGCGAGTGGGCCGTTAGCGAGGATGGCTTTCATCATCTCACGCGCTTCGGCCACGACACGATCCGCGGGCACAACCTTGTTGACGAGCCCGATCCGGTACGCCTCGGCGGCGTCGATCATCTCGCCGGTCATGAGCAGCTGCATCGCCCGGCCTTTGCCGACGAGTCGAGGTAAACGCTGACTTCCGCCGTAGCCGGGGAGGATCCCGAGCTTGCTTTCCGGCTGGCCGAACTTCGCGGCTTCAGACGCGATGCGGATGTGGCAGGCCATCGCCAGCTCACATCCGCCACCGAGCGCGAAGCCGTTGACGGCGGCGATGACGGGCTTGGGGCAGGTCTCGAATCTGCGGAACACATCCTGCCCTGCGCGTGCGCGTGCTTTCGCGAGGACCGGACTCTGCGACGAGAGCTCGGAGATGTCCGCTCCGGCGACAAAGGCGCGTCCGGCGCCGGTGAGGATGACTCCGCCGATTGCATCGTCGACCCGAACTTCGTCGATCGCGTGCCCAAGCTCGGCGATGGTCGCGTCGTTCAGCGCGTTGAGCTTGTCGGGCCGGTTGACGGTCAGAGTGGCGACGCGGTCCGCGACCTCCAGCGTCAGGAATTTGAAGGGCATCGAGATGTATTTGTTGGTAGATTGCCGGAATTCGTCGAGCGCAGCGGCCGCTCAAAATCTATCCAGAAATATTGGCTACTGGGCGATCCAATAAATGGCGCAGAAGTGGATAGTACGCGAAGGGACGAAGGCGAAGGGATTCCGGTATCGGTCGCCGAGTGGCGCCGCCGTGAAGGATAAGGCGCAGCTCGAGCGGTTCGACGCGCTGCGAATTCCGCCTGCATGGCGCGACGTGCACATCTCGACGAATCCGCGCGCGGCGATCCAGGTTTGGGGTTTCGATGCGCGCGGCCGCAAGCAATACAAGTATCATCCGCGCGCAGTGGAGAAGGGCGAGCTGCGGAAATACTACCGGGTGCGGCAGATGGCGCGCGACCTTCCAACCTTGCGCGCGCGGATCCAGCGCGACTTCCGCCGCCGCGGCCTCACCAAGCAGAAAGTCTGTGCCGGAATCGTCAGGCTCATCTCACACGGGTTCTTCCGCGTCGGCAGCGAGCGCTACGAGAAGGAGAACAACACCTTCGGCATCACGACGATGCGGAAGTCTCACGTGACCGTCTACGACGACACCATAGTCTTCGAGTACAGGGGGAAGCGGTCGATCACGCAGAAGAATGTCGTGGTGGCCAAGGACCTCGCCCGATTCGTCACGGAGCTTCTGGGGACACCGGGTCCGCGGCTGTTCCGCTATCTCGAGGACGGCAAATGGCTGGACGTCGATTCGCGCGACGTGAACGACTACATCGAGCACATCGCGCAGTTCCCGTACACGGCGAAGGATTTCCGCACCTGGGGTGGTACACTGCGCGCGGCGACGGTCCTCGCCGAGCTGGGGAAAGGAAAGAGTCAGACCGAGCGCAAGAAGAACGTCGTCACCGCGGTGCGGCTCGTGGCGGCCGAGCTGGGAAATACTCCAACCATTTGCAGGAAGTCTTACGTGCATCCGGTGGTAGTGATGAAGTACCTGCGCAGCGGAACGACGATCTCGCTGCCAAAGCAGCCGACATCGCGCAACGGCACCGGGCACGCGCCCGAGGAGAGCGCCTTGATCGATTTCCTGGACGAGTACTTTCCCGAGCGCCGAAAGCAGCCGAGGGTGGAGTGAAGCCGATAGAGACTGCCGCGCGCGAGGAGCCCGTGATTTGCTCTACCAGCGTCGCGAATGAGTGAAGCGCTGCTCTCCGAGGACAGCCGGCCGATCATACCGATGCGGCGTGGCGATCCGTCGATGAAGCACGTCCTGTCGATCGATCAGGGCACGACCGGCACGACTGCGCTGATGATCGGCGCCGACGGTCGCATCGCCGGGCGCGGATATCAGGAGATCACCCAGCACTATCCAGCGCCGGGATGGGTCGAGCACGACGCCGACGAAATCCTCGAGCGCACGCTCACCGCGGCGCGCGAAGCCATCGCGGTGAGCGGAGTAAAACCCGATACCATCGGCATCACCAACCAGCGCGAGACCGTCGTGGTCTGGCACCGCGACACTGGCAAGCCTTTGGCGCGCGCGATCGTCTGGCAGGACCGCCGCACCACCGACCGCTGCGCGCAGCTCAAAAGCAAAGCGAAGTGGATCGCCGAGCATACCGGCTTGCGACCCGATCCGTACTTCTCCGCGACCAAGCTCGAGTGGCTGCTGAAACGTCCGGAGATCGCGTTCGTGGCGCGGAACGGACGCCTGCTGGCTGGCACCATCGACACCTGGCTGATCTGGAAACTCACCGGTGGTCGTGTCCACGCGACCGATCCCACCAACGCGTCGCGGACTTTGCTCTACGACATCAACAGACTGCGCTGGAGCAAGGAGCTCTGCGATCTGTTCGGCGTGCCGATCGAAGTGCTGCCCGAAGTGCGGCCATCCGCGGGTGATTTCGGCAGGACCGTGACGTCGTATTTCGGGAAGGCGATCCAGATCACCGGCGTCGCGGGCGATCAGCAGGCGGCGCTGTTCGGGCAGGGTTGCTTCGGCGCCGGCCAGGCGAAGAACACCTACGGAACCGGTGCGTTCCTTCTGCTCAACACCGGCAAGAAGATTCCCCGCGCCGGCGAAGGCCTGCTCGCCACCGTCGCGTGCGACGAGACCGGCGGAGTCGCGTACGCACTGGAAGCGTCGATCTTCATCGCCGGCGCCGCGATCCAGTGGCTGCGCGACGGGCTAGGCATCCTCTTCAACGCCGCCGAGAGCGAGCGTCTCGCGATGTCACTCCAATCCAACGACGGCGTGTACTTCGTGCCCGCGCTCGTCGGGCTCGGCGCGCCGAACTGGGAACCGCGCGCGCGGGGAACCATCGTCGGACTGACCCGCGGATCGAGTCGCGCGCACCTGACTCGCGCGGCGCTGGAGTCGATGGCGTACGGCACTGCGGAAATGCTCCAGGTGATGGCGAAGCGCGCGCGGGTGAAGTTCGCGTCGCTGAGAGTGGACGGGGGCGCCGCTGCCAACAACTGGCTGATGCAATTCCAGGCCGATGTGCTCGGCATTCCCGTCGAGCGCCCCGACATGATCGAGACGACCGCGCTCGGCGCCGCGGGACTGGCGGGAATTGCCGGCGGTGTCTGGCGTGACGCGACCGAGTTCATGGGGACGCGGGCGTTCGAGCGATTCACGCCGGCGATCGCACCTGAGTCCGCGCGTGAGCTGGTGATGGGCTGGGATCGGGCGGTGCGCGCATCACTCGGCTGGGCGCGCGACACCGGCGACGGCGCGGCAACAAAGCGACCGAAGAAGCGCGCGAAATCTCGTTCCGCGCCGGCTGGCGAACGAAAAGGTGGGAAGCGGGGCGCGTCGCGCGCCGCACGGAACGCGAACAACAAACAGTCGCGGCGGACGAGATGAACGGCTTTCTCAGTGTGTGCCTGGCGGTGAATCTGATATACGGTCAGGCCGTCTCAGTGCGCAGCGATTCCTGGTTCGGGATCGACAAGCTCAAGCATTTTCTGATGTCGGCGTTCATCGAGAGCGTGTCGTACAGCGCGCTGCAGGCGATGGGAGCCGATCGTCGCGGGGCGATGGGCGGCGCGATCGGCATCACTCTCGGCGTTGGCGTCGCGCGCGAGCTCCACGATCGGCGGATACCAGGAAACATCTTCAGCGTGCGCGACCTGACCTGGGACGCGCTCGGCACCGCGGCCGGCGCCGTCCTGAGCGCCCATACTATAAGGTAGTGGCGCTAGCGGTCAGACGCGGGTAGTGGCGCTAGCGGTGAGACCGGCCGCACTTGATCAGCGCGTCGATCACACCATCGCGGATCTCGTCGTGCTCGTCGATGTTGACGAAGCGACGGTCCTGCGGCGCCTGGCCAAGGAAGTTGATGGTGATGAGGGTCTGGAGTGCGTCGTTCGCGATCACGTACTGTCCGGTCGGGCCGCGCTCTCCGAAGGACGAGTCGGTCTCGCCGTACACCTCGAAGCCGTCGCGCGAGTCATGCTCCCAATACGGTTTTCCGACGGCTGACTGAAGCACGTAGTGCAGATTGTCGATCGCGACATCCCTGTCGTCCGGGTACTCGACCGGGTCGGGACTTTCCACTCGTATCTCCGCGAAATAGCTGGGGCTTCCCTGAGCGAGGAGGAAACGATAGCCATCGATTGCGGAGACCCGCTTTTCGCCCTTGGTTGTCATGACGGAGCGGTACTGTGCGCCCTTTCCCGTTAGTCTGGTCGCGCTGTCAACACTGAGCCCATTCGAGAACTTGCACGCCGCGTAGCGCGCGAGTGGGCCCCCCGATTTCAGGGCCGCATCCTGAGCCGCCGCCGGCGAAGCGATTGCCGCCGCGACGAGCGTGATCCACAGCACTCTCATACTTCAAGAACTTAGCGCCCGGGCAGCGACACGGGCACCCATGTATCCACAGCATGTGCGCCCACAACGGTCCCGACGATGGTGCCCACAATCCCGAACAACGTACCGACGACCGCGCCGTCGAACGCCCGCGAGTCTGGAAAGATGCAGATCTCCGAGCAATCGCTCTTTTTGTAGGCGGCTGCACCGACAATGGCGCCGGTGCCCACGCCGATCAGAAGCCCGTAGAACGCGCCACGGGCTTTCCTCGTGTGGGTGCCCTGCGCTACCTGCAGCTTCAGAATGTTGGTTGTCGGGATCGATACGGCGATGTCATCTGCGGCCGAGCGGAACACCAGGGTGTCCGCGGACGCGGCGACGACGCTGCCCTTCTGAGGGCTGCCGCCGAGCGCAGACGATACGACTCGAACCCGCGAGCCGGCGGCGATCGGCCACGCGGTGGTGCTCGATGTCTGGGCGTTGACGACACATGGCGCGAGCAGAATGCCGGCGGCGAGTATCAGGATCTTCCGCATGTTGCCTCCGAGTGGACGGGATGATTGGGAATCGAACGGATTACGTGGCTCAAATGTCCGGCAGCACGGATCACGGCCATATACGCCAAATGACGTAGCAATGGCGCTTTAGGCGTTCTGGACACTGACGCCCGGCGGGGGTATGGTTTCGTCTCCCAGAAGGAGGAAAGCATGCGTGCAATCACGGTCGTTGGCGCTGTCCTCATTGCTGGTTGCGCATCGTCCGGTGTTTCCAGAACCGCCCCGGGTGCTGCCAACACGGGCGTGTCCCGGGTATCCAGCTCCGGCGGAACCGAGGCGATCTCGACCGGTGCCGTGCCGATTGCCGGGAGCTCCACCGTCTATGTGCCCATCGACCGGCTCTGGGCGATCCTGCCCGCCGTATACGATTCCGTCGGAATCCCACTCACGGTGGTCGACCGCGCCGGATACATGCTGGGCAACCGCGGCCTGCAGGTGCGTCGTCAGCTTCACGGCGTGGCGCTGAGCAAGTACATCGATTGCGGCTACGCTCAGGGAAGGGCGAGCGCCGATTTCTACGATGTGAACCTCTCGGTGACCACTCAGCTGCAGCGGCAGGATTCGCTGACGACGACGGTCATCACGACCGTCGATGCGGTGGCGCGGCCAGTCCTCTTCACGGGCGAGTACAACCACTGCGGAACCCGCGGCGAGCTGGAAGCGAGGATCTCGAACGATCTGAAAGGCATTCAGACTCCGTAACCTGCCGTGCCGTTCACTGCTCGAGACGACATTACAGTCCCGCTTCTGGCCAAGCCGGCGGAGCTCTGGGACGAGGGCGATAACCAGCCCGAGACCGCCGCCGCCGCGCGCATGCATCCCCTCACGCTTCGCTTCGATGGCGATCGTGAGGCCGAATTCACCGCCGAATATTTCGAGCGCACCCTCGTTCAGGTGCGACTGGCTTTTCTGCTGGCGCTCGCGCTGTACACCGTTTTCGGCGTCCTCGACAGCTGGACTGCGCCGGTCGAGCGAAACAAGCTCTGGTTCATTCGCTACGTGATAATCGCGCCAATTCTGCTCGGCGCGATCGTCTTCACCTACCAGCCGGGATTTCTGCGCTTCCGCGACGAGACCACCAGCATGGTCACCCTCTTCGCCGCGCTCGGAATCGTGGTGATGACGGCGGTGATCCCTCCGCCCGGCAGCTATCTGTATTACGCCGGTCTCCTCCTCGCGATCATGTTCGCGTTCACGCTCGTGCGACTGACACTGCCGTATGCGACCGCGGTGTCGGCAATAACCGTCGGCGCGTACCTGGCCGTCGCGATGGGAATCAACCACACGCCGAGCGCCGTTGTCGTCAACAACCTCTTCTTTCTCGGCTCGACCTTCATCATCGGCTTCTCGTCCAACTACTCGATGGAGCGGTACGCGCGCAGCAACTTTCTGCAGCGTCGATTGATCGCTCGCCGAACCGAGGAGCTCGAGCGCAAGAACGAAGAGCTGGTGGCGAAGAATCGCATGCTCGCCGAGCAGCGCGCGGCCACCATCCGATCGGCCAGACGAACCGATCTCATTTTCTCGGCGTTGTCGGAGCGACTGCCGGGCACGGTGCTCGACGAGAAGTACCGCGTGCAGGAAAAAATCGGCTCGGGTGGATTCGGGACCGTGTATCGTGGCGAGCACATTTTTCTTCACCATCCCGTCGCGATCAAGGTATTCCGCCCCGCGATTGGACGTGACGCGCTGGAGAGTCTCGATCGATTCCGCGTCGAGGGAATATCGGCGTGCCGGATAAATCATCCCAACGCCGTGACGGTGCTCGATTTCGACGTGTCGGCGGGCAGTCTCGCGTACCTCGTGATGGAGCTTCTTCACGGGCACTCACTGATGGATGAGATGCGAACGACGGGGAAGCTGCAGCCCCTCCGCGCATTGAAGATCGCCCATGCCGTCTGCGCCGCGCTCGCCGAGGCCCACGGACTTGGGATCGTGCATCGCGACATCAAGCCGAGCAACGTTTTCCTGCATACGGTGCGCGGTGAAGAGCGCGTGAAGGTGATCGACTTCGGAATCGCCAAGCTCACCGACAAATCCGAGACGCCGGAGCTGCAAAACGAAACCACCGCCGGGACGTTCCTCGGCACTCCCGCTTACATGGCCCCAGAGCGGTTGTTCAATCAGAGCTACGACGGTCGCGCCGATGTCTTCGCGCTTGGAGTGATGATCTTCGAGATGATCGCGGGCAGGCTGCCATTCGAGTCGAAGGGTCCGCTGCAGGCGATTCGGATGCACATGCTGAAACAGCCCGCGCATCTCAGCGAATTCGCGCCGAACGTCTCCGCCGAGGTCGAACAGGCGGTGAACAGGGCGATGGCGAAAGACCCTGAGCAGCGTCCGACCGCCAGCGAGTTTGCGGTAACACTGCGCGGGCTGCTGGAAACCGGGGACGTCGTCGAGTCACGAGCCTGATCAGCCGCTACTCTATTCTCGCAATCGCAATCGTCAGCGGCGGTGCACCGGTGAGGCCGACCGTCCGCGCGTTCGCGGCCACCCCAGGGAGATCGTAAGACGCAAACGACCCGCCGTGCAGCCCCTGGTTGTCGATGCTGAAGTCACCACCGGTAATTGAAACGGGAACGAGCGGGAAAGGCTGGGGGAACTGGGAAGGGAAGTCGCTGTTGATTCCCCGATAGATGTCGCGCAAATGCCAGGACGGAAAAGCGACATCGCCGTTGCTCGCCATGGTGGGATTCTCGTCGAGGTATAGCGCCAGTGACCAGTTCCCCATCATTGATGTGCGTCCGGCGGAGGCTTGCCGCTCGAGGTTGCTGATACCGGTGGTGTTGGTGGCCTGGGTCAGGCCGCGCAGGAAATCCACCTCCGAGCCGGCGTAGCGATCGATGATGTGCCGGACGAACGACCACGCCGCGTAGTAGAAGCTGAAATCGTTGGAGGAAACCCGGCCGAACAATGACGTCGCATCCGGCTGCCTGAGCACTGGGTAGAGCGATGCGAAGTGATCGAACATTACCAGCGGTGGCGTGTTGCAGCTCGGCGTCGTCGGTCGGACATCGCAGAACACCGTCGAGCTGTAGAGCATGTTGCCTTTCCACGTCGCGCCAGCGTAGATCCTGTCCCGTCCCCAGACTTCTTCGGCGATCATCGCCGTCGACTCTTCAAGCCACGACTCCTCGAAGCCGTTCGCGCCGTTGACGAGGTGCGCCCCGTACGATGCGATGTGCTTGACTTCGTGGACGACGGTTGCGCGCATCGACCGGTACCAGCGGTCGGGTGTGTCGTCCGCGAACCCGGTTCCCGAAACCTTGGGAACTCTGGCGTAGAAATTCTCACCGAGGTTGCTGGCCGTGTTATTGAGACTGCGCGGGAAGAAATCGCAGCTGACGACGAAGCCGCCCAGGGTCGACGGAATCGAGGGCGTGAAGACCATGTTGAGATGCTGATCGTTGTCGGTCGATGGATCGGTGATCAGCGGATCGCCAAAGTAGGTCGCGTCGCTCGGGTACATGGAGTTGTCGAACTCCTGCCCGAGAGCGGTGAAGTACGAATCCATCTGGTTGTGGAGTGGTGCTGCGACGTCCTCGTAAACGATGGCGCGCGTGCCGACGTAGACGGCGCGGGCCGTGATCTCGGTGTATGTGGTGCAATCGGCCGATGCGCCCAACGCGGTAGATGGCTGGAGGACTCGGAAAGTGCGGGTTTGACCAATCGTGGGAACGGCGATGCTCAGCGCGCCCGCCGCGGCGCCCGGTTTCACCGATCTCTTTGGCACCCGCCGGAAATTCTTTTTCATCGAGGCGTAAATCGCCCGATTCGATTCGAGCCGGGCGAGATGCGCCGCGCCGCGGATGTAGGGCGTTGCGTCGTTGCCCGTGGCGGGCGGCGGTTCGGGTAGCCGGATCGATTGCCGCAGCGCGAAGACGTTGGGCGAAAAGCTCGTTCCGGCGGGGATCGACGTAGCACCGACCAGATGAAACGGCGTCAATCCGGTCGGGTTTGTAAATGGATTCACGATGTTGACGATGTAGTGGCCGTTCGCGGGCGACAGCTCGCTGCAGCTTACATCGGCAGCGCTGGTGAGAACGACCGTCGCGCCGACGTTCATCGGGCGCGGGACTCCGGCGCGGAGCGTCTGGCTCGCGAAGGCAGTGGCGCCGTTCGCGGTAACCTGGATCCTCGCCTGATGCGTGGGCTGGCAGGGAAGCACCGACGGGATCACGGCGACTATTTGACTCGTGGTGGCGCCCGTGACAGGTGCGTTCTGGCCGTCGATGGTTACCACATCGCCAGTCACCACCGGATCGAAGCCCGAGCCGTCGATGGTGATACTGCTGCCCGGTGTCATCGGACCCGGTCCGACCGCCGAGATGTTGACGCTTCCAACCGCGGTAACGAGGGACAGCGCGACGGCGGGGATTCCGGTCACGACGGCGTTTAGCGTGTTGGCGCCGGCAGTCAGTCCAGTCGTGAACACCGTTGCGACGCGGCCGGCCTCATCGGTCTGACTGCTGGCGGGCGATGCGGAACCGTTGCCCGCGGAAATCGAGAAGGTTATCGGCGCGTGCGCGATTGGGTTTCCGAATGCGTCTTTCACCACGAATCGAACCGAGTCGCCGACGGTCGCGCCGGGCGCAACGGTGCCGGGGTCGGGGCTGGTGCGAGTCAATGCGGCGGGTGGTCCCGCCACCACCATTATCAAGATGCTGTTGCTCTGGACGGTGCCGATCGATGCAGAGATAGAAGACCTTCCGACCGGGCCGACCGTCGTCACCAGTCCGGTCCCTGAAACTGTCGCGATGGCTGGCGCGCTGCTGATGTAGCTCAGACCGTCGGCGGGCATCGGCTTGCCGGTCGTGCTGGCGACCGATGCGGTCAGCTGGAGGGTCGAGCCAGGGGTGAACGCCAGGGAATTCGTGGGCGACAACGCGATCTTGCCAATCACGTCGGGCGCGGTGCTATGCTCCCCGCCTCCGCACGACGTGATTGCGGTCGCGACGAAAGTGAATGCGATGGCAGCCGCGGTCGCGCGCAGTGATCTGGGGAGGGGTTGCAGGCCCATCGCTTCCATCGCCGGCAAGTGGGGACATACACTTATGACCGGGTGCGTGGCCTGTCAATAGAGCTCTCGGCGCGCGGCAGCGCGGTGCTATATTGGGGGCATGAAGGCCCGCACCAAATTCATCATCGGTGGAGCCCTGGTGATCGGAACCGCCAGCTATCTTGCCGCGAGCGCGATCCACGACACCGGAGTCTACTACCTGACTCCTGCCGAGCTGTCAGCGAAGACCCACACCGATCCGACGTTTTATGAGACGGGTGTCAAAGTCGGCGCGCGAGTCGTGAACGGGTCGATCGTGCGCGAGCCGGGCGGCCGGCAGGTGGAGTTCAAGATGACCGACGGAGCGCAGACGTACGACGTCGTGTACCGCGGCATCACTCCCGACACTTTCACCGACGGTGTCGATGTGGTCGTCGAAGGAAGGCTCGGCCGCGACAACACCTTCCGCGCGACTACTCTGCTCGCCAAGTGCGCCTCGCGCTACGAGAACGCACCCGAGAAGTACAAGCAGACTCCCGGCTACAAGCAGCCCGACCAGCGCGCCTAGCGCCGCTCAGGAAAGAGCCGCGACCTGCTCGCGCAGCAGTCGCAGAGCGAGATCGATGTCCCGGCGGTGGGTTCGAAACCCAAGTGCCGCCATCCTGATGGTGAACTTTCCATCGAGAATTGTCGTCGACATGAAGATGCGGCCGTCCGCGCGCAGTGCGTCGGCGATGCGTCGGTTGATTTCATCGGCGCGCGCGGCGTCCGGCCCGCGCGGCGCCCAGCGAAAAGTTACGATCGACAGATCGGGCTCGGGCCCGGTCTCGAAGCCCAGCTCTTTGACTTCGTCGTAGAAGTAACGGGCCAGAAGGAGCTTCTCCTCGAGCGCGGCGCGGAACGGCTTGAGACCGGCGAGCATCAACGGCAGCCACATCCTCAGTCCGCGGAAATGTTTGGTGAGCTCCGGAGAAAGATCTGCCGGAGAGAGCACGCCCGCTTCACGCACCGCGTCCTGCATGTAGTTGCCGGAGTAGTTGTTGCTCGCCTCGAGCAGCCTCGCGTCGCGCACGATCACCATTCCCGATCCCCAGGGCAGAAACAATCCCTTGTGCGGATCGAGAATCGCCGAGTCCGACCGTTCGATGCCGCGCAGCATTTGCCGGCCGTGATCGGTGAGCAGAAAAAAACCACCGTACGCCGCGTCGACATGGAACCAGCAGGATTCCTTTGCGGCGACCGTCGCGATGTCGCCGAGCGGATCGACCGCGCCGGTGTCGGTCGCGCCCGCGGCAGCGGCGATGAGCCAGGGCATGAGTCCAGCCGCGCGATCGGCAGCGATCGCATGCTGCAGCGCATCGACGCGCATTCGATAACGACCATCGATCGCCACGGAGCGGATCTGCGCCTCGGCGAGCCCGGCGACGCGCAGCGCTTTCTGAATCGAGTGGTGCGCCTGTTCGGTTAGATAGACGACGGCGCGCGGATAGTCGGCGCTCGTCAGACGGTGGGCGTCCCGCGCGGTGGTGATCGCGATGAGGTTTGCGATGCTGCCGCCCGAGGCGATGTTGCCCGCGGCCGTGGGTGGATACCCCGCGAGATCCGCGACCCAGCGGATCAGCATGTTCTCCATTCGCACCGCGCCGGGTCCGGCGAAAAAAACGCCAGCGTACTTGTCGGTGACCGCTGCGAGATAATCGCCGAGCGCGGAGTGGTAGAGGCCGCCGCCGGGGATGTAGGCGAGGTATCCGGGAGAAGCCGGATGACCACCCGGCTGGATGACTTCGCGCTCGAGCACGCTCAACAGCTTCGCCGCGTCGATTGGCTGCTCGGAGATCGGGTAGTCGAGCACTCCGCTCCCCTTCGATTCACTCTCGACAAACGCGCGCTGGCTATCGATGCGCCGCAGAAACCGCTCGGCCGCGGCGAACACGAGCGTGCGCAGCTTCTTGCGCCTGTTCGCGCCCGGATCCAAGGGCTGCGCCGCGCGCTCGAGGGCGCGTAGTTTCGCGAGCCGGGCGTCTTTGGTCGTAGTGCTCATAGTGCGCCGTAAGAATAACGGCAGGGGGGAGGGAATGGACTGAGGGATCGGTGAGACCGAGGCCCCAGGACCAACGGCACTGCTGACTGCTGACTGAGTGAGGACCCGGACAAACAGCAGAAAAGCAGGAGGAAGGACAAGTGAGGACGGTCCTCGATGGTCCTCTGTCCTGCTTGTCAGCCGTTTGTCCTCGGTCTTCACTTAGTCAGCAATCAGCAATGCCGTTAGTCCTAGGCCCTCAGTCCTCCGCCCTCCGGCTTCAGTCCAGCCATCCCTCGTCTATCCTCCCCACCACTATATTCCAACCGTGATTCCGAGCACCATCCCCCGCTCTATCCCCCTCTCGTGATTCTCGTTGGTGAGCTTTCGCTTTGGGTCGCCCTCTTGATGGCGACCTGGGGCGCGACGGTGTCGTTCGCGGGTGGCCAAATGCGGCGCGCCGATCTGGTCGAAAGCGGCGAGCGCGCGCTCTACGCGACCCTCGCGATGGTCATCCTGGCGTCGCTCGGACTCTGGACAGCGCTCCTCACCCACGACTTCTCGATCAAGTACGTCGCGTCGTTCACCAGCGCCAATCTCCCCAAGGTCTACACCATCACCGCCTTCTGGGGCGGACAGTCGGGATCGCTGTTGTTCTGGGCGCTGATTCTTTCGATTTACACTGCGATTACGCTCTGGACCAATCGCACCCGCAATCGCGAGCTGATGCCGTACGTCGCCGGCACCCTCGCGCTGATCCTGATCTTTTTTCTGGCGACGATCTGTCTCGGCTCCAATCCCTTCGAGCGGCTCGATTTCATTCCCGCCGACGGACGCGGGCTGAATCCGCAGCTCCAGAACCCGGGCATGGCGATCCATCCGCCGAATCTCTACCTCGGCTACGTCGGCACCTCGATTCCTTTTGCGTTCGCGATCGGCGCGCTCATTACGCGCCGGCTCGACGCGGGCTGGCTCGCCGCGGTGAGACGCTGGGCGCTCCTGGCGTGGTTCTTCAATACGGTCGGCATAGTGCTCGGGATGTGGTGGGCCTACGTCGAGCTCGGCTGGGGCGGCTATTGGGCGTGGGATCCCGTCGAGAATGCATCGCTCCTGCCGTGGCTGGTGAACACCGCCTTCCTGCACTCGATCATGGTGCAGGAGAAGCGCGGGATGCTGCGCAAGTGGAACGTCACGCTGGTGGTGTCGGCGTTCCTGCTCTCGATCTTCGGGACGTTTATCACGCGAAGCGGCGTGATCTCCAGCGTCCATTCATTCGCGCAATCCCCGGTCGGAAAGTGGTTCGCGGCATTTCTGATCGCGTCGATCGCCGTCACTGCGTATCTGGTGTCGACGAGACTCCAGGACCTGCGCTCGAACGCCGAGCTCGAGAGCATGGTCAGTCGCGAGGCGGCTTTCCTCTACAACAATCTGATTCTCGTCGGCATCGCGTTTTCCGTGCTGTGGGGCACGCTGTTCCCGATCATCAGCGAAGCCGTGCGCGGCAACAAGATCACCGTCGGCCCGCCATTCTTTAACACCGTCAACATTCCGCTCGGGCTTTTGTTGCTGCTGCTGACTGGAATCGGTCCGCTGATCGCGTGGCGACGCGCATCGGTTGCCAATCTCAAGCGCCAGTTTTTGACTCCGGTTACGGTTGCTGTGACGGCTGGCATCCTTTGCGTCGCCCTCGGCGTTCACAATCTCGCCGCGCTGCTCTCGTATTCATTCGGGGCGCTGGTCGTGGCGACCATCGTCCAGGAGTTTTACAAGGGCATCAACGCGCGACACAAGATGTACGGTGAGTCGCGCATCATCGCGCTTCCCCGGCTCATCGCGCGCAACCGCCGTCGCTACGGCGGCTACATCGTCCACCTCGGCGTTGTCGTCGTCTTCGCGGCGTTCGCGGGCCTGGCGTTCAAGCGCGAATTCGATCTCAACCTTAGCGCGGGCGATACGAAGACCGTCACCGACGCATGGGGACACCAGTGGAGCTTCCTCAGCCAGGGCATCTCCCGCTACAACGTCCTGAATCGCGAGGTGACTGCGATCGCGCTCGATGTCACGCGTGATGGCAAACCCGAGGGCGTGATCACCAGCGAGAAGCGGCAGCACGTCGATTCCCGCGGATCCCCGACCTTCGAGCCATCCACCGAAGTCGGCATCAAGGGATCGTTCAAGCAGGATGTGTACGTTGTGCTTGCCGGCGTGAGGGGCGAGGACGGCGCCGAAATTCGGGTGACCTTCAATCCGCTGGTGAGGTGGGTCTGGCTCGGCGGCGCGCTGATGGCGATTGGTGGTCTCGTCGTGATGTGGCCCGCTGCTGACCGGCAGCGCGCCCAGTCGGGATACGCGGCAGTGCTCAAGCCGCGGCCGGTGACTGAGCGCGTTCCGGACCTTGTCGGAGCGTGAGTCGATGAAGCGTCGCGAATTCCTGCTGGCGGTGCCCGCGCTTGGCTTGGGAGCGGCAATGTTTCCGCGGCGCCTCGCCGGCGCGCAGGCGGTCCAGACTTTCAACGGGCCGATGGCCGACGCCAACGAGGTCTATCGCCCGGTGACACTCCCGGCGAAGCCGGGCGCGCAGGCGTCGATGTCCGACGCCCAACGCGACGATCTCGAGCACAAGCTGCACTGCCAGTGCGGCTGCAACCTCGATGTGTACACCTGCCGCACCACCGACTTTGCGTGCAGCGTCTCGCCAGCGATGCACGCCGACGTGATGGGGCTGGTCTCCGGCGGCTACGGCGCGCAGGAAATTCTCGCCGCATTCAAATCCGTGTACGGCGAGAAAGTTCTGATGGCGCCGGGGAAGAGCGGCTTCAATCTGGTCGGCTACACGATGCCGTTCATCGCACTGGCCGGTGGCGCGGTGCTCGTGACGGCGCTGATCAACCGCTGGAAGTCCCACGCGCCCGTCGCCGTCGCGAGTCCCGTGGATTACGCGGATGCATCCGAGGGCGAGCTCGCGGCGCTCGACGCGGCGGTGAGACGCGACGGGTGACAGCGCTCCTGATCGGCACCGCTCTCGCCGTCGCTTCGCTCTGCTACGTGTTGTATCCGCTTTACCGGAGCGGTGTCGCGGCTGCACCGGTCCGCGCGATCCGGCCGGGCCGCCGAACCTCGCCCGCGGTTGACGCGCTACGCGAGCTGGAGTTCGATCGCCAGACGGGAAAAATCTCCGACAGCGATTACGACGCGCTCAAGGCGCGATACACCGCGCAGGCGCTCACCGCCATCCGTGCCGGCAACGCGCCGGTCTGCGAGAAGTGTGGGCCGAGGCCGGAGGCCGACGCCGAGTTTTGCTCGAGGTGTGGAGCAGCGCTGGTCGCTTAGAAGTGTCGGTTTCATATCACCGGACTGCCACTTTCATATCACCGTTTGCACCCGATCGTCGCAAAACAGGTGCGCCCGCAGTTTCCCTCTTGACGCCCTTGCCCAGGTGACAGACACTATGCGGTCCTGACCGCGTCGGTTCGATCACCCGAAGCCATCCCCCAGATGTCGCAGCCGCAGCGCATCGATCCCGTTCAAATCCAGTCTCCGGTTGCGGACACGGATTCGCGACACACCATTCGCGGGACCGTAGTTGACCGCGCTGTCCCGGCGACTCTTGCCGTGCTCGATCGGGTGTTCGGCGCTGCCGCGGAGCGGAACTACGACATCCGGATCTGGGATGGAACCGTCAGCGAAGGAAGCATTCGACCGCGCGCCGACTTCTCGCTCCACGTCCGGCGACGCGGTGCGCTGCGGCGGATGTTGCTGCCTCCGTCCGAGCTGTCGATCGTGGAAGCCTTCATCTCCAACGACATCGACATCGAGGGCAACGTCGAATCCGCAATGGGGCTCGCCGATGCGATTGGACAGCGGATCCACTCGCTGGGCGCACTTCTCGGGTTGATCCCGGCGATTCTCGCGCTGCCGCGCGACGATGAAGCGCCGCCAATGGTCGAGAGCCGCTACTCGCGTTCGCTCCGATTGCTGACGCCGCGCGCGCGGAGGAGCGCCGAATCCGAGATCCAGTTCCACTACGATGTCGGCAACGATTTCTACGCGCTCTGGCTCGACCCGAGCATGCTCTACACCTGCGCGTACTATCGAAGTGAGTCCGACGATCTCGCGGCGGCGCAGATCAACAAGATCGATCACATCTGCCGCAAGCTTCGGTTACGGCCCGGCGACCGACTGCTCGATATTGGTTGCGGCTGGGGGGGATTGGTGATGCACGCCGCCGAACACTACGGCGCCCGTGCAACCGGCATCACCTTGAGCTCCGCGCAAGCGATTTATGCCCAGGCAAAGATCACCGAGCGGGGATTGGGTGACAGGTGCAAGGTCCAGATGATGGACTTTCGGGACCTGCCCGCTAATGCGCGATTCGACAAAATCAGCTCGGTCGGGGTGACCGAGCACGTTGCGGAAGACCGGCAGCCGGAGTATTTCGCGCGCGCCTTTCAGGCCCTGGAGCCGGGCGGGCTTTTCCTCAACCACTGCGAGGTCAGCCTGCGCGCCGCCCGCCGCACCCACACCCTCGGCGAGCGGTTCGGACGCTGGCTGTGGAAGCGGGACCAGTTCATCGACAAATACGTGTTCCCGGATGCCCGCCTGGTGGCCTTCGGCAGCGTCGTCAGGAGCGCCGAGAGCGTCGGATTCGAGGTTCGGGACGTCGAGAGCCTCCGCGAGCACTACATGATGACCCTCAGGACCTGGCTGCGCGGGCTCGAGAAGCGGCGGGCCGACGCCATCCGGCTGGTGGGTGAACGTACGTATCGGGTCTGGCGGCTTTACATGTCGGCGGGCGCGTACGGTTTTCGCACTGCAGGAATCAACATCGTCCAGACGCTTCTCTCGAAGCCCACCCGGGAAGGGATCGCAGGGGTGCCGCTGACGCGAGACGACCTATATCGAAGCAACTCAAACGGAACAGGGAGCTAACGATCCAATGGCAGTCCGCGACATAGTCGACGAAAACGGAACGAGGTGGCGGGTGTGGCAGGTCGCGCGCTCCGCAATCCACCCCAAAACTGCGGCCGAAGATTTCCTCGGCGACTACAGTGAAGGCTGGCTGTGCTTCGAGTGCGCCAACCAACGCCGCCGCCTTGCCCACTTCCCCCAGGATTGGGACCGAATGTCCGACAAGGAAGTCCTGACCTTGTTGCAAAAGGCGGCGGTGGTGCCGGTCCGTGGAACCAGGACGCCGCCCAAGCCTGGGGACGCGGCTTCTCCATAGTCTCGGCTTCTGGGATTTGGGCGCTTCGGCTGGCCACCACATGAAAGAAAGCGGGGAGACGATAGCGTGACAGCAGCTACGCCGAGAGCTCTCGGGACGCATCGCGTCTCGTCGTCGTAATCCGCAGTTGGAATGGCGAAAAAATGCGGACGTGCCGTGCTCTCGGCGTAGCTGCTCAGCCGCTAACGGCTCCGTGCTTCAGTACTGTTAGATGCAGAGGAACCGCCCGAGTACGAA
>Ga0070682_100000775_pt1 | contig 18798 bp, 16 predicted proteins | sample KBSC63LmetaG_FD_64668 | JGI IMG/M metagenome (GOLD analysis project Ga0070682, IMG submission 64668) | Corn rhizosphere microbial communities from Kellogg Biological Station, Michigan, USA - KBS C6-3L metaG | ecosystem: Host-associated > Plants > Roots > Rhizosphere | place: USA: Michigan... | reverse complement strand
TTGGAGGTCAATAATAGCGGGACGGTTCTGCTCGGCCAAGCCGGCGCCAGCGGTCTTAACGGAACGCTTACATTCAATAACTCGGCAGGCTCTAATACGGTAAGTTTGTCTCTTCAGGCTGATCCTGGGAGTAGTTATAATTTATTGCTTCCTACAACCGGCCCTAGCACTAGTCAGTGTTTGAAGACTAATGCGTCTACAGCTACCCAATTAGAGTTTGGCAGCTGTGGAACAGGCGGCTCTGGTACTCTGTCTGATGCTTATAGCAATGGCTCAGCTGGCGACCAAGTAATCACACTTTCGGCTGCGAACGACTCTGTAATAATTCGCGACCCGTCGTCTAGTGGCTCTAACTCTGGAACGACCCCATTATATATAGATCAGTTAGCCACAGGTACTAAGGGCGGACTGACAGTCGCCTTGGCCGCCGACACTGCAATTGGTAACAATACCCGAACGGGAATAAAGATAACATCCGGTGACCTGACCCAATCTGGTACTAACACCGGCACCTATTATGGCCTGGACATCACCCAGCCTAACTTAGTCCTTAATGCTAGTTCATCTTCCACAGTAATAAATTCATATGGAATAAGGGTAAAAGCCGGCAGTTACAGTACATCGGGGAGCGCAACAGTTCCTACTCAGTATGGTTTCTACTTTGACGGTGCCACCACTATCAGTGGTACCAGTGGTCCGACTTATCTTTATGGACTCTATATAGATAATTCCAGCACAGTAATTCCAGCAAACATTGGCGCGACTGGGATTAGGGTAGCGCTGGGTACTATAAACAACAGCTCGGCAGTATACAGAGGCTTGGATATCTCGACTGCCTCGGCTAAGACATTCTCTGGCGCCAACGTTGATATTATCGGCGCAAGAGTTGACCTCAGCAGCAACATCACAGCTACCTCGACTCAGCTTATCGGCCTAAATGTGCTGACGGCCGCTGACAGCAACATCTCTAGTATCACTAAAACCGGGATCAAGATTGATACAGGCAACATCACTGAAACATCCGCCTCTACCGGCACATATAATGGCATCCTGCTTAATGCTGGCGGCCAGACCGCACAGACCACCACGGCCGCCGGTACTCTCAACTGGAACGGCGCTAACATTACTACACCTGCAGCCACGCTTAACTTTGCCGCCAGTATTATTAATGAAAACGGCATATTAATTACAAATACTGCTGCTGTCACCAGCACGACTGGCACTCTTACAGAAAATGGCCTGAAGATAGTTACCGGTAATATAACTCAGAATGGTAGCGGTACCCTTATCCAAAATGGTATTTACGTAGACTCTGGATCAACTACATTTACTACTGGAGGTACACTATACGGTGTTAACGTCAACATCGGTGCTATCGCGGCAGTCGGCACCTATTACGGTCTTAACTTGAGTACCAATGGCACGGCCCGAACCTTCACCGCTGGTGCAACAATTACAGGCGGCAATATCGACTTAAATAACAACGTCACTGCCGTTGGCGTTACCTTAACCGGGCTTGCGATTGCCACACCAGCTGACACTAACATCGCCAATGCCACCAAAAAAGGCATCAATATCAGTTCTGGCGCGATTACGGAAAATACATCGTCCAACACCGGCACATATGTCGGTGCAGATGTAACCATCGGAGCCGCCACCACAACAACCGGCACAGCACTTAACTTGCATGGTTTAAGGGTGACTACAGGTACTGTTTCTCAGGCCGGCGGGACAACGCTTACTGAAAATGGTTTGTTGGTTAATTTATCTAGCACAACCTTCACCACCGGCGGCAACTTAAATGGCATTCGAATAACACCAATGGCTACTGAAGCTTCGGTTGGTACTACCACTGGACTTAATATTGGCGGTATTACTACCGGTGGCCAGGCTGGTGCTTCAAACGCAATTACCATTGGTGCTAACTGGGATAAGCAAATAAATGGCAATGGCTGGTCGGTAGACGGCAGTGGCAATATTACTGTTACTGGATGTACTGGCTGTAGCTCATTAACTACAGTCGCTTTCTCAAGCTCTACTAATGCCAACGGCGGCAGTATCTCGGGTGCTACGTTAACCTTGAACGCCGCTGGGAGTACTACGCCAGGTCTAGTTAGTGCGGCGTCCCAAACCTTTGGCGGTACTAAGACTTTCGGTGACGGCTTATCTGCAACACTAGGCACTTCAGCTTATAATCTTAAGTTCAATGATGGCGCTTCAATAGTGCAGACTGTTGCCTCGAGTGCTGGCGGCGTCAATACACTTAGCATTAATAACAGCGGCGGCACCAACACATTTCAGCTGCGCGACCTCACCGGTAATGTTAATAACTTCGGTGGTTTGGCAATTTCTGACGCCTTCTTATCCCGTCAGTCCTACTGGGGGGAGGAGTTTAGTAACTTTAAAGCTACCTGTACTGACGTTGTTGCCGTATCGGCTGTCAACCACGCTGGGGTAAGAGGTGATACAACTACAGCTAACGGTACCTGTACGGCTACTTCGGTAGGCGAAATATCAACCAGCAGCGTGGTTAGCAGCACCAACAGTACAGCCGCCTCCTTTAGCTCTAATGCAGCTAATGGTTTTGAGCGTCTATCTTGTACTGGTACCTCAGCAGGTAGCCGAGTCGCCTCTTGCCTGGAAACTAATAACAACGGTACTGCCGGTCAGCAATACGCGGTGCTTAATACCGGTAATCTGCCGCAAATTGCTATGAAGTTCAAACCGGCCTCACCCGGGACAACTAACTATTATTCTATGGGGATTGGTAACGTAGCTGCGGCTGTACAACCGCAATATGCCAACACTATAAAGGCAGCCTACTTCTCTAACTGTACTGTACCAACCGGTACTGTATCCGGCTGTGGCAATGCTTGGTATGGAATCGTAAATGATGGAGCAACTGCGCCGGCTTCACCCAGCACTAACGAAGTAGCTTGTCCCGCGACTGACTCCGACGGCAGCTCGCCACAGTCGACTAACTTTATGTATGGCCGAATTGAATTCCGCAAAGCAACCGCCACAACTGCCGTCGAGATTGAGTACTTCATAGACTACGACGTTACCAACGGTATTCACGAAACTTCCTGCGGCACAGTTACTACGACCGGCTCCGCCATGGGTAATACTGGCATGGGTATGTTTGCCAGTGCAATTGCAAACGGCACAAACACAGTGTCCACGCTCGATGTCGATTACTTTAGAGCCTGGCAGGATGATGCGCCGGCTTTCGACACTAACACCCCTCCACCCGACACCTCGACAACCACAACTAATTCTCTAGATCCTAGCCAATCGAGTTCTGCAGCAGATACTGGTAGAGGCTCTGCCTCTACAATTAGTGCGGATGATAACTTATCCTTGCAAGCTGCGACTGTCGCGCTTGATATGAGTGTAATGGGCGCTTTATATGCCAATGGTTCGCTAACTGTGCTGGGCCCCGCCCAATTTCGAGGAGAGGTCAGTTTCGAACAATTAGTCAACTTCTTGGGTGATGTAAGCTTCGGGCGAAGTACTGTTTTCCAAGGTCGCACAACGTTTAATAACGATACCGCCGGTTTTGCCGTAATCCATCAAGGCCAACAGGAGATTAAAGTAAAATTTGATGAGACATATAGTTCACTGCCCGTAGTAACCGTCAATATCAAGAACGGAAAATTCGCAACATACTCATATAAGGATCTAACTAAAGATGGCTTCACCATAATACTCAAAGACATTGCTAATGAGGACGTAGAATTTTCCTGGACCGCCTTAAGTGTTAAAGATGCCCGGACTGCTGATGTCCCACTCCCCCTCACCATAAATCAATAAGACAAGCTGGAGCTTTGAGCCACGCGCATAGATCGAACCGTTAATAGGCTTGCTACAGGTTCTAGCCCAATAGCAAGCAGTAGGGTTTTGGATTAAATAATCTTAGTCTAGGCTTGGATTCTACTAAAACGATTGCCGGCAAAGGCCACAGCTGGCACCATCAAAAAAAGTCACCGGCACGGGCGTGCTGTCCAAACAAGAGTTACTAAACGATATAGCAGCGTTGTAGAATCATAGGGTTAGAGGGTTATAGTTGAAGAACTATTTAGTTAGTTTTTTAATAAGTACAAAAAGCATTTTCTGAACTTCAATTAGAAGTTTCTCCGCGTTGCTGCAGTTAATTAGCGGATAATTATCCTTGGTAATAATAATTTGTGTCTCAAGTTCAGCGGAGGATGCATCAGCGATACTTAAGAAATGTAAATACTCGCCAATATTTTTGCGTTTATAACCTTCAGCGATATTCGATGGAATACAGATTGAACTGCGCCTCATCTGTGAAACCAGTCCAAATAATTCTGACTTTGGTAAATCTCCCGTGATTTTATAGATTTCATTCACGAGCTGAATTGATCTTTGCCAGACAATTAATTGCCTAAAGGATTTCTCAATCCCTATCATCCTATAACCCTATCACCCTCTCCACCTATATCAAACTGGTTATGTTTGGAGTATGCTTCCGAGTGAATGACAACAAGTTATCGGGCAGTTTAAATGCTGCCGCTGCAATTTTTTGGCCAAAATATCCATTTCGCGCTGAGTATGTTAGCCGCTCTGGTGTTTTTTGCAGTTTTTTGGCTATACTTTGATGCCTGGTTAGGTGAGAGCCATAAAAAGAATAAGGATGTGCTGAAATGGGTTGGCTTTTTACTGGTTTCGATATCCTTCTTAGTGCATGCCACGTTGATTGAGCAAACTGATCTGGGACGCTCGGTTTTAGGCGGTACATCTGAGACGATTGCCACAATTTTAAGACTGTTGGGTTATGTCGGAATAATTATCGGTCAGTTGGTAGACCCACTGCAAAAAAAACCAGCAACAAAAAGCCTTGAGGAAGAACTCCAAGAACCAAAAATTACTAAAACTGCTCCGGCAGCTGCTGGCAGTACTAGTGTGTTTGGAGCCGTATATGGACTGCCGATGGCCGCTGGGGTGATTGCCGTGCTTTACTGGCGGCGAGCCACAACCGGTCTAGAGCGTCATTTAAAGCCAGTGGCTATAGCTTTTGGCTTATTATTTTGTTTTGAGTTAGTTTCGGTTTCCGAGCTTTGGCGAAATACGTCCAATCCGAACTTATTTAACCTAGTAAAGGCTTTTGGGCCGCTATGGATTATCAGCCACGGCTTTTTGCTGGCGGCAACCCTAGTCTTAGGCCGCTGGGTCTGGCGCTATTTAACTGAGCGCTTCCTATCGCAGCTGTTTATGATATTTACCGGCGTGGTGCTGGCCATATTCCTGCTAACTACGGTTAGTTTTACTTATCTCTTGATGAGAAATATCCAAAATGACAGTTTAGGCAATTTAGCTACAGCGGCCAATGTACTTAACTACGCCATGGATAGTAAAAAGGCCGAAGCTCGGGCCAACGCCGAAGCTATTGCCCAGAATCCCAAAATTGCCGAGGCTATTTTAGCCAAAGACCATAAAGCTTTGGCGGCTTTGACTGGAGAGGTTTTAGCGACTAAGAAACTATCTGGCTTAACTATAACCACCAGCAGCGCCCAGATACTACTGCGGGCCGAGAGCCCCGATCGCTGGGGCGATTCGGTCTCCAGCGACCCGCTGGTTCGCAAGGCCCTGATTGGTCAGCCCAGCTCTACTTTGGTTAGTACCGAGGGCGTATTAGCTCCAGTAATGTCCATCAAATCAGCCGTGCCGATTCGCGACGGCAGTAATACAATAATCGGTACGGTTTCAGCGGCTGTAATTGCTGATAGCGCTTTTGTGGATGGCATAAAAAACTCCACTGGATTAGATAGTGCTATCTACAGCACCAATGTGTTATCGGCCACCACTTTAACTGCGCCCGATGGCAAAACCCGCCAAATTGGCATTAAACAAAATAGCCGTGCCGTTAAGGATAGGGTCCTGACCAAGGGTCAGACTTTTAAGGGCTCGCTCAGCCTGTTTAACCGGCCCTACTTGGCAGTCTATGCCCCACTTAAAGATGTTAATAACAATGTAGTCGGTATGTTATTTATCGGCCAACCTCAATCAAGCGCTCTTCAATCGGCCAGCCGGTCTATTGAATTAACCTTTACTCTGGCTGTTATCTTAATGGTCATGGCTATTATCCCAGCCTACCTGATGGCCCGCTACATTGCCGCTCAGTTGAAATAACAGTCTAGGCTACAGTCACTGGGACGATTTCGCCCCGCAGGGGCTTGGGACTACCTGTCGGCGGCTGAACAACATTAGTCCTAACAATGGGCAATACAAACCCAAAAGTCGTCCCAATACCTACCTGCGAAGCTTCCAGGCCTATGTGGCCGGCCATCTGTTCGATAATTAGTTTAGAGATGTATAGACCCAAACCGGTGCCGCGCACCGAATCACGAGTTAGCACGGTGGTACCGGTTTGCTCAAACTTTTTAAATAAAAATTTCTGCGATTCAGCAGGAATCCCTTTTCCGGTGTCGGTTACCAATGTTTTGACATAGCCGGCTTCTGGTTGGAAAGAAATCGTCACGCTACCGGTCTCAGTGAACTTTAGGGCATTACCGACTAGGTTAATCAGCACCTGCTTAGTCCGGTTGGAGTCGGCTAAAACTTTAGGCAACGGCGTTGCCGGCTGATTAATTTCCAGGTGGATTTTTTGCCGGGAACCGGTGACCACGTATTCTTTTATCACAGAGTGAGCAATTTCGGCCATGTCAATTGGCTCGAAGCTGAAGTTCATCCTCTCCTGCTCCAGCCGCGAAGTGTCTAAGAAATCGTTAACAATCGAGATTAACCGGGTAGAGGATTCATGGATGTCGTTAATCATCTCTTTGACGTCTTTGTTAGGTATTTGATCCCATAAATAATCCTGAATCAGCGAGGTATTACCGCGGATGGCAGTTAGCGGCGTCCGCAGCTCGTGGCTGGCGATGCTAAAGAATTCTTCGCGCGAGCGCTCCAAATTACGCTGCTCAGAAATATCTTCGAATACCGAGACGACTGTTTTAAAGCTACCGTCTGGCAGTTTAATCGGTGCGGCGGCGGTTCTGACGGCTACAACTTCTCCATTTGGCCGCTTTATGTAAGTGTCATCCTTGATAATACTCTGGCCGGTACTTAGAGCTAGGGCCAGCGGTCGCTCGGCTGTCGGATACGGCGTCCCGTTTTGTTTGACAATCTCATAGACACCCGTAAATGATTTTAGTTGGTTTAATGTGGTGGCACTTTGGCCGGAGATTTGTTCGGCCACCCGGTTCATTGTAATAGGCTTACCGCTGGGAGCTTCGACCACTAAAACACCAACTGGCAGATTTTCCAGAAGTGTTTCCATGGTACGTTTATCGGTTAAGGCATGCTCGGTACTTTGCCTAAGGTTCGCATAGGCAAACTGGATTTTGTCGGCCATATCATTAAAGCCCCCGCCGAGTTCACCGAGCTCATCGTGCGAAGTTATAGTTGTCCGTAGCGAAAAATCGCCCCTGGAAAGCCGAGCCACGGCTTCTTTCAGGTTGTTGATTGGCCGAATTATTTGTTTATTTAGGATTACTAAAAACAGTGTTAGCGAAAAAAGGAAGATTACCATGAAGATCACAATCAGATTGCGAGCAAGGGTGCGAGCCGCCGCGAAGGCGAGAGTTTTAGGTGTCTCTAATATCAAAACCCAGCCGTTACCCTTGTAATTTAAGTAGCCTGACTGTTTAACAAATGACGTAACGAAGGTTTTCTTTGGCTCGTCCGTACCCGGAAGTACTTGCGAGCCGGAGGTTGATTTTTGAGCAGCTTTAAAGGCCGGTGAAGCCGCAAAGTTGTCCTTTAGAGCTTCTTCGGATTCTTTAGGATTATTATCTCCTAAGGATTTACCGTCAGCGTTTAAGAGTTCGGCCCTGGAATCGCCCAAGCTTTGGAGCATTTCTATTACCACAGGCCAAGCTAGTTCTCCAACTGTAACACCTATAATCGGTCGTGCCGATGCCCGAGCGTCGCGGATAGGAGCCATAAACAGCATTGTAGGGATAGTCTCATTGGCTTCGATAAATAAATCAGTGTTGCTGCTTTGTCCGCTTACCGCGCTGGCAAAAGCCTTTTTAAATTCCGGCTGCGTTGAGACCCCAGTTGCTACATCTGGGTCGCCAGAAGTCAGCACATAACTGCCTTTAGTATCAGCTATTGACATATCTCTCCAGGAACCGCTGGTAACTTTAAGCTCTTCTAGCTGACTAGTCAGCTGAGCTGAATCGGCCGGCGTCCGAGCTGTTGGTTGTTTTAAATACTGCTGCAGCTGTTCACGGCCGGATACGATCTGAATATCCACAGACCGCTCGTACAGAAAACGGTCAATTTTGTCCATTGTTTGTCTGGTTGTTTGAAGCTGGTTTGAGCTAATTGATTTCTGCAGGGCCTTTGTAGAGTTAGAATAGACTAAATAAATTGTTAAGCCACCGCCTACAGCCACCAAAGCTAGTACGGCTAACCCAATTTTTAGCGATAATGAGATTTTCAATTTACTTCACGAACTGCGTGGTATAGGCATCATTTACTTCAAAGCTGGTTTTGAGTAACCCCGAAGCCTCAACTGCTTGATAAGCTCGGTTCCAGGGCACAAATTGCATACTACCTAATACCCGGTTACCGGTTGGCCGAATAAGTAAGGCTGTGTTGGCCTGGATGTACTTTAAGTATTCGGGATCTTTATATAGCTTATTTGCGTGCTTAGCCAGAATTGTTAAGGTCTGAGATTGGTGGTCGAGAGCATATTGCCAACCTCTCATAGTAGCTTGGGTAAAGGCGCTTACTTGGGCTGGCTTTTGAGCGATTTTGGCGTCACTAGTACTTAATACATCACCATAAATACCAAACCCATAGTCCTCTGGAAAAACTTGATTGTAAGGAATATTCGCCTTACTCAGTAAATAAGTTTGGTCGGTTCGATAAGCATCGAAAGTATCGGACTGCTTTTCGGTAAATACTTGAATAGGATCAAAACCCACTGTTTTGATCGTAGTCTCATTTGGGTTAAGACCTGCACCAGTGATTAAAGCCATATATGTAACTGTGGCTTGGTTATTGCCCCCGCCAGCCCCAAGTACCTTACCTTTGAAATCAAAGGGTGTTTTTATATTGGCGGTTTTTGGAGATACGATAGAATAAGCCGAGGTTTGATAAATAGCTGCTATCGCTCTAGTTTTCAGGCCTTTGTCCCGGCCTAAAATAATCTCTAGAGGTGTACTAACTCCATAATCAGCTCTGCCGCTTGCCACCTCTTGATTAACATCAGTGGTATCTTGAAGTTCTTTTAAATTTACATCCAGACCGGCTTCACGGTAATAGCCTAGGTCATTAGCGACATACATTCCGGCAAATTCCGGATTGTTCACCCACTCCAACTGGACCGATATCTTAGTCAAAGCGGCGGTATTAGGGGCTTTGGTCCGGCTATGCCAAAATAAGGCTCCGCTGGTTACCAAGGCTAAGGCCATTATAGCCACCATTAAAGGTATCTTTTGGCGATGATTTGAGGGAGGCTTAGCTTTAGTTACCGGCAATGGATGCGGGCCGATTTTACTAATGTCTAAATTATTAAAGCCCGGGTCTACATCTGTAGGCCGGGCTCCTGAATCTTGCGGGTTCATCAGAACCAAACTTTCAAATTAAACTAACTGTACATAAGCACTATACGCGGATTACGTGTATATGCCTAGATAAACTTTAAGCGAAGTAAAATCGACGTTTTGACAAAGTGAGATTAGGTTAATCAAATACAAAGCGTATAGTCATAAGCGTGATAGGAATAATTATATGACCAAAGTCCTGATAGTTGAAGACGATCCGCTAATGAGCCGGATGTACCAGAAAATTTTTACATTTGAAAAATTTGAAGTCGAAATGGCCGGTAACGGACAAGAGGGCTTGGCCAAGGCCACCTCTTTTAACCCAACAGTTATTTTGCTGGATGTGATGATGCCAATAATGAATGGTATGCAAGTGCTGGAAAAATTAAAAGCCGATGAAGCTACTAAACACATCCCTGTGATTATGCTCACTAATTTAGCCGGCCAAGCTGATGCCGAGGCCGCTCTAGCTCATGGTGCCGTAAAGTATATTGTTAAAAGCGACCATGATCCTAAAGAGGTTTCCGGAATGGTCAAAGAGATTATTGCCGGTTATACTCGCAACGAGATACCTCAGGCTGCCCCGTCAGGTTCGGCACCGGTTGTTGTAGCCCCGGCGCTCCAGCCCCAGCCGGTTACAGTGGCGAGCCACCCCGACCCAGAACCTCCGGCTTAAGCGCTATAATATGAGGAGGGGTAGACTAAATGCCTAAAGTCCTCATATTAGTTGTCGAAGACCAAGCCGAGCTGGCTGAGCTGTATGCCAGCAATTTTAAGAGCCAGGGTTTCGAAGTCGATATTGCCCACGATGGGCACGAGGGCTTTGAGAAAATGAAATCAGAGCGCCCCAGTTTAGTTCTGATGGATATTATAATGCCCGGCCTTAGCGGCTTAGAAGCGGTTGAGCTAGCCAAGCACGAACCATCGACTAAAGATATCCCGATTATTATTTTGACTAATCTGCCAGATTCGGTTGAGGTCCAAAACGCCATGAGGCTAGGGGCAGCCGACTGTATTGTCAAAGCTGATTTCACACCGTTGCAAGTTGTAGAAAAAGCCAAGAAATTCTTAGATCCACCGGCTGAGCCGAAAGGTCCGAATCGCCGATACTTATCTAGCTAAACTGGTAAGTTTGGGCTTTGTTAGACACTAATTTTATAAATATATTTGTTGCAAAGCTTACATGAGCAAACGCTAAAGCTTTGTGCCATAATAGAATTGCCTTGGAGGGTAAATGGGAAGACGTTTTGTCTGTTTGTTATTGGTGTTGGCTGGTTTTTTGGTCTTGGCGCCAACGGCTTCGGCGTATAACCAGCGGATTACCGTATATGCAGTAGTGCCGCAGCTGCGAGCTATTTATTTAAATGAGTTAGGCAGTGTTATAAAAATTGTCGGAAACACTTCGGATAATATTGAACCAACGGTTTATGACACACAAAACCACCTCGTTCCGATGAATGATTCCATAAAAATCCAGTACGAGCGGTTTATGGTATCGCACGGCTGGCATTTAAAAGCCGGGCAAAGCTATGACGTTAACCCCATATTTGTAAATACCGATGTGAATAATCAAACCATATCGATAGATGACGGGCTTAGGCTTGGATTCTATTGAAGCGGTTAACCGCAAAAGCCACGGCCAGCACCAAAGTTATTGCCAATACTATCAAATCTTTACCCAGTCCAAAATGCGACTGGTGGATTAGGGTATAACGCAAAGCGTCAACCGAGTAACTTAACGGGTTAATTTCGCCCAGGACTCGTAGCCAGCTGGGGGCATTAGTTAGCGGGTAAAGTGCGCTGGACAAAAAGAATAATGGGAAGATTAAGAAGTTATTAATGCCCTGGAAGCCTTGAAAATCTTCTACCATACTGGCGATACCGGCACCGAAACTCGTTAGCGTAACGCTGAGAACTAGCATTAACAGAAAAGCCAGCGGGATAAGCAGCCAATTTTCCGGCCGAAAGCCCAGGGCGATGGAAATTACAAACACCAACGCCGCCTGAATCAGGGAAATTGTGGCGCCACCCAAGGCATTGCCAAGCAGAATTTTCACCCGCGACACCGGCGCTACCAGCATTTCCTTAAGGAAGCCGAAGCGCTTGTCAAAGAGTATCTGAATGCCCCAAAAAACACCGGAAAACAGCAAGGTTTGGACAATGATGCCCGGCACTAAAAATTCCAGGTAGTTGCCCTGTCCGGCCTTTTTATATACCGAACCTAAACCGTAGCCCAGCGCCAGCAGGAATAGAATCGGCTGACCGATGGCGCCCAGCACCCGCGAGCGACTGCGGAAATAACGTTTCATTTGGCGCAGCCACAGGATATAAATAACGTCTATTTGGTTCATCGTATGTTCCTATTGCGCATCGCCGTTCGGACATTAAGGCCGTTATTGGCTAGGCTGGTTTCGTCTCGGACTTCTCTACCGGTTAGCTCTAGGTAAGCTTCTTCCAAACTTCTAGTCTTGGTTTGCTTCGCCAGCTGAGCTGCCGTGCCGGTTGCAATAATTTTACCGTGGTCAATGATAGCAATTCGGCCGGCCACGGCTTCGGCTTCATCTAAGTAATGGGTGGTGAAGAAAATTGTCATACCTTCAGTGTCGCTGAGTTTTTTAACGTAATCCCACAGCAGGTTGCGGGTTTGGGTATCCAGCCCCAAAGTTGGTTCGTCTAAAAATAAAATTTTGGGGTGGTGCAGTAAGCCACGGGCGATTTCCAAGCGGCGGCGCATGCCCCCGGAATAAGTTTTAACGTAGCTATCCTTGCGGCCCCATAAGTCGACCAGCCGCATCAGTTCTTCAATGCGCTGGGCTTGGTCCTTTTTGGGAATACCGTACAAAATGGCATGTATCTGCATATTCTCGTAAGCCGTCAGTTCCTCTTCAAGGGCTGGATCTTGGAAGACGATTCCGAATGATTTGCGGGCGTTGGCCTGCTCTTTGGTGACATCGTGGTTATTAAGCATCAGTTTGCCGCTGGTCGGCCGCAGCATGGTTGTCAGCATACTAATGGTGGTGCTTTTACCCGCTCCATTAGGGCCCAGGAACGCAAATATCTCGCCGGCTTTGACATCAAAGCTGATGTCGTCGACCGCCTTAATTTCACCGAACGTTTTAACGACGTTGCGGGCCTCAATCACCGTTTTCGAACTCATTGTGCTTATTATACTATACTTAGTATATCTTTGACAGGGGTACCTGGCTTATATTTCTTGAGTGGCGGTGATTTTTTTTGCCATTTATCTAGCAGTGGCTGCAGAATTTCCCAGCTGGCTAGCACTTCATCACTGCTGGCAAATAGGTTGGCCCGCGACCGCACGGCATCAACTATAACTTGCTCATAAGCATCTGGCAGGCGGTCGAAGTATTGGGAATAGGCAAAATCCAACGGTAATTTTTGCAGCTCTTCATCGTAACCGGGTTTTTTAATCCAAAGCTCCAGCTCAATTGCTTCTTTGGGCTGAATCCGCAGTTTGAGTAGATTTGTCTGGGCCGACTGGGTTTTTTTAAAGTAAATCCGTATCTCAGTTAATTTTTCGGCCAGTTTTTTGCCGGTTGTTAGCCAGATGGGGATTGCCTTCCATTTCGGGTCGTCGGATTTGAGTACCAGCGACACAAAAGTTTCGGTCCTAGACCCAGGATTACCAACTTCATTTCCATAGCCTTCGTATTGAGCTTTAATAATAGGCTGGCTAAAATCGACTTTTACCTGTTTCAGAGCCGCCAGCCGGCGCGGCCGGACCATCGAGAAATCAAACACGTCGGGGCACGGCTCCATAATGGTCAAAGCTGTTAGCTGTAATAAATGACTCTGAATTATGTCACGCATAGCGCCGGTTTGCTCGTAAAAATTAGCCCGGCCTTCTATACCTAAGCTTTCCTCGGCGACAATTTCAATCTTCTCAATAAACCGATTGTTCCAGACATCGCGAAACAACACATTGCTGCCCAGAAAGACAGTAATGTTTTGGGCCATTTCCTTAGCCAGAAAGTGATCGATGCGGTAAACCTGGTCTTCTTTAAAATATTTATCGATTTCACTGATAAGTTTCTTGGCCGACTCCAGGTCAGTCCCAAAAGGTTTTTCCATTAGCAGTTTGTACTTAGAAGAGTTAAGCTTAGCTCCTCCCAAGTGCTTAACGATTGATAAGCTGGCCTCTGGCGGTACCGCAAAGTAAAAGATAACCTGCTCCGAATCCAGCCGTACGAGTTCGGCTTTCAGTTTTTTATATTCTGCCTTATCAGCGTAATCCATCTGCAGCAGCCTAAATTGTCTAGCTAAGGCTTTTGCTGATTTGGGCAGGACTTCGGCAGTTGGTATTTCGCGGCGGCTGATACCCAATATATTAAGATGGGCCCGTATGTCGGAATTTTGACAAATTTCGGCTAGAGCCGGCAGCAGCTTGCGTTTGCTTAAATCGCCGGTTACGCCGAAAATTGCCAATGTGGTTGACGGCAGGCTTTGGCTCATATTGCCCTCCTTATATATAAAGTATACGCGCTGTTGAAACCACAGAGGTTATCCTGATACAATATAGGGGAATGCATAAGAGGTGCAGTGCAGCGACAAGGCGTCATAAGCCAGCCGCCGCTCTACCATGTTTGGAGGGTGGATGGCTATGCTGATGCCTTTTTTTGCTTTTGAAGTAGAGCCGCTTGGCGCTCAGCCTTTATTTAAACTGGGGCCGCTGACTATCACAAACACCATCTTGACTGGTTTAGTCATTGGCGCCGCGTTAGTAACAACCTTGATAATGGCAGCCCGGGCCAGCCAGATTTGGCCTAAGAGCCGGTTGGCATATTACGTCGAGTCGCTGGTTGAGTTAATGCGCGGCATGGTTAGTGAACTTTTTGGCGATGAAGCCATGACAGCTCGTTATTTTCCGCTTTTAATTACTCTGTTTGTGTTTATCCTGGCTTGTAATCTTACCGGCATTTTGCCTGGCATTGAAACCCTTACTTATCATCACACCTCGCTTTTCCGAGCTTGGACGACAGATCTTAATTCCACGGCCGCGTTGGCAGTACTAACTATGGGCGTAGTGGAAGTACACGCTATTAAAACAATCGGATTCAGGGGATATTTCCAGCACTTTTTCACACACCAGCCCTGGAAGCCGCTTAATCTTTTTGTAGGCCTGCTGGACGTCTTTGGGGAATTAATGAGGCTAGTTACCTTGATGCTTCGGCTATTTGGTGTAATATACGGCGGCGAGGCGTTGTTGTTCGCAATCGGCGCTGTGGGTGGTAATTTAGGCTGGCTGACTATGCTGCCTATAATGTTTTTGGAAATCTTCTTCTGTTTTGTCCAGGCTTATCTTTTCATGATGCTATCGGCTTCATATTTAGTTATGTCGACCAGTATGCATGACCAAGAGCACAGTGTTGCCGAAACCAGGGTTGCGGCCGGAACAGCGTAAATTAACTAAGTAAATCAAAGGAGCAAAAAATAATGCAGCATGTAGATCCATCATTAATCAAGGGTTTGACCATCGGTCTGGGAGCCATAGGTCCAGCTATAGGTATGGGCCTGATTGGCGCGGCCGTGGTTGGCGCTGTCGGTCGTAACCCGGAAATCCAGGGCAAGATATTATCGACGGCTTTTATCATGATTGGCCTGGTCGACGCCGTCCTGGCCTTTGTTCTGCTTATCCTATTCACTACTAAATAAGGAGCTTAAGGTAATTTGAACTTGATAGTTACACAATTTGCGCAATCTGACTCCGGCAGCAGCGGCCTGGGGGCGTTCCAGCTTAATATCAAGGATTTCATTATTCAGCTGGTTACTTTCGTTTTAGTTTTTTTGGTTTTGCGCAAATGGGTAATTCCAAAACTGTCAGAGATTATGGAGATACGACGCAAAACTCTAGAAAAAAGCTTAGAGGATGCTAAGGCCGCTACCGAGGCTCTGGCCAAAGCTGAGGCTCACGCTGAAGAAATTTTAAACAAAGCCCGCGTCCAGGCCGATGAAGCCTTGGCCCAAGCTAAGGACGCCGGTTCCGAGATTGTAGCCAAAGCTGAAACAGCCGCTGGCGAACGCGCCGAACTAATTGTGAGAGAAGCCGAGGAGCGCCTGGGCTATGAGCGGGCACAAATGGTTACCGAGCTTAAGAAAGAACTGGCCGGGCTGGTAGCAGTTGCAACCGAAAGGGTTCTGAATCAAAAAATTAATGAGCGCGAAGACCGGGTTTTAATTGAGCGCAGCCTAAAGGATATTGGCTGATGGCTAAGCTATCCCGACGATTGCTAGCCATTTACGCTGCCGACCAGCTGCTGGCTAGTAAGAAACCGGCTGCGGTAGCTAAGGAGCTGGCCGCAGTGCTTGTAGCTACTCGCCGCCAGAACCAGGCCGAGTTGTTGGCCGACGACATCGCTTTGGAGCTGGAGCAGCGCGGTCGGGTCGCTAACGCCAAAGTTGTCTCGGCTCGAGCACTCAGTGATGTCATGCGCCGCCAAATCAGCTCTCATATTAAAAAAGCATCCGGGGTGGATGAGGTAATTCTTAACGAAGAGATTGATAAATCGGTGATTGGCGGCGTGCGTATCGATACTGCCGTCCACAGCTGGGACAAGACCTTGAAACGGAAATTAATTCAGATACAGGAGGCATTTTAGTGGCAAAATCAGAGTTTGACGTCAAGACACTGGCCCGTGAAGTCCGCGAGGCTATCGATGGTCTGCGCGAGAGCGGCGAGGAAGGCTTAGCCGGGGTTGTGACCCGGGTCGGCGACGGTGTCGCCTGGATTTACGGACTGCGCAATGTCGGCTACTCGGAAATGATTGAAATCGAAGCCACCAGCGGCGGTAAAGTCACCGCTTTTGCGCTTAACTTATTAGAGGATGAAATCGGCGCCGTCTTGCTAGGCGAGGACCAGCAAATCCGGGCCGGCGCCCGGGTTCGCTTGACTGGCCAAATTCTATCCGTGCCGGTTGGACCAGAACTGGTCGGCCGAGTTGTTGACCCGCTGGGCCGGCCACTTGATGATAAAGGCGAGATAAAAACTAAATTATTCGGCGAGATTGAAAAAATCGCACCAGGTGTAATTGAGCGCAAAAGCGTTCATGAACCAGTACTAACTGGCCTGACAGCGATTGATGCCATGGTACCTATTGGCCGTGGTCAGCGCGAGCTGCTTATTGGCGACCGCCAAACCGGTAAAACCGCAATTGCCGTGGACACTATGATTAACCAGGCCCGCCAAAAAACCGGCATCATTAACATTTATGTAGCTATCGGCCAAAAAAATGCCAAAGTTGCCCGATTGGTTGAGCGCCTGCGCCGCGAAGGGGTTATGGACCAAACAATTGTGGTGGCAACTTCAGCCGCCGACCCGGCCAGCCTGCAGTACCTGGCGCCCTATGCTGGCGCCGCTATGGGTGAATACTTCCGCGACAACAAACAACACGCCCTGATTATTTACGACGATTTGTCCAAGCACGCCAATGCCTATCGCCAGATGTCGCTGCTGCTGCGCCGCCCGCCCGGCCGCGAAGCTTATCCGGGTGACGTCTTCTACTTGCACTCCCGCCTGCTGGAGCGAGCTGCTAAATTATCCGACGCTCTAGGGGCCGGCTCACTGACGGCTCTGCCAATTATTGAAACCCAGGCCGGTGACGTCTCGGCTTACATTCCAACCAACGTAATATCGATTACCGACGGCCAGATTTATCTAGAGACCGACTTATTCTACCAGGGTATACGGCCAGCTATTTCGGTCGGCTTGTCAGTATCACGAGTTGGCGGGGCCGCCCAACCGCAATCGACGCGCTCGGTAGCCGGCAGCTTGCGCATTAACCTGGCCCAGTATCGGGAACTGGCAGCTTTTTCGCAGTTTTCTTCCGATTTAGACGCCGAAACCCAGGCCCGCTTGGCCCGCGGCCACCTTTTAACCGAGATTTTAAAACAGCCGCAATACTCGCCGCTTAGTGTTTGGCAGCAGGTGGTTTCAATTATGGCCGCTACCGAGGGCGCCTTTGACGGCCTGCCGATTGAAAATGTTAAAACTGCCCAAACCGCCCTGCTCTCCACTGTCGAGCAGAAGCATAAAAAACTACTCGAAAAGTTCAACCAGGGCGAAAAGCCGTCCGATGAAGATAAATCTACTATTGTTGAAGCCGCCAAAAAGATTGCTAGCCAGTACAAGCCGGCGGCCAGCGCCAAGCCAGCACCAACCGCAAACAATAAGGCAACCGAGGGTAAAGCTTAAGCCATGGCTCAAACTCAGATAATCCAGCGCCGCATCCGCTCAGTCCGCAACGCCGGCCAAATTACCAAAGCCTTAGAGGTAGTAGCCGCTAGCCGGATGCGCCGCATTCAGGATTCGGTGCTAAAAGTCCGCCGTTATGCCGAGCTGGCCGATTCAATCATTCACCGCGTCGCTCAAAACCCTGAAGCCGCTAATTACCCTTACTTTCGGCAGGGTACCGGTAAAACCAAACTTTATCTAGTCTTTAACAGCGACCGCGGGCAGGCCGGCGCGTTTAACTCTAATGTCTTCGCACAAGCCCACCGGTCATTTCTCGATGACAAAAGCAACGGTATCACCCCATCAGTGATTGTGTTTGGCCGCAAAGGCACTAGCCACTTCGCCCGATTATCAGATATTGAACTGGCTGGGGCCTATGAAAATATTGCCGATTCGCCCGATGTTAATGTGTTCGCACCGGTGCTGGAAACCATCCAAAACGGTATGGCCGAAGGTCAGTTCTCATCAGTCCAGCTAATCTACACTGAGTTCAAGTCCAGTCTAGTCCAGGTGGTTAAACAAATCCAACTACTGCCAGTGGCTCTAGAGCCGGCACCAGACCAGCCCAGCTCCGATAAAGTGTATGAGTTCGAGCCGGACATCGAAGCTGTGCTAGAAGAGGCCCTCAAGCTTTATTTTGAAGCCCGGATTGTCGGCGCCCGCGTCGAATCAGCCGTCTCAGAAAACGCCATGCGTATGATTGCCATGGGCAATGCCCACCGCAATGCTTCAGATTTAACCGATGCCCTGACGCTAGAGCTTAACTCGGTCCGTCAAGCGGCGATTACTCAGGAAATCGCCGAGATTATTGCCGGCTCCGAAGCAATTGCCGCCTAATGAAGATAATAAGGAGATAACATATGCCAACTGCGACTAAACCCAACACTAAAACCGGCCGGATTATTCAGATTGTCGGCGTGGTTTTAGACGTGGAATTTTCCGGCTATCTGCCGGCAATTTACGACGCCT
>Ga0070682_100000774_pt1 | contig 18837 bp, 15 predicted proteins | sample KBSC63LmetaG_FD_64668 | JGI IMG/M metagenome (GOLD analysis project Ga0070682, IMG submission 64668) | Corn rhizosphere microbial communities from Kellogg Biological Station, Michigan, USA - KBS C6-3L metaG | ecosystem: Host-associated > Plants > Roots > Rhizosphere | place: USA: Michigan... | reverse complement strand
TATCGCCGGTGAGCGCGTCGTGCTGCCGTCGGGTGAGGTGCGCTTCACGTCGAGCCTCGGCGTCGCGTCGATCCAGGGCCCGGGTTGCCTGCGCTCGGCGCGGGCGCTCGTGGAGCTCGCAGATGCGGCGCTCTACGAGGCCAAGCGTGCTGGACGCAATTGCGTCGTGCGCGCGGGCCAACCGCGCCGCGGCTGAAGCGGCGCGGTCACCCGGCGGCGCTCAGCGGCCGGGGGGAGGGCCGTACAGCGTCGGGCGGTGCTGCGCGTAGCCCTTCGCGAGGCTCGGGAACGACTGGACCAGCTTGCCCGTCGCGTCGATCTCGTGCACGGCGCCCGAGCCGCTGTTCGTGGCCATGAAATTGCCGTTCGGCAGGTGCTGCGCATCGCTCAGCGTCGGCGAGTTACCCGTGCCCGCGTACTGCCAATCGAGCGAAGCCGTGGTGCCGGTGATCGTGTAGTGGAGGACCTTCGACGTTCCACCTTGGAAGCTGCCGTTCGACCACACGAGGATCTTGTTGGTCTCGTACTGGTCGTGACCGTGCTGAACGCGCCAGACGGAGCTGCTCGTCGAGTCTGCGCCTTCGGCCTTGGCGTGATTGGGCGTCGTGCCGGTGGGCGTCGCGCCAATCGAGCCCAGCACCTCGCCCGTGCTCGAGATGAACGCGATCGCGTCTTTCTCGCGATCGGACACCGAGAAGCTGTCGGTGTCCTTGTAGTAGCGGATCGCGTTGACGTGGCACTTCTCCGTGGCGGCGGCGCCCGGTCCGTTCGCAAACTTTCCGAACACGATGTCGAGGTCGACCAGACACTTCGAGTTCGAGCCGTCGGCTGCGGCGGTGAAGATGCAGTCGCAGGCGCCCGCCGTCTGCTTCGCCGGATAGGCGATGCCGGTCGGCGTGGCCACGACGTCGTGGTGCGTGCCGCCGGTGACGGGAAGCTTCATTTCGCCTTCGCCGTCCATGCCGACGCGATAAATCGAGCCGCCGCTCGCGGCGTTGAACGGTCCGACCTCGCGCGCATACATGTATTTCCCGTCCCACGACATGAGCGCGCGCGAGAGCATGCCGATCGGCGTCTTGTACGACCAGACGACCTCGCCCTGAACGTTGACGATGTACGCGGAGCTGCCCGTTTCACCGATGATGAAGCCAGGGGCCGGCGTCGCGCTGCTCGTGCCCTTCGTGGGCGTTTGGTTCGCCGGTGCGCCCGACAGCGCGCCCGTCTTGTAGGTGGCGTCGGGACCGACGCACGCGCTCGTGCCCTGAATCACGACGACGCGGTAGTGCACGTCGGTGTTCGCGGGCATGCCGAGCAGGAGGGTCTTGTGATTCTCGGCCGCCCAGTCGACAGGAGCTTCGAGCGTGTAATCCGTCGTCTTGCCGAACTGGATGATGGCGCGGTCGGCGCCCGCGAGATCGGTCGTGAACGTGGCGATGCCGACCGTCGGGATCTTCGAAGCCGGCGTGACCGTCGGCGTCGTGGTGCACGTCACGGGTGTGAGCGTCGTGACATCGGTGAGGTCCGGGTCGAGCACGCCGCCGCCGCCGCTGCCCCCGCTACTGCCACCCTGACCGCCCATCGGCCCTGCCCCGCCGCCGGAGCCGCCGCCGCCGACCGGCCCCGTGCCGCCCGCTGGCCCCGTGCCGCCCGAAGGTCCCGTGCCGCCCGAAGGTCCCGGCCCGGTACCGCCGCTCGGACCCCTGCCGCCGGACATGACCATGGAGCCTGCCGTGCCACCCTGACCGAGGCCGCCGGAGGAGCCACCGGTGCTGGCGCCTGCGCTCGACCCACCGGAGCCGGCGGCCGGCCCGCTGCCACCGGTAGTCGATGCTCGCCCGGCGCCACCGCCTGTCGTCGAGCCCGTCGCCGCGGTGCCGTCACCGGGAGTCGCCGCGTCGCTCCCGCAAGCCGGCAACGCCAGCCCCAAGAGTCCCAAGGCGCCCAACGCGCCCCACCCCAGAAACGTTTGCCCGCTGCCGCTCAGGTGCGAAGTCATGAATCCTGACAATCTAAACATTTTTTATTGTTGAATAGTCCCCGGCGCGAGCGACAGCAGGCGCAATTTCCAGAAAGTAGACATACGCTGAAAAGTTCCGTCGACGCCCTCAGCGCGCGACGTGCGTGCGTCGACGCGTCAGCGCGTTCGTCGACGAGTCCCGAGAGTCGACGCGTCCCGCGAGGGGCTCGGACTCAGCCGGCCGTGAGCCAGCCGCGTTCCATCAGCCCGAGCAGCCCGCGCGCCGTCTCGAGATCGGAACCGCTGGCGGCGTCGAGCGCCCCACCGAACGTGCGACCGCGGAACGCTATCTCGATCCAATCGAGGTCTTCGGGCGACAAATCTCGGAGCCGTCCGGGCAGCGTTTTCGGCAGGCTGAGCGCGGCGTCGTGCGACGGCATGCGCTCGCCCAGCGTGCCGAGCTCGTCGAGCTGGCGGAAGCCTTCCATCAGGACCTCGGTGGCACCGAGATCGAGCGGTTCGGCAAACGTCCTGTCCTCCGGCGGATCGAGCGCGAATTGGCCACGCGTGAAGCCGAGCAGCCGATACACGGCCTTGCTCGGCGAGAGGCTCGGGCTCGTGTTGATTTCGGCGTGCCGGATACGACCTTGATCGAGGTAGAGGCGGCCCACGCTCTCCGCGTTGCGCAGCACGAGCACGCCGCTCTTCTTCGAGGTCGAAAAGAGCTGCATCAGATCGGGCAGCGGGATCTCCTCGAGGCTGCCGGTCATGCGCGGGGGCTCGACGCTCGCCGGGGGCTCGTTCGTGCGCGGCCGCACCGCCTTCTGCGTCGCGTTCTCGAGCATCGACTTCCGGCCCTCGGTCGGCGAGGTCGCGTCGGAGCCGACGACGCGCAGGATGCTGGTGCCGATCAGCACGCGGTCACCCTCGTTGAGGGTCGCCTTGTCGATGCGCTCGCCGTTCACGAACGTGCCGTTCGTCGAGCCCTGGTCCTCGACCGTGAGGACGCCGGCCGTCAGCCGGAAGACGGCGTGCTTCCGCGAGACCATTTCCTCGACGAGCACCATGTCGAGATCGCTCGACCGCCCGACCACGACCTCTTCGCCCTCGCTCAGGGGGAACTCGCCCCCCTGGTACTTGCCGGACACGAAGCGCAGCGCGTAGCGGCGACCGAGCTCGCCTGACTTTTCGTTCCTGCGGGGACTCACCATGTTGGGAGGGGCTCGACGATCAGCCTATCGCGAGGCGCGCCGCGAAGCGAGTGGTCACTCGCGAGCGCGATTCGTGGCTGGGACGTGCCCCGCGGCCGGAGCGTCGAGCGCGGCCGAAGCCGTGCCGAGCGCCGCCGAGAGCAACCCGCCCGCGGAGTCGATCACCGGCTCGGCCGCCACGTCGGGAGCGACCGGCAAGACGACCGCGAAGGTGGACCCGAGGCCGGGGCGAGACGCCACGTCGATGCGCCCGCCGATCTCGGCCACCACGCGCTGGCTGATGGCGAGACCGAGGCCCGTGCCGCGATCCTTCGTGGTCACGAACGGCACGAACAGGTTCTTCATGACCTGCGGCGCGATGCCCGGGCCCTCGTCGCGTACGGCAATTTCGACGAAACAGAGCGGCTCACGTCCGGGGCGCCGCTCCTCGCGGCGGCGTGTGCTCACGTACACCGTGCCGCCGAGACCCATCGCCTGCGAGGCGTTTCGGATCAGGTTGATGAGCACCTGCCGGAGCTGCTCGGCGTCGGCGCGGACGCGCGGCAGATCGGGCTCGAGGTCCATCCGCGCGTCGGACACCTCCGCGCGGTCGGAGGAGAGCAGCTTCAGCGTTCCCTTCACGACGGCGTTGGCGTCGATGGACCCCACGTCGCCCTTCGAGGGCCGCGCGTAGTCGAGCACGGAGCCGACGACGCGATCGAGGCGCTCCACCTCTTCGAGGATGATGCCCAGAAACTCGCGCTCCGAGGGGCCGAGGTGCGTCGCGCTCTGCGCGTCGCCGAGCAGCTGCGCCGCGCCCTTGATCGCGCCGAGCGGGTTCTTGATCTCGTGCGCCAGGCCGGCCGCCATCTGTCCGAGCACCGTGAGCCGATCGCGCTCCTGCATGCGGCGGTACTGTTTGGTGTTCTCGGTCACGATGCCGATCTGCAGGGCCAGTGGCTCGAGGACCGCCAAATCATCGGGGGAAAACGCGTCTTTCACGCGGTCGTCGAGCACGAGCAGGAGGCCGCGCAGCTCGCGATCCTCGCCGCGGATGGCGAGCACTGCCGCGAGCTTGAACGGGCCGAACACCTCGGACGCCGCGAGGAGCCGCTCGTCCGCCGCCGCTTCGCGCGACTGTCCGGTGCGCCGTCGCTCCGCCAGACGGAGCGCAGCGTCCTCGAGCGAGAGACTCCCCGACTGCTCGAGCCGCTCGAGCACGGGTCCCGCCGTCGCCGACTCCACCCGCGCCGGCGCCGGCGGTCCGAACGACGACGCGAGCGCGAGGTCCGAGCCGCCCGGGTCGCGCAGGTAGAGCGCGGCCCCGGTCGCGCGGCGCGAACCCTCGAGCGCCGACATGACGATCTCCTGCATCTCGCCGAGCTGCAGCACGTGCACGAGACGCGCGCGCGCACGCGACACCGAGCGCTCGAGATCCACGCGCTCGCGCAAGAGCACACGGCTCACGTACGCCTCGGCCTGCTCGCGCAAGGGCTCGAACAGCACCAAGATCACGATCGCGGCCAGAATCGCGCCGAGGTACATGACCTCGAAGCCACCGAACAGCACGACGAGCACGTAGAAGATCCCCGCGAGCGAGAAGGCGAGCGCCGTCGACACCAAGAGCTTCACGAGCACGTCGTAGAGGTCGACGAGCCGCTCGCGAATCAGGGATTCGCTCAGCACGAACAGGAACACGATCGCGAGCACGGCGCTCACGGGCGGCAGCGGCGCGCCGATGAACCACAGGAAATCGCCGAGGCTGAAAGCAGCGGCGAGCGCGCCAATCAGCACCAGGAAGCGAACCCGGCGCTGCACCGCCCGCGAGCCGCTGCGCTCACCCCGCCGCCAGAGCGACCACAGCCCCGCGGCGATCAACCCGAACACGTAGATGAAGACCGCACTCCGCACGATGCCGTTCGAGTGCTGGGTCAAGACGAACACCAGCATCGGAATCCCGAGCCCGAGCGTCACGCGCGGCAGGCGCGAGCGTCGCTCCGTCTCGGGCAAGATCGCGCCGAAGAGCTGAATGGCGAACTGCGGCAAGAGCACCGCGAGCACGGAGGTGAAGCGCGCCCAGAGGTCGCTCCGCACCACGTGATAGAGCCACTGCGCGAGGTACCAGAGGCCGATATCGGCAGCGAGAGCGGCAAAGTAGACCTGCGGTCGCCGTACCCGCCCGCGGAGCAGGATGGACACCGCGATCGCGAGCGCCAAAACGCCGCAGAACAGCGAGGTTCGCGTCCGGAGGTCCATACGTAGAACGCAGTATGGCGCGATTTTGCCGCCCAGGCGCACGATGGCCCCCCCGGGATGTGACTAAAGTACCCTTGTCGCCGCGCGCGGGCCGTGGTGGGTTCTGGGCGGGAGCGTGAGGACATGAATTATTCGAAGCTTGCAGGAGTGGTTTGTGGTGCGGCATGCCTTCTCGGTCACCGGGTGGCGCTCGCGGACATCAGCATCGGCAACAGCGGAGCCACGGTGAACTTCACGGGCTTCACGGGCTTGGTGGGTTTCTCGCCGACTCCGGCGACGGGAGGGCTGTCGTCGAACGATTGGGCCATCTCCGGCTTCAGCGACGGTGACCTCAACTTCGGCGGAACCAACGCCAACGCCGACTACACCCGCGGCGGGACGCTCGGCGCGACGGGCGGCATCTACGGGCCGACCACCGGGAGCCCCGGCGCCCCGTTCCTCGCCATCCGACTCAGCGACACCGACTTCTCGCCGGGCGTGATCACGGCGCGCTTCAAGAACACCGGCACCCACAAGTTCATCCAGCTCGGGATCGCCTACGACCTGCTCGTTTTCAACGACAACGATCGCGTCTCGTCGGTCAACTTCGCCTGGTCCACGGACAACGTGACCTACACGCCCGTGGCTGGCATGGGGCAACCCACGCCCGGCACTGCTTCGGGATCACCAGCGTGGGTCGTCACGGGCAAGTCCACGACGATCACGACGAACATCGCGGTCAACGGCAACCTGTACCTCCGCTGGACGAGCGACGACGTCTCCGGCACCGGCAGCCGCGACGCGATCGGCCTCGACAACATCGTCATCACCGTCCCCGACGTCTGCGGTGACGGTGTCAACAACGGCGGCGCCGAAGAGTGCGACGACGGCAACACGACGAACACGGACGCTTGCCTCAACAACTGTCACATCGCGGCCTGCGGTGACGGCGTCGTGCGCAGCAGCGGCGCGACCCCGGAGCAGTGCGACAGCTCGGCAGCCATGTGCTGCTCGAACAACTGCACGAAGCTCACGGGCACGACCTGCCCGGGCGGCACCTGCAACGACGGCACCTGCACGCCCAATGCAACCGGCGGCACCACCGGTAACGGCGGTGAAAGCGGCGAGACCGGCGTGGCCGGCGACAGCAGCATGGCCGGCGAAAGCGGCAATGGTAGCTCCGGTGAAGGTGGAACCATGGCAGGTCGCGGCGGACGCACCGGTCGCGGCGGCGCTGGCGGCGCCTCCGGCAACGCGGCGGGCGGTGTTCCCGCGGCAGGCACCTCGGGTGCCCCGGCAGCGGGAACGGCTGGCGCCCCGGCAGCGGGCTCGGCTGGCACCAGTGGAGCAGCCCCGACGGCGGGCGCTTCGTCGGGCGGCTCAGGCGCGGGTGGGAAAGCCGGCGCGGCAACCACCGGCGGTAAGGGCGGCTCCTCGAGCGGCGGCACGGGCACCAAGCCGCCGGCCTCGAACAGCAGCGACGACGACAGCGGTTGCGGTTGCGCCGTCCCGCGGAGCGAAAGCCACGGCACCCTGGCGCTCGTACTCGCGGGCGCGCTCGCGACGTTCATGCGTCGCCGCCGACGCGCGTAAGTCGCGTCAGCGCACGTAGAGGCTCGCCGCGGCGATGTGCTCGAGCACTCGCCGCGGCACGAGCCACGAAAGCTCCCGCGCCGCGTCCGGCTCGCTGCGGCGCGCGAGCAGGGCTCGCACCCGCGTCGATGACACGTCCGGAAGGACGGCGGGACCGAGCTCGGGACGCTCGTAGCCGACGCGCGTGAGCACCAGGGGCGGGGCTAGCGCCTGCACACGCGGGAAGTCGTGCCACGCGCCCGTCTCGTCGAGCACGTCGCTGCCGATGATCAGCCGGAGCGGGCGATTCGGCTCGTCCCGAAGCAGGCGCTCGAGCAACCGCACCGTGTAGCTCGGACGCGGCAGCTCCGCCTCGAGCGCCGACACCTCGACGCCGGGCAGCTCCTGGAAGCAGCGCCGGCAAAGCTCGAGACGCTCCTCGAACGGCGAAAGGGGCTTACCGAACGCGTGCTCGAACGCCGGAACCACGAGCACGCGAGAGACCTCCCCGAGCGCGAGCACGTAGCTCGCGATGAGCAGGTGCGCGACATGCGGCGGATCGAACGAGCCGCCGAGGACGGCGAGGGCGGGTGCGGTTGGCGTGACGTCGGGGCTGCGCAAGGCGGTGGTTCCAGCGAGTGGCCCGCGCAACGCCTAGCGTTCCACCAAGGTTCCGAAGAGGCCCACGCCGCCGGCGATGAAGACGACGTCGAACACGCCCATCAGGCGGAAGTAGTCGCCGAGCTCGGCGAGCGGGGCGCCGCCGAAGAGCTCGCGCGTGGCGGCGACGGCCGCGAGCAGGGTCGGCGAGACGAGCGGGAAGAGCACGATGGCGAGCAGGAGATCGCGAGCCCCCGTGCGCACCGTCATGGCACCGAACAGCGTGCCGGCGGCCGCCACCCCGGGCAGCGCCGCGACGGCGAGCAGCCCGAGGCCGAGGCCGTAGCGACTCAGATCGAGCGAGAAGAACAGCGCGGTGAGCGGGATCACGACGGCGGCGATCAGCAGCAGGAACGTGAGAATGCCGAGCAACTTGCCGACGAAGAGCGCGCTCCGCGACAGCGGAGCGACGATGAGCCCGTCGAGCGCCCCTTCCTCGCGCTCACGCTGCCAGCTCTTGCCGAGCGAGAGCACGGTGGCGAACGTGATCGACAGCCAGATGACCCCCGAGGCGACGAGCCGTGCGCTCGCGGGCCCGCCGAACAGCGACAGCGACGCGAGCACGACGACGAGCACCGCAAAAAAACCGCTGGTCACCACCACCTCGCCGGTGCGGGCCTCGATCAGCAGGTCCTTCTGCAGCACGAGCAGCGCTTGAGCGCCCCAGCCCGGCAGCCGCCGAACGGCCGCGGGGACCGGCTCGCGAGCCACGCCCGCTTCCTGCATCGCCGAGATGTTAGCGCTTTTTCGGGCGCCCAGCGGCTTGCGCCGACGAGAATCGTGGGGGAGCGGGGACGAGCCGCGTGCCCCGCGTGGGGGAGGCTCCGCCGAACTTGCTTCGGCGGAAGGGGGGCGGCGCGCTAGAGTCCCGCCCGCATGGCTAGCTTCCGCATGGAGCACGTCTTCGAGTGCAGCCAGACGACGTTCTGGGAAAAGGTGTTTTTCGACGCCGAGTACAATCGCCGCCTCTTTTACGATGAGCTGCACTTCACGGAGTGGAGCGAGCTCGAGCAAAAGCACGAGGGCGAGCGAGTCCACCGCTTCGTGCGAGCGGTGCCGCCCACCCCCGATCTGCCTGGACCGCTCAAAGCCGCGCTCGGCAACGGTGCCGGGTACGAGGAGCGCGGCGTGTTCGACCGCGCGAAGAACCGCTACGAAGCGCGCGTGAAGCCGAACAGCCTGGGCGATCGCGTCGGCGTCGAGCTCTCGTTCCGAACGGAGCCGCTCGGCGACCAAAAGTGTAGGCGCATCGTCGACGCGACGATCACCGCGCGCGTCATGCTCGTCGGCGGCATGCTCGAGCAGCGCATGGTCACCGATCTGCAGCGCTCCTACGAGAAGAGCGCGGTTTTCACCAACCGCTTCGTGGCCGAAAAAGGCCTCGCCTAGACCTGCCCAGCTCGGGCAGGTCGCCCCCCTCTTCCGCGAGCGCTACTTGCTCGCGGGTTTCTTCGCTGCCGCCTTCTTCGGCTCCTTGGGAGCCGCGGCGGACTTCTCGGCCTTCGGCGCTGCTGCTGCCTTCGGAGCGGCAGCGGCCTTCGCGGCCTTCGGCGCTGCCGCCTTCTTCGCCTGGGGAGCGGCCTTCGCGGGCGCCTTCTGCGCGCGCTTGTCGGCCTTCGCGAGCGAGCCGTGCAGATCGAGCAGACGCGGCAACGGGTAGCCCTCGAGGCGAGCGGCGTAGCCCTTGTCCTTGGCGCGCTTCGCGAGGTCGACGATCGTCGCGATCAGCTTGTCGCGCGTGCCGAAGGTCTCCTTCGCGTGGGTGAGCACGGCGTGCAGCCGCAGCAGCTTGGCGTTCGACACCTTGTCGAGGCCCTTGGTGGTGTTCACGCGGTCGACCCAAAGCTCTTTGCTGGCGAGCTTCTGGACGGCGGCGACAAGCTTCTCTTTGCTCTCGAAGCGCTCCTTGACGGAGGCGAGGGGCGACTTGCTCATGATGTTCCTCGGCCGAATGGGCCGTTTTGGGGTGGCCGCTTCTAGCAGTCAGCCCCGGTCGCCGCAAACCCCTCGTGCGGAATGCCGGGGCCAGCAAGCTTCCAGTCACGGTGAAAGCCCCGCGGCGGCCGCGGATGGGATGACGGCCGCGGGGGCCGGTGGTACGCGGCCGGCGCCATGAAGCCGCGTCTGCGCTTCGCACCTTCGCCGAGCGGGTACCTCCACATCGGAGGCGCGCGCACGGCGCTCTTCAATTGGCTCTGGGCGAGGAGCCAGGGCGGCGTGTTCGTCCTGCGCGTCGAGGACACCGACCAGGAGCGCTCGAGCCTCGACAGCGTGAGCGCCATCCTCGATGCCTTCCGCTGGCTCGGCATCGACTGGGACGAGGGTCCCGAGGTCGGCGGACCTTACGCCCCGTACTTCCAGAGCGAGCGCAAGGCGATCTACCGCGAGCACACCGAGCTGCTCATCAAGAACGGTCATGCCTACCGCTGCTTCTGCACGAAGGAGGAGCTCGACCGCGCGCGCGAGGAGCTCAAGGCGCGGAACCCGAAGGCGCAGTTCGTTTACCCCGGCACCTGCCGCTACCGGAAGGACCAGCCCGACCTTCCGCACGTCGTTCGCTTCATGTCCCCGCGCGAGGGGAGCACGGATTTCGTCGACAAGGTGTTCGGCCCCATCACGACGCCGAACCGCGCGCAGCAGGATTTCGTGCTGGTTCGCACCGACGGCTACCCGCTCTACAACCTCGCGGCGACCATCGACGATCACCTGATGGATATCTCGCTCGTCGTGCGCGGCCGTGACCACATCGGCAACACGCCGCAGCAAGTGCTGCTCTACCGGGCGCTCGGCTGGGAACCGCCGGAATTCGCGCACCTGCCGATGATGATGTCGCCGAAGGGCGAAAAGCTCAGCAAGCGCCACACGTCCGTCTCGGTTCAGGAGTACCGCGATCGAGGCTACCCGCCCGCCGGCGTGCTGAACTACATCGTGCGCTTCGGCTGGTCCTCCGGCGACCAGGAGATCTTCGGTCTCGACGAGCTCGTGAAGCTCTTCAGCTGGGACCACGTGAACAAGAGCGACGGCAAGTTCGACGAAAAGAAGTTCGCCGACGTGGCGTTCGAGCACCTGAAGCGCCCTGAGCTCACCCCCCTCGCTGCCTACGCGAAGAACGTGCAGCCGTTCCTCGCCGAGCGAGGCCTGGGTTCCTTCGACGAGGGGACGCTCACGGCGGCCATTCCGGGCATCCGGGAGCGAGCCCGCACCTACAAGGACGCCGCGTCCGATCTCGATTTTTACTTCCGCGAGCCCCCCGAGCTCGACCCGAAGGCCCGTGAGAAGCTGCTCGGACCGGAAGCCGCCGCGCGCCTCGTGGAAATCGCCACGACGTTCGAGGGGGTCCCGACCTGGGACGCCGAGTGCCTCGAGAGCGCCGCACGAAAGTGGTGCGAAGCGCGCGGCCTCGCCATCAAGGACGTCGCGCAACCCGCTCGCGTGGCACTCACGGGTCGCTCGGCCAGCCCCCCCCTTTTCGACGTGATGGTGGTGCTCGGCAAGGCGCGCTCGCTCGCGCGGCTCCGGCAGGCGCCGAGCCTCATTCCCGCTTGAGCCTCGTGTAGGCTCCCCCCAAAATGCCGAGCCTCGTGGCTTCCGCGCTGCCCGCGCTTCCGCTCACCCGGCTGGCGGAACCGTCGTATTTCGAGTCGATCCTGGCCTTCACGCCCGTGAAGGCGCTCGTGCCGGTGCCCGTCCTCGCCTGCCTCGCGCCGCTCGTGTGGTGGTTTTTCCGGGACACGTGGCGCGCGCTCGACGCAGAAGCCGCCGAAACGAGGAGCCTGCTCGCCGATCGCCCCGACTATCGGCCCGCGGCGTGCATGGTCATCGTCGCGGTCGTGCTCACCCTCCAGGAGTACTACGGCGGGCGGCTCGTCTACGACGGGCTCCTCCGCCCGTGGCTTCGGGAGCTGGAGCCGGCGCACCCCTGGTTGCGCGTGCAGCGGTACGACGAGCTCTACAGCTACGCCTGGTGGTCGGCTTCTCGCATCCTGGGCTACGTCTTCATCCCGCTACCGCTCTGGAAGCTGCTCTTCCCGAAGGACAGCCTGCTCGACATGGGTCTGCGCGGCCGGGGGTTCTTCGGGCACATCTGGATCTACGGTTTGTGTCTGGCCGTCGTCCTGCCCGCCATGTTGCTCGTCGCCAGGCAGCCGGATTTCGGGACGTACTACCCCTTCTACAAGGCGAGCTCGCGAAGCCTGTCTGACCTCTTTATGTGGGAGGCCATGTACGGGGCACAGTTCTTCGCCCTGGAGCTATTTTTCAGAGGTTTCATCCTCGGGGCGCTCCGTCGCGCGATGGGCTCGGCGGCGATCTTCGCCATGGCGGTGCCCTACTGCATGATCCACTACGGCAAGCCCTACCTCGAGACGAACGGCGCCATCGTCGCCGGCATCGTGCTCGGCTCGCTCGCGATGCGCACGCGCAGCATCTATGCCGGCTTCCTCGTGCACATCACCGTGGCGTTCAGCATGGATTTTCTCGCGCTCTGGCGGCGCGACGCCTTCCCGCACGTGTGGTGGCCGCCGGGCTAGCCACCCGGGCGCCGCGCGCCGCCCGGCACGCCGCCGTCACCCGACGACCGCCCCTTGCCGATCGCCATCGCACCTTGCCGGAGATCCGCTATAGTGCGGCCGAGCTTTCAGCCCGCGCCCGCTTTCGACCGAACCCGACGCGAACACTTAGCAGGACCTCAGGACAGCTTTGACGATTCACGGCGGCAAACTCGTAGCCTCGGCAATGGACGCAGCTCTCGACGTCTCGCGTCGCGCACCCAGCAGCACGGTCGACGAGGCCACCGCCTGGTCGCCGGAGCGCAGCGCGCAGCGCTACCAGATCACGGGTTGGGGCTCGCCGTACTTCCAGGTGAACGCGCGCGGCCAGGTCGAGGTCACGCCGAACCCCGATCGCGCACAGTGCATCAACCTGCACGAGCTCACGCTCGAGCTTCGCGCCCGCGGGCTCGAGCTGCCGCTCCTGATTCGCTTCTCCGACATCGTCGCGGATCGCATCAAGCGTCTGAACGAGGCCTTCGGCAAAGCCATCGCCGAGTACGAGTACCCCGGTATCTACCGCGGCGTGTACCCGGTGAAGGTGAACCAGCAGCGTCACCTCGTGGAAGAGATCGTCCGCTACGGCCGCACCTGGAGCTTCGGCCTCGAGGCGGGTAGCAAGCCCGAGCTCTTGATCGCCCTCGCCGCCATGCAGGACGTGGGCGGCCTCATCATCTGCAACGGCTACAAAGACCAGAAGTACATCGAGACGGCGCTCGTCGCGCAGAAGTTCGACAAGACCGTCATCGTCGTGCTCGAGCGCCTCGAAGAGCTCGATCTCGTGCTGCGCGCCTCGGAGAAGGTCGGCATCAAGCCGATTCTCGGCGTGCGCGCCAAGCTCACGACGCGCGGCGTCGGGCGCTGGGCAGACTCGGCGGGCGACCGCGCCAAGTTCGGCCTCACGACGAGCGAGATGGTGGAGGTCGTCGACCGGCTCGCCGAGCTCGGCATGCTCGATTGCCTGCAGCTCCTCCACTTCCACATCGGCAGTCAGATCTCGAGCATCATCCCGATCAAGAACGCGATGCAGGAGGCGTCGAACATCTACGTGGAGCTCGCGAAGATGGGCGCCAAGATGGGCTACCTCGACGTGGGTGGCGGCCTTGCTGTCGACTACGACGGCTCGAAGACCGATTTTCACGCTTCCAAGAACTACCAGCTCGAGGAGTACGCGGCCGACGTCGTCTCCCACGTGCAGGCCGCGTGCAACAAGGCCGACCTTCCGGTCCCCACGCTCGTCAGTGAGAGCGGGCGAGCCATCGCGGCGCATCACTCGGTGCTCGTGCTCGAGGTGGTGGGCCGCAGCCACGTTCGCTTCGGCGAGCCGGTCGAGCCGCGCCCCGACGCGCACCGTCTGCTGAAGGAGCTCTACGAGACGTACCACGGCATCCAGCCGAAGAACGTGCAGGAGAGCTACCACGACGCTTCGCAGGCGAAGGAGGAGGCGCAGAGCCTCTTCAAGTACGGCTACCTCGCGTTGCGCGAGCGCGCCCAGGTGGAGCGCCTGTTCTGGAACTGCTGCGAGAAGATCCACCAGACGCTGCGCCGCCTGAAGTTCGTGCCGGAGGAGCTGCAGCACCTCGATAAGAACCTGAGCGCGATCTACTACTGCAACTTCTCGCTCTTCCAGTCGGCACCCGACATCTGGGCCATCGATCACCTGTTCCCGATCATGCCCATCCACCGGCTCGACGAGGAGCCGACGGTCTCGGCCACGCTCGCCGATCTCACGTGCGATTCCGACGGCATGATCGACCACTTCATCGACGTGGAAGACGTGAAGAGCACGCTCGCCGTCCACACGCTGAAGGAAAACGAGCACTACTACCTCGGCATGTTCCTGAACGGCGCGTACCAGGAGATCCTCGGCGACCTCCACAATCTGTTCGGCGACACCAACGCCGTGCACGTCGAGCTCACCGACACGGGCTACCAGATCGGCCACGTGATCAAGGGCGACAGCGTCGCGGAGGTGCTCCGCTACGTGGAGTACCAGCCCGAGAACATGATCGAGGCCGTTCGACGCCAGGCGGAGCGCGCCGTCAGCCAGGGGCGCATCACGAACGAGCAGATGCGCACCCTCATGCAGCACTACGAAGAGTCGCTGCGCAGCTACACGTACCTGACGGCCGACTGAGCCCAGGCGCAGCATGGCTGCACCGACGTTCGACACCGTTTTCGCAGTGATGCGCGCGGCAGCGTCGGGCGATCTCGAAGCGCGCGTCCCGCTGCCCACCGAGCTCGAGCTCGACCTCGAGGACAGCGCGACGAAGGTCGCGATCACGCTGAACCTCCTGCTCGACGACCTCGCCTTCCGCTCCAAGGAGCGCGCTCGGTTCGAGGAGCGGCTGCGCCAGGCACAGAAGATGGAAGCCGTCGGAAGCCTCGCCGGCGGCATCGCTCACGATTTCAACAACATGCTGTCGGTGATCATCGGCTACACCGACCTCGCGCGGACCGCCCTCGAGCCCGACGACCCGATTCGAGCCGATCTCGAGGAGGTGATGACTGCGGCCGAGCGCGCCAAGAAGCTCACCTCGCAGCTCCTGACGTTCAGCCGCAAGCAGGTGCTGAAGGCCCAGGTGCTGGACCTGAACCACGTGCTGCGGGGCATGCACGGCATGCTCGAGCCGCTGCTCGGAGGCAACGTCGAGCTCGGACTTTCGCTGACGGAGCCGCTCTCGGCGATCAAGGCCGACCAGGGGCAGCTCGAGCAAGTCATCTTGAACCTGGCGGTGAACGCCCGCGACAGCATGCCGAACGGCGGCAAGCTCACGCTCGAGACGGCCAGCGTCGAGCTCGACGCCGGCTACGCGGCGTCGCATCCCGGCGTCGTTCCGGGCCGCTACGTCTTGTTCGCGGTGACCGACACGGGCATCGGGATGGAGCGCGCGGTGCTCGAGCGCATCTTCGAGCCGTTCTTCACGACCAAGCGCGAGGGCAAGGGCACCGGGTTCGGGCTCGCCACGGTCTTCGGCATCGTCCGCCAGAGCGGCGGACACATCGCCGTCTACAGCGAGCCCGACCACGGCACGACCTTCAAGACGTACTTCCCCGAGACGAGCGAGGCGCCCGGAGCGCGCGAGGTGGTGCTCGAGCGCAAGGTGACGGGAGGCGCCGAAACGGTGCTCCTCGTGGAGGACCTCGATTCCGTGCGAGCGCTCTCGCAAGCCGTGCTCGCGCGGCGCGGCTACCACGTCCTCACGGCGAGTGGTGGGGAGGAGGCGCTGCGCGTCGCGGAGCAGCACCCTGGAACGATCCACCTGCTCGTCACGGACGTGGTCATGCCGCGCATGACGGGGCCGGAGCTCGCCGCGCGGCTCGCCGCACTGCGCCCGAGCATGAAGATCCTCTTCACGTCGGGCTACACCGACGGCGCCGTCGTCGAGCACGGCCTGCTCCCGGCCGCGGCAGAATTTTTGCAGAAGCCCGTGGCGCCCGACGTGCTGCTCGAACGGATCCGAAAAATCCTGGGCTCGCCCTGAGCGGGGGCGCGCGTCAGCCGCCGCGGCCCGGCGGCGTCCGAACGGTGAGCTGGGCCTCGAGCCAGAGGCGCGCGGATTCGGGCTCGGAGAAGACCTTGTTGGGGAACGGCGCCGGCAGCAGCAGATTCACTCCGTAAAAAAGCGTGCGGTGGACGAGGTTGTCGAGGACGACGGCCTGAACCAGGCGCTCGGCGGTGAGCACGGCGTTGGCCTTCATGTGCTCGAGGAGCTGCGCGCGCTGATCGGGCGACATGCCGCTCGCGCCCCGCGCGTCGATCATCAGGCCGAAGCGCCCGCGCGCGAGCCACTGGTCCATCCGGCGGAGGATCGGTGCGAGATCGCCCTCGGGCAGGCCGCGTCGCCAGCGGGCAACGACGATGGGCCACGCGGATTCGTCGATTTCGACCTCCATCGCTCACCTCGGGACCCGCGCCGGGCCCCCGAAACGAACGGTACCACCCTAACCGCCACCGCGGGCAGTGCGGCCGGCCTCGGAATACGAACGCGCGACCCCGCGTTTCTTCACGGGAAATCCTGGGAAACTTGCACCCACACCGGGGCTCCCCGCTACCATTCGAAGGCTCATGCAATCTTTCCCCTCCCCTCGCCCGGCCTCCGCTCGGGTCGGCCGTTGGGCGATCCTCGGAGCCTTGAGCGCGGTGACGCTCACGCTCGCGGGGCCGAGCCAGGCGGACATCTACAAGACCGTCGGGCCCGATGGCGTCATCAGCTTCACCAACTCGCCGAGCAAGAGCAAGAAGGGCACGCTCGTGATGCGCACCGAGGCGCCCCGCTCGGCCGTGCGCATGCCGTCCGACGCCTCGCCCGCGCGCTACGGACGCTACGACGAGCACATCCGGCAAGCGTCCGCGCTCTACCAGATCCCCGAGGATCTCATCCGCGCGGTCATCCAGGTCGAAAGCGACTTCGATCCGCGCGCCGTGTCGCCGGCCAACGCGCGCGGCCTCATGCAGCTGATGCCCGAAACGGCCGAGCGCATGCTCGTGACCGATATCTTCGACCCGCGGCAAAACATCTTCGGCGGGGTTCGCTACCTGCGCGTGCTCGCGAACCTGTTCAACGGCGACATCGAGCTCACGGTGGCCGGGTACAACGCGGGCGAAGGCGCCGTCATCCGCTACGGCGGCATCCCGCCGTATGCCGAGACGCAGGAGTACGTGAAGCGCGTGCTCGCGAACTACCGAGCGTACCGCGCCGGGCGCTGAGCTCGGGAAGGCTCAGCGGGGCGCGCGTTTGGGCGCCGGCTTCTTGTCGTCGCGGTAGTGCGTGAGAGCGGCTTCGAGCTCGGCTTTCACGCGCTCGACGAGCTCCGGCGGCTCGACCACCCGCGCGCGCCCGCCCCATTCGAGCACCCAGCTCACCACGGGCAGCAGATTGCCGACCGTCATGGTCAGGCGCAGTCCTCCCCCCGCGATGCTCGAGAGCTTCTGCGAGGCGTGCACGGTGCGCATGCGCACGTACTCCGCGGCATGGGCGTCGAACTCGACGACGATCTTGTGCGGCGTCGCGTCGCGCCAGATGCCGAACTCGCCCTGGAAGTACTGATCGACGACGAAGTCCGCGGGCAGCTCGAAGCGCTCGGTGACCGCCGTTTGCGTGTCGCGCATGCGATCGAGCACGAACGTGCGGATCTCTTTGCGATCGACGTGGTAGCCCACACAATAAATCGAGTCGCGGTAAAGCACGAGCGCGTACGGGTGAATCGTGATGCGCTCTTCCTCGGCGCGGCTCGCGCTCCGGTAAAGGAGGGACAGCGGGCGAAGATCGGAGACGGCCTGGAACAGGTCGTCGAGCTCCTCGGTCTTTTGCGCGTAGTTCTTCGGAGCGTGGGGCAGGTAGAGGAAGCGCTGCTCGACCCGAGCGTCGGCCAAGCCCGCGTTCGGGCCGCGACCGGGCCGCTGCGCGAACTGGAGCAGCTTGGTCGTGGCCATGTCGATCTCTTCGAACAGAGTCGAGCCGCGCATGGGCTCGAACACGCGGCGCGCCGCGAGCAAGGCGTAGGCCTGCGTGCGGCGAAGCTCGAGCTTGCGCGGAATTTCCCCGGAACGAATGCGCCAGAGCAGCTGCCCCCCGGGCTTCACGGGCGCGCTCTCGAGCTCGAACTCGCGTTCGATCTCGACCATGTAGCGTCGCATCGTGCGCACCGTCACGCCGAGCGCGTCGGCGAGCTCGTAGAGGGAGAGGCCCTTCGGATGCCGCCCGAGGATCTCGCGGAGCCGGTCGACGCGCCGGTGCTGCGTGAACCTTCCCTGAGGGCGACCGCGCGGCGTGCGTTCCATCGTCGGCCAGCGTACGCCAGCGTCAGCCGGGCTCCCAGAGTGCGCGCCCGGCGTGCGCCATTTTCGCGATCCAAAACAAAAAGCGTTCTCGTCCAAAAGAAAGGACCCGCGCGCGCCCCTGCGGCCCCATCCTTCCCCCTCATGAGCCCCGTCGAGCTGATCCTGAAGAAACGCGACGGAGGAACGCACACGCCCGAGGAGCTACGGGCGCTCGTCGGCGGATACCTCGACGGCACGCTCGCCGAGTACCAGATGAGCGCGTGGCTCATGGCGGCGCTCCTGCGCGGGCTCGACAGCGCGGAGACGACGGCTCTCACGCAAGCGATGCTCCACTCGGGCAAGGTCTTGCGCCTGAGCTCCGTGCGCGTCCCGAAGATCGACAAGCACTCGACCGGTGGAGTCGGCGACAAGGTCAGCCTGTGCGTAGCTCCACTCGTCGCGGCCTGCGGCATCGCAGCACCGTTGATCGCGGGGCGCGGGCTCGGTCACACGGGTGGAACGCTCGACAAGCTCGAGGCGATCCCGGGCTACCAGGTGGCGCTCGCGCCGCGCGCGTTCGAACGCGTGCTCCGCGACGTGGGCGCTTCGATCATCGGTCAATCGGCGGAGATCGCGCCCGCCGACCGGCGGCTTTACGCGCTCCGTGACGTGACCGGCACCGTCGAATCCACGCCCCTCATCGTCGCGAGCATTCTCTCGAAGAAGCTCGCCGCAGGCAGCGACGGCCTCGTGCTCGACGTCAAGGTCGGACGCGGCGCCTTCATGCCGGATCTCCCGCGCGCCCGCGAGCTCGCTCGCGCGCTCGTGCGAACCGCACGTCACGCTGGGCTCCCCACCGTGGCGCTGCTCACGGACATGAGCGTCCCCATCGGTCGCACCATCGGCAACGCG
>Ga0070682_100000772_pt1 | contig 18888 bp, 15 predicted proteins | sample KBSC63LmetaG_FD_64668 | JGI IMG/M metagenome (GOLD analysis project Ga0070682, IMG submission 64668) | Corn rhizosphere microbial communities from Kellogg Biological Station, Michigan, USA - KBS C6-3L metaG | ecosystem: Host-associated > Plants > Roots > Rhizosphere | place: USA: Michigan... | reverse complement strand
CACCGGCAGGATTTCTTGCGGGCGAAATTCAGCCGCCGCGGCGACGGCCAGCTCGTCGCGACCCCGTTCAAGCTGCAGGACTCCTCCATGCAGGCCGTGTTGCATGCGGCCGACGGCCTGGTCGTGCGCGCGCCCCATGCGCCAGCGGCGCCCGAAGGCGCCCCCTGCGATGTGCTGCGGTTTACGGACTAAGCGGCCTTAGCAAAGCGGAAACGCGAATCGTGGAAACCGGCCTCTAGGGTGGGATTTCGGCCCACCCTTGCGGAACACAACCAGAACAGTTACAAGCGTTCGCGGTTTGTTTCATTTGATTCCCGGCCAGCGAGTCCACCGATGCTTACGCAAAAACAGTACGAGCTTCTGAAATTCATCCACGAACGGCTCAAGGAAGCGGGCGTCCCGCCCTCCTTCGAGGAGATGAAGGAAGCGCTCGATCTGCGCTCCAAGTCGGGCATTCACCGGCTCATTACGGCGCTCGAGGAGCGCGGCTTCATCCGCCGCCTCCCTAACCGCGCCCGTGCCCTTGAGGTCGTACGGCTGCCGGAAACGGTCGCTCCGGGGCTCGGGCCGAGGAAAGGTTTTTCGCCGAACGTGATCGAAGGCAGCTTAGGGCGTGTCGTCCGCACGTCTTCCGAGGACGAAGGCGGAAAGCCTGTTGCGATCCCCGTCATGGGCCGCATCGCCGCCGGTACGCCGATCGCCGCGATCCAGAACCGCAGCCACACCATTCACGTCCCGCCGGAAATTCTTTCTTCTGGTGAACACTTCGCGCTCGAAGTGCGCGGCGACTCGATGATCGAGGCCGGAATTCTGGAAGGTGACATCGCGCTCATCCGCAAGAGCGATAACGCCGACACCGGCGATATCGTCGTTGCGCTCGTTGACGATGAGGAAGCGACCCTGAAGCGTCTTCGCAAGAAGGGCGCGTCGATCGCGTTGGAGGCTGCGAACCCTGCTTACGAAACGCGTATTTTCGGCCCGGACCGGGTACAGATTCAAGGCAAGCTCGTCGGGCTGTTCCGCCGTTACTGATCGCTGTTTTCAGCACCTTCCGGTGCATCCGGCACCGGAATGTCGCCTGCAGGCGCGAGCGGCATTTCCGCGCCGCTGTTTTTCGCCGCGGTTTTCTTGAAGCGCGAGAACACGTCGGGATCGGCCGGTTTCGCCCTCCCGTACCAGGGCCGGTCGGAATTGGGCGAGCGAACGGTCTTCACTTCCCATTCGCCATTCGTGCGCCGGAGCGACACCGCACCGGTCGTTTCCATCATGCTGCGGTCGATGCCCGGTGACTTGCACAGACGGGGCACATCGAAGCTGCTGACGACGATACCCGCAGATTCGCAGTCGTCGGCGAAGGCTTCAGGTCTCGTCGCAACGGCAACGATGCTGCCGTCATAGAGCCGCGCGATACAGCCTGCGCTATCACAGCGGAAACCGCTGTCGAGCACATCACGCGACTTTCGCGTGTCGCCGTCCGCTGCCAGCCATGTCTCGGCTGAAATCCGTCCCTGACGAGCGTCCAGGATCGTAAGCTTGTCGTCCGCTCCCCGCACCGCGACGGTATGCGCCTCAGCGTCGATGAAGATGTCAGGCTTCGGCGTATGGAGCGCTAAATAGAGAGCGGCCGCGAAAAGTGGCGCGCTCAAAAGCTTTAATCGCGATATCGGAATGGCCAGCAAAAGAAAAGCCGCAGTCGCAAGAAGAAGCGCGCCTGCGCTGAAAGCCGGAATTCTACCCTCCGCGCCCGGCAAGGCCGCGACCCAGCGCGCGATCGCGAGCATGACGTCGATGCCCCACCCCATCGCCTTCCAGGCGAGCGCGTCATAGCCGAACGGGATCAGTAACACGCCGAGAACCGCCATCGGCATGATGACGAAGGAAATCGCGGGCATTGCGAGCACGTTTGCGATCAATCCATAAGGCGCGAGCCGATGGAAGTGAAAGGCCGCGTAGGGCGTGGTCGCGAGCCCTGCAAGGAGGGAGGTGAGCGCGCCCGCCAGAACCCATTTCCCTACTCCAGCGCTAAAACGCCACGTCGCGTGGCGATCCTTCGGCGGCGGCGCGGCGAGGAGCTGGGGTGCAACCATCTGATAGATGCTGACAAGCGCGAGCGTCGCGGCAAACGACATCTGGAAGCCGGGGTTCAAGACCGCTTCCGGCGTGAGAATAAGAACGATAAAGGCCGCGATCGAGAGCGTCCGCAGTGTGATCGCAGGACGGTCGATCATCACGCCGATCAGTACGAGCGCGATCATGATGAACGAGCGCAACGTCGGCGCGTCCGCGCCCGCCAGCACCATGTAAACGAACGAGCCGACGAGCGCGATGAACGCGGTCCATTTCTTGATCGGGTAACGCAATGCGAAGCCGGGGATGAGCGCAAGCCCTCCGCGGATGAAGGCAAAGATCACGCCCGCGACAATCGCCATGTGCAGTCCCGAAATCGAAAGCACATGATAGAGGCCGGAAATCCGCATCGCCTCGTTCACGTCAGCGGATATCTGGTCGCGCACGCCCGAAATCAGCGCCGTGCCGACAGCACCTGTTTCGCCAGGGATTGCCGCCAGAATTCGCGCGGTGAGATCGCGCCGGATCCTTTCAATGAAGGCGTAAACCTTAATCTCAGCCGGCATCTCCACCGGCGCCGCTACTTCATGCGCTTTCCCAAGCACAAATCCGGTCGCACCCAAACGGGCAAAGTAGCCGCCAAGTGCATAGTCGTAACCGCCGGGGTAAGTCGGCGCGAGCAGCGGACGTAGTCGTGCTTTCACTTCCACGTGCGAGCCGACTGCGGGCGCCCAGCCATGACGCAAAGAGACGCGCACGCGTCCTGTTAGGTGCTCAACACCGCGTCCGCTCGCGGATGTAAGCCGAAGGACGATACGGTCCGAGCGATCCGTGGCGTCGCGCGCTTCGACAAATCCGGTAAGCACGACCGTTTGCGTTGGCTTCGTCAGCATCGGATGCGCAACCCGGTAGCCGCGCAATGTACCGATCGCGAAGCCTGCAGCCGTAACCGAAAGTGCAAGCGCGAGCGCAAAGGCAAGCGGCCGCTCACGCGAGAAAAACGCGACCAAGGCAAAAAAGAAGCACGCGCTGCTTCCAGCGATCAGAGAAGGCTCATGCGGCGCGACGAAATAAAGCAGAATGCCAACGCCAAAAACGACCGGCAGCCAGGGCGCGAGCCGCGCGGCATCCGCTTCCGCGCGCAGCGCCTCGTCGATTTGATGCCGCAGCGCCGGGAAAAAGCCGCCCGTCAGTGTGTCCGCCCACGCCGCCGCGCGCCGGCCGCCCAGCACCGCCCCGCGGACGCCCGCGCGCGGTCTTTCGTTTTCGTTCGCCATGATGGGCCCCCGCCCTACTCGGCGCCAATTCCCTATGCTACATGGGCCGCTTGTTTGCGCCAGACTCGAAAATTCATGACCGACTCCACGTCACCCATTGTCACCCGCTTCGCGCCGTCACCGACGGGTTATCTCCACATCGGCGGCGCGCGCACGGCCTTGTTCAACTGGCTCTATGCGCGCGGGCGCGGCGGCAAGATGCTGCTCCGCATCGAAGACACGGATCGCGCGCGCTCGACGCCTGAAGCGATCGACGCGATTTTCGACGGGCTGAAATGGCTTGGGCTCGAATGGGATGGCGAGCCGATCTTCCAGTTTCAGCGCGCCGTGCGTCACCGCGAAATCGCCGAAGCGTTGCTCGCCGTCGGCCGCGCCTATCGCTGCTATGCCTCGCAGGAAGAGTTGCAGGAGATGCGCGAGCTCGCCCGCAAGGAAGGCCGTCCGCCGCGCTACGATGGCCGCTGGCGCGACCGCGATCCGTCCGAAGCGCCGGAGGGCGTGCAGCCGGTCATCCGCCTGAAAGCGCCGAACGAAGGCGAAACGGTGATCGAAGATCTCGTGCAGGGCCGCGTCACCTGGCAGAACAAGGACCTTGATGACTTGGTGCTGCTGCGCTCCGACGGCACGCCGACCTATATGCTCGGTGTGGTCGTCGACGATCACGACATGGGCGTCACCCATATCATCCGCGGCGACGATCATCTCACCAACGGCGCGCGGCAAGCGCAGATTTACGACGCCCTCGCCTGGCCGATCCCGAAGATGGCGCATATTCCGCTCATCCACGGTCCCGACGGCGCGAAACTCTCGAAGCGCCACGGCGCGCTCGGTGTCGAGGCCTATCGCGCCATGGGCTATCTGCCCGAGGCGATGCGCAATTACCTCGTCCGCCTCGGCTGGAGCCACGGCGATCAGGAAGTGTTTACGACGGAAGAGCTGATTTCGCTGTTCGATCTCAATCGCGTCGGCCGCTCCGCCGCGCGCTTCGATTTCGCCAAGCTCGAAAATCTGAACGGGCTCTATATCCGCAACAGCTCCGACGAATTTCTCGTCGATGCGCTGGAAAAATTCCTGCCCGAGCTGCCCGATGGCGCGGCCCTCGCGCCGCGCTTCAAGGAGGTGCGCGAGCGCATCCTCACGATCATGCCGGGTTTGAAGGAGCGCGCGAAAACGCTGATCGAATTGTTCGACGGCGCGCGCTTCCTGTTCGCCGAGCGCCCGCTGAAATTGGAAGACAAGGCAAAAACAATCTTAAGCCTCGAAGCGCGTGCGATCTTGGGACGCGCCATTCCGGTTCTTGAAACGATCGAATGGAAATCCGATTCGCTCGATGCCGCGGTGCGCAATCTCGCCGAGCGCGAAAATGTGAAGCTTGCCGCCGTCGCCCAGCCGCTGCGCGCGGCGCTCACCGGAAAATCCACATCCACAGGCATCTTCGACGTCTTGACCGCGCTCGGGAAAGACGAAAGCCTCGCCCGCCTGCGCGATCAGGCCGGAAAGGCCGCGGCTGCCTAGAAAGCGCCCATCGCCCGGCGTTCCGGCGAGCAACGCAGCTTGCTTGTGCGCTGCGAAAGAGCTACCAAATTAGCTATCGGCTCACCTTTCCGGCCTACGGTGCTCAAGCGCCGGTTGCCGGCAAGCTTGACGATCGTCCCCCTGGATAGATGGAGTTTACGATGGACGCGAAAACGGGCTCGAACACAAAAACCGCGAAGCTCTCCGTCGGCGACCAAAGCTGGGCCTTCGGCATCCAAGACGGGACGATCGGGCCGTCGGTGATCGACATCGCCAAGCTCTACGGCCAGACCGGGATGTTCACCTACGATCCCGGTTTCACCTCGACCGCGAGCTGCGAATCCAAAATCACCTATATCGACGGCGACGAAGGCGTTCTCCTCTATCGCGGCTATCCGATCGAACAGCTCGCCGAACATGGCGATTTCTTAGAGACCTGCTATCTCCTGCTTTTCGGCGACCTGCCGACCGCCCCGCAACGTGCCGATTTCCAGAAGCGCGTCACCAACCACACCATGGTTCACGAACAGATGAGCCGCTTCTTCCAGGGCTTTCGCCGCGACGCGCATCCGATGTCGGTGATGGTCGGCTCGGTCGGCGCGCTCTCCGCCTTTTACCACGACTCGACCGACATCACCGATCCGCAGCAGCGCTTGATCGCCTCGATCCGCATGATCGCGAAGCTGCCGACGATCGCGTCCATGGCCTACAAATATTCCATCGGCCAGCCTTTCGTTTATCCGAAAAACGATTTGGACTACGCGTCGAATTTCCTTCGCATGTGCTTCGCCGTGCCGTGCGAAGAATACAAGCCGAACCCCGTGCTCGCGCGCGCGATGGATCGAATTTTTATCCTGCACGCGGATCACGAGCAGAACGCGTCAACTTCGACTGTGCGCCTTGCCGGTTCTTCCGGCGCGAACCCGTTTGCCTGCATCGCGGCGGGCTGTGCCTGCCTTTGGGGCCCCGCGCATGGCGGCGCGAACGAGGCCGCGCTGAAGATGCTTTCGGAAATCGGTCACGTCGATCGGATTCCCGAATACATCAAGAAAGCGAAGGACAAGAACGATCCGTTCCGCCTCATGGGCTTCGGGCATCGCGTCTACAAGCACTACGATCCGCGCGCCAAGATCATGCAAAAGACCTCCCACGAGGTTCTCGCCGAGCTCGGCATCAAGGACGATCCGCTGCTCGACGTTGCGATGGAGCTGGAGCGCATCGCGCTGAAGGACGAATACTTCATCGAGAAGAAGCTCTATCCGAACATCGATTTCTATTCGGGCATCACGCTGAAAGCGATGGGATTCCCGACCTCGATGTTCACCGTGTTGTTCGCAATCGCCCGCACCGTCGGCTGGATCGCGCAGTGGAAGGAAATGATCGAGGATCCGCAGCAGAAGATCGGCCGCCCGCGCCAGCTCTACACGGGCGCCGCGAAACGCGACTACGTTCCGACCTCGCGCCGGAAATAACAAACCACAGGATCGAAAATGAAAAGGCCGGGCTGAGTCCGGCCTTTTTCTTTGGGCTCGTCGGCGAGATTATTCCGCCGGGACCTGGCTGACCGGCCGGCCCTTGCCTGTTTTCTTCGCCGCCGCTGCGCCGTCATAGGCCCATTCGACATAGGCGCTGCCCCAGGTGTAGCCGCCGCCGAACGCGGCGAAGACGAGCTTGTCGCCTTCCTTGAGCTGCGACTCGTATTCCCAAAGGCACAGCGGGATCGTCGCTGCGGTTGTGTTGCCGTATTTCTGCAAGGTCATCATGACCTTTTCGTGCGGAATGCCGACGCGGTCGGCGATCGCTTCGAGAATGCGCTTGTTCGCCTGATGCGGCACAAACCACTTGATGTCGTCGAGCGTGAGGTTGTTACGCGTGACGATCTCGCGCACCGAACCCGACATCCGCTCGGTCGCCGCGCGGAAAACCGCCGGGCCGTTGAGATAAAGATAATGCATTCTTTTCTCGATCGTCGCGGCAGTCGGCGGGTTGGTGCGGCTGCCGCCGGCGAGCTGATGGATATGCTGCATGCCTGCGCCATCCGAATGCAATTCGATGTCGCGCAGGCCATAGCCGTTTTCGCTCGGCTCCAAGAGCACGGCGGCCGCGGCATCGCCGAATAGAATGCAGGTCGTGCGATCCTGATAGTCGATCATGCTCGACATCTTGTCGCCGCCGACGAGGATCGCTTTCTTGGCGCGGCCGGTTTCGATGTACTGCGAAGCGATGTCGAGGCCATAGACGAAGCCCGAGCAAGCGGCCTGCACGTCGAAGCTGCCGATGTGGCGCATGCCGACCGCGTCACAAATGAGGTTCGCGGTCGAAGGAATGATCATGTCAGGGGTAATCGTCGCGCAGACGAGGACGTCGATTTCGTCGGGATGCGTGCCGGTCTTCTCCAAAAGACCCTTCACCGCTTCGGCCGCCATGTGCGACGTGCCGAGCCCTTCGCCCTTCAGGATGCGGCGCTCGCGAATACCGGTGCGCTCCACGATCCACTGATCGCTGGTGTCGACCATTTTCGACAGTTCGGCATTCGTCATCACATGCTCAGGCAGATAGCCATGAACGCCGGTGATGGCCGCGCGCACCGGGCCGCCTTTGTCGGGACGAAGCAACATGCCTGAAAGCTCTTACCGAGATCCCCTGGAAATCCTTGTTTACCGCCTTTCCGGAGGCTTGGCTATCGCAAATGCTGCGCTGCGCTAATCAATTTTCGTTTGTTTTCATATACTTCCATCACAATCTTGGCGGCACGTTCGCTCGCGGTTTTAGTCCCTGTGTCGAAGATTTCGTCGAGTCGGGCAAACCCCGCGATTTGCCGCGCCCTTTCCGGACTGTCCGTCAATAACGGCGCAAGCACTGCTGCCATTTTCTCCACCGTTGCGTCCTGCTGCAAAAGCTCCGGCACCACGCGTTCGCCCAGAATGATGTTCGGCAGGATCGCGGACGTTGCGACCGCAAAACGGCGCGCGATCAATTCCTCCCAGCGCGGAACGCGATAAGCCGCCGCCATCGGTACATGCGCAAGCGCAAGTTCGAGCGTCACGGTGCCCGACGCGGCAAGCGCCGCGCGCGCGCGGCGAAAGGCTGAATATTTTTCGGATTCGCCCGTGACAATCCTCGGCTTCACGGGCCAATTTGTGACGTGCGTCTTCACGCGCTCGACTTGCGACGGAATTGTCGGCAACACCACTTCGATTGTCTGCTTCTGCGCGATCAAGTGGACGACCTGGCCGAACAGCGGCGCCAATCTCTCGATTTCAGAGGTACGGCTTCCCGGCAACACCAGGAGAAGCGGCGGTTCGCGATTGCGCAACTCTTCCTCGGCCTTGGACGGCCGCAATTCCGCGAGCTTCTCCAAAAGCGGATGCCCGACATAACTCGTCGGCGGCCCTCCAAGGCGCTTGTGAACCTCCGGCTCGAACGGGAAAAGCGCGAGAATATGATCGACCAGCGGCTTCAATTTCTTCGCGCGCCCCGGACGCCAGACCCACACCGTCGGCGAGACATATTTGACGATGGGGAGATCAGGCAACGCGCGCCGCACGCGCTTCGCCACGCGCTGATTGAAATCGGGACTGTCGATCAGGATGAGAATGTCGGGCGGCGATTGTTTGATCGCGCTTACCGTCTCGCGAATGCGGCGCAAGATCAGCGGCAATTTCGCGATCACCTGGCCGAAACCCATCGCCGTGATGTCGGCCATCGGGAATTGGCTGGCGAGTCCTTGCGCTTGCATTTCCGGGCCGCCCACACCGCGAAAGCCGACTTTTCCGGCCTGCTCGCGCAGTTTTTTCATTAAAGCCGCGCCGAGGAGATCGCCGGAAGTTTCGCCTGCGACGAGAAAGACATCGAGCGGGCTTTTTCCAGAAGCGCTCTCGCTCACCGCTTTGTCTCCGTTTCGGGCGGAATTCCGGCGATGAATATCCCCGCCTCGTCGGCAGCGCGCACCATGGCTGCGAGATCCGGCACGATCGTACCGCCCGCCTCGACGGCGATCCCGCGCAAGCCCGCCTTCGCGGCTTGTTGCACCGTTTCTGCGCCGATGGCGGGAAGATCGATGCGGCGATCCTGACCGGGCTTCGGCGCCTTCACCAGGACGCCTGCATTCTCCGCGAGCCGCAACTTGCCGCTTGCGCGCATCTCGGCGAGCCGCGCCATCATGCCGGCGGTGCCTTCCGCCGCTTCGATCGCGAGCACGCGCCGGCCCGAAACCGCCACCGCCTGGCCGACATCGAACGGACCGAGTGCGCGCAAGAGTGCGTGGCCAAAGCGGATATCCGCCTCGTCATCGGCATTCGGCCGGTGAGCGCCGAGCACGCCCTCGGGAACAGTGATATTGGGCGTGACATCGGCAACGCTGATCATCCGAAATCCAAGGCCGTGCACGAGCTGAATGACGCCCGAAAGCAGGTGATCGTCGCCGCCACGATAGAGCTTTGCGAGCCGCGGCAAGATGCGAAGCGTCAACCAGTCGAGGCGAAAATCCTTGAGGCGCGGCCGGTAGACAGAGCCCACCGCGACAACGTCACGGACATTATGCTTGCGCAACAGCGCGACGAGCCGTCCAAAAGCGCCGAAATGCGTCCATTCGTGCGGAAAGCGCTCGATTGCGGGATCGGCGTAGCCGTAAAACCCGACCAGCACGACCGGCCGCCCGGTTTTTGCCACGGCATCCGCGACCGCGATAGGGAAATTGCCCGCGCCGCATACGATGCCCAGCGGCCCTTCATTGGCGGCGGAAGTTGGAGAGCCTGCCGCCGCCATCGTTAGTCGCCGTCCTCGCCGCCGGCATCGCGCGGAATTGTCACGCGCCGCTTTCCGGCATCGCGCACGAATTGCACCATTTTTTGCACGTTGGCCTCGTCCTTGAATTCTTTGGCGATTTTCTCGGCATTCTCGAGCACGATACCGCCCGCGAACAACATGCGATAGGCGTGGCGCAGCGCATGAATTTGCGGGCGTGTGAGCCCGCTGCGCTTGAGGCCGACAATATTCAGTCCTGCGAGTTCGGCGCGCTGGCCGAGCGCCGCCGCGAACGGAATGACATCATGCACGACCCCGGACAGCCCGCCAATCACGCAGCGCTCGCCGATCCGCACGAACTGATGCACGGCGGCGTAACCGCCGATGAAAGTGAAATCGCCGACCGAGCAATGCCCGCCAAGCGTGCCGCCGTTCGCGAACGTAACGTTATTACCGACGATGCAGTCATGCCCGACATGCGCATAAGCCATGAACATGCAGCCGTCGCCTACGACCGTTTCCATCCGCCCGCCGGCCGTGCCGGTATTCATGGTGACGGATTCGCGAATGACGTTGTCGGCGCCTATCATAAGGCGGCTCGGCTCGCCTTTGTAATGCACCGATTGCGGCGGCGTACCGAGCGAGGCGAACGGATAGATCGTCGCCCGCGGCCCGATTTTTGTGTGTCCCTGCACGTTCACATGCGAGAGCAATTTGCTCCCGTCGCCGATTTCGACGTTGGGACCGATCAAACAAAACGGCCCAACTTCGACATCGGCGGCAAGTCGCGCGCCATCGGCGACGCGGGCGGTCGGATCGATTTTCGCCATGGCTATTCGTCGACGATCATGGCGCCGACTTCGGCTTCCGCCACGAGTTCACCGCGCACTTTCGCTTCGCCGCGAAACCACCACATCAACTTCCGCTGCGACTTCTTGGTCATGTGATATTCGACGACGTCGCCCGGCACGACAGGGCGGCGAAATTTCGCTTTGTCCACGGTCAGAAAAAGAACGGACTTCGGCGGCTTCTTGTCCATCCGTGAAAGCGTGCAAATCGCGCCCGCCGTCTGCGCCATGCCTTCGATCAAGAGGACGCCCGGCATCACCGGGCGCGCGGGAAAATGGCCGGGGAAGAATGGCTCGTTGACCGTCACGTTCTTGATGCCGATGCAGGAATTGTCGCCATCGACATTGAGAATGCGGTCGACGAGCAAGAACGGATAGCGGTGCGGCAGAAGCCGGACGATATCCTGAATTTCGAGGGTTACACCCTGACTTTGCGGCTGATTCATCTCGTTCACTTCGTTTTGCCGTTGTCTTTATACGGCTTACCTTCCGCCAGCCGTCTGATGGCGGCGGCCTGCTTCAAAAACTGGCGAATTGGCACTGCGGGAGCGCCGCCCCACACTTCGCCTGCCGGCACGTCATGCATCACGCCGCTGCGGGCGGCAAGCTGCGCGCCGTCTCCGATCGTGACGTGATCGACAAGGCCGGCATTGCCCCCGAGCACGACATAGTCGCCAATCGTGCAGCTTCCCGCGATCCCGCATTGCGCCGCGATCAAGCAGTGGCGGCCGATAGAGACGTTGTGCGCGATCTGCACAAGGTTGTCGATCTTCGTCCCTTCGCCGATCATGGTGTCGCGGTGCGCGCCGCGATCGACCGTCGTGCCGGCGCCGATCTCGACATCGTCCTGAAGGATGACGCGGCCGGTCTGCGGCACTTTGGTGTGGCCTCGCCTTCCCGGAAGGTAGCCAAAGCCATCCTGGCCGATCTGCGCACCGGGGTGAATGACGACCCGATCGCCGACCAGCGCGTATTGCACCGTTGAATTCGCGCCGATCGTACAATCGCGGCCGATGCACACGTCGGCGCCGATCACGGCATTCGCGCCGATCAGCGTGCCTGCACCGATTTCGGCGCGCGGCCCGATCACCGCGCCCGGATCGGCGACAACCCCGTCTTCAAGCTTCGCTTCCGGGTGCACCGACGCGCCCGGCGCGATTCCCCGCCCGCCGAACAGGCCCACGGGTTTGAGATCGTCCGCAAACAGCGCCCGCGCGACCGTCACATAGGCGCGATACGGCTCCTTGCTGATCAGAACGGCAACGCTCTTCGGAGCATCGGCGGCAAGCTCCTGTTTCGTGAAGCAAACGCCTGCGTCCGTCGCGGCGAATTCGTCGCGGAATTTTGCATTATCGAAGAAGCTGAGATCGGCGGGTCCCGCGAGATCGAGCGGGCGGACGCCCGCGATCTTGCGGTCGAGCGGCGCGCCGGGGGCAGGTTCCGCGCCGGTCAATGCGATGATTTCGGCGACCGCTATCGGCGCGCGGGGGCGGAAGAATTGCGGCTCGGTCATACTGTTCCGATCGCGCCCAAACGCGGCGATCGCCAATCTGAACTTAAAACTGCGTGCCGCCCGAGAAGCGGAAGAATTGGGTCCGGTCGTAGGACGTTTTCGTAAGCGCCTGGGCGAAATCGAAGCGGATCGGGCCGAAGGGCGACGACCAGATCAAGCTCACACCCGCCGAAGAACGGATGGTGTTGTCGTCGGCGACGCAGATGGAGGATGGGCCTTTTGTTTTGTTCGTGCCGCTCGGGCAATCCAATCCGGCGCCCGCTCCGTCATTTACATAAGGCGTTCCGAACTGCGTAAGGTTCGTATTCCCTTTGTAGCCCCAGAGCGAACCGGCATCCGCGAAGATCGCAGCTTTCAGGCCGAGATCCTTCGGCATGAAGGAAAGCGGGAATTGCAACTCGGCCGTGGCGCTCCAGTATTGCGAGCCGCCCAAGGCATCCTTGAAATTCGAGCCGAGATCGCGCGGGCCGATGCCCGACGGCTCGAAGCCGCGCACCAGTTCCGGCCCCTTGAAGAAACCGTCGAGGATATTCAGGTCCTTGCCGTTCGTCGAGGTAATATAGCCGGCCGAACCCTTGATCATGCCGACAAAATCGCCGCCGAGCGGATGATAATGCCGCGCCTCGATCGAGCTGCGCAGATAATTCGTATCGCCGCCAAGCCCGGCGAAGTCCTGATTGAACGCAACATAGTTGCCCGACGTTGGGTCCTTGTTGTTGTCGAGCGAATTCCAGGCGAGTGTGTAGCCGACCGAAGAAGTAATCGTCGTGCCGAGCGCCTGCTTGATCGCGGCGGAAACTTCGCTCGCGTTGTATTGGCCCGGAGCCATTGCTTTCGGACCAGCAACACCGGCAGGAACGCCGCCAAACGCCGGATCATTACAAGGCACATTTGCTGCGTCTGTGGGAAATATAACGCCTCCAAATAATGTCCGACAGCCATCGTTGTATTTGCCCGAGACTCCCAACTCACGCTGAAACAGCGAATAGCGCAATCCGAGCGACATTTCCTCGTTCAATGGCAGCGATGCTTTCAGATTGCCGCCGTATTGCGAGACCGAGTAGGTCTGGAAGTCGTTCGGCAACTGCTCCTTCCAGAACAGATCGAAGCCGCCGCCAACACGCTGGCCCAGAAGATACGGGTCGGAGAACGAGAACGAGGCGCCGCGCTGATACTGGCCGTAGCTGACGGAGGTGCGCACATACTGTCCGCGGCCGAGGAAGTTTCGCTCGCCGACCGAGACTTCGGCGAGGACGCCCGCCGCTGTCGAATAGCCGCCGGAAATCGAGAACTCGCCGGTCAGGCTATCCTCGACACGAACATTGACAATCACGCGGTCGGGCGCCGAGCCCGGTTCGGTCGTGATTTTTACATCCTTGAAGTAACCGAGATTTTTCAGCCGCCGTTCGGCACGGTTGACGAGCGCGTGGTTGTACGGGTCGCCCTCGTACAGATCGAATTCGCGGCGGATGACGTAATCGCGCGTGCGGGTGTTGCCGATGATGTTGATGCGCTCGATGTAAACGCGCGACCCCTGATCTACGGTATAGACAAGGTTGATCCGCTTTGCCTCGAAAAGACGATCGCCGCGCGGCCGCACCTGCGCAAACGCGTAACCGCGCTTGGCGAGTTCCATCGTGACGTTCTCGATCGATTTCTCGACCATCTCGGCGTTATAGATTTCGCCCGGGTTCGTGCGCACGAAGCTGCGAATCGACGCCGGGTCGAGGTCGCGCACGTTCGAAACGACGTCTACCGTGCCCGTGCGGTACTGCTGGCCTTCGTCGACGGTGATCGTGATGATGAAACCGCCGGCCGCCTTGTCGAGATCGACATTCGCCGAGACAATGCGGAAGTCGGCGTAGCCGTTCTTGAGATAAAAGCGGCGGAGCGCCTCCTGGTCGGCGTTCACGCGGTCGGGATCGTAGACGTCGGTGTTCTTGATCCAGCTCAGCCACGTCGTCACCGTCGTGGACATCACGTCCTTGAGCTTCCAGTCCGAATACGCGTGGTTCCCGACGAAGACGATCTTCTTGATCGTGGTCTTGCCGCCTTCGTCGATCTTGAAGACGAGGTCGCTGCGGCCGTTCGCGCGATCGATCACCTGCGGGTCGACGCGCACGTCATACCGGCCGCTGCGGCGATAGACTTCGACGATCCGCTGCGCGTCGGACTGGATCGTGGTCAGGCTGAGCGGCCCGCGCGATTTCGATTGAATCTCGGCCGCGAGCGTTTCGTCCTTGATCTTTTTATTGCCCTCGAAGGCGACGCGATTGATGAGGGTATTCTCGACGACCGTTACGATCAGGCGGCCCCCGCCGCCCATGTTGATTTTCACGTCCTTGAACAGGCCGGTGGCGTAAAGCGCCTTCAGCGCGTCGTCGATCTTGATCGGATCGACGCGCTCGCCCGGACGGATTCCGACATAGCTGCGGATGGCGTCGACATCGACGCGGCGATTGCCCTGCACGACGATGGAACTGACGGTCTGGGCGCTTGCGACGGTCGCGGTCACGACGGAGTAAACGGTGACAGTGGCTGCCCCGGCGAATGCCAAGGCCGCTACGACCGCAAGTCTCCCCAAGACTCGGACCAGAAAATTCATGCGATACGCTACCTGCCGTCCCCGCTTGGCGATGCTTCGCGAATAAACATCCCCGCATCCAAACGCCGGTGCATCTGGATTCGATGAGCCCATAAAACTTGTACAGGGTTTACAAGCACTTGCAAGCCGCCCCTCGCTGTTTTCGGGATTTTTCACGCAGAAAAATTCCCGAAATCCCGCCAAAAACCGATGCCCCATCATTGACCGGACAGGTCCAGACTGACTCGGATCGGTTTCAGAATAATTGCCGACGCGAAAAGGCGAAATTGGGTCGAAATACGGGCCAATCCCCCTTAGGCCGAGGGGTGTGGCATTAAAGCGACGCTAGATGGACGATGTCGTTCCAGGTCGCGAAAATCATCAGCATGATGACGAGCGCGAGTCCGATCCGGAAGCCCATTTCTTGCGCTTTTTCGCTGAGCGGCCGGCCGCGAATAGCCTCGAAGAGGTAGAACATCAGGTGCCCGCCATCCAGGAGCGGCACCGGAAACAGGTTCAGAAGCCCAATCGACACCGAAAGCACCGCCGTCAGGTGCATCAGGGCTGTAAAACTCACCGATGCAACCTGGCCGGATACCTGCGCGATCCGGAGCGGTCCGCCGAGCTGATCGGCGGATTCCCGTCCCGCTACGATGCCGCCGATATACGAGAACGTCCGATCCACCACGAACCAGGTTTCCGCCGCGCCCAAGCTCAGCGCCGCGAATGGCCCCACCCTGACGGGCGGATCCATGAGGCCGGTGATGCCCAGCCTGCCGACGCGAAGGAGATTGCCGAAACGATCCTTGTGCTCGTCGAGCTTGGGTTTTGCCTTCAGGACGATTTCCTTGCCGTCGCGATCGACCGTGAAATCGAGCGTCACATCCGGATTGATCGCGACGATGCGCTGCATGTCGGTGAAGGTTTCGATCTTCTTGCCGTCGATCGTCAGCACCAGATCGCCGGTCTTGAAACCCGCTTCCGCCGCAGCGCTGTTGGGGAACACCGTGTTCACACGCGCGGGGCTCGCCTGCTTGCCGTAGAACATGAAGATGCCGGCGAAGATCAAAATCGCGAGGATGAAATTCGCGATCGGCCCGGCGGCGACGATCGCCGCGCGCTGCGCGACGGGCTTGTAGAAAAACGAAACGCTGCGTTCCGTCTCGTTCATCTTGTCGAGCGTTTCCTGATCCGGCGTGCTCGCAGCGCTGTCGTCGCCATAGAAGCGGACATAGCCGCCGAGCGGAATGGCCGCGATTTTCCAGCGCGTGCCGTGCCGGTCGTAGAAGCCGAACAATTCGGGACCGAAGCCGATCGAAAAGGCCTCGATCTTCACGCCGCAGCGGCGCGCGACCCAGAAGTGGCCGAGCTCGTGGAAGAATACGACGATCGTGAGCACGAACAGAAAGGGAAGCGCGTAGCCCAGAAACGAGCTGCCGAAAGCCCCGAAATTCGAGAGAAATTGCATTACCGCATCCCTTCCAATTCGTTACCCACCTAGGATGCCTTTGCGGCAAATTGGGGCAAGAGGGTACGGGCTATACTTCTGCCGATATGGTCAACGGCGGCCGCCTCCTCCGCCGTTTGGGGCTCGGACAGGCACTCAGCCGCCGCCCGATCCAGAACGTCCCGAACCAGGCCAGGTATATCGTTAAAACCGATGCGGCGCGACAAAAACGCCTCGACCGCGACCTCATTTGCCGCATTCAACACCGTCGGCGCGGCGCCCCCCGCCGCCAGCGCCTCCCGCGCCAGCCGGAGCGCCGGAAAGCGGCCGTAATCCGGTGCCTCGAAGGTCAGCGTGCCCACTTTCACAAGATCGAGCCGCGGCGCCTCCCACCCGGCCCGGTCGGGCCAATTCAGGCAATAGGAGATTGGCAGCCGCATGTCCGGCACCGACAGTCCGGCAACGACGGACCCGTCATGGAATGAAACGAGCGCATGCACGATCGACTGCGGATGCACGAGGACGTCGAGTTTCTCGGGCGCGAGCCCAAAAAGATGATGCGCCTCGATCAGCTCAAGCCCCTTGTTCATGAGCGTCGCGGAATCGATGGTGATCTTCGCGCCCATCGACCAGGTCGGATGCTTGAGCGCTTCCTCCGGCGTCACGCGCGCGAGCCGCTCGATGCCATGCGCGCGCAGCGGGCCGCCTGAAGCCGTGAGCGTCACGCGCTCGACGGTTTCCTTCGGCCCTGCGGTGAGCGCCTGAAACACCGCATTGTGTTCGGAGTCGACGGGAAGAACCATCGCGTTCGACGCGCGCGCCGCCGTCATGAAAAGTTTGCCCGCCGAGACGAGGCATTCCTTGTTGGCGAGCGCGACGCGCCGGCCGGCTTTCACCGCGGCAAGCGTCGGTTCAAGTCCGGCGGCACCCGAAATTGCCGCCACTACGACATCGGCTTCAGCTTGCGCCGCTTGCAGCATGCCGGCACTGCCCGCCGCCGTCTCGATGCCAGATCCGGCAAGTGCGCCTGTGAGCGCGGCATAGCCGTCGGACCCCGCGATCACGGCAAGACGCGCGCGATGCTTGCGCGCAAGCGCCGCGAGCTGCTTTGCATCGCGCCCGGCGACGAGTGCGGCGATTTCGTAGCGCTCCGGATTGCGCGCGACGAGATCGAGCGTACTCTGCCCGACCGAGCCCGTGGCGCCGAGCACAGTCACGGAAATTTTCCGCCCCGCTTGCGTTTTCACCATGCGAGCAATCCTTGCGCGGGCATGTACACGAACCGAATGGCCCCTAACCCTAACGCAACCACGGCGGCCGCGGCCAGGGAATCGCAGCGGTCCATGACCCCGCCATGGCCAGGAATGAGTTGGCTCGTGTCCTTCACATGGAACCGCCGTTTGATCGCCGACTCCAGAAGGTCGCCAAGCTGTGCGGCGATCACGATAATAAAGCCAAGAACGGCATGCATCGGACGCAGCGGAACGCCGAACGCGGCCAAAACAACGAGCCCCGCGGCAACGCCCGCGACGGCGCCGACGATCGCGCCTGACCAGGTTTTTCCGGGGCTCACTTTCGGCCACAGCTTTGGCCCGCCGATCGCGCGGCCGCCGAAATAAGCGGTGCTGTCCGTCGCCCAGACGAGCGCAAAAATCCACAGGATCGCCTCGCGCCCCAGCGGACCGTCGCGCAGCAGGATCATGGCGGCGAGAAACGCGCCCGCATAAACCGCACCCGCGATCAGCCAGTCCGGACGATAGGAACTGATCCGCGCCCATTCGAGAAACACAAGGCCCGACGCCATCACCCAAAACGCGTAAAACGGCATGCTGCCGAACCAGGTGGCGATGACGGCCGCGGATGCGAGCACCACCGACGAGCAAATTCTAAGGCCGACTTCCTTCACAGGCCCGCTCGCGCCGTCACTCCGCCAAACCGGCGCTCGCGCCGGCGATATTCGCCGATCGCTTGTTCCAGCGCCGCGCGATCGAAATCCGGCCAGTTGATCGGGAGAAAAACGAATTCCGCATAGGCCGCCTGCCACAAGAGAAAATTCGAGACGCGCTGCTCGCCGCTGGTGCGGATCACGAGGTCAGGCTCCGGCAGCCCCGCGGTATAGAGCCGCGACTCGAGCGCGGAAGTATCGATCTTCTCCGCGTCGATTTTTCCGGCGGCCGCGTCCTTTGCAAGCTCGCGCGCGGCCCGCGCGATTTCTTGCCGCCCGCCGTAATTAAAGGCGACGACGAGCGTCGTGCCCTCGTTTGCTTTCGTCAGTTCTTCGGCTTCCCGGAGCAGCGAAAGCACTTCGCTGTCGAGCCCCGCGCGCTCCCCGATCACCCGTACGCGCACGCTGTTTTCGTGCAGCTCGGCAAGATCCTTCCGTACGAACCTCTTCAGAAGGCCCATTAGGTCGCCGATCTCTTCCGCGGGCCGCGACCAGTTTTCGGCGCTGAAACTGTAAATCGTGAGAATTTTGATTCCGAGTTCGCCCGCCGCGCGCACAGCGCGCCGCAGCGCTTCGACGCCGCGCCGATGGCCTTCCTTGCGCGGCAATCCGCGCGCCGCCGCCCAGCGGCCATTGCCGTCCATGATGATCGCCACATGAAGCGGCGGATCGAGCGTGGCGGCTGCGGGCTGGGCGGGTTCGGGAGCGGACATGAAGTTCTTCAAACCGACATGATCTCTTTTTCTTTGTGCGCGAGCGACTGGTCGATGTCGGCGATCGACTGATCTGTCGCCTTTTGTACTTCGGTCTCGTGACGCTTGATTTCGTCCTCGCTGACGTGGCCGTCCTTCTGGAGTTTTTTAAGGTGATCGAGCCCGTCGCGGCGGACGTGCCGAACGGCGACGCGCGCGGCTTCCGCGTATTTATGCGCGACCTTCACGAGTTC
>Ga0070682_100000771_pt1 | contig 18889 bp, 10 predicted proteins | sample KBSC63LmetaG_FD_64668 | JGI IMG/M metagenome (GOLD analysis project Ga0070682, IMG submission 64668) | Corn rhizosphere microbial communities from Kellogg Biological Station, Michigan, USA - KBS C6-3L metaG | ecosystem: Host-associated > Plants > Roots > Rhizosphere | place: USA: Michigan... | reverse complement strand
CAGCCCTTGCACTGGTCGCCGGACGTGAGCTCTGCGAACCGCTTGCGTGTCGTGTCGAGCGTCTCCGAAGCGGCCGGCAGCGGCGTCTGCTCCGCGCCGGGCGGCGGTGCGCCGATGACGATGCCGAGGATCTGCTTGGTGACGAAGGCGCCGCGCAGAATGGGCGAGGTGGTCACGCCGCCCGAGTACGCGTTGAGGAACCCGAGGCGCGTCAAGAAGCCGGGGCGATCGGCGATCGTCGTGGCCGTGAGCCCCGCCGTGAAATTCGCGGGATCGAGGCCGTAGAAGGGCGCTGTCGCCGAGCTGACGAACGCCGTCGTGCTCGTGAGGAGATCGGTGAACGTTCCCTTCTTCGCGAACGTGACGTCGTCGAAGAACATCTCGGTCTCTTCCTGCAGCTGCGGGACGATGCCTCGGTTGAACGCCGGGTACTTGGTCGTGTCCTTGTTGGTGTTGTCCCAACGGGTGTTGAGGCCCATGAGCATGTAGGAGCGATGGAAATCCATCGTCATCTCGCGGGTCCGTGGGTCCGCGATCATGCGCGTCGCCTGAGCGAGGATCTGGTCGGTCGTGCCGAGCGTCTGGTCGTCCGCCGCTTTCGCGAGCGGAGCGTCGGGCATCGAGCCCCAGAGCATGTACGACAGGCGAGAAGCCACCTCGAAGCTCGAGAGCGTGCTGTGACCCGTGCTGTCCGTGGTCTCCTGCAGCTCCTCGCGCTGGAGGAAGGAGGGCGAGATCAGGAACATGTAGAGGAGGGCTTCGGCCACCTCGGCGGGGGCACCCGTGGGGGTGATGTCCGCGCCCTGGGCGATCACGGTGTCGAACGCCGCGACCTCTTCCGCGCTCAACGGGCGGCGGAACGCCTTGCGGCCGAAGCTCACGGCCGTGTCGTGGAGACAGGTGCCGGCCGCCGGATCGCAGGTGATGAAGTTCGGCTTCAGGGTGGCGTCGGCCATGACCTGCGCGGCGATGTCTTCGGCGACCGTCTTGTAGGCGGCCCAGCCGACATCCGTCAGGCCTCCGGACTGATCGGTCGCGAGTAAGTTGGACGGCACCGATCCGGACGCTGCGGTCAGCGTGGTCAGGCCCAAGAGGTCCTTGATCGTGCGATCGTATTGGACGTTGGTGAGACGCGGGATCTGCGACGTGATCGGCACACCCGGGTTGCAGTTCGGGTTGCCGGGCATCACGGTCGCGCCTGCGCCGGAGCCGCCGGCGCCCGAAGCGGTTGCGCCGGTGCCGGTTGCGCCCGAGCCGGTCGCACCGGAGCCCTTGCCGCCGGAGCCCGTGGCGCCCGTGCCGGTCGCACCCGTGCCGGTTGCGCCGTTCCCGGTCGCGCCCGAGCCCATGCCATTCGGTCCGCCCGTTCCGGGCGCGTCGATCGACGAGGTGCAGCCGGTAAGGACCGTTGCTGCGAAGACCAGCCTCCAACTGTTCATGGCACTCACCTTAAAATCTGGGGATGTTCGTCGATTGACCGGCGCGTAAAGGCACCGGGTTGAACTTGCCGGCAGCGGCCGTAGCTGCCCTGCACGGATTCATGCCCGGACGCGCTTCCGCATCCGTTGGATCTCAGGGCTCGTGTTTCTTTTCCGCGCGCGGTTCAGAAAATATCGCGCAGAAGTGGAACGCCGAAAGCGAGCCGCTGCGGACGGCGCGACTTCGATCTCGAGCGACTGGATATTTCCAGAAGGGCTCGATTCGATAAGTCGACTACGTCGCGTCACCGCCGACGGCGGAGGCAGCAGACCCGCGAGTCGAAGGCAGCTGCGCGACTGTCGGGCTACGCGACCCGAGCTCGGTGGCGGCCCGGCCTCGCCTTTAAGCGAGGAGCTCGCTGATCTCGATCGGCGTGTGTCGGTACGTCTTGTGACGGCCTTGGCCCATGCCCGAAGACAGTTGGTAGGGCTTCAGCGCCGTGTCGTAGAGATCGATGATGTTGTAGACCTTGTCGTACCAGCCGGGCTTGAAATGCCCGTTGCCGCCCACGATGGCGTGGAAGATGCCGTCAGGGTTGTGCCCCGTCGTGGTGCCGCCGCCGCCGTAGTCCGTGCCGAGGACGACGAGCGTGTTGTCGAGCAAGGTCTTGCCGTTCGATTCGAGGAAGTTCGGATCGTCCATCGCGAGCAGCGCGCTCGCGAGATTCGAGTTGCAGAGGTGCGCGTGGAGGCGGCACTTGTCCCACTTGTTGTTGTGGAAGTAGTAATCGTGCGGGCTCGTTCCCGGCAGATCTTGGGAGAAATTCACGCTCCCGCCGAGGGCGCTGTAGGTGCCGCGGAAGCCGACGTGGTCGCCCGAGCCGACGAACAGCATGCTGCCGAAGCGCACCACGTCACAGCGCAACGCGAGCGCCATCAGCTCCCCTTGCAGCTGGAACGCCGCCGCGAAGTCCTCCCACTCGATGATCGGGGCACTGCCGCCGGCGCCGCCTTGTGAAAGCTCGTAGTTGACGTTGGTGCCGGGGTCCTTGACACCCGTCGGCGGCATGCAGTTCTTGTTCTCCTGGCCGACGGCGTCCATGACCGCCGCATCGACTGGGGCCAAGCGCATCTCGACGTTGCGGATGTTGTCGAGGTGGACCGACAGCTTCGCCTTGGAATCCGCGCCGAGCGGCGAGGCGTCCCCCGTGTAGTGCTTGTACTCGGCGATGACGCTGTCGAGCACGCTGCGGCGCATGTGGCGCTCCGCGACGGCGGCGGGATCCTCCATGCCGCTCGGTGTGGAGGGCATCAGCCCGCCGAAGAACTGCTCGAAGATGCGGGTGGGGCGGCGCTCGGGGCGCTCGCCGGGACTGCCGTCCATGTTCCAGTGACGCGTGTATTGCGACACGGACCCGGTCCGAAACCACATGCCGATCGACTTGGAGCCGAGCAGAGTCGGGACGCCGTCGGGGTGCAGCTGCTTCTTCACGATCTGCTCGAGTGACGGCCCGGACGCTTCGTACTCGACGCGCTGCGGGTCGCCGACGAACGTCACGTCGCCCACCTTGAAATGCGGCTCGCCCGAGCCGTAGTCGTGAGCGTGCTTGCACTCGAGATTGGTGAAGAACGCCATCTTGCTCTCGAGCGGCTTGTAGGGCTCGAGCGGACCGCTGAACTTCTTGATGCTCTCCTCGTGGGCAATGCCGAGGCCGAAAAACATCGTGATCAGGCGCATGGGCGGCCCCGCGTCCGCTGCGCGCGCCGAGCGCGGTCGCATCTCCTCGAGGAACGGGAGTCCGATGAGCACGCCACCCGAGCCACGCAGGAGCGTGCGGCGGGAAAGGATCTTACGCATCGCTAGTTTCCCGTTCCCGTGGTTGGGGTGACGGTCAGGATTGTCTTGAACAGCGAGCTGTGAGCGACCGCCGCGACCATCGCGGGCAGCGTGCTGCCGTTCGCCTGGTACTGCTTTCCGACGCGCTCTTCGGCATCGATGCGAACGAGCTCGTCGGCGGTGCGTGCGGTCGCGAAAGAGATGAAATGCTCCGTCATGCAGGTTTGCACCATCGGATCGTTCGCCAAGACCTGCATGTAGCTCGCGACATCCGTGTATTGCGGCTGCGGGTCCGCGTCCGTCGGAACCCAGCCGTCGAGATCGAGCGGCTTGCCGTCCGCGTCGGTCTCGCCGACGTAGCGCCCGGCGCCGTCGAAGCGCGCGAAGCCGAAGCTGAGCGGCTCGAACTGGCTGTGACAGCTCCAGCACTGCTCGCGTCCTTGGCGGATGACGGATTTCTCGCGCTCGTTCAGGCCCGCGTTGTCGGTGTTGAACTGATCGATCATGGCCGCGACGTTGTCGGGAACGGCGATCGGGTTCCGGCAGAGCAGGCGCTCCATCAGGTATTTCCCGCGATTGACGAAGGAGCCCACGGCGCGATCGCCCATGCCGGCGATCATCCCCGGGTGAGTCAGGAGCCCGACGCGCTGCGGGAGGCTCGCGACGTCCACCGTCTGGAGGCCCGACCCGCTCGCGGTCAGGCCGAGCAGCGCGGCCGTGGTCGGGTTCACGACGAAGCGCGTCGTCGTAAATAGTGCCGCGACGCTGCCGTGCTGGGTCCAGAAGTGGTCCTGGAAGGTGGCGACCATGGACTCGTTCAACGCGGCGCGGTCGGCGTCGGTGGCGCCGTCGAACGAGGCGAACCGCGCGCGGCTGAAGTCGGTGCCGAAGGCCTCCGTGAACCGTTGCGCCTTGGGATCAGCCAGCATGCGCTGGATCTGTGCGTCCAAGACGTCCGCCGTGACGAGGCTGCCGTCGCCGGCCGCTGTGAGGAGTGACTGGTCCGGAACGCTGAGCCACAGGAACGAGGCGAGCCGCGTCGCGAGCTCGTACCCGTCGAGATCGCGCTGCGCCGGCGTGCTCGCCGTCTCGTTTTCCATGCGGAACAAGAACTCGGGCATCTGGAGCATCGCGTGCAATGTCCAGAGCATGGCGTGCGCAAAATCGAGCTTTTCGCCGAGCCCGGCGCTATAGACCGCAAGGATCGCGTCCACATGACGCTGCTCGAGCGGCTTGCGGAACAGGAGCCGACCGAGCCCCTGAATCGTCGCCGTTCCGCAGGCGGTCGTCGCGTCCGTGCAAGTGCCGAGCCGCTTCGCGAGCGCGCTGAAATCCACGCGCTTGGCCACCGCCTCGGCAACCTGGAAGTAGGCGAGGGCGTGCTGCTCCACGCTCGTTTGTTTGTCGGCAATGTGCTTGAAGACGCCGTCGCCCGCGTCGTCCGGAATGCCGCCGGCGGCCGCGTCGAGCTCCTCGGGCAGCAAGCTCACGCCGAGCGCGTCCTTGATGCTGTAGCTGTATTCGAATTTGCTGAGGCGTGCGGCCAGACCCGTGCGACTGAACACCGTGGGCGTGCTCGACGCAGGTGCGCCCGCCATGTGAGAGCCGGTGCCGGCGCTCGCGCCCGTGCCGCTCGCCGGTGGAGCACCCATACTGCCGCCCGACGGCTTACCGCCTGCGCCGACCCCAGGACCTGTGCCGGCCGCGGGCCCGTGTGGATTGCCAGCAGCCGGCGGTGCGGTCAGGTCTGCCGAGCACGCGAGCAGCACCCCACCCGCAACCACGAGTGCCGTCACGGACGACTGTCGGCGTGTTCCCATCGTGGACGCCTGGAATTATTCCCCCCTCGAGAGAAAGAGATCACGGCAGAGACTCGCCGCACTCACTCGAGAGTCCGAGCCTTCGACTGAAGGGTGAATAGTCTCGTTGGGGTGGACTTTGCGCAGCACTCCTCGGAGTGAGCGACCGCTCCGCGAGTGGGCTGACTGCCTAAAGCGACCGGGGCGGTAACCTCAAAAAGGCACCACGCGGCCCTCGCGCACTCAATTCGCTGGGGCGATCGCGACGGCGACCGCCGTCGCTCACTCGAAGTACGGCGCGAGCGCCGCGTCGATCCGCGCGACGAGATCGTCCACATACGGAATCTCGTCGGACGGTACGTCGCCACTGGTTAGCGCTTCGGCGAGTGCGCCCCGCGACGCGCGGAGCTCGAGAAACGCCCCACTGGCTTGGAGCTTCTTGAGCGTATCGACGGCTGTACAGCGGAGCGCGAATGTTCGGACGCCGTCCTCGTTGCGGAGCATGCGTCCTGCCTGCTCGGCCACGAGTGCGATCGCTCCGGGGTCCGTCGGATCGTCCGTCATGGTGCCACGCAGGCTCGGGTCATCGAGGACGAGCCGCCGCAGGACCTTGCCGGCGATGACGTTGGCAGTCGCCGTGATTGCGGGGTCGGCCGCATCCGCGTCGCTCATCGGCACGGCCGCGCGATCGAGCGCGATGGCGACGGCGTCGACGCGCTCCGCGGCTGGGACGAAGCCCTTGTCGCGTGCGAACTCGAGCACCTGATTCAGGAAGTACTCATCGAGGACGCTCGCGTCGACGCTGCCGTCGAAGATCAGGCTCGCGACGAGGGCGTAGTACGGCGCCCACCAGTCGTAGAGCGGATCGGCGCCCGAATCGAACGTCTGGCAGGTGGGGTTCGACGTGAGCTCCTCGTCCGTGCAGAACGGGTGGTTGCTCGGCGCGTCGCTGGACAGCCCATAGAGGTAGCGAATCGCGTCCCGGTCGTAGCTGCCGGGCTCCGAGAGCGCGACCGCGTCGCTCAGATCGTCGAGGTAGTCCATGACCGAGCTCGACGGCGGCTCGAGCGACCCCGCGAAGTTGTGGCGTAGTCCGAGCGTGTGACCGACCTCGTGCGCGACGACGTGCTGCAGGTAGCGCGTGGCCTTCTCGCTGGCCGTGAGACTCTCGTCCGCTTCGAGGCTCCGGGGTCGATCGAACTCGGGCGTCGAGTACACACACGCGGGCCGGTGCGCCGGCATGCCGCCCCAGCTGAGCGCGTGCAGCGGCTGTTTCGCGCGGGCGACGGCGGCGGCAGGCGGCGCATCGTCCGCGAAATTCGCGAGCACACCGAAGAACCCGCCGCCAAAGTACACGCTCATGCCGCGGACTTCGCCGTTGTTCGGGTTCGCTCGAAAGTCGGCGAACGCGAACGGCGTGGGGTTCGGATAGTCGACGAGCACGAAGTTCTTGTCGTCGTCCGGCACGGCGTCGCTGTGCACGAAGCTCACCTCGAGAACGGGGAAGCCGAACACGTCGTTCCAGCTCTCGACGCCGCGCTCGAAGGCCCCGAGCACGTCGACGTCCGGGAAGTCGGCCTGCGCGCGGAACGCGCCTTCACCCACCTCGACCTCGATCGGCTTCATGCCCTCGTGAACGTTGAACTTGACCGGGTTCGCCTCGACCGCGTCACCCGTTTCCGGGATCAGACGGCGGTCACTCGGGAAGTAATACGGCACACCGGGGTCCGGAGCCGGCTCGAAGCCGGCGCCCTCCGCGTAGCGCCGCAGGGTCATGCCGAGCGTGCCCCAGACGGACAGCGGTCCGTAGCCCCAGTCCGACACTCCCGTGAACACCTCCTCGAACGTCGCGCCGTCGCCGAGCTTCCTGAAATTTTGGAGGAACGCGAGGCCCACGTCGAGCGGCACCGATCCCCATGCTGCAAGCAGCGGATCGGCGAAGAGGTCCCCGGTCACGCCGAACTGATTCAGACCGGCGGACGGATCGACGAGCACGTAGCGATCCGAATTCGGCAGACTATCGAACGCGGCCGAGTGCACGACCGGCCACGCCTCGAGAACGAGCGTCGGATCCTCCACAGCCGAGGCCTTGAACTGGTTCGAGGCGTCGAACAAGAAGAGCTTGTCGTTCTGGGCGCGGAACGACACGACGCGCGTGCCGAGGCTGAAGTCCGCGAGGCCCTGGAGCACGTCGCCGGGGAACCATTGCTTCGTGTACGCCGACAAGAACCAGCGCGCGCCGAGGCTGTCTTTGCGGATCGCGAGGTAGAAATTCTGGGTGCCGGTTTGCGCGATGACCGCGGGCGCATTCGAGCTCTGGCGCGCGCTCTCCGCGTGGCTGTCGAGCGTGCGGGGCACGGCGATGAACTCGCTGTCGGTAGCGAGGAGATCCGGAGGCAAGTCCGAAGCGGACTCGGAGCTGCACGCCGCGAGGAGCAGGACTGCGGCGAATGGGGCACAACGCTCTTTCATGGACCCTCCTAGTTGGTTCGGCTTTTGGCATAACGCTTTCAGCCGGAGTCCGAAGTAGCGGAAAGTTGTGTCTTGAAGTTCTACCTAGGCGCGCCCGTAGCCTCCGCCACCCGGCGTTTCGATCCGCAAACGATCGCCGATTTGCAAATGCAAGCTCGCCTTGCCGCCGACGTCGCGCCCGTTCACGAGGTTCTTTCCCGACTGCCCGGGTTCACCGCCGGCAAGCCCGAACGGTTGCGTCGCGCGACGCTCGGAAAGGATCGACGCCTCGACGGGCTCCAGAAACTCGAGCTCGCGCACGAGGCCGTCGCCACCACGAAATGTCCCGCGACCCCCGGAACCGGCTCGGAGCGAGAACTCGACGACGCGCACCGGGTAGCGCGCCTCGAGCACTTCGACGTCGGTGATGCGCGTGTTGGTCATGTGGGTGTGAACGCCGGAAGCGCCGGGAAAATCCGGGCCCGCGCCGGCCCCGCCCGCAATCGTCTCGTAGTAGCCGAAGGTCGCGCCGCCGAACGAGAGGTTGTTCATCGTGCCCTGACTGGCGGCGGCGCGCCCGCTCGCACCGAACAGGACGTCGACGATACGCTGGGACGTTTCGACGTTGCCTCCGGCGACGGCGCGGTCCTCCGAGGGGGCGAGTAGGCTCGGCTCGGGGATGACGATGTCCACGCGTCGCAGGATGCCGTCGTTGAGGGGGATCGCGCGGCCGGCGAGCACGCGCAGGAAATAGATGACGGCGGCAAGCGTCACCGCGCGCGGTGCGTTCAGGTTCCCCACGTGCTCGCCCCCGCTGCCCGTGAAGTCCACTCGCAGCCGGTCGTCACTCACCGACAGGCGCACGCAGACGGGCGTGCCGTCGTCGAGCGAGTCGGCGAGCGTGCTCTCGCCGTGCGGGAGCGAGCGGATCGCCGAGAGCACGGCGTCGTCCGCTTCCTCCTGCAGGTACCCCATGTAGGCATGCACGACGCTCGTGCCATGCGTTTTCGCGAGCGCAGAGAGCAGGCTCGCGCCTTCGCGATTCGCGGCGACCTGGGCGCGCAGGTCCGCGAGGTTCATCTCGGGCAGGCGAGCCGGGTGGGGCTTCTGTGCGAGGGCAGCCAATAATTCGGCTTCGGCGAGCTCGCCCCGGTGCACGAGGCGCACGGCACGCAGCACGATGCCCTCTTCGTCGAGCGAGCGCGAGAACGGCGGCATCGAGCCCGGCGTGATGCCGCCGATGTCGACGTGGTGGCCGCGGTTCGCGACGAAGAACGCGACCTTTCCCTCCTCGTCGTGCACCGGGGTGACGACGGTGATGTCGGGCAAATGCGAGCCGCCGCGCGCCGGATCGTTCGTGACGTAGACGTCGCCCTCGCTCATGTCGGGGTGGCTCGCGAGCACGGCGCGCACGGATTCGCCCATCGCGCCGAGGTGTACCGGGATGTGGGGCGCGTTCGCGATCAGCCGGCCGCCGCCATCGAAGACGGCGCACGAAAAGTCGAGCCGCTCGCGGATGTTGGTGCTCTGCGCGGTCTTCTGCAAGATGCGGCCCATCTGCTCGGCGATCGACATGAACGCATTGCCGAACACCTCGAGCGTGATGGGATCGCGCTCGCTGCTCGCGCTCCGGGCGGGCGCGCTCGCCGTATCGTTCAAAACGAGAATGCCGTCGTCACGCACGCGGACCTCGAAGCCCGGCTCGATCACGATCGTGCCCGTCGCGTCGAGGACGAGCGCGGGCCCCATGAGGACCTGCGCGGCGCCGAGCGCTTCGCGTGCGAAAACCGGGATTTCCCGCCAGGTGCCGCCGATCCAGACGCGAGCGCTCCGCAGCGGTCTCCCGGGCTCGACGCCGAGGCGCGCGGCGCGGGGTGGCGGGCGCTCCGGACGAGCGGCGAGCGCCACGCGTGCCGCCACGACCTCGATCGGAGCATGCGGGCGCGTGTAGCCGAAGAGCTGCCCGTGACGTGCTTCGAAGCTTTCGCGGAGCGCCGGCGCCGCCTGCAGGCTCAGCGTGAGCGGCGTCTCGGTGCCCGCGTAGCGCAGGTCCACCAGGCGTTCTGCGCTCGCCGTCGCAAGGTCCACGCCGTCTGCGCTCATGCTCGCACGACCGCGTCGCTCGAGCTCCTCGAACCGCGGGGTAAGTGCGGCAAGCGCCGCGGCGCCGAGCGGGGCGCGCCCGGCGTCGGCACTGCCGTGCCACGACGTGGGCGCCGCCCCCATGCCGATGGCCGACAGCACGCCCGCGTGCGGATGAAAGAGGAGCGTCCTCATGCCGAGCAGTCGGGCGACCCCGCACGCGTGTTGGCCAGCCGCACCGCCGAAGACGACGAGGGCGTGCTCACGAACGTCGTAGCCGCGACTCACCGAGACCTTGCGGATCGCTTCCGCCATGTCGTGATTGGCGACCTCGACGAACCCCGCGGCGATCTCCTCGAGGGTGCGCTCGAAACCCAGTGCTCCGAGCTTTTCAACGAGGGCGCGCACCGCTTCGCGCGCCCGTTCCGGCTGCAAGGGTAGCGGAAAACGATCCGGGACGAGCCTGCCGAGGAGCAGGTTCATGTCCGTGATCGTCGGCTCGCTCGCCGTCGGTCGGCCGTAGCACAAGGGCCCTGGATCGGCTCCGGCGCTCTCCGGTCCCACCGTGAGGCGCCGGCCGTCGAGGCGACACAACGACCCGCCGCCCGCGGCCACCGTATGAATGTCGAGCATCGGCGCGCGGACGCGCACGCGCGCCACTTCGCGCTCGTAGACGGTGTCGAGCTCGCCCGCCACGCGCGAGACGTCCGTCGACGTCCCACCCATGTCGAACCCGACCGCATTTTCGACGCCGCACGCGCGCGCCACTTCCGCCACGGCGACGACGCCGCCCGCGGGTCCCGAGAGCAAGGCGTTTTGTGCGCGGAGGCGCGACGCTTCCACGAGTCCCCCGCTCGATTGCATGACGCGCACGCTGCTTCCCGGGAGCTCGGCGAGGAGGGTTCGGAGATAGTCTTGCAACAGCGGCGTGAGGTACGCGTCGAGCGTCGTCGTGTCGCCCCGCGCGAGGAAGCCCAGGGTCGGGTCGACCTCGTGGGACAGCGAAACGCTACGGAAGCCGGCACGGAGCGCGAGGTCGCCGAGCTCGCGTTCGAGCGCGCCGTTCTCGTAGGCGTGGACGAGCACGACCGCGACGCTGTCGATACCCCGGGCTCGTTCGCGCTCGAGCTCGGCGAGCACGCGGGCGGGCTCGGGCCGGCAGAGAACGTTCCCCTGCGCGTCGCAGCGAGCGTCGACCTCCAGCACGGAAGCGTACAGCGTCTCCGGGACGTCAATCTCGAGCTCGAAGAGCTCCGAGCGCGCCTGCGTTCCGATGCGCAGCACGTCTCGAAAGCCCCGCGTCGTCACGAGCAGGCAGGGAACGCCGCGCCGTTCGAGCAGGGCGTTGGTCGCGAGCGTGGTCCCCATCCGGACGTCGCAGGGCGGGATCGGCTCGTCGGGGCCGAGCCGGAGGAGCGAGCGGATCCCCTCGAGCGGCGCCCGATTGCTCGAAAGGATCTTGGTGACGCGAAGCTCGGAGCTGACGCTGTCCCAAGCGACGCAATCGGTGAACGTGCCCCCGCGGTCGATCCAGATCTCCCAGCGCCTTTCGCTCATGGTCTGCCGGGAGGAGCGTGCCAGCAGCGCGAGGAAACGCGCAACCTGGTACCCTGCGGGAGAACCATCGAGGGACGAGCACAGGATGCGGTTTTTACAGATCACCATGAGCAAGGGCGCCCGCTCCGGGCCGCCGGATCCCAATCAGGGGGCGCTGATCCGGCAGCGCGTTGCGGACGAGATCGCTTCGGGCAAGTTGCTCGCGATCGGTGCGCTCCGTCAGCGCGCCACGGACGCCGCGCGCGTCGTCCGCGCGGGCTCCGAGATCACCGTCGAGGATCCCCCCGCAGGTGACGGATGGATGTCCGGAGGCGGCTTCACGTTGTTCGAGGCAGCCTCGAAAGAGGAGGCGATCGCGCGCGCGAAGGCGACGCTCGAGATCATGGGGGACGGTGTCGTCGAGCTCATCGAAGTGACGGAGATGCACCCGCGGCCCGTCACGCCGGCCTAGAAAAACCCTCCGACTGTCTCAACCTGAGACGACGGCTAATTCCGGAGCCGATCGAGCCGTTAAGATACCATGGCCGCTCGGCGACCCACGCCCGTCCGCTGGACGGACCTCGAGGCGCCCTCACAGTCGCGCGTCGCCCTCGTGTCGTATTCGACGGCGCTCCCGGCCGAGATCCTGGCCACTCAGAATCCGCTCACGCTGATCCGCGAGCGGCGGGCGAACCTACATGTCCCCGTGGCCGTGCTGAGTGGGACCGCTGGCTACATCGACTCCGTCGGGTTCCTCTCCCTTGCGGGCTTGTTTCCCGCGCACGTGACGGGCGAGCTCGTCGGCCTCACGAAGGCGTTGAGCAGCGGCCATCCGCTGAGTCACCCGAGCCGCTGGGCGGTGTTGCCGGTCTTCATCATCGCACTCGCCTACGCGGCGACGGTCGTGCGTCGCCACCGCGGCCTCGGGACGTCGCCACGGAGCGCGCTCCTCACGCTGATGGCCCTATCGCTGGCGATCGGCGCTTGCACCGGATTCTGGGGCTTCAACTCTGGAAGCTCGGTGCCGGAGTGGGTGCTTGCCGTGCGTCAGTCGGGGCTGGTCTCGGCGATGGCGTTCCAAAATGCCTTCACGCGCGAGGGGCTGGCTCGCTCGTGCCCCACCACCGTGATGACCGGCAATTTGACGCAGTTCGTCTTCGAGCTCGTCGAGGCGATCGTCGCGCGCTTCGGCTGGCAAGGCGCCGGCGACGCGTACGGGCGTAACATTTCGAGCTCCCGCCTCGGCCTCGTCGGCAAGGCGCTGGCGTCGTTCGTCGGTGGCGCGGTGCTCGGCTGCTACATGGCGAGCGCGGTCGGCGCGTTCTCCGTCGTCATCCCGATGTTCGCTGCGCTCGGTCTCGCGCTGCGCTTCCGGCGCGCGGAGCGCCTGCGCGTGCGGCCCGCTCAGTAGCCGACGTCGGGTTCCGAATCGTCCACCGCCGCGCGCTTCGGCGCGGCTTGCGGTTTGTCGGCTTCACGCGCCGGCTTGGGCGCGGCGGCGTGCGGTCGCCCCTTCTTGGCGCGCAACGCGAGCGGGCTCATCGTTTCCCGCGCGGCGGCGGACGCGCTGCCGGTTGCACCCGGATCGTCTACGGCCGCTGGTTCTGGTGCCGTGCGAGCCGCGGTGGGGCTCGCCGGCGCGCGCAGCGCCGTGCTCACGCCCGAGCTCTGCGGGCTCGGCGACACGATCGTGGGAACGGGTGACGCCGCGAGTGCCACTGGCCCCGGCGTGGGGCGACCGTGACCGGCCGCGTTCAGTGCCAACGCAACCCCGGCGATCGCCGCCACGGCGACGGCGGCGCCGGCGATGAAGCCCGGTCGCCGCTTCGGTCGCGGGGGCTCGATGGCGCTCAGGGTGGCAGGCGCGCTCGTGCGGAACGGGTCCGTCGCAGGGAGCGCGACGGGGAGGTGGCTCACGACCGCTCCGGTGCTCGAGACGGGCACGGACGTGTTTGCCCCACGCGGGGAGGGTGGGGGCACACTCTGCACTTCGAGCAGCGCGCCGTGCCCGCGTAGGACCTGGTTGCACCGCTCCGCCGAGATGCGCGAGCGACGCGGGCCGAACGGGTAGAGCGCCACGGCGAGCTCGGCGACGTCCTCGAAGCGCTCTGCCGGGTCTTTCCTGAGGCAGCGGGCGACGATGGCCTCGAGCTCGGGTGGTGCTTCGGGCATCAGCGAGCGGAGCGGCACGGGCTCGCGCTCGAGGATGATGGCACCGAGCTGCACCTGGGTCGGAGCGTCGAAAGCCGTCGCGCCCGTGATGAGCTCGGAGAGCACGCAGCCGAGCGCCCAGATATCGGTGCGCGCGTCGACCGTGCCGCAGGCGCGGATCTGCTCGGGCGACATGTAGCCGGGCGTTCCCATCGGCAGCATGGTTTTCGCCGACTTGCGGGCGTTCGGCCCGACCGCGGCCATCGCGCTCTTCGAGATCCCGAAGTCGAGGACCTTGATGACTTCGGCGCTGCCCGCTTGCTGCGTCAGGAACAGGTTCTCGGGCTTGATGTCACGGTGCACGATGCCGCCGGCATGGGCGCACGCGAGCGCCTCGCAGGCTTGCAGCACGTAGTCGACCGCGACCTGGATCGGCAGGCGGCGACGCTCGGCGAGGATGTCGGCGAGATCCTTGCCTTCCAGATACTCCATCACGATGAACGGCTCGCCGTCGGCCAAAGTGCCCACGTCGTAGACGTGAGCGACGTGCTCGCTCTTGATCCGCGCAACGGCGCGCGCCTCGCTTGCGAAGCGGGCGACGACGTCTTCGTACGCCAGCGACTCCGGCCGCAAGAACTTCAGCGCGACCATTTCGCCGAGCTCGAGGTGCAGTGCGCTCAAAACGTAGGCCACCCCACCCGAGCCGAGGAGGCCGACGTACTCGTACTTGTCGGCGATGATGGCGCCCGGAGCGAACGGTACTTGGAGCGGCCCGGGCTCGATGTACGAAGGGCTGATCATTGGCATTGGGTGTATTGGCCTTGGCTCGCTCCGGTCATCACGTCGAAGCTCAGCCCCGAGCTCTGGTAGGCCGGCTTGCCCCCTGCAGCGCCGATGCACCACACCTCGAGCGTTCCGCCCTGGACGGTGCCGTCCTTGGTCCACGCCAGGTTCGAGAACGTGCCGCGTGCGTCGATGCTGTCGCCACCGGCCAGGTGTTGAAAGGCAGCCAGCACGCGCGTCGCGCCGATATCGATCTTCATGTCCCCGCCCTGAAGGCGGCGCAGGCCCGCCTTCACGGAGTCGCCGCTCGGCGCGGGGTCGCTCTCCGCGACCATGGCCATCGCGATGGCGTACGTGGCGTCGTACGCGGGTCCCATCCCGGAAATGATCGAGCTTCCCGGATAGGCGACCTGGTAGTCCACCTTGAACGCGTCATAGACGGCCTTCGAGGCCGGCGCGGGCGTGATGCCGGTGCCGCGCACCCGAGCGCGCAAATCGTCGTTGTCCGTCACGGCCGTGACGAGCTCGGGCACTTTCACCGAGTCGATCAGGACGTAGAAGGGTCGCGCCGCGCCCGCCGGCCAGCCGCTTTCGAGCGGCACCATCACGCGCGTGATGGCTTCCGCCGTGCCCGCGAGCACGACGATGTCGGGCAAGAACGTGAGGTACTCGTCGACGATCGCGTTCTGATCGGGGGCGCTGAAGTCGTAGGCGTTGATGTGCACCTTGTTGCCGAGGTTGACGGCGTCCGAGATGGGCTTGCCGTTCAGCACGAGACCGTTCAGCGACGTGCGCGTGCCGATCCCGAGCGCGTCGTTGCGAAACACGACGCCGAGCTTCACGCTGGTCGTGGCGCGAGCGGCTTCGAGCTCCGTCTCGAGCGCGTTGATCTGACTGATCATGAGCGGCGCTCGCTGAACGTCCGTCGGCACCATCAGCCAAGTGAGGTCCTCGTCCAAGAGGGAGCCGACGCTCGATGCCACGGCCGTCGGCGACATCACGACCGTCCCGCCGGGAATGCTCACCGCGCTCGACAGGTCGAGCGTGTCCTGGCTCGTGTTGGGGCCGACGATGGCGGGCACTTTGAGCTCGCCCACGAGGTGCTCGCCCGCGCGCATCAGATCCGTCGACTCGTCGCACGACAGGAGCACGAGCTTCTGGGGCGTGGCGCCGTTCAGCGGCAAGCCGCCGACGTCGTTGATCTGGCTGACGGCGAGCGCCGCGCTCTGCTGGCGCTGAATGTTGGTGGCCGCCTGCGCGCCTTTGGTCGAGAACAACGAGCCGATCACGACCGCGTCGTCGCTCGTGTAATCACCCGTGATCGTGTCGCAGTCCTCGGTCAAAAGCTCGACGCAGTGCCCGGTCTGCTTCACGCACACGGCGGCGACGGTGTCGCCCGCCCCGTGCGCGAGCGTCGCGTCGTCGGTGCACTTCGCGTTCGACACACACTGTGGCTCCGTGTCGGTTCCGGTCGCCGCGGGTGCGACCGTGTAGTCGTCGAGCTTGGTCAGCGCATTGCAGCCGGCGCTCGTCGCGAGCACGGATATAACGGAGAAGAGCTCGATGAATCGGGGTTTCGCCATCGTGAGTGTCCTCATCGCGCCTTGTCGTCTCAAGGGCGAGCTCAAGAACGGCCAGTCCGCGTCGAGCAAAAGCCATCCATTCCAAAAAAGAGACGAGCCTTAACCGTTCGGGGGCGTGGACGTTGGTCCTCCTGCTCAAAACTCGAGCCACGGGGACAAACATGGACGCTCTCAACGTTTCTCGACTTTTTCGCGCGCCACTTCTTTCCGTGCTGGCATTGACGGCCGGCCTTGCGGCTCCGCGCACGGCGCGTGCCGCCGACGATGCCGACGCCGCCGAGACCGCGGCCGCGCGCGGGCTTGCCGTCGATGGCGTCAAGCTCGCGCAGAGCGACCACTGCGAGCAGGCCCTCGAGAAGCTCGAGCCCGCCGAGAAGCTCAAGCATTCGCCGATCGTGCTGCGTCACGTCGGCGAGTGTCAGGTGAAGGTCGGGCGCTGGGTCGAGGGCAGCGAATCGTTGCGCAAGCTTCTCCGTGAACCGTTGCCGGCGGACGCCTCTCCCGCTCTGACCGCGGCTTATGAAAGTGCCACGGCGACGCTGCGGGACATCAAGCCGCGCATCCCCAACATGAAGATCCTCCTCAACGCGCCGGCGGACGCCGACGTGACGGTCAAGGTCGACCACAAGGAGGTCGCTGACTCCGTCGTCGGCATTGCGCTCCCGACCGACCCCGGCGACCACGAGGTGGAAGCGACCGCTCCAGGATTTTTCAAGGCGACCTCGAGCGTCAAGCTCTTGCCGAGCGCTTCGGCGTTCGTCACGCTCGAGCTCAAGCGTGATCCGAACGCGCCGCGACCCGCCGCGGCGGAGGCAGGCGCCGTGACCGCGGCTGCGGGCGCTGCGCCCGCGCCCGCGCCGAGCCCCGCCACGCCGGCGCGCGCTGCCGACCACGGCTCGAACACGGGGAAGGTTCTCGCTTACACGTCCTACGCTCTGGCCGCGGCGAGCCTCGGCGCGGGCATCGTGTTCGGACAATCCGCGCGCAACGACGAGAAGGCATTGCAGACGGCGTGTCCGAACCGCGTCTGCTCCGAGGACCAAAAGGACGCGCTCGATAGCGCAAAGACCAAGGGCACCATCTCGACCATCGCGTTTGCGACGGCGGGCGCGGGCCTCACACTCGGGACGATCCTCTTGTTCACCTCGTCGGGCTCGCACGCGGAAAATGCCGCCGGAGCTGCAGAACGGCACATCGCGGCGCGATCCCGTGTTCGTGCTCAGGCGAAGGTCGGGCTCGGCACGGTCAGCGTCGTCGGAGATTTCTAGACGCGCCTCGTCACCCATTCGGGTGATTGCAACCGACCGGCCGAAGCGGCGCGCGCCCACGAAGAACAGATGCGCTGCAAATCTCTCCCTGCGTCGTAAGGCTTGCGCCTACACGCACTTACAAATGTGAAGTTCCGCGCCCGGTGGGTGAAAAAAGGTGCGCGCGCGCCTGTCGCGATCTGCACAATCGGGGCATTGTTGGAGATGCAGCGTCTCTCTCGTTTGCTCCCGTCCCTCGTCGTTTGCGCCCCGGCCCTCATCGTGTCGGCATGCGCGACCAACTTGCCGACCGACGGCACCGGAGATGTGGGAAGCGGCGGGACCTCGAGCTCCGGGGTTGGTGGAGCGACGGGTGGTCACGCGGGCTCGACCGGCGCACACGGCGGCTCGTCGGCAAGCGGCGGCACGGCGGGCTCCGGCACGCCCGCAGGTGGTGTCAGCGGTAGCGGCAGCGGCAGCGGTAGCGGCGGAAGTCTCGGCGGTGGCGCGGGCACTGCCGGCGGCATGGCCGGAGCGGGCGTCACCGGTGGCGCGGGAAGCACGGGCACGGGTGGCGTCGCGGGCACTCTCGGCACAGGCGGCGTCGGCGGCGCCGGCGGCGTAGCGGGTGCTGGTGGCAAGATGAGCACGGGCGGCGCGGCGGGCTCGGGTGGCAAGATGAGTTCCGGCGGCGCGGCGGGCCTGGGCGGCATGAGCGGCGCTGGTGGTAAGGGCGGCAGCGGCTCGGGCGGCGCGACCGGAGGAAGCAGCTCCGGATCCGGCGGCAGCGCGGGCGCAACGGTCCTCGATTGCTCCGCTCCGATGCCGACCGGCGGAACCGATCACTGCGGCCAGAACACTCAAGGCAGCGCGGCGGGTCTCACTTGGTCGCTCTGGTCCAACACGTTGAGCAACAGCGCCTGCATCACCACCTTCAGCACTCCGGCGTTCAGCGCACGGTTCAGCAACAACAACGATTTCCTCGCGCGCATCGGCTTGGAAATGGGGAACAACGGCAAGCCTTGGGCCGAGTACGGGACGATCAAGGCAGACTACAGCTACAAGAAGAGTGGAAGCGGCGGCGGCTACTCGTATATCGGGGTCTACGGGTGGACGACCAGCCCCTGCGTCGAATGGTACATCGTCGACGATCGATGGGGCTCGATGCCGTTCAACGCCTACAACGCAACCCAGAAGGGGAGCGTGAACCTCGACGGCGCCGACTATCACATCTTCCAGAACAAGACGAACGGCACCGGCGGCTCGAGGTGCAACGGCGTTTCGCAGTGGGATCAGTTCTGGAGCATCCGGCAGTCGGCGCGCCAGTGCGGAACGATCACCATTTCCGATCACTTCAAGGCGTGGGAAGCCGCGGGCCTGGCGCTCGGTGGCCTGCTCGAGGCCAAGATCCTCGTCGAGACCGGGGGCGGTACCGGGGACATCGAGTTCCCGATCGCCAACGTGACGAAGAGCCAATAGCGCTCGCTACGTCGTGAGTAACGCCTGCGCCGCGCCCGTCGCGCAAACGTTTCTGCGCGCGTTGAGTCGCGTGGCGCGCGCGCGTGGCGCGCGAGCCGTCGCGCTGGGCCGCGGGGACGCCTCCGTTCGGCCCTGCTGCAAGAAGATGAGCCAAAAAGGGCGCGCGCAGCAGCTGCAGGGGGTCCGACGAACGGAGTCGTCATGCGGGATGAAGTCACGATCGCCATGCTGTGCCTCGCCTTCGCTGGTTGTGGCTCGCAGGGCCGGGAAATTGAAGGGGGTGCCGGCGGCGTCGGCGGTCCCGGCGGGATGTCGGGGACGGGCGGTGCTCCGACTGCCGGTCGAGCAGGGAGCGCGGGCGTCGAAACGGCCGCGTCCGGTGCCTCGGGCAACTCGGGTGGCGCGGGCAGGGGCGGCGCCGGCAACTCTGGCAGCTCGGGAACAGCCGGAGCCGGAGGCCTTGGTGGCTTCGGTGGGATGCTCGTGAATGGTGGAACCACGGGTGCGAGCGGCGCAGCTCCGG
>Ga0070682_100000770_pt1 | contig 18919 bp, 22 predicted proteins | sample KBSC63LmetaG_FD_64668 | JGI IMG/M metagenome (GOLD analysis project Ga0070682, IMG submission 64668) | Corn rhizosphere microbial communities from Kellogg Biological Station, Michigan, USA - KBS C6-3L metaG | ecosystem: Host-associated > Plants > Roots > Rhizosphere | place: USA: Michigan... | reverse complement strand
GCCTCCATCTGGAAGAAGTAGGAGACGTAGTCCATCCGCTCGACGAAGGGGATGACCTTCCAGTAGCTCTTGTCCTCGCAGGACTTTTCGATCCCGGTGTGGACGTAGCCGATCACCGGCCGCACCTCGCGGACGATCTCGCCTTCGAGGTCGACGACGAGGCGCAGGACGCCGTGGGTCGCCGGGTGGTGCGGCCCGACGTTGACCGTCATCACCTCTTTGGTGCGGTCCTCGCTCAGGCCCAGCTCGGTGGAGACGGTCGCGTCAGTCAAAGCGCTGCTCCGAGTAGGTGAAGGTGACCGGCTCGCCGCCGATCGGGAAGTCCCGCCGCTGCGGCCAGCCGACGTAGTCGTCGGGCATGAGGATGCGGGTCAGGTTCGGGTGGCCGCGGAAGACGATCCCGAAGAAGTCGTAGGTCTCGCGCTCCTGCGCCTCGGCGGTGGGGAAGAGCTCGACGCAGGAGTCGATCTCCGGCAGCTCCTCGCCCGGGTCGGCGAGCATCGCTTTGACCCGGATCCGCTCGACCCGGTCGCGGTTGATCAGCTCGTAGTGGACGGCGAAGCGCGGTTCGGCCGGCAGGTAGTCGGCGGCGTGCAGGCTGGAGAGGAAGTCGTAGCGCTGGCCCGGCTCGTCGCGCAGCCAGCGCAGCGCCTCGAGCACCCGCTCGGGGTCGACGATCAGCGCTGCCTGGGCGCGGTCGAAGGAGGTGGCGAGCACGGCGCCGGGGCAGTCGCGCTCGATTTCCCCCCGGATCAGCTCGAGTCCGGGAGCGTCAGGCAAGGGAGGGCTCCCCGGCATCGCGCAGCGCCAGGACCGACTCGCGCGCTTCCTCGTAGGCCCGCGCCGCCTCGTGGCTAGGTTCGCTGCGGGGGCCGCCGCGCGCCCACTCCTCGGTGCCGTAGGCGTCGTAGCGCCGGCGCCAGCTCTGGTCGGGGCTGCCCATCACCTTGCGCTGCAGCTTGGTGAAGCCGTAGAGGACCGCCTCCGGGCGCGGCGGGCAGCCGGGCACGTAGATGTCGACCGGCATGAACTTGTCGGCGCCCTGGACGACGGCGTAGTTGGCGAACATCCCCGCCGAGGAGGAGCAGGCGCCCATCGCCATCACCCACTTCGGCTCCAGCATCTGGTCGTAGAGGCGGCGGACGACCGGCGCCATTTTCACCGAGACCCGGCCCGAGAGGATGATCAGGTCGGCCTGGCGGGGCGAGGCGCGCAGCGCCTCGGCGCCGAAGCGGGCGAGGTCGTAGCGGGCGGTGACGATCGAGATCGGCGCCTCGATCGCGCAGCAGGCGAGGCCGAAGGTGAGCGGGAAGATCGAGTTGGCGCGAGCCCAGTTCTGGACCTTCTCGAAGGTCGTGGTGACGACCCGTTCTTCGACGTAGCGCTCGAGGTCATCGCCCTCGAGGTCGCCGCGGAGCAGGTCGCGGGCGCTGACTTGCTTCTCGCGCAGGGTGCGGCGCTCTACCTCCAATCCAGGGCCCCCTTCCGCCAGACGTAGACGAAGGCGACGAGCAGGAGGACGACGAAGGTGACCAGCTCGCCGAGGACGAGGAGGCTGTCGGCCCCCTTCAGGATCACCCCGATCGGGTAGAGGAAGACGACCTCGATGTCGAAGAGGATGAAGAGCATCGCGACGAGGTAGAAGCTGACGCCGAAGCGCAGCCCCTTCGTCGGCTCGACCGGGATCCCCGACTCGTACGGCTCGCCCTGGCGCCGGCTCGCCGCGGTCGCCTTGGTCGGCTTCTTCGGCCCGACCAGATGGTTGACCAGCGCGAAGACGCCGCCGACCGTGAGGCCGAGGAAGGCGAAGACGAGGATCGGTAGGTAGCTCTTCAGCACGGGGAGTCGAGTTTGTTCGCGGCCGCCGGCTTCGGGGGTGACAGATACCCGCGTTCAGCCGCCGTAGCCCCTGTTATATACCGACTTTGTGACATGTTGCTACATAGTGATTTTCCGCATCAGCAAGCCGAATCCCGACCCCTTTAGGCGGGATTAGGTCATGGTCGGCCTCCACATCGCTGTCGGCATCTGTCTGATCGCGCTAAATGCGGCCGCGGGCGTCGTCGGCGGCATCGCCTGGTACCGCGACCGGTCCTCGGTCCCCTTCTGGTACCTGCTCCGCGCCGCCCAGGCCTCGGTCGTCGTCCAAGCCTTCCTCGGCGGCCTCCTCGTCGTCACCAACCACGAGCCGAAGGAAGGCCTCCACTACCTCTACGGCATCCTCCCCCTCGTCGTCTCCTTCATCGCCGAGGGCGCCCGCGCCGACGCCGCCAGCCGCGAGGTCGGCGAAACCGACTACGAGGCCCTCCCCCAAGCCGACCAAGAATCCCTGGCCCTGGCCATCGTCCGCCGCGAGATGGGAATCATGGCCGTCAGCTGCGGCGTGATCTTCTTCCTGGCGCTACGCGCGGCCGGAACTAGCGGCCTTTAGGGCCTGAGCGGGGGAGAGTTTGGCCTGCCGAGGCATTGACCCCTTGTGCCTGTCACTTCGCAACCATTGGATACCATATGGTCAATGTCGCGCACGCAGACGCTGGTCCAATTGACGGAGGATCTGCTGCGGCGGCTCGATGAGCGTGCCGCTCGCGAAGGTCGGTCGCGTTCGGCTCTGATCCGCGATGCGATCGAGGCCTACCTCCACGACGAGGAGCGCGACCGGATCACCCGGGAAATCATCGAAGGCTACGAACGGATTCCGCCGACCGATGAGGAGATGCGAATCGCAGAGCTGGAAGCGCGAGAAGCAATCCGGGAAGAGCCATGGTGAGCCGCGGCGACGTATGTTGGACCGAGACTCCCGACGAGGGTCGGCGCCCAGCTCTGATCTTGACCCGAAGCGAGGCGATCCCTGTCCTGCGAAAGGTCACCGTTGCCTTTCTGACCACCAAGATTCGCGACATCCCGACCGAGGTTCGACTAGATGCCGAGGATGGGCTGCCGAAAGAGTGTGTCGTCAACCTTGACAACCTCAGGCACATATCGCGCTCATTCCTCGGCGAGCCAATCACGACCCTCTCTGGCCCCCGCATGCACGAGGTTTGCCGGGCGCTCGCCATCGCAACCGGCTGCGATTGACCGGAGGCCTTTGGCCCACAAGCCGATGATTTGCCACCTCACCGGTGGCAAATCGCAGGCTCGTCAGTCGATCCGGAACGCGGGGTGGTCGGGGGCGATGCGGCGCAGCTCCTCGTCGGGGGCGTCGGGGCCGACGCCGTCGAAGAAGGCGCCGACCTCCCATTTCCACTTCTCGAGGTAGGCGCGGAGCAGCGACACCCGCTCCTCCTCGGGTACCTCTTTCGCCGTGAACTCCTCGACGCGACGGCCGAGGACCAGGCGACCACCGCCGCTGACCCGCATGTTGCGGACCCACTGCGTGTTGCCTCGCGGGGCGACGAGGTAGCGCGCCCCCTCGAACTTGAGCAGGTTGACCGGCGTCTGCCTCCACTCGCCGCTCTTGCGCCCCTTCACTTCCAGCACCCGCGACCCGGCGACGCTCAGTCCCAGCTTCGTCGCCGCGGCGACGATCCGGTTGAAGACGTTCTTCGTGAACCAACCGGGTTCTTGGAACGTCTCCGCCATTCGAGCTATTTAAGCGGGCGGTACTCGCCGCCGTGGAAGACGAGCGGGTCGCCCTCCCGTGCCTCCAGGGACCGCACTTCGCCGGTGACGATCACGTGGTCGCCGGCGGCGAGGACGTCGCGGAGGTCGCAGGCGATCCAGATCAGGGCGTCGTCGACGGCGGGGATGCCGTCGCGGTTGCTCCAGGCGACGCCGGACCACTTCTCGGCGACGGGGGCCTTGGTGGCGAAGGCGCGGGCGATCGGCTCCTGGCCGGCGTGGAGGACGCTGATGCCGAAGGAGTCGGCGGCTTGGACGGCGAGCAGGGTGCGGGAGCCGCGGTCGAGGCAGGCGAGCACCATCATCGGCTCGATCGAGAGGGAGCAGACGGCGTTGGCGGTCGCCCCGGCCGGTCCGTCAGGCCCGTTGGCGCTGACGATCGTGACCCCCGTCGGCAGTCCTGCCATGGCGGCGCGGAAGCTGGCTGGATCGGGCGGCGGCATCGTCAAGGAGCGGGATCGGCGCTAGACAATATGATGCCCGCCGCATGCGCTCCGCGTTGGTCATAGCCACGATGCTCGCCGCCGCCTTCGGGCTAGCCGCCTGCGGCTTCGGCTCGGAAGGGATCGCCGTCTCCAAGGACGACCCCAACTACAGCGGCGCCGAGCTCTTCGCCACCCACTGCTCGGGCTGCCACACGCTGAGCGCGGCTGGGACGCAGGGAAGCGGCAACCGCGGCGAGCGCACGCAGGGGCCGAACCTGAACCAGCGCACCGAGACGTACGACGACGCCCTCTTCGCGATCCAGAACGGCGGCTTCTCCGGGGCGATCATGCCCCAGAACATCGTCGTCGGCGACGAGGCCAAGGCGGTCGCCAAATTCGTCGCCAAGTACGCGGGCGAAGACGCCGAATCCTCGCCGCGACCCGGCCAGGAATCTCCCTAAAGCGAGGCGGCACATGCTGGACCTGAAGGCGATCCGCTCTGACCCCGAGCGGATCAAGGCCGCGCTGGCCCGGCGCGGCGCGGCCGAGCAGGTGGACGAGTTGCTGGCGCTGGACGCGCGCCGGCGCGAGCTGCTGCCCGAGGTCGAGAACGCCCAGGCCGAGCGCAAGACGCTCTCCAAGCAGATCGGCGAGAAGAAACAGGCGGGCGAGGATGCCGAGGAGCTGATGGCGACCGTCCAGGGCCTGAAGGAGCGGATCGAGTCGGCCAAAGAGGAGCTGGAGGGGGTCGAGGCCAAGCTCGACGAGCTGGCGCTGACCCTGCCCAACGTCCCCGACCCCGACGCGCCGGAAGGGATGACCGAGGAGGACGCGGTCGTGATCCGCGAGGTTGGCGAGCGCACCGAGTTCGATTTCGAGCCGCGCGACCATCTCGAGATCGGCACCGAGCTGGGCCTGATCGAGATGGAGAAGGCGGCCGAGCTCTCCGGCTCGCGCTTCGCCTACCTGAAGGGCGATCTGGTCCTGCTCGAGCTGGCGCTGGTCCGCTTCGCGATCGAGCTGATCCGGGGCGAGGGCCACGAGCCGGTGGTGCCGCCGGTCCTGGTCCGCGAAGAGGCGCTGGAGGGGACCGGAATGTTCCCCGGCGACCGCGACCAGATCTACGAGATCCCCAAGGACGAGCTCTTCCTCACCGGCACCTCCGAGGTCGCCCTCGCCGGCCTGCACGCCGACGAGATCCTCGACGCCGACAAGCTGCCGCTGCGCTACTGCGCCTTCTCGACCTGCTTCCGCCGCGAGGCGGGGGCCGCCGGGCGCGATACCCGCGGCATCTTCCGCGTCCACCAGTTCGACAAGGTCGAGATGTTCTCGTTCGTCGAGCCCGGCGCCTCGAAGGACGAGCACGAGCGCCTGCTGGCGATCGAGGAGCGGATCCTCGGCGAGCTGGAGATCCCCTACCGGGTCGTCAACGTCGCCGTCGGCGATCTCGGCGCCCCGGCCGCGAAGAAGTACGACTGCGAGGCGTGGATCCCGAGCCAGGGCCGCTATCGCGAGCTCACCAGCTGCTCGAACACGACCGATTACCAGGCTCGCCGCCTCGGCGCTCGCTACCGCCCGGAGGAGGGCGCTTCGCCGCAGTCGGTCCACACTCTCAACGGCACCGCCTGCGCCGTCGGCCGCACGATCATCGCCCTGATCGAGAACCGGCAGGAGAGCGACGGCGGTTTCACGCTACCTAAAACTTTGCATCGGTACGGAGCGCCTGACAGAATCGCGGCTCGATGAGCAGCGCAGAGGGAGGGTTGCCATGAACAACGTCGTGAGGGACGCGAGGCGGGTCGTCCTCTGCGACGACCACGAGATCGTCCGCGACGCGATCAAAGCCCGCATGCTCAACTCGAGCACCGTCGACATCGTCGGCGAGGCGAGCAACGGCCGCGACGTCGTCAACGTCGTCAAGGAACTGGAACCCGACGTCCTCATCATCGACGTAGAGATGCCCAAGCGCGACGGGATCGAGGCGACCAAGGAGGTCCTCAAAGCCCGGCCGCGGACCAAGGTGATCATCTTCACCGCCCACGCCCAGCCCGACCTGCTGGCGCTGGCCCTGCGGGCGGGCGCCTCCGGCTACGTGCTGAAGTCGGCGCCGGCCGAGGACATCGCCAGGGCGGTGAAAGCGGTGACGGGCGGCGGCACCTTCCTCGGCGGCGACTTCGCCGGCGGAAAGCCCTCCGAGGTCGAGAAACTGCTGGAGCTCTCGCCGCGCGAGCGCCAGATCCTCGAGCTGCTGGCCGAGGGGCTGCGGGTCAAAGAAATCGCCGACCGGCTGCAGTTGAGCCCGGCGACCGTCCACACGCACGTCCGCAACGCGATCGCCAAGCTCGAGGTCGACACCCGCACCGAGGCGGTCGCCCTGGCGGTGCGGTTCAGTTACCTGGGTGCGGGCGGCGGCGCCCTCTAAGGCGCCGCTCGTTACTCCTTCTTCTCTAGCGTCAGGGCGCAGCCGTTGATGCAGTAGCGCTTGCCGCCCTGGTCGGCCGGCCCGTCGTCGAAGACGTGGCCGAGATGGGCGTCGCAGTGCTTGCAGACGACCTCGGTGCGCCGCATGAAGAGGCTGTTGTCGGGGCGCAGTTCGACGTGCTCGAGGTTGGCCGGCTCGGTGAAGCTGGGCCAGCCGGTGCCGGAGTCGAACTTGGTGCCGGAGTCGAAGAGCTCGGTGCCGCAGCAGACGCAGCGGTACATGCCCTCCGCCTTCTCGTCCCAATAGGGGCCGGTGAAGGCACGCTCGGTGCCAGCCTTGCGGGTGACCTCGAACTGCTCGGGCGTCAGCTCCTCGCGCCACTCCTGCTCACTTTTCTGAACTTTCGTCGCCATCTTTCTCCTTTCTCTTGTGAGAGAGGTTACGCCGTGGGTATTACAAGCCTGTGACGCGCAGGGGCACGATCGCGATTCTCGCTCTGGCGGTGAGCGTGATGGCGCTTGTCTTCGCATCGCCGGCGGTGGCGCGAGCCGCCTGCCCCGGCCAGAACAGCCTCAGCGCCCCCGCGGCGGCGCAGGAGCGGACGATGCTCTGCCTCGTCAACCGCGCCCGCAGCTCGCGCGGCCTCGCCCCGCTCGCCGCGCCGCAGTCGCTCACCCGCGCCGCCGACCGCAAGACCGGCGACATCCTCCGCTGCGACGAATTCAGCCACGAAGCCTGCGGTCGCGAATTCACCTACTGGATGAGCCACTTCGGCTACCACGGCTGCAGCGAGGGGGAGAACATCGCCTGGGGCAGCGGCAGCCTCGGTACCCCCCGCTCGATCTTCCAAGCCTGGATGCACTCCCAGGGCCACCGCGAAAACATCCTCGGCTCCTACGAAGACACCGGGATCGGCCTGCGGACGGGCGCGCTCGAAGGCTACGGCGGCGCCCACGTCTGGACGGAGGAGTTCGGCAGTCGCTCCTGCTAGCCGACGTGTCTGAGTTTTCCCCTCAAATGTGAAGGGAAAACTCAGACACCCCCTGCCGGACCTAGGATGCGCGGCGTGCTTGACGCCTTTTACGAACGCGACGGCGATCTCTTTTGCGCCACCGAGTTGACGCGGGGGCCTTGGGACCCCGGAGCGCAGCACGCCGGTCCGCCGGCGGCGCTGCTCGGCTACGCACTGGAGGGGCTGCCGGACGCGGATCAGTTCCAGGTCGGGCGGGTCACCTTCGAGATTCTGCGCTCGGTGCCGATCGCGCCGGTGCGGGTGGAGGCGCGGGTGGCGCGGCCGGGGCGGCGGGTGCAGATGCTGGAGGCGGAGCTGAGCGACGCCGAGGGCGAGGTGCTGATGCGGACGCGCGCCTGGCGGATCCGCACCGCCGAGGTCGATCTGCCGAGCGAGGCGATCGTGGCGGGGGACGCGCCGCCTCCACCCGAGGAGGCCTCCCCGGCAGCGTTCTTCCCCACCGGCCAGGAGCACGGCTACCACTCGGCGATGGAGGTCCGCTTCGTCTCCGGCGAGTTCCTCGAGCCCGGCCCGGCGGTCGTCTGGCTGCGGATGCGCCAGCCGCTGGTGGCGGGGGAGGAGCCGACGCCACTGCAGCGGACCCTGGTCGTCGCCGACGTCGGCAACGGCGTCAGCGCGGCCCTCGACTTCCGCCGCTTCCTCTTCATCAACGTCGACCTCACCGTGCAGCTGGAGCGGATGCCCGAGGGCGAGTGGATCTGCGTCGACGCGGTGACGCTGCCGCAGCGCAACGGGGTCGGCACCGCCGAGTCGGTGCTGTTCGACCGGCAGGGCCGGATCGGCCGCGGCCTGCAGACGCTGCTGATCAGCGAACGCTGACGGCCTGCTCAGCGGGCCGGCGCCCGCGGTGCAGCGTGGTCAGGATCAGCAGCGCCGAGCAGACCGCCGCTGCGGCGCCGAGCAGGAACGCTCCCTCGTAGCTGCTGAGAGCGGCGACCAGGCCCGCCAGCGGCGCGCCCAGCCCGACGCCCGCGTCGAAGAAGGCGGTGTAGGTGCCCATCGTCGCCCCCCGGGCCGCTTCGGAGACCCGGCCGACGGCGATCAGCATCAGCGAGGGGTTGAGCAGGGAGAAGCCGGCGCCCATCGCCATGCCGCCGACCAGCGCCAGCACGAGGCTGTGCGAGACCGCGATCAGCACCAGCCCGCCCGCCTCGACCAGGACCGCCCCGATCGCGACCGGCGCCGGGCCGTAGCGGTCCGGGAGGTGGCCGGCGAGCAGCCGCGCGAGGACGATCATCGCGGCGAAGGCGGCGAAGACGGTGGCGCCGTGGCCGATCCCGCGGGCATCGAGGAGGAGGACGATGAAGGCGGCTAGGGCCGCGTAGCCGACCGAGGCGAGCGCGATGGCGAGCCCCGGGCGCACCGCCTCGGGCGCGATCAGCGGGTGCGGCTCGGCATGGGTCAGGGGTTGGAACGGGTCGGGCACGCGGAACGCGATCGCGGCGCCGACCAAGGGCAGGACAGCCGCGCAGATCCAGACCGTCTCGTAGCCGGACGAGTTCAGCAGCACCTCCCCTAACAGCGGCCCGACGCTGAGCCCGCCCCAGACCGCGAGCCCGTAGAGGCCGAGGATGCGCCCGCGGCGCTCGAACGGCGCCAAGTCGACGATCCAGGCCGAGCCGGCGGTGTAGAGGGCGCCCTCGCCGGCGCCGAGGACGAGCCGGGCGCCGATCAGGCCGGCGAGGCCGAGGTGGGGCAGGTAGAGCAGGCCGCTGAGCGAGACCAGCACCGCCCCGAGCAGGACCGTCGGCCGCCGCCCGCGGGTGTCGGCGAGCCGGCCGGCGATCGGCCGCAGCAGCAGCCCCGTCACCGCGTAGGAGCCGATCACGATCCCGACCGCGAGGTCGGTGGAGTCGAGCGGGCCGCGCACGTAGCGGGGCAGCACCGGCAGCACCGAGCCGACCGCGATCAGGCCGAAGAAGGTGACGGCGAAGATCCCGGCAAAGCTGAGCCCAGGCCGCTGGTGCCCGCTTTCCGCGATCGGCTCGGCGCTCACGCCAGCAGCCCGGCGAGGTCCTCGAGCAGGTGGTCGGGAGCCGGGTCGGCCGCCTCCGCCTCCGCTCGCGAGGTGGTGCCGCTGAGGACGAGGATCGTCTCCAGGCCCGCCCGCCGCCCGCCCTCGATGTCGGAGCTGACCCGGTCGCCGACCATCGCCAGCCGTCCCTCGCCGACCGCCTCCTTCGCGATCTCGAACAGGTGCCGTTCCGGCTTGCCGGCGATCGTCGCCTCCTTGCCCGAGGCGACTTCGACCGCGGCCAGCACCGCGCCCGTCCCCGGCAGCTCGCCGCCGGGGAACGGCATCGTCGGGTCGTGGCTGGTGGCGAAGAGCCGCGCCCCGCGGTCGAGCGCGAACTTCGCCGTCTTCAGCTCCCCGTAGTCGAAGCCAGGGTGGCCGGAGACGACGACGACGTCGGCCGCCTCCGCCTCCTCGCCTTCCAGCAGCCTCGCCCCCGTCGCCGCCACCATCTCCTTCAGCGCCGAGCGGCCGATCACGAAGGCGCTGCCGTCCTCGCCGGCCGCTTCGCCAGCCAGCCGCGCCACCGCCGTCCCCGCGGTGACGATCTGCTCGGCGCCGACCTCGACCCCGAGTCCCTGCAGTCGCTCGGCGTAGGCCTCGGGCAGCCGCCCCGGGTTGTTGGTGACGAAGACGATCCGCTTGCCCGCCCCTTGCAGCGTTCGCAGCGCCTCCACCGACCCCGGCACCGGCTCCCGCCCGATCCAGACGACCCCGTCGAGGTCGATCAGGAGTCCGTCGAAGCGGTCGGCGAGGGGCACGGCCGCACCCTATTTGCCTGGCTCGATACCGTGCCGGGCAGTGAGCGCCAACGGACCAGTCGTGGTCGCCACCGATCTCCACCGCCGCTTCGGCGAGGGAGACGCGGCCGTCGATGCCCTCGCCGGGGTCAGCACCGACTTCGCGCGTGACCGCTTCACCGCGATCATGGGCCCCTCCGGCTCGGGCAAGTCGACGCTGATGCACATCCTCGCCGGCCTCGACAAACCGACCTCGGGCACGGTCGAGCTCGACGGCGCCGACATCACCAAGCTCGACGACGGCGAGCTGACCCAGCTGCGCCGCGACAAGCTCGGCTTCGTCTTCCAGTTCTTCAACCTGCTGCCGGTCCTGACCGCGGAGGAGAACCTGGTGCTGCCGCTCTCGATCGCCGGGCGAAAGCCCGACCGGGAGTGGGTCGAGACGCTGATCCGCACCGTCGGCCTCGAGGACCGGCGCTCCCATCGCCCCTCCGAGCTCTCCGGCGGCCAGCAGCAGCGCGTCGCCGTCGCCCGCGCCCTGGTCACCAAGCCGGCCGTCGTCTTCGCCGACGAGCCGACCGGCAACCTCGATTCGAAGGCGAGCGCCGACGTGCTGAAGCTGCTGCGCCAGGCGGTCGACGAGTTCGGCCAGACGGTGGTGATGGTCAGCCACGACCCGGTCGCCGCCGCCCACGCCGACCGCCTCATCACCCTGCAGGACGGGAAGATCGTCAACGACGCCGCCCCCGGCTCGGCGGACGAAGTGATCGAGCTGCAGAAGCGACTTGACTAGCCTCGCCCTCAAGAGCCTCTGGGCTCGGAAGGTGCGAGCCCTGACGACGATCTTCGCCGTCGTTCTCGGCGTCGCCTTCGTCTCCGGCTCCTACGTCCTCACCGACACGATCTTCGCCGCCTTCGACGAAATCTTCAACGAGTCGCTGAGCGGGACCAGCGTCGTCATCACCGCCGAGAACCCGGTCAAGCAGGAAAACGGGGAAACGCCGACGATCGGCGCCTCGCTGCTGCCGACCGTGCAGAAGACGCGGGGCGTAAAGCTGGCGGCCGGGGCGATCTTCACCCCCGGCGGCTTCTTCGACGAAGACGGGGAAAAGATCGGCAACAAATTCGCCCCGAAGTTCATCTCCTCGACGCTGCCGGACGGTCTCGAGTCGCTGAACTACGTCGAAGGGCACCAGCCGCGCGGCCCGCGCGAAGCCTCGATCGACAAGGCGGCGGCCGAATCGAGTGGCCTCGAGCTCGGCAAGACGATCGAGCTGATCGGCCAGGGCGCCGCCCAGAAGTTCCGCCTCGTCGGCTTCACCAAGCTCGGCAGCGCCTCCTTCGGCGGCGCCAGCATCGCCCAGGTGACGCTGCCCGTGGCCCAGCGCCTCACCCACAAGCGCGGGCGCTTCGACCAGATCTCGGTCGCCGCCGCCGACGGGGTTTCCGCGGAGACGCTGAAACGGCGGATCGCGGGGGAGATGCCCGGGGGCGTGCGGGTCGAGACCGCGAAGGAAAACGCCGACCGCGCCTCCGAAGAAATCCGCGAAAACCTCGGCTTCCTGCAGACCTTCCTCCTCGTTTTCGGCTTCATCGCCGTCTTCGTCGGCTCGTTCCTGATCTTCAACACCTTCTCGATCACCGTCGCCCAGCGGATCAGCGAATTCGGGATGCTGCGGACGCTGGGCGCCTCGCGGCGCCAGATCCTCACCTCGGTGATGGTCGAAGCGGGGGCGATCGGGCTGCTCGGGGCGTTGATCGGGATCGGCGGCGGCTTCGTGATCGCGGCGGCGATCGAGGCGCTGTTCAAGGCCTTCGGGCTGGAACTGCCGACGACGAGCCTGCAGTTGCAGTCGCGGACGGTGATCGTCGCCCTGATCGTCGGGCTCCTCGTCACCCTCGTCTCCTCGCTGCTGCCGGCGCTGCGCTCGACCCGAGTGCCGCCGATCGCCGCCCTCCATGCCTTCAGCCCGGCGCCGACCCGGCGCCGCCGCCTGGCCTACCTCGCACTCTCGATCGTGCTCGGCGTCGTCGGCCTGGCGATGGTCCTGATCGGGCTGTTCGGCAGCGGCAGCGCCGGCGCTCGCGCCGGCCTGATGGGTGGCGGCGCGGTCGCAATCGTCTTCGCCGTCTCGATCTTCAGCCCGCGCCTGGTGCCGCCGCTGGCGACCGTCGCCGGCTGGCCGCTGGAGCGCCTCCGCCACCTCACCGGCCGCCTCGCCCGCGAGAACGCCCAGCGCAACCCCAGCCGCACCGCGATCACCGCGGCGGCGCTGATGATCGGCCTCGCCCTCGTCGCCTTCGTCACCGTCTTCGCCGCCGGGCTGAAGAGCACCGTCGCCCAGGTCGTCGACGAAAACTTCGCCGGCGGGCTGGTGATCCAGAACAGCGACGGCTTCTCGCCGATCCCCAACGGGGCGGCGAGGGCGGCGCGCAAGGTGCCGGGGGTGGAGCTGGTGGCGACGATCCGCGGCGCCCAGGCGAAGGTGGTCGAAAACGGCGTGGCGGGCGCCACGACCCAGGTCAACGCGCCGACCCGGGACGTCGGCCAGACGCTCAACATCGAATGGAAGCGGGGCGGGCCGAGCGCGCTGCGCCGCCTCCGCGCCGGCGAGGCGATCGTCTCCGACGACTTCGCCAGCTCCCACAACCTCGGGCTCGGCGACAGCTTCCAGCTGCTGACCCAGACGCGGGCGCAGCCGCGCTTCCGCGTCGTCGGCGAGTTCGAATCGAAGGTCGGCGTGCTCGGCAGCGTCCTCGTCACGCAGGGGGTGATGGCGCGCGACTTCGACCAGACCCAGGATCTCTTCGACTTCGTCAAGGTCGAAGACGGGGCCGACGAAGCGAAGGTCCAGACCCTGCTGACGGCCGGCTCCGAAAGGCTGTTCCCGGTCACCGAAGTGCTGAACCAGGGGGAACTGAAGGAAGAGCGCGAAAAGCAGATCGACGGGCTGGTCAAACTCGTCTACGCGCTGCTTGCTTTCGCGATCCTGATCTCGCTGTTCGGGATCGCCAACACGCTGGCGCTCTCGATCCACGAACGCACCCGCGAGCTGGGGATGCTGCGGGCGATCGGGATGTCGCGGCGCCAGGTGCGGACGATGATCCGCTACGAGGCGGTGATCACCGCCCTGATCGGGGCGATCCTCGGGCTGGTCCTCGGGATCGTCTTCGCGGCGCTGCTGGCCCAGCCGCTGAAGGACGAAGGCTTCACGCTCTCCTATCCGGTCGGCGAACTGGTCGTGCTGATGGTCCTCGCCGCCCTCGCCGGGGTGCTGGCGGCGATCCTGCCGGCGCGCCGGGCCTCACGCCTCGACGTTCTGCAGTCGCTCCAGTACGAGTGAGTTAGACGGCGAGCCCCATCCTCAGCGCGCCTGCGGCTTCGAGCATCGCCTGTTTCGTGGAGGGGCAGACAGCGGTCAGGTTGGCGAAGGTGTGGACGAGGCCGGGGTGGCGGCGCAGGGCGACCCGGATCCCCGCTTCGCGCAATCGCTGCGCGTAGGCTTCGCCCTCGTCGCGGAGCGGGTCGAAACCGGCGACGGCGATGTATGCCGGCGGCAAGCTGGAGAGGTCGGGGGCATTTAGGAGGGCGACGCGCGGGTCTTCGCGGTCGACGCCCGGCGGCAGGTAGCGGTCCTCGAACCAGTCCATGTCGGCGCGGGTGAGCAGGAAGCCCTCGGCGAAGGTCCGCCGCGAGGCCGCCGTCCCGGCGGTTTCGGTCACCGGGTAGATCAGCAGCTGCATCGCCGGCAGCGGGGCGCCGCCTTCGCGCGCCATCAGGCAGACGGCCGCGGCAAGGTTGCCGCCGGCGCTGTCGCCGCCGACCGCGATCCTCCCCGCGTCGACCCCGAGCCTCTCGTCGTTGGCGGCGGCCCCCCCGTAGGCGGCGAAGGCGTCTTCGGCTGCGGCCGGGAATGGGTGCTCGGGCGCGAGCCGGTAGTCGACCGAGAGCAGCTTGGCGCCGGTGTTGGCGGCGAGGAAGCGGCAGGGGTCGTCGTGGGTGTCGAGGCCGCCGATCACCCAGCCGCCGCCGTGGAAGTAGACGAGGAGCGGCGACGGGTCCTGCGCCCCCGGCGGCGTGTAGAGCCGGGCGCGGATCGGGCCAGCGGGCCCCGGCAGCTCGAGCTCTTCCACCCGCTCCATCGGTGCCGGCGGCCGGTGGGCGACGATCCGCGCCTCTTTCAGCCGCTCCGCCCGCGTCTCCGCGACGCCCTTGCCCTCGCTGAAGCCGTCGTCGTAGACGAGGCGCTCGAGCCACAGCAGCGCGTGGATGTCCATGGCCAGCGTTTGCCCGTCGAGCACTGGCGGCGGCCCGAAGAGCAGCCGCTGCAGCCGCGGCGGCAGCCCGCAGACGAGCTTGATCAGCCGGTGCTCGGCGGCGGGAGGAAGGCGCGGGAGGTTGGCCACGCCGCGCAGGCTACCCGTACGAATGTCACACATTGGCGCGGAAGCGCAGGAGTAGGTTGGTTTTCATGGAGGCGACCGCCACCGCTGCGGCTGCAGTCAACGGGCACGGCCCGGCTCCGATCAAGGGGCTGCCGCCGGGGCCGCGGATGCCGCGGGCTATGCAGACCGCGATCTGGTCGCGCAAAGCCCAATGGTTCCTGGAGCAGAGCCGGGCTCGCTTCGGCCGCATGTTCACGATCAAGATCGCCTACGAGGGCGATTGGGTCGTGCTCTCCGACCCGGAACTGGTGAAGCAGGTCTTCACCGGCGACCCCCGCGTCTTCCACGCCGGCGAGGGCAACCAGATCCTGCGGCCGATCCTCGGCGACAACTCGGTCCTCGTCCTCGACGAGAAGAAGCACATCCAGCAGCGCAAGCTGCTGCTGCCGCCCTTCCACGGCGAGCGGATGCAGGCCTACGGGGAGAAGATGGCCGAGATCGCCGCTCGCGAGATCGAGAGCTGGCCGACCGGCACCCCCTACAAGCTGCGACCGCGGATGCAGGCGATCACGCTCGAGATCGTGCTCGAGACCGTCTTCGGCGTCCACGGCGGCGAGCGGATGGGCCCGCTGCGCGACGCCCTACGCGACTTCCTCGATCTCACCACCGACCCGCGGGCGCTGCTGCCGATCCTGATCATCGGCCCCGAGCGGATCAAGCAGATCCCGGCCTTCCGCCGCCGGGTCGGGCGGGTCGACGAGCTGCTGGCGCAGGAGATCGCCGAGCGGCGGACCGCCGAGGACCTGGCCGAGCGCGACGACGTCCTCTCGATGCTGGTCGCCGCCCGCCACGAGGACGGCAGCCCGATGAGCGACGTCGAAATCCGCGACGAGCTGCTGACCCTGCTGGTCGCCGGCCATGAGACGACCGCGACCGCGCTCTCCTGGGCGATGGAGCGGCTGACCCGCCACCCGGAGAAGCTGGAGCGTCTGCGCTCGGAGGTCGAGGCGGGAGAGGACGCTTACCTGACGGCGACGATCCAGGAGACGCTGCGGCTGCGGCCGGTGATCGTCGTCGTGATCCGCCGCCTCACCGAGCCGGTCGAGATTGGCGGCTACGAGCTGCCCGCCGGCGCTCGCGTCGTTCCCTGCATCCACCTGATGCACCGCGACCCGCAGACCTACCCCGAGCCCGAGCGCTTCCTCCCCGAGCGCTTCCTCGACAACCCACCCGGCACCTACACCTGGATCCCCTTCGGCGGCGGCGTTCGCCGCTGCCTCGGCGCCGCCTTCGCCCAGTTCGAGATGTCGGTCGTTCTCCGCGAGCTGGTTCGCCGCCACGAGATCGCCCCGGCGAACCCCGCCCCCGAGCGCCCCTTCCGCCGCGCGATCACCGAGACGCCTCGGCACGACGCCGAGGTAGTCCTCCGTTAGAGCTGCCCGCATCGGGAACCGAGGTGTACTTGCTCCGGTCCCTGTGATCGGGGAGGATCGATCTGCTCAGCGGCTCTAGAGGTTTACGTGAATCCGACAGCTACACCGGAAGCAGCCGCGCCGACCCCGATGGACCTGGCGACAGGAATCGAGGCTCTGTGGACCGCGGCGAATCAACTGTCAACGGCGAGCGCTCAGGTAGAAGCGGCAAGCGAGGTGGCTGACGGCGCGCAGCTTCTGGCCGAGGAGATTCGCGATGTGCTCGTGCGTGTGAGAGCGGAGCGCGAGAAACTTGCCGCGATGTTGGCGGGTGACTAGCTTTGGCCGCCGAGCAGCTCCCAGCGGCGCAGCGGGCGAGCGAAAACTCGGAACACTTTCGTGAGCTGATGACCCTGATTCGGGGTCGAACCGATGCCACCGCCAAAGGTCTCGCGGCGGTGGGAACGGCCGCGGTGAGTGCGATCGGCTACGCCAAGCTTGCAGACATCTTTCCCTATCACGGGCCGTGGTACGCGGTGGTAGGCCTGGCGGTGGGCCTTGTCGCGATGGTCTTTGCGGTGGTGATGCTCGTGCGCCGCTTCGAAAGGCTCGCCGACACCGTGATCACCTATGCCGATGCTGAGAGAACTCGCACACAGAGCGAATTAGGAGATCCCGAATCCACAATCCTGACAAGGGAGTACAAGGAGATGGCGAAGCTCAACGGAGTGAAGAGCCTGCGCGCTTACAACGCTCGCGCCCATCGCTTTGAACGAATCGCCGACGTCTCTTCAGAGTCCGAGACAGCATCGGCGCTTCGTGCTCGGGCTGACGCAATTCGGGCCGAGGTGCAGGCCACCCAGGATCGCGCGGTCGTCTTCATCCTTCGTGACCGCGCCAAGCGAGCTTTCTTCCACAAGAAGGCGATTGTCCTCCTCCTGGTCTTTCTGGGTGGCTGGTACAGCACGGCGCTCTTCGCCGACAAGCTGCAGGCCGAACGGGACAGAGCCGAAGCCAGCTCGAAACCCTCGGCCCTCTCACGCTCAGCAGGTGCCGCTCTCTAGAAAGCGTCGTCTCCGTCTTCGGTTGCGAGCCGGAGGACCGGCAGGGAGAGGGTCGAGACGAAGAACACGGTCGAGGCGATCCCGAACCAGCGCGCCCCGATGTCGGCGCCGGAGGCGGAAAGGACGGTTAGCACTCCTAGCGCCACCAAGGCGACGATGGCGCCGCCGCGAGCGCTTCGGAGTGCCTGGTTGGTGTCGTCGGTTTCGCCGCTCAGTACCAGCGAGCCGCCGCCGAGCAGGATCGAGATGACGATCATGACGATCGTCCGGGTCTCGTTGAAATAGAAGAAGCCGCTGCGCCAGACTTCGACCACGACGAGAACAAAGGTGACGACGGCGATCAGCAGAGTTCCCCAGCCCCATAGAGAGACCGGTTCCGACTGGTCGAGCAGCCTTGCGCCTGCCGCCGCGACCAATCCAAAGACGATGACGCTCAGGGCGGTGTAGCCCACTCTCGCCGCCAAGGCATCGGCATTGCTCTTCGTCAGCAGCAGGAGCAGGAGGACGGCACCGCCCCCGTAGCCGAGCGCGAGCAGCAGCCGCAGCACGGCCCGCCCAGAATCGCTCATCGGCTCAGCCGCAGCCGGTGTTGTTGCCGCAGCTGCTGCACGTGTAGCAGCTGCCCGTCCGCTGCATCATGCCGCCGCACTGCTCACAGGCTGGGCCGAGATCGAGGCCCTGCATCTTCGCCGGCCGAACCGGGGGGGTTTCGGTCATCGCCGCGGCCGCTGGCTTCGGCGCGCTGTCGCCGTTGCCGCCGTTCGAGTGGCCGTTGCCGCCGTTGGTCGGGCCGGCGGTGTCGCCGGTGAGGCCGATCGCCAGCTGCGAGGTCTCAGCCTCCTGTTTGGCGCGGACCTCCCGGGTCATGATCCCCAGCTCCTCCAGCATTTCGGTGTCCTCGATGAAGCGACTGCCGAGCCAGCGCATGATGTAGTCGGGCATCGATTTGGCGAAGGGGATCTCCGGGTTGCCGGTGATGCCCTCCGGCTCGAAGCGCATGTAGCTGAACTTGCGCACGAAGGTCTCCAACGGCACCCCGTACTGGAGGCCGAGCGAGATCGCCGTCGCGAAGGCGTTCAGCAGCCCGCGCATCGTCGAGCCCTCCTTGCCGATGTCGGTGAGGAAGATCTCGCCGACCGTCCCGTCCTCGTATTTGCCGGCGGTGATGTAGCCCTCGTGGCCGCCGATCGAGAACTTGTGGGTGATCGATTCGCGCTCGCGCGGCATCTTCTTGCGCACGGGCTGGGGCATCTCGACTTCGGCCTCGGCCTCCTTTTCGTCCTGGGCGTCGGTGCGCAGCGCCTGCGCCGTCTTCGAGCCGTCGCGGTAGATCGCCAGTGCCTTCAGCCCGCCCTTCCAGCCGCGGGTGTAGGCGTCGGCGATGTCCTCGACCGTGGCCGACTGCGGCATGTTCACGGTCTTCGAGATCGCCCCGGAGAGGAACGGCTGGGTCGCCGCCATCATGTCGATGTGGCCGGTGTGGGTGATCGCCCGCTCGCCGACCGCGACGTCGAAGACCGGCAGGTGCTCGTCCTTCAGGCCGGGGGCGCCGACGATCGTGCCCTTGTCGGTGATGTGGGCGTCGATCTGGTCGATCTCGGACTCGTTGTAGCCGAGCGTCTGCAGCGCCAGCGGCACCGAGCGGTTCGTGATCGTCATCTGCCCGCCGCCGACCAGCTCCTTGTACTTGACCAGCGAGAAGTCGGGCTCGATCCCGGTCGTGTCGCAGTCCATCAGGAAGCTGATCGTCCCGGTCGGCGCCAGCACCGTCGCCTGCGCGTTGCGGTAGCCGTGCTCCTCGCCGA
>Ga0070682_100000769_pt1 | contig 18946 bp, 11 predicted proteins | sample KBSC63LmetaG_FD_64668 | JGI IMG/M metagenome (GOLD analysis project Ga0070682, IMG submission 64668) | Corn rhizosphere microbial communities from Kellogg Biological Station, Michigan, USA - KBS C6-3L metaG | ecosystem: Host-associated > Plants > Roots > Rhizosphere | place: USA: Michigan... | reverse complement strand
CTTTACTGATTTCTTCTGTTGACAAAATCCGGGCAACTCATGCTATGATGATGCTAAATGAAGATGATCCTGAAAATGCTTATATTGAAACTCATATTTCGAGAGCTAATCCACAAGCGAAAACCTTAAAAAACGGAGATGAAGTACTTTGCGATTTTTTAGGGGCACATACTTACATATCCAGCAGCTGGTACGATCATATTAATGTTTCTACCTGGAATTATGAGGCGGTACAGATCTACGGAAAGATTGAACTGATGAATCATGATGAGCTTTATGCTCATTTGGACAAATTGACTTCAAAATATGAAAAATTTCAGCAATGTCCAATGATGGTGAAGGATATGGGAAAAGAATTTGTGGAAAAGGAAATGAAGGGTGCTTTTGGTATTAAAATAATCCCTGACGAAATATTTATCAAACAAAAACTTTCTCAGAACAGAAAACAAGCCGATTATGACAACATTATCAACCATCTTGAAAATTCTGATGATAACGCAAGAAAAATTGCGGAGAAAATGAAAGTAATAAAGAAATAATCAAAATATACATATGAAGTTATATCCAATACAATGTGGAAAATTTAAACTGGACGGCGGTGCTATGTTCGGAGTCGTCCCGAAGAGTCTGTGGGAAAAAACAAACCCGGCAGACGAAAAAAACCTAATCGAACTGGGAACACGTTCCCTGCTTATTGAAGACGGAAAAAAACTAATCCTGGTAGACTGCGGTCTTGGTAACAAACAGGATGATAAGTTTTTCGGACATTATTCTCTTTGGGGAGATGATACTCTTGATAAAAATCTAAAGAAATACGGTTTTATAAAAGAAGATATTACAGATGTATTCCTTACTCACCTTCACTTCGATCACTGTGGTGGTGCTATAGAATGGAATGATGACAGAACCGGATACAGACCAGCTTTCAAAAATGCCCATTTCTGGACTAATGAAAATCACTGGCAATGGGCAACAGAGCCTAATGCAAGAGAGAAAGCAAGTTTCCTGAAGGAAAATATTCTGCCAATACAGGAAAGCGGCCAACTTAATTTTTTACCTCTTCCTACTACCGGAAATTACGGCTTTGCTCCGGACCTAAAGATGGATGTCATCTTTGTAGACGGACATACGGAAAAGCAGATGCTTCCTGTAATTCAGTATCAGGAAAAAACAGTTGTTTTTGCGGCAGATCTTATTCCAACAGCAGGACATATCAACCCTGTGTATGTGATGGGATATGATACCAGACCTCTTTTAACAATGGAAGAAAAAGGAAAATTCCTTAAGCAGTGTGTAGACAACGAATATTTATTGTTCTTTGAACATGATGCTCATAATGAGCTGGCAAGTCTTAAAATGACCGATAAAGGGGTAAGACTTGATGAAACGTTTAGCTTTAATGATGTTTTTGGATATTAATTTTAAATCATGGAAGAATTACATTCAGAAACACAACAGGCTGAACCGGAACCAGCACCCAAGATCATAGGTTTAACAGGCGGAATCGGTTCTGGAAAGACTACAGTAGCACACTTTATAGAGGAATTCGGTTTTCCGGTTTACTATTCCGATGACAGAGCAAAGACAATCGTCAATGAGAGTGATGATCTGAAAATAAAGATCAAAGAACTTCTTGGCGAAGAATCTTATGATGAACAAGGATTATATGACAGAAAATTTGTTGCCGGTAAAGTTTTTAACAATAGTGATCTGCTTCAGCAATTGAATGAAATCATACACCCGGCTGTACGAATTGATTTTGAAAATTGGGTAAAGAAGCAAAGCAAATATCTGGTCTTCAAAGAAACTGCATTATTGTTTGAACTAAAACTCAACAGGCAATGTTATAAATCTCTTTTGGTAACCGCTGAGGATAACATCAGAGCTAAAAGAGTAATGGACAGAGATAATAAAACCTACCGTGAGGTAGAGGCTGTCATGGAAAAACAGATGCCTGAAAGGGATAAAATTAAAATGGCAGATTGTATCATCTACAACAATACCAATCTGGAAGAATTAAAAGAACAAACCGAAAAAGTAATCTTTGCTATTGAATAGAAATATTCCTGAATTATTTTCTCGATTAAAAATAAAAAAGCCCTCAGAAAAATGAGGGCTTTTTGTTATTCCTTTATAAATTTCTTTTGTATGGTATTTCCACCATCTTCAATAGAGATAACATACACACTGTTGATTAATTTACTCATATCAATCTTATTATTTAATATTATTCCACCAGATATAAATTGACCGGAAGCGTTGTACAACTTATAATTAGCTTTTTTACTAATGTTCTTTACATATAACAGAGTTCTTACTGGATTGGGGTAAATAAAAACCTCATTCTGGTCAAGTAAATTAAGCACTTGCTTTTTCTGAATGACTACTTTATAGTCTTCCACTTCTCCATTTTTAAAATCTGTACAGTTTACCGGGGTACCATCTCTTGACATAGCGACTCTCATTACAACATACTTATAGTCTGCCATACTTACAAAAGCATCTGCAGGTACATTGAATTTTCCTGAAACAGGACTGTCTGAATTGGGTGAAGATGCTAATATTCTTTCGTTGATATCAAATTCTCCATTTCTGTTGAAGTCAATCCAAACGGCTATTCCTTCGTTATAAGTGTTTCCTGTCCATTTCTTCTCAATAATGATCTCATTATCTGTTGAACCCTGAATCAATTCGATGAAAGTTTTCTGGACTCCTGTATAATCTGTATACGTTGATGCCTCCGATTCATTTTCCATTGTTTTCGTACCGCTAGGTTTCACTGTGACTTTGGAAATATGCTCACCTGTAGAATTTTCTCCTTTCATCTTGCAGTAGATTACTGTAGGTGTTGTGAAATAGTACAGAGGAGTATAATTTCCCGGGAGCCCATTACAGATATTCACTACCTGCATTTCATATTTTGTTAATTCTGTAAGACCAGTCAATACCAGATTATTAACCAATGATGGTACTTCTGTCCAACTCGGAATACCTACTTTTCTATATCTAAGAACATAAGTTGCCCCAGGGAATGGATCCCACTGGATTGCCGCTGATGTCGGTAACAATTGAGTAATTGTCAAGCCCGAAGGTGGAGTTTCGCATATTCTTTCTGTTGTGAATACTTTAGGATTCGAATATGGATTTGTGACTGTATTTCCAATACATTGACTGGCAATTTGTACTTCATATGTTTTATTAGCGCCTAAACCTGTCAGGGTAAAAGTATTGGTTGGCGGTACAGGCAAAGTTACCGGATTCCATGCTGTTGTTCCTACTTCTCTCCATCTCATTATATAGGTAGAACTTGTTGAAACAGGTGACCATTCAATCAGTGCAGACGTTGACGTAATATTACTGACTATTACATTTGGAGGAGAAGGATCACATCTTGTCAAAAACTCAGTATGTGAATAAGTTCCCGTTGTTCCATTACATACTACTGCAATCTCAACTTCATATAATGTGGCAGATAATAAATTGGTTAAATTGAAAATATTCATTGTAGCCGGAGGTAACGCCATAGGTACGTTTGCTACAGTCCAACCAGTAGAACCTACAGGTCTGTATCTTATCTGAAAAGCATCTGCATCATTACTTTGCGGCCAGCTGACGGAAGCAGAATTATAAGTAATGTTACTCAATGTGACTACAGGGGATGTCATATTGCAAGATGGAGTGGTAAAACTTCCCCCGGAAACCCATGGACTTTTATCTGCTGGACTACATACCGAGCGAACCCACCAATAATAAGTGGTATTTTGTGATAATTGGGATAAATTAACAGAAACAAGACTGCTTGTACCTGTGGGATTAGTTCCTGAATTAGGCTGAACATTAGTTGTGTTATAGTAATACTCATATCCATTCGCTGGAGCTAAAGAAGGAGCAGTCCAGTTTAATACAGCAGTACTTGGTGTAACAGATGACACTGGTATCGGAGTAGGAATAAAACAATTTCCCAATGATATATTGTCTACAGCAGCCGGAGGCTGGCTACCTCCGTTATTATTATTTACCCACTCAAATACCAACCGCATATTTGTACCTGCAAAACTGCTTAAATTCAGATTTGAATTGATGTATGTCTTCCACGTTGCCTGTATGTTGAAATCACTTCCTACTTTAATTCTTCCGGCACCAGGTGCAATATTTGTTCCCGCTGCAGGAGTGAAGGATGTAGGAACAAGCCATACTCTGAGATAATCCTGAGAACCTTCTCCTGAGGCTCTCCAATCAAATGATAAAATAGTTGTATTGGTTCCCGCAGGAATAGCAATATCTACATAAGCATGAACGATACTGGCCCCAGCAACATTATAAGTGTTTGCACCTCCGTTTGTATTTGAAATATAAATAGCATTTGGAGGATTTCCTGCTGCACTACCATAAAACCATTTGTTTGCCTGGGTAGCATTGACAAAGGTAAAACCGCCATTACCCGCACTAAAGTCCTGTTTGTATGGAAAAGTTGCTGTGGTACAAGAGTCCAATATAAGAACAGCAATCATAATACATAGAAAATTCAGTAAAAAAGAATGTTTTTTTCTCATTTTTTCAGTTTTAATATTCTTTAATAACTTCTAGTGTATGATTCTCCTTATCTATCCGGCTGGGTTCAAAAGAAATACTATTGTAGACAAGTTTATTTAATTTATTGTCACAATAATCCAATTCCCTAACTGTACATATTAATTGTTTTTTATCGAGTGCTTTTGCACTTCTCAACTGGGATTTTACTAATGAATTATCAAATGAATCATCTATTATTATTTTTCCGTCATATACTGAAAAGGTCCATTGTATATAAACAATTACGAACAAGAAAATAAAAAATAATGAAATAAAAATTTTCTTCATAGTTGGTTGTTTTTTTATATTAATATCACAAATTTAATTAATTTATTATCAATAAAAAATACAAATAATCAATTGAATAAAAATATCGCAATAAAAGATTAAAATAATTAAAAATATAAACAGTTTAACAATATTTAAATGAAAAAAATCAAAATACAGTGATTAATCAATAAATATTAAGAGTAATAAAAAAAATAAGCCTCCATTCCTGGAGGCTTATTCTATTTGAAATTTAATTTATTTATTCTTTGATAAATTTCTTCTGAACAGTTTTACCGTTATCATCAATATCAATTACATAAACTCCATTAATCAATCTGCTTACGTTGATTTGGTTGTTAAGTAAGATACCATCTCCGATTACCTGTCCGGCAGCATTGTAGATTTTATATTTGGCTCTCTTGCTGATATTTTTCACAAACAGTATTGAACTTACAGGGTTAGGATAAATCATGATACCTGTCTGATCAATTGGATTAGCAACGATTGGCTTAGAGATTCTTACTGTGTAATCCTCTACTTCTCCATTCTTGAAGCTTGTACAGTTTACAGGAATACCATCTCTTTCCATTGCTACTCTCATTACAACATATTTGTAATCTGTCATACTTACAAACGCATCTGCCGGTACATTGAATTTACCAGAGATAGGGCTGTCAGTATTTGGTGGAGAGCTTAATACTCTTTCATTGATATCAAATTCACCATTTCTGTTGAAGTCGATCCAAACTGCGATTCCTTCGTTATAAGTATTTCCAGTCCACTTCTTCTCAATGATGATCTCATTGTCAGTTGATCCCTGGATCATTTCGATGAACGTTTTAGGAACTCCTGTATAATCTGTATACGTTGATGCCCCTGATTCATTCTCCATTGTTTTCTTACCGGTAGGCTTCACAGTAACTTTAGAAATATGCTCACCAGTAGAACTTCCTGAATGCATCTGACAGTAAATTACTGTAGGAGTTGTGAAGTAATATGGAGGAGTATAATTTCCTGGTGTACCATTACAGATATTTACAACCTGCATTTCATATTTAGTTAATTCTGTAAGACCTGTTAATACAAGGTTGTTAACCAATGACGGTACTTCTGTCCAGCTTGGAATACCTACTTTTCTATATCTAAGAACATATGTTGCTCCTGGGAAAGGATCCCACTGGATTGCAGCCGATGTAGGAAGCAATTGAGTGATTGTTAATCCCGGAGGTGGAATTTCACAGATTCTTTCTGTTGTAAATACTTTAGGGTTAGAATATGGATTCAGAGTTGTTTCTCCGTTACACATATTAGCAATCTGCACTTCATAAGTAGTGAACGGCTCTAATGGAGTTACACTACCTAACACATAAGTATTTGCAGGAGCTGCTGGTAAACTGATAAGAGTCCATGCAGTAGTACCTACTTTTCTCCATCTCATTGTATAGGTAGAACTTGCCGCAAGCGGAGCCCATGTAATCAATGCTGTTGTTGGAGTAATGTTCCCTACCGTCACATTCGGAGGAGTAGGATCACATCTTGTCGTGAATGTCTTGATTGGAGTAGCTGTACCCACAATATCTCCACAAATTGCTGCAACTTCAACCTCGTAAGTAGTAGCAGGAGTTAATCCACTAATTACTAATGGAAGGTTTCCTAATTGTGTAGAAGCATATACTGATGTCCATGCTGTTGTTCCCTGAACTCTGTATCTTACTACATAACTTACTCCTCCCCCTGTAATTGTAACAGTAGCTGTTGTATGAGTAGTTGTAAATGTAGGTGAGTTTGGAGTTGCATTGCTACAAGGTCTGATTCTTACTCTGTAGTCTTCCACTTCTCCATCTACAGCATTCTGACACATTACAGGAGCACTTGTACGTTTTAGCACAACTCTCATTGTAGTTGTCAACGGACCTGTATAAGATGTTGAAGGAACGGCAAACGTAGCAGTAACAGGAGTAGTTGTGTTAGCCGGAGAAATTAAAATTCTCTCAGCATCTGTAAACTGTCCGTTTCTATCAAAGTCGATCCATGCTGTTACAGCATCATTTCCTGTTGCTCCGGTCCAACCTTTAGCTACAGAGATTTTATTATTTTGAGAATTAACATCTAAAGTAATAAGAGTCTCAGGTGTTGTATAGCTGGTATAATTAGTTTGTACTGAAGTATTGTTCATTGGAGGAACTCCAAGGTTCGAAGAGGTAATCGTTACATTCGAAATATGGTCATTCGTTCCGGTACCTGTCATCTGGCAGTAAGACAACGGTGGAGTTGTAAACGTTACTGATGATGAATAAGCTCCTGTAGAACCTCCACATGTTGTAGAAACCTGAACTTCATAATTTGTCTGTTCTGTAAGACCAGTAATTCCATAGAAGTTTTGACCCGCCGGCACAGTAGCCGTTTGCCATACACCTCCAGGAGTAGTTCTCCATCTAATATTATAAGTAGCACCAACAGTTGCAACCCAAGATACTGTTGCAGTAGTTGCACCGATATTATTTACTGTAATATTCGTTGGAGCAGCCGTTGAACATGGTTGAGAATCTACAAATTTCACTGCGTAATCTTCTACTTCTCCCTGAGTAAACGTTCCACAAGGGTTAGCGTTGTCAAAATATCTCATTACGACACGCATACGAGTAGGAAGAGTTCCTGTATATACATTTCCACTCACCACTGTAGGTACAGCAAAAGTTGCCGTTACCGGAGTAGTTGTGTTATATGTTGTATTAAGAATTCTCTCACTTGTTTCAAATGTTCCGTTTCTGTTAAAGTCAACCCAAGCTGAAACTCCATAAGATGTAGGAGAACCCGGCCAGTATTTGTTAACAGAAATTTTATTATTTGCAGAACCTCTTTCAAATATAACAACTCTTGTAGGGTCTGGTGTATAATCTTTATAGTTATCCGATCCTGAATTACTCAACATAATAGGAGTATTCGTAGGAGTAACGGTTACATTATTAATATATCCACTAGTAGCAGTATTACTTGTAGGACCTGCCGTACAATAAGTAAGAGCTGGAGTTGTAAAGGTTACAGTCGGAGAGAATGCTCCTGTAGTACCTCCACAAACAGTAGCTACCTGAACGTCATATGCTGTCTGTTCTAATAACCCTGTAAGCAATTGGTTACTTACCAAAGGTGTATTTACAGCAATCTGCTGCCATGCACCAGAAGGAGAAACTCTGTATCTTACGATATAAGTAGCCCCTGTAGTGGATGTCCAAGTAACATTAGCTGAAGAAGGGGTTACATTGTTTACCTGAATATCAGCAGGTGGAGCTGTAGTACACGCTGATAAATCAATAAGTTTAACAGCATAATCCTCAGTCTCACCATAAGAATATGTTCCACAAGCATTAATAGGACTATATTCATTCATTACAACACGCATTCTGGTAGTAAGGTTTCCTGTATAGACACCACCTCCAGCATTTGGTATATTGAATGTAGCCGTAACCGGCGTTGTTGTATTACTTGGAGAAGTCAATACTCTTTCAGTCGCTTCAAAAACACCATTACGGTTAAAGTCAATCCAAACTCCTGTTAAGAAGCTGTATTGATAACCCGGCCATGTTTTTGATACAGAAACACTAGCAGTACCACCTCTTACCAAAGTAACTAATCTTGTAGGGTCTGTACTGTAATCTGTATAACCACTTTGATTAGAGTTACTTGTCATTGAAGGAGCTCCTTGTGCATTAACAGAAACCTGGCTTATATACCCATCAATAAAAGTACTTGTAGCAGCTGAATTACAATAGCTGAGTGCCGGAGTTGTAAAGTTTACGCTGGAAGAAAATGCTCCCTGAGTACCCCCACATATAGTAGCTACCTGAACTTCATACTGGGTATGTTCTGTTAATCCGGTAATGAGCTGATTTCCTACCATAGGTGTTGTTACGTTAATTGTCACCCAAGGTCCTCCTGCTAAAGGTCTGTATCGCACAACGTACGTAGCTCCTGCGGAAAGGTACCAGCCTACATTAGCTGTAGCTGTTGTAAGGTTTGAAACTGTAATATTGGTAGGCGGAGCTGTTGAACAAGCTGGCAACGGATGGCTTTCCAACTGTATTCTAGGAATATCTGCAAGCCTGTCTTTTGCAGCAGGAGGTGCTGCAGGATCTGGGTTTGCAGAGTCTTCATAATAGATCATCCCTCTGTTTGCTCCTGCATTATAAGATCCCCAAGCTGTACCTGGCGAAGACGAATAACCTGGAGTTTTTTCATTTACAGCAATCACAAGATTGTCTGTTCCGTTCCACAAAAACGGAGTAGCCAATTGAAGAGTTACCCAGTTCCCATTTGTTAGGTTAGGTAAAGTTCCGGCGAAAACCTGGGTCAAAGAATTTAATGGAACCCAACTTGTAGTGGTGGCAAAGTTATTCTGGGTTGTGTTTCCCATATATACCACCCAGTCCTTATATACATCCTGAGATGTTGAAACTGTGGTGGAATAAAACTTTACAGCCGTGATATAGTTCGACGTACCTATGGCAGTCGTAAGTTCCGCAGCTGTATAAATCTGCTGGGAATAACTATACCCATAATAGGAACGTATGGGGAGATACACTGAGGTACCCGTTCCTGTCCCGATCTGTCCTGCCTGAGCTGAGACTTTGGATACAAAGCCTGTACATATCAAACAGAGAAACAGAATTAAAGAGGTAAAGAATTTCTTCATAATGTTTTCATTATAATATTAATCATACAAATCTAATCATTTTTTGTTATTAATTTACAGGTACATTTAGGTTTTTTTTGTAAAAACACAACAATATCTCCACTTATGCTTTAAATAAAGAAATCCCCGGGAAGGCCCGGGGATTTACTAATATATAAAGGTTATCTTTATTTTTTGATGAATTTAGATTTGAATTGCTCAATTCCTTTATCATCTATTGTAATTACATAACCACCTTTAACTAAAGTTGAAACATTCACTTTTCCATTATTGATATTTCCTCTATCTACTAACTGTCCAGCAGCACTATAAATTTTATAAGTAGCTTTATCTGAAACTTTAGTAACATTTAGAATATCACTTACCGGGTTTGGATAAATCTGAATACCATTGTTTTTAACAGAAGTTTCAGAAGTAGCAAGGTTACCAGTAATTACTACGTTATAGTCTTCAACTTCACCGTAATCAAAATTATTTCCACATAGATAATCTGCCGGTAATGATAAACCTGCATTTGTACTACCTACAAAAAATAATACAACTCTCATTCTTAATGGCTGCCCTTCCACTGCATTACTTGGAATTGTAACATTCCCTGTTATTACAGTTGGCGACGGAGTAACCGCTACAGGATAATTCAATACTCTTTCTGTTTCGCTGAAAACACCATCCTTATTGAAATCAATAAATGCTGCTACTGTATCATAGTCAGCAACATCCGGGTTACTAGCAGTGACAGAAATAGGGTAAACATTCCCTTTTGTTAAATTAATCTGAAGCGCAGTATTTGTTGTGTAGTTTGTATATGTACTGCTTGCTGAAGTATTATTAATATTTGCAATTGTTACATTGGAAATATACTCATAGTTAGCATCACTTGTAGAAGCTGTACAATAAGCAAGTTGTGGCGTAGTAAAGTTTACAGAAGCCGAATATGTTCCTACAGTAGTACCACAAACTAATGCAACCTGAATTTCATATGTCGTACCATCAATTAAATTAGCTAAATTGATTGAAGGAACTGTTGTATCAGCTTCAGTCCAAACTGTTGTACCTACCTTTCTATAACGTACCTTATAAGTTGCCCCAGTATAAGACATCCAAGATGCACTAGCTGAAGATACTGTAATATTGCTCACTGCTACATTCGTTGGAGCAGCACTGCTACATGCAGAAAGAGGTGCAATACTAACAGGTCCTACCGCATAGAAAATATTACCTATTGAAGAAATTCTTACTTTAATAGTCTGTCCGTTCAATGAAGAAGGGAAAGTAAAGTTTTCAGTTCCGTCATTAGGTGTTGATGCTGACAACACAGTCCAGGTTGCTCCGTTATCTGTAGTATAGTCAATTTTTACAGTAGTAACATTATAAGGAGCAGCATTAGTATTTGCAACAATCCATTGAACTGGAGTTGGAGTATTCACATCAGCATATTGATTAGCTACTCTGAAAGGTCCGTTATCTCCTACAACAACTGTCTGAACTTTAAAAGCTGACTGCTGTTCAGCTACGTTAGAGTTATTATCTCTAACAGTTAATGCAAAGTTTGTTGTTCTTGCTACAGTTGATACCGCTTCCCAAGTATTGTTTGCATTATTTAATACTCCATTCATTACAGATGCAAATTTCGGGAAGTATCTTACTGGATTCGTACTTGGAACAGCAGATCTGAACGAAGCTCCCGACATTGTATTTCCTAAGTTAAACTTGTTAATAGAAACTGATGCATCATCAACTTCTTCCCAAGAATAAGTCATTGGATCATTTTCAGGATCTGTAGCACCACCTGTTAAAACAAATGCAGTCCCTTTAGGTATAGTATATGTTGGCAGATCCGTAATTACCGGAGGATTGTTGGTAATTGTAGTTTCTACATCACAAGTTTTTGCAATTAAATTAGCCTGAACCTGACCGATACTTGCTTTATGGAAATAAGGATCTGAATTAGCCTGAACATCCGTATTAGGACCAGTAATACCCGCATATCCCATAATGGTAGTTCCTGAACCTGGTTCCATATTTACACCACTTCCTTCAAGATTATGAGAGAAAGTATGGTTAGCCCCTAACTGGTGCCCCATCTCATGGGCAACATAGTCGATATCAAAGCTATCACCAGATGGAATTCCATTTGCAGGAGAAGTAAATCCTGAACCTTTTCCTTTAGGAACGGTAGTTGTAGGATTGATACATACACATCCGATACATCCGGCATTTCCTCCACCTCCTGATTTACCGAACAAGTGTCCGATATCATAGTTGAGATTTCCTACATTAGCTGTTAAAGCGGTTTGCAGCTGTGTGTTCCAAGCTCCTCCCGCTCCAGTAGCAGCAGCAGAATATGGATCTGTAGCCGGGTCAATATAAATTACAGCCGGAAAGTTTTGCAAATTCAAATGCAATGCAAAATCTTTCTCAAAAACTCCGTTTACTCTGGTTAAAGTATTATTGATTGCAACAAGTGCCGGAGCTCTTTTCTGATCATCTGTAGCTGTAGCAGGCACACCAGCAAGCCCCATAAAGTATTGAGTATACTCACCTGTAACAGACATAGCCAATCTCATTGTTCTGTATTTCTTATCAGAACTCTTGTTGAAAGTTGTTGCCTGATTTGAAAATGACTGCCCATTTTTCAATAAGGCATCTATTTCTTTTTTAGCAACAGGAGATTCTTCTGTAGAACATAAGAATCCGTTTTTATCCTTTTTAGTTTTAGGATGAACAGCATAAACTGTTTTATCTGTAGAAGCCGGGTCAATAAATTCATAATTATCTCCATGGATGATCATCGACTGAAAATCATTAGGAGCAATACTGAATCTTAAATACTTGGTCGGGTCTTCTACACTTGTTCCAACATAAGATCCTAATTCATACTTGTCTGCCAGTTCTTTTACGACTACTGGAAAACTGTATACATTAAATCTTTCAATCTTCCCGCTCATAGTGGGAAGAGAAATCACTACAGGAGTGGCATTTGTACCCATTTCCTGTGCATTCTTCAGCTGAGATCTCAGTAAGTTCAGGTCTAATTTATAGTACCCGTTACCTCTTACATTAGATTGATCTACTCTAAATCCTGTACTTCTTTTGTTATCGTCTCCTTTTTTAAAGGAAGTTGGTGTCCATTGACCGAACACAGCTCCTCCTATAAAAGTAAACATTAAAGCAGTAAATACTCTTTTCATAAATTAAAACACAATTATAATTTCCGCCAAATATAACTATTTTATAAATCTTATGGATAAAATAAGTTAATATTTTTCAACATAACACATCTATCACCCATATCTATTAAAAAAAATACAAACTTTAGACTCATCTAAAGTTTGTATTTTATATATTTTAAATACTAAGAAATTACACTTCTAAAACTTATAAGCAATATTCCATGCAAATCCCATATTGAATTTTGAAGAACTTCTTCCGAAGCCCGGAACAATCATTGGAGAAATATCATCCTGCTTGGAAGTATATACCATATATCTTGGCTGAAGATTCACATCAATATAGAAATTGGAATCAAATAATTGTACCCTGCCTCCTAACGTTCCTTCCAGCCAAAAAGATGACTGCGATGATGAAGGAAAGGCTTCAGAAGAATTGCTTCCCCCAAATCCACGAACAGGAATTGCCATATATTCCTGATTATAAAATGATCCGGCAGCTTTTCCTCCGGCATAAAATCCGTTGAATTCATTCTCTGCATCTTTTGCGAGCATATAGAATGCTCCCAACTTCACAAAAGGACCGCTTGCCTTTGCATCATACCCATTCTTTTGGTACACATTCTTTTCAAAACCTGCTTCCGCAATAGCATGGAGATTTCCTTTTATCTTTGACGAAATAAATCCCTGATACAGTTTTCTGTCTGAAAAGAATCCGGCTCCGGTATTCAATACATCAAGGCCAACCATAAAATTAGGTTCATATTTTTCGTGAACCTTCTTTTCTGCTTCCTTTTTTTTGTCTTGTGCCCAGTTTATTATTCCCAATAAACTAAAAAGAAAGGTAAAGATTAGTCTTGTCTTCATTCTCTATTTGATTTTGTCCGGCTTCCAGTTTCAGAACAGGATTCGGAGTTACTAATTCTGAACTTAAATTCTCGTAAGATTTTTTGATTCCGCATCCGGGAGAAACATACGTTGACTTCGTCGTATAATTAATCCTTACTTTAGATTCCACTCCCTTCTTGGTAAGTTTAAAATAAACGTCTGTATACGGTGAGTTGTCTACCCGTAGAGGAATTAACCTGGAATCAATTTTTGCAAGTCCTCCCAGATCTACCTTTCCTGCACCATAATCTACTGCAACATAGAGTGAATCCAGAGTCGTTTCTTTTCCAGAATCCAGTGATCTGAAAGCCACCTTCATTCTTGGAGTTCCTTCTCCACTTTCACAAATATCATCATCTCCCCCACAGGAAAAAAGCATTCCTAAAAAACAGATCGCTATCAGAAACTTAAAGTATTTCATATTAAGATTTGAAATTCAAATTTAAATAAATTATTTTTTAATCAACAACGCGATGTTCTCAACATGGTGTGTTTGCGGGAACATATCTACCGGTAAGATCTTCACCAAAGTATAATGTTCTTTCATCAAAGCAAGGTCTCTTGCCTGTGTTGCTGAGTTACAGCTTACATAAACTACTTTTTCCGGTGAAAGTTTTAAGATTTGTTCTACAACCTTCTGATGCATTCCGTCTCTTGGTGGGTCTGTAATTAATACGTCTGCTTTTGGGTGATTTTCTAAAAACTCATCATTAAAGACGTTTTTCATATCTCCACAATAGAAAGTTGTGTTGGTCAAACCATTCAATTCAGCATGTTCGATTGCTGCGTCTATGGCTTCCTGCACAGATTCGATTCCGATAACCTGTTTTGCATTTCTCGCTACATACTGTGCAATTGTTCCTGTTCCTGTATAAAGGTCATACACTACTTCATCCCCTTTCAGATCTGCAAATTCTAATGTTTTTCTGTATAACTCTAATGCTTGTTTGTAGTTGGTCTGAAAGAATGATTTCGGGCCTATCTTAAACTTTAATCCATCCATTTCTTCCATCAGGTAACCTTCTCCGAAATATACGTTGATATTTAAATCATAAATAGAATCATTCTGCTTAGGATTAATAGCATATACCAATGTTTTAATCTGCGGGAATTTTTCTAATAAGAATTCAAAAAGTTTTTCTCTGTTTTCTTTTTCTTCTCTGTAAAGCTGAAAAAGAACCATCCATTCTCCTCTGGAGTTTTGTCTCATCATTAAGGTTCTTAAAAAACCTTCCTGGTTTCTTACATCAAAGAAATCCAACCCGTTATTTACTCCATACTCTTTTACAGCCAGTCTTATTGCATTGGAAGGATCTTCCTGAAGGAAACACTCTTTCAAATCAAGAATTTTGCTCCACATTCCAGGAATATGAAATCCTAGAGCATCTTTACTTCCAAAGTTCTCTTCTGAACTGATTTCATATTGAGTAAGCCATCTCGCATTTGAGAAAGAAAACTCCATTTTATTTCTATAAAAATACTGTTCTTCAGCTCCCAGAATTGGCATCGTCTCAAAGTCATCAATTCCGCCGATTCTTTTAATATTATTATATACTTCTTCCTGTTTAAAATCAAGCTGTTTTTCGTAGCTCATGTTCTGCCATTTGCATCCTCCACAAGTCCCGAAATGAATACATTTAGGATCAACTCTGTAAGGTGATTTTTCAAGTACTTCAACCGCTTCCCCTTCATAATATTTTGACTTCGCCTTTTTCACTCTTACATTGACAATATCACCGGGAATTGCGCCTGTTACCATCACAGCTTTTCCTTCTTCTGTCTTTCCTATTGCAACGCCTTTTGCTCCGGCAGTCAATAGCTTTATATTTTCAAGAATCAGATCTCTTTTTTTCTTCCTACTCATTCTAAAATTTTCTATTTTCCTAATTGAAACTATACGTTTCAGTTTGCAAAAATACAATAAAAAAAACCTTATCCGAAGATAAGGTTTCTATACTGTGTTAAAGTTTATTATTTTGTTGGAGCCGGCTGTGGATTTGCTGGCTGTTGAGCTGCAGAAGGATCAAGCTGTAATTGTGGCTGCATCTGCATATTTGGTTCTGCCTTTGGAGCTGAAAGACCAGTCTGCTTATCCAGAATAGTTACCAATTCCTGCTCACCAAGGTTTACAAATGATCTGCTGGCAATTTTACCATCTTTATCAATGATCACAAAGCAAGGTAATTTGAATCCGTATACTCCATATTTCTTGGCAATATCAGAGTTCAGACCTCCTTCTCCATACACATTTACTCCCTGTACTCCTTTTAAAAGAGAATTACTGGTTTTAATAAACTGATCTTTTGTATCGTCTACGTTTACGAATACAAAATTCATTTTAGATTTATAGAAGTTTACTACTTCTTTTAATACAGGTACTGTAGCTTCGCTGATATAAGGATTCCATGAAGCATAGAAGAATAACATATAAGGTTTTCCTTTGTTTTCAGAAAGTTTATAAGCTTTTCCGTCTTGTTTTGCTAAAGCTGCATCTGGAGCAACATCTCCTATTTTAAGTCCTGTAATAGCTACCTGCATTTTTAACAGGTCACTTTTAATGGTAGCATCTTTAATATCTGAATCAATGATCTTTTTGATTTTGTCAATATTTGCTGCAGGAGTTGTAGGATGAATATCAGCCTGAGCCATTACAAATGCCAAAAGATAGTCTTTTGCAGTCTGAGATAACTCTTTCTTTGTTTTTAAATATTGAGCAAACATCTCAGAAGTTGTAATTCCTGTTTTTCCTTTGCTGTTTGCTTCTGCATACTTCTGGAAATCTGGAGTCATTTTTACAAGAAGATATTGTCTGTAAAGAGGGATTGTTTTCACCATCGCGTCTTTATCTGTTTCCAGCTGAGTTTCGTAATCTTTTAATGCTTTAGAAGCTTTGTAAGATGGATTTCCAGACATTGGCCCGTGAGACATTTCATAGTTGGCAAGCAAATTAAGAATAGTAACTTTCACATCATTTTTCTTCCACTCCAAAAGTGCTTTGCTAGGACTGTTTTTCTTAGCAAGATCATCTACATTTTTATTGATATCTGCTTCAATTTTATGCATCCCTTTCAAGAATGCAGCTTCATCACCGCCCATCAAGGCACCTATATTTACTTTAGTACCGTACTCAGCTAAGAACTTTTGACTTGCTGTAAGAAAATCATTATTCTTCTTTGCATCTCCGGTAACCACAAATTCATTTGGGAAAGTAGCTCCGTTTCCTGAAATATTCACTTTTTGTCCTCCTTCAAGATAGATAAGGCTTTGTCTGCCCGCATAGTTGATCACGTACATACCGTCTTTAGGAGCATCAAAACTTCCTGAAAAGTTTCCGTCTTTATCTAAACCAATATTAATCAAAGGCAGGGTTCCTACTCCTGAAGCTTCTACAAATTCGATTCTTTCTAGTGGTGAGCTTCCAGTAATTTTTCCTTTTACTTCTACTTTTTTTGAACAAGACATCACAAAAGCTGTGATGATAAACAATAAAAGATATTTTTTCATTTCAATTTTTAATATTACACAAAAATACGCTTTTTAGGGCTTGCTAATTCACACTAATTATTTTTTTTGAAAATTTTATTCTTGCTATTCAAAAGGGACATTTCTAGTTATTTTATCCATCTCTTTTGGAATAGCAAACTGTATTTGAAAGTTAAAAAAAACGATTCAAATACCCTCCAAATATATACTTATTAAATAAAGAATAACTAAAATCCATCAATAAGTTAACAAACTTTAACAGGATAATGGCATTCATAAAAAAATCGCCTTCAAAAATGAAGGCGATTTTTTATGTATTTGAATCAATTCTATCCTTGATCTACAAGAGCAGCCATATATTCTCTGTTCATTCTTGCGATGTTTTCAAGAGAAATACCTTTAGGACATTCTACTTCACATGCTCCGGTGTTTGAACAGTTACCGAATCCTTCTTCGTCCATAGCTTTCACCATGTTCAGAACTCTTCTCTTAGCTTCTACTCTACCTTGAGGAAGTAATGCATACTGAGAAACCTTAGCTCCTACAAATAGCATAGCAGATCCGTTCTTACAAGTAGCTACACAAGCTCCACATCCGATACAGGCAGCTGCATCCATTGCTTTGTCTGCATCTTCTTTAGGAACCGGAATTGCGTTAGCATCTAATGTATTTCCAGAAGTATTCACAGAGATAAAACCTCCTGCTGCCATTACTCTGTCAAATGCGCTTCTGTCTACCATCAAGTCTTTGATAACAGGGAAAGCGGCACTTCTCCAAGGTTCAATAACGATAGTCTCTCCATCTTTGAACATTCTCATGTGAAGCTGGCAGGTAGTGATACCTGTATCCGGCCCGTGAGCTCTACCATTGATGTAAAGGGAACACATACCGCAGATTCCTTCACGACAGTCGTGGTCAAAAGCAATAGGTTCTTTTCCTTCGTTAATTAAATTTTCGTTCAGGATATCCAGCATCTCCAAAAATGAAGAGTCTGTAGATACATCTGATATTTTGTAGGTCTCAAACTGACCTTTAGTTTTACTATTTTTTTGTCTCCAAATTTTCAGCGTAAGATGTAAGCCTTTTTTTGCACTCATAATGTTATATTTTAGGTTGGAGATTATTTATAACTTCTAGTTTTAACCTCGATGTTGTCATATATCAGTTCTTCTTTATGCAACACTTCAGCGTTGATATCGTTACCCTGATATTCCCAAGCTCCGACGTATTTGTAGTTTACGTCATCTCTTTCCGCTTCTCCGTCCGGAGTTGAATGGTCTTCACGGAAATGTCCACCACAAGATTCATTTCTGTGTAGTGCATCGATAGCCATTAATTGTCCAAGTTCAAGGAAGTCTGCTACTCTGAATGCTTTTTCAAGCTCAGTGTTCATCCCTTCACCATCCCCAGGTACTTTTACATTTTTCCAGAAATCGTTTCTTACTTCTTCAATTTCTTTAATTGCTTCTCTCAATCCTTCAGGAGTTCTTCCCATTCCCACTTTATTCCACATAATGTTTCCTAATTGCTTATGGAAGTGGTCTACAGAATGAGTTCCTTTATTGTTTAAGAAGAAATCAATTTTTTCTTTAATTCCTTTTTCAGCTTCGTCAAACGCTCCTGAAGTGGTAGGAATAGCGCCTGTTCTGATATCTGCAGAAAGGTAATCTGCAATTGTGTAAGGAAGTACGAAATATCCGTCTGCAAGACCTTGCATCAATGCAGAAGCTCCAAGTCTGTTTGCACCGTGATCTGAGAAGTTAGCTTCACCAATTACGAAACATCCGGGGATTGTAGACTGAAGGTTATAATCAACCCATACACCACCCATTGTGTAGTGAACTGCAGGATAGATCTTCATTGGAGTTTTATA
>Ga0070682_100000768_pt1 | contig 18980 bp, 25 predicted proteins | sample KBSC63LmetaG_FD_64668 | JGI IMG/M metagenome (GOLD analysis project Ga0070682, IMG submission 64668) | Corn rhizosphere microbial communities from Kellogg Biological Station, Michigan, USA - KBS C6-3L metaG | ecosystem: Host-associated > Plants > Roots > Rhizosphere | place: USA: Michigan... | reverse complement strand
CTGAAGATTTCTTTTTTAAGGAGCTGATTCCCAAGGTTCATAAAAATTTCAGCATCGACAAAAAAAATGTTTTCATCAGTGGATTGAGCATGGGAGGATATGGTGCTATCCGATATTTTTTGCTTCATCAGGATTATTTCAATACTGCCGGAAGTACAAGTGGTGCCTTTTCGTTAGATCCTAATGTTATGCGAAATGCAAGTTTACAATTCTTTAATATAACCAGAATTACTGATGATCTGGGCAAAACATTAGGTTCACCGGAAGAATGGAGTCAATATAATATTTCAACGCTTTTAAAAGCTTATAATAAAGGAAATCCTTTTCTAATAGATTGTGGCACGGAAGATATACTTTATCCTTCCACGATTGAAATTAGAGATATTGCCGATAACCTGAAAATTCCCATCACATTTATTTCTCAACCGGGAAATCATAATACAGAATATTGGAAAAAATCTATTGAGCATCATTTCATTTTTTTCAGGCAACATTTTAAATAAAAAATCCCAAAGCAAGCTTTGGGATTTTTTTATGTATAAGCAAATATTATCTGCTTGCAATGTCGATGTAGTTTCTTTCCTGAGCACCTTGGTAAACCTGTCTTGGTCTTCCGATAGGGTCTCCTTTCAGTCTCATTTCTTTCCACTGAGAGATCCATCCCGGAAGTCTTCCCAATGCAAACATTACTGTAAACATTTCTGTAGGGATTCCTAACGCTCTGTAGATAATTCCTGAATAGAAGTCTACGTTTGGATATAGTTTTCTTTCTACGAAGTACTCGTCTTCAAGGGCAACTCTTTCTAACTGCATTGCAATGTCAAGAGCTTTATCCTGAATACCTAATGCTGTAAGGATATCGTCAGCAGCTTTCTTGATGATTTTCGCTCTTGGGTCGAAGTTTTTGTACACTCTGTGTCCGAATCCCATTAGACGGAAATTATCAGCCTTATCTTTAGCTTTAGCAACATATTTAGATACATCACCACCATCTTTCTCGATCAATTCAAGCATTTCGATTACTGCCTGGTTGGCACCACCGTGAAGTGGGCCCCAAAGTGCAGATACCCCAGCAGAGATAGAAGCAAAAAGACCTGTGTGAGCAGAACCTACCATTCTTACTGTAGAAGTAGAACAGTTTTGTTCGTGGTCTGCGTGAAGGATTAATAATTTATCTAAAGCATTTACAACTACCGGATCGATTTCGAAATCAGCGTTTGGTAATCTGAACGCCATTTTGTAGAAGTTCTCTACGTAGTTTAGGTTGTTATCACCGTGGTTTAATGGTAAACCTTGAGTTTTTCTGTAAGTCCAAGCACAAAGGTGAGAGAACTTAGCGATCATCAGCTCAGCTGCGTGATCCATTTCTTCTTTAGAGTTTACGTTAACTGCTTTCGGGTTGAAAGCTGTCAAAGCAGAAGTTAAAGAAGATAAAACTCCCATAGGGTGAGCAGAACGAGGAAAAACATCAATGATCTTTTTCATTTCGTCTGCGATGAAGTTATATTTTTTAATACTGTTGTCGAATGAAGTAAACTGATCCTGAGTAGGTAATTCTCCATGTAATAAAAGATACATTACTTCTGTGAAGTTAGATTTTTCAGCAATCTGCTCAATTGGATAACCTCTGTAGAATAATTCTCCTTTATCTCCGTCTAAGTAAGTGATGTCGCTAATAGTAGCTCCTGTATTTTTGTAACCTAAATCCAGAGTGATCAAACCTGTCTGGTCTCTTAATTTTGAAATATCAATCCCTCTGTCTCCGATAGTACTATCCACGATTGGATATTCATATGAATTACCGTCGTAATTCAATATTACTTTGTTGTCTGACATTATTTATTTATTTTTTTTAAATATACCACTTTCCATAAAATACGGCAAACTAAAAATTTCGCTTGCCGTTATTTATAAATTCGATTAATTATCTTTTGATTTTAAAAGCTTCCAATCCTGGGAAAATCGCAGTTTCGCCTAAAGCTTCTTCTATTCTCAATAGTTGGTTGTATTTTGCCATTCTGTCTGATCTTGAAGCTGAACCTGTTTTGATCTGTCCACAGTTCATTGCTACTGCTAAATCAGCGATGGTAGAATCTTCAGTTTCTCCTGATCTGTGAGACATTACTGAAGTGAATTTGTTGTTCTGAGCCATTTGTACGGCTGCCATTGTTTCAGAAAGGGAACCAATCTGGTTTACTTTTACAAGGATAGAGTTTGCAATGTTTTCTTTTACTCCTCTTGATAATCTCTCTACGTTAGTCACAAATAAATCATCTCCTACCAACTGTACTCTGTCACCAATTTTATCAGTTAACATTTTCCAACCTTCCCAGTCATTTTCCTGCATACCATCTTCAATAGAAATGATTGGATATTTAGCAGCCAGTTCAGCAAGGTAAGAAACCTGCTCACTGCTTGAAAACTGAGCAGCATCTGGAGTCTGGAATTTTCTGTAATCATAAACTCCGTCTTTGTAGAATTCTGACGCAGCACAGTCTAATGCCAACATGATGTCATCACCAGGCTTGTATCCTGCTTTTTCTATCGCCTGAAGTAAGGTATCCAAAGCATCTTCAGTTCCTTTGAAAGTAGGAGCAAAACCACCTTCGTCACCTACCGCAGTAGATAGACCTCTTGAATGAAGAATAGATTTAAGATTGTGGAAAATTTCAGTTCCTTTTCTCAATGCATGAGAGAAAGAATCTGCTTTTACCGGCATAACCATAAATTCCTGGAATGCGATAGGAGCATCTGAGTGAGATCCACCATTAATTACATTCATCATTGGAACAGGAAGTGTATTAGCATTCACTCCTCCTACATATTTATAAAGTGGCATTCCCAATTCCGCAGCTGCAGCTCTTGCTACGGCTAAAGAAACACCAAGAATAGCATTAGCACCAAGATTTCCTTTGTTAGCCGTTCCATCAAGATCAATCATAATCTGATCGATATAGTTTTGTTCAAAAACCGGCTGTCCAACTAAATTCTCTGCAATTACTTCTTTTACATTTTCAACAGCTTTCAGAACTCCTTTCCCTTGATATTCTGAACCACCGTCGCGTAATTCTACCGCTTCGTGTTCTCCTGTAGATGCTCCTGAAGGTACAGCAGCACGGCCCATTGCACCGCTTTCTGTAAATACATCTACTTCGATTGTAGGGTTACCTCTGGAATCTAAAATCTGTCTTGCTTCTATATAAGAAATTGCACTCATTTTTTATTTTTTTTAGTTTAGACAAATTTAATCAAAATTTAACTTTTAGGGGTATTTCGAGGGATTTTTTTGAAATAAATCCAAGTTAAATTTTCGTTAATTTATATTATGATAATTCCAACTTTAAAAGGAACAAAAAACCTTTTTGAACATTCAAAAAGGTTTTTCTAAGTTATGATGTAGTTATTGAATTTTCTTTTCATCAGGAGGATCTACAAAAACACTCTTCTTTTCAGAATCCAATCCCCAATTAAGGCCCAAAAATGAAATAAGATTATCTTTTTCTCCATAATTTTTCCCAAAGGCTGCATTGATGTATACTTTATCTGAAACCTTATAAGCAATCAAGCCACTGGAACGAAAGGTATTTTCGATATCATTAATACGATAAATATATTCGTAAGAAATAGAGAACCTTTTATAGGTAAATTCAGCTTTTCCACCTAAATCACAGTTTTTTGTTCTTAGGAACTGTTGATTAGCATCTAAATTTGTTCCATCATCTAAATATCTGACTATACCGTAGAAATTGAGTCTTTTCTCTACATTTGGTTCATCACTTTTAGCAAAATCAAAGCCTGTATTTAAGGTTAACCAAAATCCTAATTTTCCAAAATGATTGTTTGAAAATTTATTATCTGAGAAAAAAGTACTGTAACCTCCTGCAAAATCTGCAGAAATGAGAGGCGGTGCTTCCAGCAGATTCCTGTAATAATCCGCTTCTTTTGAGCTTTTATACTTTTCAGCAAATTTTTTCTTAAAACGAGCTTTGCCTTTTTCAAAAATTTCTGCTTTGGCATCATCTTTAACACCAGCTCTCATACATGAATCACTTAATAATTTATGTTCATTTGAATGTACCCAATCTTTGTTGATATTACTCAAAACGCCTTTCAGTCTAGCATCATGAGCCAGTATTGAATCTTTATTCTTCCTTGTCCGAACTCTTATCAAAGTACTTCTAACACTGAAGGCAAAGGAAGGGTTTTTCATTTCGTCCCCGGTTCCTAGTGATAAATCTCTTACAAATCCTAATGAAAATGAAGCTTTTTTAACTTCACTGAAAGCATTCCATTTATATTTCATTTTATTATCACTTCCCTTTACAGTATTATATCCTGCATATTTAGAAGAATTCATATTACTTGATGGTAATAGCCAGAATGGAGTAATTTCAAAAGCATAACTGTCTGGAATACCTTCACTTTTTTTAAAAGAATTTACTAAACTCAGAACAATTGCTTTTTTTGATTTGACAATTTCAAGCTCTGATGGGGAAACTCCTAAAAGTACAACAGAAGGTGCTGTTGTAATTTCTAATTCTTTCAACTCAATATTAATGTCTTTTTTTTGCTGTGCATAAAAGACCAAAGGAAAGAAAATGAGTATTAGAATAAAATTTTTCATAAGGTAATATGTTCAATGGTTATAAATTTTACAGCACTGATCCTATCCTCACTGTCCAAATCTTTGCTTGTTTTCTTTTTAAAAGGTTGCAAAGGACCAATTACATTAAGAAGAGAGTATGTAATCTGTGTTTGCTGAATCGCATTATCTAAATTTTTCTTAGGTATACCTTCAAAAGAAAACTCATGATTAATTTCAATAGTTTTTCCCTTAAGATCACTAAACGATCCTATTTTCTCTCTTTTTTCGTAATCAAATTCTTTAACTCCGGGAATAGAGACAAGAGTACTGCAGGTGCCTGTAGATGATACAGTGATTTCTAAAAATACGTCTTGATTATCTGCGAGGTCAAATTTTAAGGTTTTTGATGATTTTACAGCTTTCATGGCATCTGGTTTTTTAAAGTTATTTGTTTATTATTTTCTCGGTGTAGGAGATAAAAGGCCGGCCAAAGCTCCAATAGCTCCTGATGAAATGGTTGCAAAGATTGTTACCAGCTGATTATCTTTGGGCTGCCCATTACTCCATGCGGAAATAAGAATAAGTCCTGCAATAATTCCAATAATTGCCAGACCAAGCATAATGACTATAATTCTATAGATCCAATAATCTGTACCTCTCCCATTTCGGATTTCCACATTTTTTAAGGCTTCTATAGGATTAGTCTTAAATTTCTCCCGAAGATCAGTGTTGTTTTTTAAAGCAGCTTCCAAATCTCCAATACTGTCATTAATAAGAGTTTTCATGGCTTTTAGTTTTTATAGATCAAATTTCCCTCTAAAAAACACACCAGTCAATTACACAAAGGGGTAGTTTTTATACTATTATTTTAAAAATCAGGCATGTTCCGGGGTTTTCGGATAAAATATGACATTCACCGGATAATTCATTCATTCTCCTTTTCATATTTCGGAGGCCATTTCCTTCTTTTTCGTTGTCAGAAATCCCAACTCCGTTATCTGATATTTTCATAGAAAAGGTATTTTTTTCCTGTGAGAATGAAAGTTTCAATGTATTTGCATGACTGTGTTTGTATACATTATTCACAGCTTCTTTTAAACAGAGAAAAAGATTACGCCTCATTTCAGTTGAAATGGAAGTTTCTGCGGTAATATCTTCACATTCTGAAAGCAGCACTATTTTTGTTTTTTTTAAAAAATTTCCTGTATATGATATCGCATAATCGATAAAGCTGCCTAATGTATCATTTCCTGAGTTCAGGCTCCAAAGCATTTCCCGCATGGAAATATTCATTTCTTCAGAGGTTTTCAAAAGTTCATCAATATCGCTTTGCAGATCATCATCTTCTGCTTTCTGCTTTAGAAATTCTGCCTGTAGTTTCAATGCAGAAATTCCTGCTCCCAGATCATCATGCATATCATGAGAAATACGTTCGCGTTCCTGCTCAAGAACTTTTTGTTTTTCGAGTTCTTTCTGCAGGAGCTGGTTCTGGTGTTCGACTTCTTTGAGCTGTTGTTCTTTCAGATATAAAAGCTGCTTTCGGTTGTACATTAATACGACGAAAATTGTAAAAGCAGCCAAAAGCACCACTAAAAGTAATGCGATTAAAAAAATAAGTTTTATTTCTGAAGGTAAAGACTTCATTTTTTATTCATTGAGTTATATTTATGTAAAGCAATATAAAATAAACCACCGCATACAATATTGATTACATTTAATATTTGTTTCAGCAGTTTTAGAAATGGCTTATCAATTTCATTCAGCAGATACATAGGAATAATCCTGAAAAGAAAAAAACAGCTCCATAAAAGTATCGAGGTTGAGATCCAAAAAATGGGATCGTCTGTAATTTTCGACTTATTAATATTATTTAATTTATAACTGCACCAATACAATACCTGTAATATATTGATAACACAATACGTAATAGCAATATTCAAATTATATTTATCAACATAAAAAAGTTCAATATTCAATACTGTTACTATTAAAACTATTGCAGATATTACAACAGCTATCTTCCTATTTTTAATGTGTCGAAAATAAAAAATGATAAAATAGAAACTATTGAAAAGATTCAGATAGTTATACTGAATTGATCTGGTTGAAATAATATTAATTTCTGAAAAAAAATCTACAAAAAAATTTACGATGAGATACAACAAAAAATAGTCTTGAGAGGATAATTTTTTTCCTCTCAAAACTATGATACCCTTTATTAAAACAATAAAAGAAATTATATAGTAAACTGTAATAAGCATCTTATGGCTCTAAACTTCCCTGGTCATAATATGGGAAAAAGCTTAAGGATCCCCTATGATCTATCGGGAGGGAAACCAAGTAAAATGCTTCCTTAGTATCTTTTGCAGATGGTTTTTCTCCTAGGCAATATGTAAATCCAATCTTAATAATATCTGTATTAAAATCACGACAATATTTATTTAAGGTATCCATATACTTTGAAACTTTTGCCAAATCATACTTAATTTCACAAGTAAGGTAATTACTCTTTGAAATATTTTTAAGCTTAAGAGCTGTTGTTGTTTTGCTGAAATCATTTATCATTTTGTCTGAGATAAATTTTGAATCACGTTCTGCATAGCGTACATTAAATAAAAAATAATTTTTTACAATATTATTTAGTGTTTGCTTAAATTTTACAATGATATAAAGTTCGTTTTTAAATTTAGCAAGTGCATCTTTGTCATCAGAATTAGATATGCTGTTTAATAAAGTATCATTTAATTCTACAAATGAAAAATATATTTCATCATATCCTAAATTTTCATAATATTTCACCTTTTGACTAAATACAGGAAAGTCTAAATAGAGATCACACACATCATTAGGCAATTTAGAAAGGAAATTCATATTGTCTTCGAATACTATATAATCAGGTATTGGCTCTTGAACTCTAATTTTATATCGATTTTTATCTCGATGCCTTTCTATGAAGTTTCTGACGAGTATCTCCTCTTCTGTCAATACTTTATCAGGAGAAAAAAAATCTTCTCCAAATAATTTTTGAGACGTAATACTTAGGATTTCTAACTGATTTTCATTTTTTTCCATTGTTTCTTAGTTTTTTGATTGGTTAAATTTATTAATAGCCTCCACTTTATTGTTTACGTGAAGTTTTCTGTAGATATTTCCGACGTGTTTTTTTACCGTATCAATGCTGATGCATTTTTTATCAGCTATTTCTTTGTAAAGGAGTCCTTCTGAAAGTAGCTCGAGAATTTCTTTTTCACGCTCTGTAAGTTCATCAAAACCTTTTATTTCCGGAAGTTTTCTTTCAAAATGTTTGAGAACTTTTCTGGCAATGGAAAAACTCATAGGAGCTCCACCCTGGTAAACATCCCGGATAGATGAGAGGATCTTGTCCATACTTTCTCCTTTTACTAGATAGCCCATCGCACCAGCTTTTAAAGAATTAAAGATCTTTTCATCCTCCTCAAAACTGGTACACATAATGAACTGTGTATTCGGCATTTCTTTTCGCAGTTTTTCTATGATTTCAATTCCGAGCATATCCTGCAACTGGATATCCATCATCACGACATCGGGGGAGATAGCAGGAAGGTTTTGCATGGCATCATTTCCATCAAAGAACTGAGCAATTACCTTCATATCATCTTGGTAATTGATTACTTTCTTCAACGCGTTGTTGTAGTTTTTTTCGTCTTCTACTATGGCGATGGAAATACTCATGACTTATTTTGTTTGTAGCAAATTTCAACAGAAAACAAATTGAAATCAATTACACCTTCGGGTAATATTAGTATTTGAGTTACGGCTATGGTTTAGTTTTTAGCTGCTATTAAATTTAATCAATTTTTCATTTTAAAAACAACAATAATTTAATTATTTTACAATAAATTAAAGAAAAGTCAAATAAATTTAAACTTATATTTAAAAATTAATTTTTATTTCGTAAGCTGATCAAGAATAGGATGCTCAATACCGCTTACTGTATTATGAAATTTAATTTGCTCAAAGATCTGAATCAGGTTTCTACCTTTTTTCAACCATACCCCGGGAATGTAAAGTGTTTGTTGAGGGCCTGCAGTACTCCAGTATCTTCCTGCATTTTTTCCATTGATAAAAACAATTCCTTTTCCAAAATTTCTCATATCAAGAAAAGTATCTCCTGTTTCATCCAGTGTAAATTCAGCTTCCTGAATTACGGGTGAGTGAACGGCAATGTGTTTTTGTTTAAAAGTATGTTTGGGAAAAGTATCAAAAGGCATTGGAAGCATTTCCCAGTTTCCGGAGACTTCAGTTCCGTTGATTTTTACCGGACTGATAATGCCTTTTAAATTATTAACAATCTCTGCTCCATAATTAATCCTGCCCATATTTTCAACCAGAATCTCCAATCGGTCCCCTGATTTAATTTCAATGTCAAGATCATATTTTTTGTTCACCCTGTTCAACTCTCCTTCCCATTTGCCATTGATGTATATATTGGCATAATCACGTAATCCTTTTATTTCTAATTTCCCTTTCGTATCATTATCAAATTTTCTTCTGTAGAGAACATATCCGTTTCCGATATTCAGATCTTCAAAGGTGAGTGGTTTGTCACTCACAAAAGGTTTTTGACGATTGGTAAGATCAAAAATGCAATTTATTTTTGAAAATTTAATGGAGGGAATAGTAATGACCTTCATCGGCTTTGGAATATCAGGAAGTGTATTCGGATGTATTTTTTGAAAAATTTCTCTCAGCGCATTATACTTTGGAGTGCCCCATCCTGCTTCATTGATGGGAGCATCATAATCATAGCTTGTAATATCCGGCTGTATATCGTGATTCTTATCGTAATTTGCACCGCTTGTAAATCCAAAGTTGGTTCCGCCATGAATCATATAATAATTAAAAGAAATTCCGTTTTTTATATACGTCTCTGTTTGCTTTACCACTTCTTCTGTAGTAACCTTAACAAAGGGTTCTGCCCAATGATCAAGCCATCCGGGGTAATATTCGGCAACCATGTAAGGACCTTGCCCTCCATTATATTCATTGATGCTTTTCTTTAAAATGTCAATATCACCCTCTCCGTTTGCCGTTGGTATCGCTCCTTCAATAGAACCACCTTTAAAAAGCGAACTCCCATCTGAAGTAAATAACGGAACTGAAACTCCGCTGTTCAAAAGCATCTCTTTTATCTTATGGCTGTATTTTCTGTGCTCTTCGAGAGGAATATCTTTTCTTTGAGCGACATAAGATCCAAATTCATTTTCAGCCTGGACCATAATCACTGGACCACCATTATTGATCTGCAAAGGGACTATTTGCTTTGCCAACTGATTAATATATTTCCGGCATTCTTCGAGAAAAGCTTTATTGTCTCTTCTTATCTCAAGATCTTTGTTTTTTTGCAGCCACCAAGGATATCCACCAAATTCCCACTCAGCACAAACATAAGGTCCTGGCCGAATAATAACATATAAACCAACCTCTTGTGCTGTTTTTATAAACTTTCTCAGATCCTTTTCGCCAGAAAAATTCCATTTTCCCGGGGCTTCTTCATGGTAATTCCAAAATACATAAGTAGTGACTGTATTTAAACCCATTGCTTTCATCATCTCCAACCGATGCTTCCAATATTCTGACGGAACTCGTGGATAATGCATTTCTCCGGAATACACTGTAAATGGTTTATCATTTAAGAAAAAACTCCCATCTTTAATTTCAAATTTTCCTTTTTGAGAAAACAGAGTATTCAGGGAGAAAAATAAAAGAATGATACATAAATAACGGCTAAAATTTCTCATATTGTAAGGCATGATTTTTGTAAAATTAAAATATAAAAATCAATTGAATATCAAATAATATAATCATGAAAAAAAGTCTTTTAGCACTCGGTGCTGTACTTGCATTAACAGTTATCGGCTGTAAAAAAAATGAGAGCGGAAATAAAAGCGTTATCAAAACAGACAGCTCGGAAACTGTAGTTACAGACAACAACGGAAAAATAGATTCGGTAACACAAAGTTCTTCAACGGTAGATGTAAACGGTCAGAAAATTGAAAAAACAGATTTTGTTTATAAAGCTACAGACGGAACCTTAGTGAAAGTTGTATTCAAAAACGATCCAAAAGAGAGTACAGTAGCTATTACCAGCAACAAGAAAACTTTTACATTGCCTAAGACAGAATCCAAAGGTGATGAAACGATTTACAAGAAAGATGATATGACCGCAAGGGTAAAAGGAGACAGCCTTCACCTTGAACAGGGTAATAATATTATTGAATTGAAAAGAACAAAGATCTAAAATAGCAATGTCCTTCAATATTGAGGGACATTTTATTTTGTAAGTATATTAAAGGAAATAAAAAAACCATCCGGATTCCGGATGGTTTTTTTATATATCTGAATGAATATTATTCTTCAGTTTTTTCTTCAGTAGTGTCAGCTTTAGCTTCTTCTACTTTCTCTTCTACTGCAGGTGCTTCAGCTACTACAGCTTCAGCTTTTTTAGGTGCAGCAGTTGATCTTCTGCTTCTTCTTGTAGCTTTTTTCTCTTCAGCATTAGGGTTGTAAAGCTCGTTGAAATCTACTAATTCGATAAGAGCAGTATCAGCAGCATCACCTGGTCTGAATCCTGTCTTGATGATTCTTGTATAACCACCGTTTCTTTCAGCGATTTTAGGAGCTACAGTTCTGAATAATTCAGCAACCGCAAATTTATTTTGAAGGTAAGAGAATACTACTCTTCTGTTGTGTGTAGTATCTTCTTTTGCTTTTGTTAATAGAGGCTCAACATATACTCTTAAAGCTTTCGCTTTAGCTACAGTAGTGTTGATTCTTTTATGCTCAATTAGAGAACAAGCCATATTAGAAAGTAAAGCACTTCTGTGAGAAGCTGTTCTTCCTAAGTGATTGAATTTTTTACCGTGTCTCATTATTAATTATTTATCAGCGTCTAACTTATATTTTGCAACGTCGAAACCGAAGTTAAGACCTTTTGAATGCACTAATTCTTCTAGTTCTGTCAAAGATTTTTTACCAAAATTTCTGAATTTCATCAAATCAGACTTACTGTAAGAAACCAATTCTCCAAGAGTTTCTACTTCAGCTGCTTTTAGACAGTTAAGGGCTCTTACAGAAAGATCCATATCTGCTAATTTAGACTTAAGAAGTTGTCTTGTGTGAAGAGTTTCTTCATCGTACTGGATAGATGCTTTTACAGCTTCAGTTTCAAGCGTGATTCTCTCATCAGAGAATAGCATGAAGTGATAAATTAATATCTTAGAAGCTTCAGTTAAAGCATTCTGAGGGCTGATAGACCCGTCAGTTTCTATATCTAATACAAGTTTTTCGTAGTCTGTTTTTTGCTCTACACGATAATTTTCAATGCTATATTGTACTTTCTTGATCGGCGTAAAAATAGAGTCGATAGCAATAGTTCCTACAGGAGCATTGTTTGACTTATTTTGTTCAGAAGGCACATACCCTCTACCTTTTTCAATATTGAAAGTAATTTCGAAAGTTACATCACTGTTTAGGTTGCAAATCACTAGATCCGGGTTTAAAACCTCAAATCCATTGATAGACTTACCTAAATCACCAGCAGTAATAACCGTTTGACCTGAAACTTTAGCAACAACCTGCTCGTTAGCCTGGCCTTCTGCTGCAGCTTTTAATCTTACCTGCTTAAGGTTAAGAATAATTTCGGTAACGTCTTCGATTACTCCTGGAATAGTTGAAAATTCGTGCTCTACACCTTCTATTTTGATAGATGAAATAGCGTATCCTTCCAGAGAAGAAAGCAACACTCTTCTCAAAGCATTACCGATTGTAAGCCCGAAACCTGGTTCTAAAGGTCTGAATTCGAATTGACCTTTAAATTCATCAGAGTTAAGTAAAATTACTTTATCGGGTTTTATGAATTGTAAAATTGCCATATTATTGGGTTGAGCAAAAATTTGATTAAAAAATTATTTAGAGTAAAGTTCCACGATAAGGTTCTCCTTGATGTCTTCCGGAATCTGGATTCTTTCAGGAGCAGAAATGAAGGTACCTTCTTTCTTCTCATCGTTGAATTGTAACCACTCATAGTTTGACTTAGAAGCCAATGCATTGGTAACAACATCAAGAGACTTAGACTTTTCTCTTACAGCGATTACATCACCAGCTTTTACCAAGTAAGAAGGGATATTAAGAATTTCTCCGTTCACAGTGATGTGTCTGTGAGAAACTAATTGTCTAGCTCCAGATCTAGTTTTAGCAAAACCTAATCTGAAAACTACGTTATCCAATCTTGATTCACAAAGTTGTAATAGAACTTCACCTGTTACACCTTTGCTTCTGTGTGCTTTTTCAAATAAGTTAGCAAACTGTCTTTCTAAAATACCGTAAGTATATTTAGCTTTTTGTTTTTCAGCTAACTGAACTGCATATTCTGATTTTTTAGCACCTCTTCTTTTGTTAGGACCATGTTGTCCTGGCGGTTGGTTCTTTCTTTTTTCGAAGTTTTTATCATCTCCGTAGATTGCAGCACCAAACTTTCTAGCAATCTTAGTTTTAGGTCCAATATATCTTGCCATAATGGGTAAATTCTAAAAATTAAACTCTTCTTCTTTTTGGTGGTCTACATCCATTGTGTGGCATTGGAGTCACATCAATGATTTCGCTAACTTCAATTCCTGAATTGTGAATAGATCTGATAGCAGATTCTCTACCTGCACCTGGACCTTTCACAAACACCTTTACTCTTCTTAATCCAGCTTCATGAGCTACAGCAGAGCAATTTTCAGCTGCCATTTGAGCAGCAAAAGGAGTGTTCTTTTTAGAACCTCTGAATCCCATTTTACCGGCAGATGCCCAAGAGATAACCTCTCCACTTTTATTTGTTAAAGAAATGATGATGTTATTGAAAGAAGCTTGAATATGTGCTTCACCAATAGCTTCAACTTTTACTTTTCTTTTTTTAACTACTTTACTTTGTTTTGCCATAATTCCTAACGATTATTTACTTGCCTTTTTCTTGTTAGCAACTGTTTTTCTCTTTCCTTTACGGGTTCTAGAGTTGTTTTTCGTTCTCTGGCCTCTTAAAGGTAATCCTAGTCTGTGACGTATTCCTCGTTGGCATCCTATGTCCATCAATCTCTTGATGTTCAATTGCACTTCAGATCTTAACTCTCCTTCTACTTTAACGTTTTCAGAGATATATGTTCTGATTGCAGCCAATTCATCGTCATTCCATTCGTTGACTTTCTTGTCTTCGCTGATACCGGCAGCTTTAAGGATTTCAGAAGAAGTACTTCTTCCTACTCCATAGATGTAAGTTAAACCGATAACACCTCTTTTGTTTTTTGGTAAATCAATACCTGCAATTCTCGCCATAATTTAATGTTAGCCTTGTCTTTGTTTAAATTTTGGGTTCTTCTTGTTGATTACGAACAGTACACCTTTTCTGCGTACGATTTTGCAATCAGCGCTTCTTTTTTTAATTGATGCTCTTACTTTCATTTTGATAGTATTTATTTTTTACAAATGCCAAATGGAAAGTGTATTCCATTTGGCTAATTGTTTTAATATCTAAATGTGATCCTCCCTTTTGTTAAATCATAGGGAGACATTTCTAGTTTTACCTTATCACCAGGTAAAAGTTTAATATAGTGCATTCGCATTTTACCGGAAATATGAGCAATAAGAATATGCCCATTTTCAAGTTCTACACGGAACTGAGCGTTCGAAAGTGCTTCCGTTATAACGCCGTCTTGTTCAATATGTTTTTGTTTTGCCATAAATTAATATCCAGTCGTTCTAGACAGTTTAGACTGCATTAAGCCATCATAATGATGATTCAGCAGATATGTATTAATCTGTTGAACAGTATCTAAAATTACACCCACCATAATTAATAGTGACGTTCCCCCGAAAAATAGGGCAAACGCATCTGTCTGAACAAAGCTTCCATGCACAATTGCTGGAAGGACTGCAAAGATAGATAAAAAAATTGCACCTGGCAAGGTAATTTTTGATAAAATATCATCTAAGTAATCTGCTGTCTCTTTCCCTGGTCTTACTTTCGGTACTAAACCTCCATTTCTCTTCAAATCATCAGCCATCTGGTTTACCGGAATTGTAATTGCAGTATAGAAAAACGAGAAGATAATAATTAATAGCGCAAACAATACATTGTACTGCCAGCTAAAAACATTCTTGAAACCTGCAAGAAAAGTGTTAGACTCATCGAATTTTGTTAATAATCCTGGTACGAACATCAATGCCTGAGCAAAGATAATCGGCATTACACCAGCAGCATTTACTTTCAATGGAATCCATTGTCTTGCGCCCTGCATAAGATTCTTGTTTACACCTCCTCTTGCTTGAGCTCTGCTTACATACTGAATTGGAATTTTTCTAACAGCCACAGATAAAATCACGGCCAGAAGAACAACTACCATCCAGAATAATACTTCAATAAGGATCATGATAGATCCCATTCCTCCTTTTCCGTTCTGCACGGCCATCTCCTGTACGAATGCTTCAGGTAATCTTGAAAGGATCCCAACCATAATAAGGATGGAAATACCATTTCCGATTCCTTTGTCGGTAATCTTTTCACCTAACCACATTGCGAATACTGAACCAGCAACCAGGATTACAATACTTGGCAACCAGAACATGATAGAATTTGGCTCTACAAAATATGCAGATTGGAACTGAGCATACGGTAAGAATAATTGAGTAATAGAAGTTAAATAAGAAGGTGCCTGTACCAGACAAACTCCAATTGTTAACCATCTTGTAATTTGGTTCAATGTATTTCTACCTGACTCTCCATCTTTCTGAAGCTTCTGAAGATAAGGAATAGCCATTCCCATCAACTGAACAATAATAGAAGCAGAAATATAAGGCATGATACCCAACGCCATTACGGAAGCGTGGCTGAAAGCTCCCCCCGTAAACGACGAAAGCAAGCCAAGGAGACCTGCTCCTTGCTTGTTACCGCCTTGATTTTTATAATGCTCTAAGAGATCTCCCACCTCTGCAAGGTTAATTGCCGGAAGTGAGATATAAGATGCGAATCTATACACAAGGATAATACCTAACGTAAAGAGAATTTTGTCTCTTAACTCCTTTAGGCTCCATATATTTTTAAGTGTTTGTATAAATTCTTTCATTAGTAAGTATTATAAGGTAATTGCTTTTCCACCTGCCTTAGCAATAAGCTCTTCAGCAGATTTAGTGAATTTGTCAGCAGAGATTGAAACCGCAGATTTCAATTCTCCTCTACCCATAATTTTCACTAATTCGTTTTTAGAAACTATCCCGTTTGCTACTAAAACTTCTTTCGTGATATCTCCAGTGATGGATTTGTTCTCGATTAAAGTTTGAATAGTATCAAGGTTAACTCCTCTAAACTCTTTTCTATTTACGTTTTTGAAACCGAATTTAGGTAATCTTCTTTGTAAAGGCATCTGTCCACCTTCGAAACCGATTTTCTGAGAATAACCAGCTCTAGCTTTCTGACCTTTGTGTCCTTTTGTTGAAGTACCTCCTTTTCCACTACCTTGACCTCTACCAATTCTTTTTGAGTTGAAAGTAGATCCTGCAGCAGGTTGTATATTGTTTAAATTCATTTTAATTTCTCTTTTATAAAATTATTTTTGAACTTCTAGTAAGTGACCTACAGCAGCTATCATTCCTAAGATAGAAGGAGTAGCTTCGTGTTCTACCACTTGGTGAAGTTTTTTTAATCCTAATGCTTCAAGCGTTCTCTTTTGGGTTTTTGTTCTACCAATAGCGCTTCTTACTTGCTTTACTTTAATTGTTGCCATTGTTTTAATTATTAACCGTTAAACACTTTACTTAGAGAAACTCCTCTCATTCTAGCAATCTCTTCAGGTCTTCTGATATCCAATAACGCTTTGAAAGTAGCTTTCACCACGTTGTGAGGGTTAGAAGATCCTTTAGATTTTGAAAGGATATCGTGAATACCAGCAGATTCCAATACCGCTCTTACCGCACCACCGGCGATAAGTCCTGTACCGTGAGAAGCAGGTCTTAAGAAGATATCTGCACCACCGTATCTAGCAGTAGTTTGGTGAGGAATAGTATGGTTCATTACAGGAACTTTCACAAGGTTTTTCTTAGCGTCTTCAACTGCTTTAGCAATTGCAGAAGCAACCTCTTTAGATTTTCCTAAACCGAAACCGATAATACCTTCTTCATTACCTACTACAACAATAGCAGAAAATCCGAAAGCTCTACCTCCTTTAGTTACTTTTGTTACTCTGTTAACAGCTACGAGACGATCTTTTAATTCTAATCCTCCCGGTTTTACTCTTTCTATATTATCTAGTCCTAACATATTTTCCGAAATTTAATGATTAGAATTTAAGTCCACCTTCTCTCGCACCATCAGCTAGAGCTTTTACTCTACCGTGATATACGAAACCGTTTCTGTCAAATACAATACTTTCAATTCCTGCAGCGATAGCTTTAGCAGCGATAGCTTTACCAACAGCAGCAGAAACTTCAGTCTTAGTACCTTTAGCGTCTACACCTTTTTCTCTAGAAGAAGCTGATGCTAAAGTTTTACCATTTTTATCGTCGATTAACTGAGCGTAAATTTCCTTATTACTTTTGTATACAGATAATCTTGGCAATTCAGAAGATCCAGAGATTTTCCCTCTTACTCTTCTTTTGATTCTTATTCTTTTTTCTAATTTACTTAATGCCATAATACTTATAATTTATTAAGCAGATTTACCAGCTTTACGTCTAACAATTTCTCCTACGAATCTTACACCTTTTCCTTTGTATGGCTCAGGCTTTCTGAAAGAACGGATCTTTGCAGCTACCATTCCTAGAAGTTGGTTGTCGTGAGACGTTAAAGTAATAATTGGGTTTTTACCTTTTTCAGTCAATGTATCAACTTTTACTTCACCTGGAAGTTCTAATACGATACCGTGAGAGAATCCTAAAGCTAACTCAAGTTTTTGACCTGCGTGTGAAGCTCTGTATCCTACCCCTACTAGTTCTAGTTTCTTTTCGAAACCTGTATTTACACCAACAATCATGTTGTTGATTAACGCTCTGTATAAACCGTGAAGCGCTTTGTGTTGTTTAGAATCAGATGGTCTGTTTACATTCAGTTCACCATCTTTTTGTTCTATAGTAATTCCTGCCGTAAGCTCCTGAGAAAGTTCTCCTTTCGCTCCTTTTACAGTTACTACACCGTTGTTTTCAGTGATTGTAACTCCAGCTGGAATTGTTATAATTGCTTTACCAATTCTTGACATTTTCCTCTGATTAAAAATTAATAAACATAGCAGATTACTTCACCGCCTACTTTCTCTTCTCTAGCTTTCTTGTCAGTCATTACTCCTTTAGAAGTAGAGATGATAGAAATACCCAAACCGTTTAGTACTCTTGGAAGTTCAGTAGAACCTTTGTACTGTCTCAAACCTGGTCTAGAAGCTCTTTGAATAGACTTAATAGCAGGTTTGTTAGTTTGCTTATCGTACTTTAAAGCGATTTTGATCACTCCTTGAACAGCGTTATCTTCAAACTTGAAGTTTAAGATATACCCTTGATCAAATAGGATCTTAGTAATCTCCTTTTTGATTTTCGATGCAGGAATTTCCACCACTTTGTGGCCTGCGCTTTGTGCGTTCCTTACTCTTGTTAGGAAATCTGAAATTGGATCTGTTACCATTTTTCTTTTATAAATTATTGGTTAAAGAACAATCAGTATTGAAAAGACTTGAAGAGAAAAATATCAGACTTCAGAAAACTTCAGTCTGATATTATTGTTCTTTAGTATCTCGACAACTTAATTGTCCCGATTTTTAATTAGTAATTATTACCAACTAGCTTTTCTTACACCTGGGATAAGACCGTTGTTTGCCATTTCTCTGAAAGTTACTCTGGAAATACCGAACGTTCTCATGTATCCTCTTGGTCTACCTGTTAGTTTACATCTGTTGTGTAATCTTACAGGAGAAGCATTTTTTGGTAATTTTTGAAGTCCTTCGTAATCACCAGCTTCTTTAAGAGCTTGTCTTTTAGCAGCGTATTTAGCAACTAGTGCTTCTCTTTTGCGCTCACGCGCTTTCATTGATTCTTTAGCCATTTCTTAGTTCTTTTTAAATGGTAAACCGAAGTGAGTTAGTAATGCTTTAGCTTCTTTATCTGTTTTCGCAGTAGTAACGAAAGTGATGTCCATCCCTTGGATTTTTTTCACTTTGTCAATTACGATTTCAGGGAAGATAATCTGCTCAGTAATACCTAAGTTGTAGTTACCTCTACCATCGAAACCATCAGCTTTGATTCCAGAGAAATCTCTGATACGTGGTAAAGCTGAAGCAGTAAGTCTGTCTAAAAACTCATACATTCTGTGAGCTCTTAAAGTTACTTTTGCACCTACAGG
>Ga0070682_100000767_pt1 | contig 18984 bp, 12 predicted proteins | sample KBSC63LmetaG_FD_64668 | JGI IMG/M metagenome (GOLD analysis project Ga0070682, IMG submission 64668) | Corn rhizosphere microbial communities from Kellogg Biological Station, Michigan, USA - KBS C6-3L metaG | ecosystem: Host-associated > Plants > Roots > Rhizosphere | place: USA: Michigan... | reverse complement strand
GGTGGCGCCTGGGCCGGCCGCTACGGGATCGACGACAGCGCCTTCCCGCAGTCCCTGGCGGTGGACTGGGTGCGTGTCTTTCAGAAGGTGACGTCGCCGTGACCGACCTTCACGCCGCCGCCCGGATCGCGCCTTCCCCGGCCTGGGCGTCGCCGCAACCTGCGCGGCGCCGGGTGCTGATCTTCCACGACAGCCCCGACTTCGGTGGTCACGAGAAGGCCTTCCTGACCTGGTTGCCGGCGGTGCTGGCGTCCCCCCTGCTGGCGGAGCTGAGCATCAGCCTGCCGCGAGAGAATCGCGTGTTCGCCGAAGCTCTGAGCCGCGTGGGGGGAGACCGGCTGCGGCTCTTTCCGTCGCCCTTCGCCAAGCAGCGCGGCGAGCCGTACCGGGCGCCGCTGCGGCTGCTGTACCGGCGGCACGTGCAGGCGCTGCTGCGGCGCCAGCGTCCCGACGTCGTCTTGTTGTTGCAGGGCCGCATCGAGAACACGCTGGTGCCGCTGCTGGCCACGCCGCGCGGGATCGATCTGGTCAGCTACTTGCCCATGGCGCACGCGCTGCGCGAGGCGGCCCCGGGACGCAATGTCGCCGGCGTGGGCGACCTGGTGCGGCGCCCGTACTACGCGCGACCGCGCTTCATCGTCCCCTCGCAGGCGGTGGCGCGGCAGGTCCGTGAGGCGGGCGGGCGGGGGACGATCCACGTCGTTCGAAACGCCGTCAGCGTCGTCGCCGATCGGCCCGACCAGCGAGCGGCGCGCCGGCTGATGAAGCTGCCGGACGACGGAAAGATCGCGCTCTTCATCGGCCGGTTCGATGCCCACCAGAAGGGACTGGACCTTCTGGTCCAGGCCGTCTCGCAGGGCAGCAGCCGGCTTGGCGGCTGGCACTTCGTCTTCGTGGGCGACGGCCCCGCCCGGCCCATGATCGATGACCTTTGCCGGGCGCTGCGCGGGCCAGTGACGGCGCATTCCTTCGCCTGGACGGACCGCCCGCAGTCGATGATGGCGGCGGCGGATCTGCTGCTGCTGCCGTCCCGATTCGAGGGTGTTCCCCTGGCCATGCTGGAGGCGCAGGCCTTGGGCCTGCCCATCCTGGCGTCGGACATCGACGTCTATCGCGAGTATCTGCCCGAGGCGAACCGGTTCGACTTCCGGCGGGCGGACGAGTTCCCGGCGCGGCTGCAGTCCGCGGTGACGGAGCCCGCCCTCGGCGCTTATCGGCAGCACGCCCTCGCCCAGCAGCAGGACGCCTCGATCGAGCGGTCGGCCAGCGCCTTCGAAGCGGCGCTGTTGAATCCCGCCTCTGACGATTGCCACCAGGACCGCGCGGTCTAGTCATGAAAGACCAGCCAGATCAGCATGAAAGACCAGTGATGAAGGAGATCGTACCTACCGGCGCGTCCTTCCCAGGAGAGTCGATGCAACGGCCAGACAGGATCCGGGTGCTGCTCGCCAGCGGCTTCTTCGAGAGCGAGTTGATCTCGTTCCGCGAGTACGCTTACTCCAAGGAGCTGGCCGCGCTGGGCCACGACGTCACCCTGATGTGCGGCGACCAGAGCTGCATCTGGTGGCTGAGCCGGGTCAAGCTGCCCGTCACCAACCCGACCCGCTACGACGAGCAGTTCGCGCGCGCCACGGGCGTCAAGGTCCACCGGCGCCATGTCTTCTTCCGCATCAGCGACTTCGTCCTGTATCTGCCCAGCTGGCGCGACATCCGCCAGGCCGACGTCGTGCACGTGATCGAGTTCCGCCAGGGAGTGACCGTGCTGATCGCCCTCATGGCCCGTCTTCTGGGGAAGCCCATTGTCTATGACCACGAGCAGCGAGGCGATCGCACCGCGCACTGGTACAACCGCATCGACAGCCTGTTTCGCCGCATGCTGATCTTCACGGGGGCGCTGACGGTCGACCGCACCCGGCACACCGTGCTAGCGAACCGCGACCACTTCCAGTCCTGCACCTGGCGCTCCGTGCCCATGATGTTTGCCCCGCTGGGCGTCGACACCGCGCGCTTCTACTACGACCCCCAGGAGCGCGAGCGCACCCGGGCCGAGCTGGGGATCGACGCGGGGGCGCGCGTGGCCGTGATGTCGGGCAAGCTTCACCGGCACAAGCGCGTGCAAGACGTGGTGACGGCCTGCCGGCGGGCAGGCGTGCGCCTGATCCTGGTGGGCACGGTGGCCGAGGACCTGCGCCGGGACCTGGACGGCATGGCGCCAGGGACCGAGATCGTGCTGCCGCAGGCAGATCCCGCCCGGCTGCGCGCCATCTACAACGCCGCCGACTACGCCATCTTCACCACCTTCTCGGTCTCCTACTGGGAAGCCCACGCGACCGGTGTGCACCTGATCGTGCCCGCCACCTCCTTCACCGATCTCATCTTCGGCGCCCGCCCGGAGGCGACGCGGTTCGGAGAGCCCTCGATGTTCAAGGTCTCGGACGAGCAGTACCGGGCGGACGTCACGGTCGACGGGGCGATCGAGGGCGCGCTGCGCCGGCCGTTGCCAAGCGAACCGCGGCGCTCGCGCGAGGATTTCTCGGCGCGCATCACGGGACGGCGCCTGGTGGAGCTGTACCGCGAGCTGCTGGACCTGGCGACTGCGCGTCCCCAGGGTGATTCGGCGCTGCGCTCGTCCCGCGCCTGACGGCTCGCCCTGCGGCGACGTCCCGTCAGCAGGGCGTGTCGCCCAGCCGCTCGATGACCTCGAGGCGCGGCCCCGCGTCGTGACGGGGCAGCGGTCGCGAACGCTCTGGCGCCGCCCGCGCGGATGCCCCGGACCGGCCCGGCCAGATGAGGAGGCTGGTCGCGAGCGCGGGCACCCACGGATCGTAGGCCCCGTTCATCAGGAACGTCACGCACACGGCGACGCGAAAGACCAGGGGGGCGGCGTTGGCCAGGAAGCAGTAGAGGATGAACGCGAAGTAGATCCCCCCACCGAGCAGGCCGAACTCGAAGATGATCTTGCTGAACGACATCTCGGCCGCCCCCGACTCGAAGGCCAAGGCCCCGAACGTTCCGGCGCCGTTCCCCGTCAGCGCCGTGCCGAAGTCGACCCACAGGTGGTCGGCGAACATCTGCCGCCAGGCCACGAAACGGGCGTAACCGCTGGACCCCGAGGCCTCGATCTCGTGCGTCCGCATCAAGGTTCGATCCAGGTGCAGCGGCTCCGCGAAGGGCAACAGCAGCGCCAGCAGCAGCGCCATGTACAGCACCAGCTTCCAGCGCTTGAACTGCACGATGTAGACGGACAGCGCCACCCCCAGCACCACCAGCCCGGTCCCGGAATATGAGACCAGCAGCGCCGCGATCAGGATCGCCAGACGAGAGATCCGGCCCCGCCCCACCAGCTCGAGCACGATCCCCAGGGCGCACATCTGACTGAACACGGACGGTTCGATCATGACGAGGCCGTTCGACTTGAAGATGTCCGAGCCCCACTGCAGCGGCGCGATGTTGTTGTAGCGCTGCAGGCGGAACCGCTCGGGAACGAGGTGCTCGATCGGGAAGCCGTCGACATGCACGAACTGGAGCGCGAACTGGACGATCCCCAGCAACGCGATGAGCGTGGCCACGTCCGAGAACATCTTCATCGCCGAACGCGAGGTGACGCGATCGCCCGACACCGAATAGGACAATCCCACCACGATGAAGAACAGGAACGAGCTGGGCGAGAAGACCGCGCTGTGGGCCAGCTGCAAGCCACACAGCGTGGTCAGGGTGAGGAAGAAGAGCAACAGAGGCCGCGTGTCGAACTTCAGTCGGCCGGTCGCCACGCCGAGCGACCACGCGGCCGCCATTATCGGGTACAGGATCCCGATGCCGCGTTCACCGAGCGGAGGGAGGCAGAGCTTCGCCAGAAACGTCGCGGCGACGAGCGGCGCGAAGACGATGGCCTCGTCCAGCGAACGGCGCGCGGCCCCGCTGCCGGCAAGATGGGCGGTCTTCGAGCCTGCTGGCGAGCTCATGCCCGACCGACCCCCTCCTCTGCCGTCACCGGACGGATGACGGGCCGAGGCTCTCGGGGCGACGGTGCGCCGCTGAACCGCACCCGCAGGGGATCTTCCACGAAGCGGAAGGTCAGCCAGGCCAGGGGGAAGGTCAGCAGGAAGCAGAGCCCGATCCACGCTTGCAGCGCGGTGCCCGTCAGCTTCAGTACCTTCATGCCGGCGAAGCTGATCAGGGTCATGTCGACGACCGGATGAACCATGTAGAGCGAATACGTCAACCTGCCCAGGGGCGCCATGGCGCGCACCACCCGGGAGGCGTCCTGCTGTTGATCGGCGGCGATTCCTGCCATGGCCACCGCGTACAGGATGGCCAGCAAGAGCGGGCGGGGCGCGGCGCAGATGGTGGCCACACAGAAGAGGGCCACCAGGACCCACATGGCGACTGCGGCGTGCGGCAGCTTTCCCAGGAACCTCCTCACCTCGTAGCAGAACATTCCCAGCATGAAGGACGGCAGCGCCCTGATGACACCGTAGTCATACGTCCACTTCGTCCACACGCGCGGCGACAGCCAATCGAGGCCGATGGCGATCAGAGCGACCAGGCCCACGCTGGTGGCCAGCAAGATCAGCGGCCCCCCACGGCGCACGAACAGGATGAGCGGGAAGATCGCGTACAGGATCATCTCCGCGCTGATGGACCAGCTGACCGGGTTGAAGCTGAGGTTGTGACAGATCCCGGCCGCATGCAGCAGCAGCATGTTGGCCGGCAAGCAGCGGAAGTCGAACTGCTCGGGTTGTCGCAGCGGGATGATCCCCAGGGCGTGCGCCACGCCGATCGCGATGAACAGCAAGGCGGTCAGCGCGTGCAGCGGGTACAGGCGGGCCAGGCGCTTGCGAAGAAAGCGCCGGTAGCTCCGCACGCCGGCCACCTTCCCGTAGAACGCAGTGATGATGAAGCCGGAGATGAAGAAGAACAGGTCGACGCACAGCGAGATCGCGTCCAGACGGGCCTCGGCCGTGGGCCGGGCGAAGAAATGCGTCCGGAAGTGAAAGACGATGATGCCGGTGGCGGACAGAAAGCGGAGCACGTCGAAGTGCAGGAACTGGTCGGACTCGACGGACAGCCATCCGCTGGCGGCTCTCTCGTTCCCCCTCATCGGCCCCTCCGCGCCATCGTTAGCTCCTGTCACCCGTTCGTCGCGCGGGGCGACGTCAAGGGCTGACCCTCGCTCGGGCGGCCTGGATGAAGCCGTTCAGGCGCGCCGCCCACCCCTCGGAGCGGGCCCGCGCGGCGGCGGCGTACAGGCCGCGCGTGGCGGACGCGATCGCCGACCAGTCTTGCCGCGACCCTATCGGGGTGGCGTGGGGCCGCTCGTCGATGGCGCGAGCCAATGCCTCGGACAGGGCCGCCACATCTGCGACCGGGATCAGCTCGCCCGCTCCCGGCTGGGGATCTTCCTTGAAGACGCCCACGTCGCTGGCGATGAGCCATTTCCCCAGACCCTTGACCAGGTAGTAGACGCCGCTCGCGTCGACCTGCCGGTAAGGGAAGACGAAGCAGTCCGTCTCGGCGAACAGGTCCGCCATCTCGGCCTCGGTCAGGCGCCGGCCGCGAACGTCGAATTGACCTGCCATGCCGGCGGCCTCGATCTTCTTCAGCAGCGGCTCCAGCTCCATGCGCGGCCGCCCCGCCACCACGAAGCGACAGCGCTCGCGCAGGCCGGGGTCCAGCGTCGCCGCCGCCTCGATCAAGAGGTCCAGCCCCTTGTAAGGCTTGATCTCGCCAAACAGCGTGAACGTCCACCGCTGATCCTGGCGCGGCTGGGTCGACGCGCAGGCCAACCGCAGCGGACCGTGACGAACGACGGCCAGCTTCTCGGGCGCGACCCCGCTCCGTTCCAGACGACGGCGGCCCGCCTCGGTGTGGACGATGACCCCGTCACTGATCCGCAACGCGGTCGACAGCGCCATCGTCTGCCAGCGCGATAGCTGATCTCCATTGAAGGGAACCGTGTCATGCACGGTCACGACGACCGGGCACAGCAGGCGCAGCCCCGCGATGGCGACCAGGTCGAGCGGCGGCAGCACCAGCCACTGGAAGTGCACGACCTCGGGGCGCTGCCGGACCACCACGCCCGCCAGGCGAAGCAGGCCGGCCAGATGCGCGACCCCCTTGGCGGCGGCCCGGAGGCGGCCCAAGGATTCGGAGATGCCGTCGCTGCGCCGGTAGAAGATGGGGTGACCGATCTGTCCGTCCGGCAGCGGCTGCGCTTCGCCGTCGCGGGCAGGTCGCACCGCCCAGTGCGGTTCGATCCCCACCTGGCGCAGCCCCTCACCCAGAGCGGCATCGTAGGGGGCGGTGAACAGCGAAGGATCCACCAGCAGGACCCGACGGATCGCCTGCCCGGGCTCCTCGTCTTCCGGGCGGGGGCTCTCGGCGGGTGCCGGCGGCGGAACGAGCGCTGGGCGATTCATGACAGCAGCGCCTGCTCATATTCGCCGCGTACCAACGACGACGAGTAGTTGCTGTCGAACCAGGTCCTGCCGTTGCTGGACAGCCGAGAGTGTTCGTTGGGATCGATCAGCCGCGCCATCTGCTGGATGACCGATTCGACGGTCTCGGCGTGCAGGTAGTGATCGTCGGGCTGAAGATCCAGCCCCTCCACCCCGAACGAGCTGGCCACCAGCGGCACGCCCAGCCGCAATGCGTCCAGGGTCTTGATCTTGACGCCGCTCCCGAACAGCAGCGGGGCCAGCATGCCGCGGGCGCCGTTCATCACCGAATGCAGGTCCGGCACGTAGCCACGAACCTCGAACATCGGATAGCGCGAGCAGGCCTCGACCAGCTCGGGGCGGGCCGACTTGCCGACGATCAGGACCTTGTAGCCGGGCAAGGCGCGGGACAGCAACTCGGCGCCATCGCGCACGAAGTTCAGAATCGAGAGATGGTTGTGCGGGAGCTGCAGGTCGCCCAGGAAGACGAAGTAGGGCGACGAGCCGACGTAGGCCGCCTGGTTCTCCGCGGCGTCCGTGAGCAGCTTCAGCTGAAAGACGTTGTCTGCGCCGGAGCGCTCCCGCAGCAGGCTCACCTCGGCTGGGTTTATGAGGAAACAGCGCTCGAAATGACGGACCATCGCGATCTCGCGGGCGAACACCGCGCGCCGTTCGTACTGCAGCAGGGCGCGCAGCGACACCCGGTTCTCGGTCAGGGGGCGCAGGGCCGCGGGGATGAAGGCGGCGAAGTTCCCCAGCGGATCGACGGCGCGCCCCGGGAACTTCTCCAGCACCTTCAAGATGCGCTCGTAGCGCAGCGAGAACAGATCGTCCAGGTACAGGAAATACCGTGCCGGGGGGCGGTCGCTGCCGGTCAGGTACTGCCCGGCGCGGATGGTGTCGGCGATGACCAGGTCCGGCTTCTCCTGCTCGATGACCCGGAACAGCGCGGCCCGCGCCTCGGCGGCGTACGTCATCGCCTCCTGCAGGGTGGGAAGCTGACCACGCAGCAGGCCGCGGGTCAGGTTCAACGCCACCTCCATCATCCTGGGACTGGCGGCGTGAAAATACCGGACCGGCAACTTGTCCTGGTGGTCGCTCGGCCGTCGCGAAATCTGGAAATACGAAAGGCTCTCCACCTGCGGGGCCTGCAGCAGGAAGCGGCACAGCCCCCCCAGCACGCGCGCCTTCCCGCAGTCCTGCGGAAACGGAAAGATGGTCGACACGATGAGGACGCGCATGGTCAGTTGGGGACCCCGAGGAGAAGCGGTTGCGTGGACAGGCGGCGGACGCGATGGAACGGTCCGGGCTGACCCGCGTCGCCGTCGGCCACGTAAAGGACGTGCGCGGCGGTATCTATGTCGATGCCCTCCATGCTGGCGAACGAGGCCAGCGGCGCGGTCGCGTCGTCTGCACCGGCGACACCGCTGCCGGCCACGGTGGTGACCTGCCCCGCCGGGTCGATCCTTCGAATCCTGTGGTTGAACCGGTCGCTGACGAACAGGCTGCCGTCCGCGTCCAGGGCCAACCCCGACGGCCCATCGAAGGCTGCCACGGCCGGCGCGCCGTCGCGGTATCCGCCGCCGACGCCGGCCAGCGTGGTGACCGTCCCGTCGACCGTCACCCGGCGAATCCGGTCGTTGCCCAGGTCGGCGACCGCCAAGGCGCCGTCCGGCATGACGACAATGTCCACCGGCTGGTTGAATCGCGCGGCGGCACCGACCCCGTCGACCAGACCCGCCTGCCCAGGGCTACCAGCCAGGATGGATTCTTGTCCGTCGGGCGCCACCCGCCACAGCACGTGCGTGGTCAGCGCCGAGACGACGAACGAACCGTCGGGCAATGCCACCAAGCCTCGCACCAGGCCGAGGCCGGTGGCGAGCACGGTCGACATGCCCGAACCAGAGAGCCGGCGCATCGTTCCGTCGTCTCCCCCCACCACCACGTCGCCGTCCGGCGTGACCGCCAGGGCGAACGGGTACACCAGCGGCGCCGCGAACGTGGTGACGACCCCGCCGGGCGACAGCGTCCTGACAGCGCCGTTGTTTCGATCGGCGATCAGCATGGTTCCACCGGGCGTCACCAGCACGTTGACCGGGTTGTCGAACGCTGCGCCGGCCCCGCAGCCATCGGCGAAGCCCATCGCGCCCCCGCCCGCCAGCGTGGAGACCCCCGCCGGCACCAGAGACAGGTCCAGGCCGGCACAGGCGTCACCGGCGGACATGGCGCCGTGACCGTCGCTGGACGAACCGCACGCGCCCCCGGAGGCGACGACCACGACGACGAACATCATCATGCAAGTCGACCGTTGGCGCTCGGCGGCCCCACCTTCACAGGCGCAACCGCTCAATACGCGTTCCGGTTGATGAACCCCTTCCACACCGTCAAGAACAGGATCTTGATGTCCAGCAGATACGACCAGTTCTTGATGTAATGAAGATCGCACAGGATACGCTCGTCCAGCGAGGTATCGCCCCGCCATCCGTTCACCTGGGCCCAGCCCGTGATGCCCGCCTTCACCTTGTGGCGCTGCATGTAGTGCATGACGCTGCCGCGGAACTGAGACACGAAGACCGGACGCTCGGGGCGAGGCCCCACCAGGGACATGTCACCGACCAAGACGTTCCAGAACTGGGGCAGCTCGTCCAGGCTGGTCGCGCGCAGAAAGGCGCCGATGGGCGTGCGGCGATCGTCGCCCTTCCGGGCCCACACGGCGCCCGTCTGCGCCTCCGCGTCCACCCGCATCGAGCGGAACTTGAACATCGGGAAGGTGTGACCATCCAGGCCCATCCGCTCTTGCCGGTAGAAGATGGGCCCCTTCGACGTGACCTTCACGGCGGCGGCGATCAGCGCCAGGATGGGAGACAGCAGCAGCAGCGCCACGGCGGAGAGCGCGATGTCCGTCAGCCGCTTGGCGACAGCCCGTAGTCCCAGCAGCGGCGATTCGTTCAGGCTGACGATCGGGATGCCGTCGAAGTCCTCCACCTCGCACCCGATCGTCACGTACTCGTGCAGATCCGGAACGATCTGGATGTCGATGGTCTCGTCCTGGATCTTGTCGATGATCGAATCCAGGGCCGACCACTGCTGGCGGGACAGCGCGACCAGCACCTTGTTGATCTTCGCCCGCGCGACCACCTCGGCCACGTCACCAAATTCTCCCAGCACCGGGATCCCGCCCACCTGGCTCGCCTGCGAGCCGGGGGCGACCAGGACGCCCCGCAGGTCGAGCCCGAGCTCGGGGTAGCGAGACATCTTGTTGACGAGCAACTCGACCGACGGCCCCTCGCCTATCACCAGCACGCTGCGCGTGCGCAGCCCCCTGCGACGCAGCAAGCGGAAGAACACCCGCAGGAAGATGCGGCCGGCCAGCAGGCCAATGCCTCCGATCAGCCCGAAGTACAGCACCACCCCCCGGGAGTAACGATACTCGCTGAACACGTAGGTCAGGGCGATGAACGACAGCAGCGACAGCAGGTGGGCGCGCAGCAGTCGCGCTGACTCGGACCGCGAGCCCAGCAGACGCTGCGGCTTGTACACGTCCTGCGAGTCGAAGATCAGCGCCCAGAGCACCACGATGAGGGGTGTCAGGGCCGCGTAGCTGGAGAAAGGGGGGAACCCCTTGGTGACCTCGATGATGGGCGAGTGAAAGCGAAGGCCGAACGATGCCAGCCAGGCCAGCGCGACGATCGCGGCGTCGACCAGCCGCGACGCTGCCCCCATGGTCAGTTGATAGCGACGTAGCATGGCCTCACCAACCCACCAAAGATTTTCCCAGCATCCCGATCCTCCTGCGTTGCTACGTGAGACCGACGGTGGACAGTACGTACCGTCGCCCTCCCAGGCAATCAAGGTAATTTGTCGTCGGCGCCGAAGTTTGACTCCTCCGCAACTGATTGTTAACGGGCCAGCAACCGATAACTGACTTCATTTGCAATATGTCCGGTGTTCGAAACATTCATGGCCACGCCGGCGAGATGTTTCGGGCACCGGGGCGGCGCACCTTAGTCCAGGCGACCGACGCCCACAACAATTTTCAGAGGCTGCTCACCGTCGGTGCGCACAGGCCACGCAGATCGGAGCAGCACGGGACCGTTCCGGATATCCAGCCCTTCAAACGGCATTTTGATTCGACCGGATTGTGTATCGGACAGCGCACTTCACGCCCGGTCCGTTGCCAGTAACAAACGGAGGCACGTTCCAGTGACATGGTTGCGTGATGCGCGGGTTCTCGGTGCGGCGGCGGTCCGCGCGCCGAGGTTGGCGCTCAGGCCGCCGACTGTGGAACGTCAGCCGAGGCAGCCGAGCGCGGCGTCGTCACCAGGAGACCTTGCTTCTTGATGACCAGCGCGAAGGCGGTGACTATCACGACCTCGGTCAACAGCGCCGAGACCGCGGTGCCGATGGCCTGGAAGCGCCGCACCAGGAAATACGTGTACGTGAGGTGAACGAGCGCGGCCAGTAGATAGACCCACTTGATCATCTCCTGTCGCCCCGCGGGGATCAGGATCAGGGTCGTCTCCACCATTCCGACGCTGACGACGACCTGGGTGATCACCTGGACGGACGCGATGCCCATGCTGCCGGCGTACTTCTGTCCGAAGACGATGGGCAGGATCCAGGGCCCCAGGACCCAGACGCCGGCGACCGCCAGAACGCCCAGCGCCGCATAGGCAAGCGAGATCTTTCGAATCAACCGCACGGCGCCCGCCCGCTGGCCCGACGCGTACTTCTCGCAGACGTTCGGGAAATAGGCCTGGGTCAGGGGCGCGTAGGCTTGACGCATGGGCGTGAGCAGCTTCTCGGACGCCGCGTACAGGCCGACCTGCACGTCGCCCGACAGGAACTTCAGGACGATGGCGTTGCCGTAGGTGAAGACCACCGTCAACGCCGACCCCGAGAAGATGTGGAAGCCGTCATGCAGCGCCTGGCGCGCGTCCTGGCGCGTGATCCTGCCGACCTGCCGGTCGACGATGCCCTGCCGGAAGGCCCGCGTGGTCAGGATGACCCCGGCGACCGCCGGCAGCATGAACTGGATCATCGCCGCGTGGATGTAGTCCTCGGACGAATGTACGGTCAGGAACGTCAGCGCGATGCCGGACAACCTGACGGCCACGGTGATCTTGCTGAATTCGACCAGCCGGTTCAGCCCGTGGTACAGCCAGACGGGCGACAGCACGGACGCCAGCAGGCTGGTCGATGCGACGCTGATGAGGACGAAGTCGGGTCTCAGGCTGGGAACGAACCGCGCCAGCAGCAACATGGCGCTGGCGCAGGCGATGGCCAGCGACGCCTTCACGAACTGCGTGTTCCAGTAGATTCCAGAGACCGCGCCGCGGTCAGCCTTCGCGATCGCGACCTTTCGGGTGGCCGTGACGTTGAAACCGAAGTCGGTCACCAGCACGAAGAGCTGGCTGAACGCCTGCGCGAACCCCAGCTTCCCGAAGTTGTGCGGCCCCAGGATGCGGGTCAGGTAGGGCAAGGTCGCGAGTGGGGCCAGGTGCTGCGCCGCCTGCACCAGATAGAGAGCCGCGACCGTCTTCTTCGAGCTCACGGCGCTTCACAGCATCAGGCCGACGACGATCGAACGGGTGCGCGTCTCACCGACGCGCGCTTGGGCCAGGGCCTTCAACCTGTCCAGGTAATGCCCCGCGCTGAGAAAGGGCTGCAGCGCGCGGTAGTCGTCCGGGCCCAGCTGCTGCCGGTAGCGGCGGACCAGGTGGTCGACGGCGACGCGAGCGCCGGTCGCCTGCCGGGAGAGCGAGGCCCAGCTTTTCGATAACGAGCTGTAGGGGTGCCTGAGCCCCTTCACGAGCGAGCGGCGCCAGGTCCGGGGAAGGGGCGCCCCCACGGCGTTGCTGGCGTGCTGCCGGTAAAGGACCAGCGGCTGGTCGACGTAGATGATCTTTCCCAGGGAGGCGGCCACCAGCGCGAACCACCAGTCGTGCAGCCGCAGCCCCTCCGGGATCGGCATGGCCCGTTCGATGAGGGCGCGGTTGACCAGCATGGCGCAGCCGGGGATGTGGTTATTGATCAGGAAATCAATGGGCTTGGAACAGCGAGGGGACTTCAGCGACGTCCGAAAGAAGGACGGTACCAGCGTCGCCCCGGACTCCGAGATCAGCGTCAGGTCGGAGAAGGCCAGCAGGGGCGTCTCGCGAGAATGGCGGGCCTCGGCCTCGCCCATCGCCTGCATCAGCTCGGAGATCTTCGCCGGGAGCCAGACGTCGTCCTGGTCGGCGAACGCCAGATAGTCGTGGCGCGCCGCCCCGATGGCGCGCGAAAAGTTCCCCACCACCCCCAGGCGGGACCCGTTCGCCAGCACCGTCGTGTGGGCCGGTCCCTGGTCGCGGCAGATCGCGGTCGTGTCGTCCTGCGATGAATCGTCGGAGGCGATCAGCTCCACTTCGGGCCAGCTCTGGGCGCGGACGGAAGCAAGAAACTCGGGCAGATACTTCGAGCCGTTGTACGTCGCCAGCACGATGGACACACCGGGGCGCGAACCGCCCGAGCCGTCGCTGGTCATCTCGCCCCCCCGGCAGCCACCGCTAGACTTTGCGGCCTCAACGAACGTAACGAACGATACATCCGTTGGTTGCGAACGACTTTGCGTGCCATCCGCGCGTCGTTAGGAAGAATTGCGGCATTTGATTGTGGGTTCAGCTTAGGGTCGGTCATGGCGCGACGTCAACGTGAAAAGCCCCCGCCGCCGGGCCCGCCGCGGCCTCGTCCCCCTCGCCCAGATAGTCGGTCTGCGCCCTCAACCAGTTCAGCTCGAAGGCCCGCTGGACCGAGCCGACGGTCTTGCTCCAGGAGAAGTCCTCGTCGACGACCCGACCGCTCATACGCACCCGGCTGGCGCGCATCCGCGTCAGCCGGACGGCGGCCCCCCCCCGGCGGAGGGCATAGCGCAGCAGCCGCTCGGCGTGCAGGGGGCGTCCCGTGCGCAGCGAGAACTCGACGGCCAGCTCTGCCCGGCGCCCGTAGGCGCTGGCGGCGCGCGCCCCGCACACGGCGAAGCGGTCATTGTAGCCACCCCACCATTGCCAGTCGGGTATCCGGCAATAGCGATCGTCGCGACTGGCCGAGGCGATGGCCGTCGCGCCGAGCGGCTGGTGATAGAGCAGATCGGGGCGGATGAAGACGACGACGTCGGCGCCCCACCCGCTGACGGCCTTTGTGACCTGGCGCAATGAATGAAGCTGATGAAGCAGATTGCGAACCGATTGAAAGTCGTCGCCGTAATGATCGCCGAAGCTCTTGACCAGTTCGAAATGCCAGCGACGAAGACAGATGTCGGGCGGCTCCAGCTGGCCCTGGAAACGTTGAAACGGGGCGTACGCATCGGCCGATATCACCGCGTTGTCGCCGGAGCGGGCGTTGGTCACGTGTGATTGTTTGAACAAATGAAAGAAGACGCGCGTCTCGCCGCTGTCCTGGCAGGGGCCGATGATGTTCTCGGCGATCACGGGCATGGTGACGTCCGCGCCGCGAGGGATACCGAACAGGGCGACCGCGATCTTCACGCCGCGGTCCCGGGGAAACGGGAGCCTGGGCCTGCCCGGACAGCACCGCGCTGCGAAAGCACCGTTTTCATCGCTGGGTTCGCCTGGAGGATGACGAAGGCTGACGTGGGGACGAAATTTCGCCACCTCTTTTCACGCCAGTAGACGTCGCGCATGGTCGATCCCCCTCGCTGTGCCTCGAGAATTGCAACGCCCGGGACGCCCGGACGCCCGTTGCAGGCGCAAAGATAGGCTCGCCGGGGCGCGCCGCAACCACCACCGGGTCACGAGCGGCGGGAAGATCGGCCCCGCCCGCCCGGACTCACAGCGGGAACCGCTGCTCGGCGGCGCGGTAGCGGTCGACGTGGCCGAACTTGTTCGACACCTTGCCGGCCGCGAACTCGGGGGCGAAGCGGCGGCGGTACTCGGCGAACGCCTCGCGGTTGTACTCGAGGAACGCGATGTCGCGGATCGCCATCGGCCGCAGGGCCGCCACCGGATAGGGCGACTGGTACAGCTTGAAGTCGGGATTGTAAAGCGCTTGCTTGTCGTAGCCCGGGTAGAACACCGCCAGCATCACCCCCCGGCTCATCAGCGCGCCCTTGGCCCGCTGGTGCGCCTCGGCCATCCTGGGAAAATCGGCCGGCAGCATGCGCGGGAACAGCACGCAGATCGCGGTGAGGTCGGCGTCCTCGTCGTCGGGATCGACGACGCGCTCCAGCGCCACGCACTCGCGCACGAAGATGTCGGCGAGCTGGCGCGCGCTGATCGACGTGACAGCGTCGTAGCACCGATAGCTGACGTGCTCCTTGCGCAGGGCCGCCTTGATGTACGGGCAGATCTCCCCGTTTCGGCCCAGCTCGGCGTGGGGTTGACCCAGGTACTCCTCCATCCAGCGCGCACACCCTTGCACCGCCTTGGCGGCGTCACCGGAGACGGCCGTGCGGCGAAAAGGGGGCGACAGCCACGAGCGCCCCATCTGCACGCCGGCGGTCAGGGCGGTGCGCGCGCTCCGCTTCAGGTCCCGCAGCCTGTTCAGCGGCGACTTCATTGAAAGGCCGCTCCGGGAAGGCGGCATTCCTCCAGCCGCGCCTTGAACCGGGCCACCAGCTCGGTCAGCGCGGGGAAGTCCATGATGTGATGGTGCGTGCCCTTCACGATGTCGACGGTCACCTCGCGCGCGTATTTGCCCCAGCCATTCTTCACGTCCGAGAAGTCGGCCTTGAAGTCCTCCAGCGGCTGGATCTCGGCCCGGAACAAGCTGACGCGTCCACCGTAGTAAGCGGTGGGCCGGCTCTTGGCGGCGCGCTGGTTGGCGGCGATCACCTCGCGCACGCTGCGCTCCAGCACCCCCCGGTCCGGGTCCAGGTCGTCCAGGTAGTCGGGCCCAGCGCCTTCTCGCCCGCCCTCTGCCCCCTGCCCGGCAAGCCACCGGCGGACCGCCGCCAGCGGGCGCTCCGGAATCAGCCAGGGCCAGCGGCGGCGATGCCGCTCCAGCCGGGACCACAGACGATGGTGGGGCGCCAGCACGGGAAACCCGGGAGCATAGCTGTCGAACATGGCGATCATCGCCACCGGCGCGCCGTCTTGCCGCAGCTGCTGCGCCACCTCGAACGCGATCCGGCCCCCGAACGACGGCCCACCCAGGAAGTAGGGACCGCTGCGCTGATGCAGGCGGACCAGCCCGGCGTACAGGGCCACCAGCTCGTCCATCGAGTCGATGGGGGGCTGCACGCCGTCCAGGCCGCGCGCCTGCACCCCGAACACGGGCTGGTCCGGTCCCAGCTCGGCCGCCAGGCGGCGGATGAACAGCACGTGCCCGCCGATGGGATGGAACATCCACAGCGGCGGGCGCGACCCCGCTTCGTTGACCTTGACCACCAGCGGCTCTTCCAGGTGGCGCGCGTGCGACAGCAACGCGCTCGCCAGCGTGGCGGGCGTGCGGTTGCGCATCAGCACCTCGACGGCGATGGGGGTGCCCAGCGCGGCGCTCAGGCGGGACAGCGCCGCCACCGCGCGGATCGAATCCCCGCCCAGCTCGAAGAAGTCGTCCGCGATACCGACGGCCTGGATCCCCAGCTCGTCCTGCCAGACGCGGATGATCAGATCCTCCGTCTGCGTGCGTGCCTCGATCGCGGGGGCCCGGGTGCCGGCGGCCGCCGCAAGATCCCACTGGGCCAGGGCCGCGTCGTCCACCTTGCCGTTCGCGGACAGCGGCAGCGACTCCAGGATGACCACGTGATGAGGGACCGCGGCGGCCTGCATGCGCGCCGCCAGGGCCGTGCGGATGCGCGGCTCGGACGTGCGGGACCGGTCGGCCACCACGAACGCGGCCAGCCGCTCCACCCCTCCTTCGCTGCGGACCACGGCGCGCGCGCTATCGACGCCAGGGACGGCGCGCAACGCCTCCTCCACCTCCTCCAGTGGCACGCGGAAGCCCCGGATCTTGCGCTCGCGATCGCGGCGGCCCAGGCAGTGGATCCGCCCCCAGGCGTCGCGGCGGGCCAGGTCGCCGCTGCGGAAACCTCGGGCACCGCCGATCGGCGTCACCCCCTGCGCGGTCAGGAAGCCCTTCGCGACGTGATCGCCGTAGACGACGATCTCACCCAGCTCGCCCGTCGCGCAAGGCTCGCCGCCTGCCCCCTCGATCTCCACGCGCGCGCCCGGGACGGGCAGGCCGATGGGGATGCTGGCCAGCGGGACGGCGCGGTCGACCTCGTGACAGACGATGATCTGGGGCGTCTCGGTCAGCCCGTAGCCATTCATCAGCCTGGCGTTGGGCGCCACGTCGAACAGGCGCTGCGCCTGCTCGGGTGACAGGCGATCGCCGCCGCAGAAGATCAGGCGCACCGCGGGCAGCTTCTCGCCCAGCGCGGTCAGGTTCGCCGCCAGCGGCGGCGTGATGTGCAGGACGGTGATCCGGTTGCGGTTCAGGAACGCGGCCAGCAGCCGCGGATCGTCGCGCGTGGTCTGGGTGGGGACGTACAGCGCCCCGCCGCACGACAGCGGGGCGAATAGATCGCGCAGCATCGGATCGTGTCCCAGGCCCGCCAGCAACGCGAAGCGATCCTGCTCCCCCAGTCCGAACGCCTGCGCCTGCCAGGCCAGGAACCTGACCACCGGGAGGTGCGTGCCCAGGACGCCCTTCTTGCGGCTGCTGGTGCCCGAGGTGAACAGCGCGTAGGCGTCGCTGCCCCGGGTCAGCCCAGCCAGCGGCCGGGCCGACCGTCCGGCCATCGCGAACGCTTCCGTGCCGGACTGCACGCGTGTCGTCGCGCCGTCCGCCAGCAGCCCGTGCGGATCCAGCGTCAGGTCGGGGCAGAAAGCATCCAGCACCGCTTGCCGCACCGAAGACGGCGCGCCCAGCTCGAGCACGGTGAAGACGCAGCCGGCCTCCAGCGCGCCGATGACACAGGCCACGAACCACGCGTCGCGCGAGCCCACGATGGCTACCCGGCCACCTGGCAGCAGCCCCGCTGCCTCCAGGGTCGTCGTGACCTGGGAGGCGCGGGCCGCCAGCTCGCGGTACGACAAGCCTTCCCGCTCGTCGGTGACGGCCAGGCCGGCCGACCGGGTCCGCGCGTTGGCCACGAACGCCGCATGAATCGCCGCGGTCGTGTCCGTGAACGGCGGCGCCGCCGGCACGGGCGGGATGGCGCCGGGCGGGCTTTCCAGCCGGACGGCCTCCAGGCTCAGCTCGGGCGCCTCCGTGACCTGGGCCAGCACCTCCTCCAGCTGGCGCGCCAGGGCGTCCATGGTCCGCTGGTCGTAGCGTTCCGGCGGGAACACCAGCTCGAGGTCCATGCGGTGGCCCCAGTCATGTAGATAGATGGTCAGCTCGAACTTCGGATCGGGCCGGCGGGCGAACTGCGGCTCGAACCGCAGCGCGCCCAGCTGCAGCCGTTCCGACCCGCGATCCAGGTAATTGAAGAACGTGCGGAACATCGGGGCGGTGGCGTCCCCGCGCGCCCGGCCGCGCCCTCCGTGCAGCCAGGCGATGGGCAGCTCGGCGTGGCGCATCGACTCGAGCACGCTGCTGCGGACGGCGGCGGACAGCTCCGCGAACGTCCGCTGTCCCAGGTCCAGCTTGATGGCGACGGAGTTCACCATGCAGCCGACGGTCGACTCGAAGGGGCCTAGCCCGCGCAGCGACACCGGGCTGCCCACCACCAGTGGGCGGTCCGGCAGCCAGCGGCCCAGCGTCACGCCCACCGCCCCCAGGGCCGTGACGAACGGGGTGACGCGCAGCGCGCGCGCGCACGCGTGCAGGCGGGCCGCCAGCCCGGCAGGCAGCGGCCGGACCACACTGGTGGCCGCGCTCGCCGGTCGCGTGCCCGCGGCGGCGACATAGTCGGGCGGCAGCACGGGCGCGCCGGCCCCCCGCAGGTGCTCGCGCCAGAAGGCGTGCAACCGCTCCAGGCGCTCGCCGGCCAGCCGCGACCGGCTGGTCGAGACGAACGCGCCGTAGGGCGCCTTCAGCGTCGGCGGCGCCGCCGGGTCGCGATAGCTGGCCAGCAACTCGGCGACAATCAGCCCCACCGACGCGCCGTCGACGACGATGTGGTGCGCCGCCAGGGTCAGGTAGTGCTCGTCGTCGCTCACGCGCAGCAGCTGAAACCGCGCCAGCGCCGGTCCTCCGATGGCGATGGGGGCCGTCTCGAACGTCTCGACCAGCGCGCCCGGATCCTCGCCCGGCGCCACGGCGCGCTCTTCCCAGCGAAACCAGCGCTGCTCGTCCTCCGGCGGCGTGATGATCAGCGCGGGCTCGTCGCCGCGCCGCTCGACGCGCGCCCGCAGCAGCTCGTTGCCGCGCACCACCGCCTGCGCCGCCGCCCGTAGCCGCGCGCGATCCAGCGGGCCCGAGATCTTCAGCGTCGCCGGGACCACGTAGGCCGCTGAGTCAGGCTCGATCTGCGCCAGGAAATAGAACGTCTCCTGCACGGGGGCCAGCGACAGCACCGACGGCGGCGCGGAGCTCGTGGCGGTCGCTTCTTCCGCCGGCACGATGGGCAGCAGCGCGCGGGCCAGCTCACCCAGGCGAC
>Ga0070682_100000766_pt1 | contig 19017 bp, 17 predicted proteins | sample KBSC63LmetaG_FD_64668 | JGI IMG/M metagenome (GOLD analysis project Ga0070682, IMG submission 64668) | Corn rhizosphere microbial communities from Kellogg Biological Station, Michigan, USA - KBS C6-3L metaG | ecosystem: Host-associated > Plants > Roots > Rhizosphere | place: USA: Michigan... | reverse complement strand
CGGGTGGCCGCGCTGCCCGCCGGCAGAGACTCGGACGAACGCGCGAGCGTGCTCGAGGCCGTGCACGCGACGATCGCGAAGGACGAGCCACGCGAATGGCTTTTGCGCTGGAATCTGCTCGAAAAGGCGCTGGTCACGCCGGGTGCCGAGGCGCTCGCGCGGACGCTCGGCGCGGAGCTCGAGGCGCTCGAGCTCGCTTACGAGCGGCGCGAGCCGATTGCGATGGGCCTTCGGTTCTTGCGCGAGCGCTGAGCAGAGGCGCTTCGCTTCAGCGGCCCGCCTTGACGAAGCGATGCGCTTCCTGCGCGAGCGCGAGCCACGGCGCCTTGCGATCCGCGACGGAGAGCCACTCCTTCATCAGGCGCCCGTCTCTGCGTGGATCGAAGTACACGCCCTGCTTCGCGCTCACGAGCTCGTCGACGCGCGCCTTAGGCAGCTTCACGACGAAGGCGTTGCGCGAATGCATCGCGAAGATCTTGCCGCCCACCTTGAGCCCGAACGACGACATCATGCGCCCCGCGGTGACCGCTCGATCCTTGGCGAAGGCCGCGGCGACCTCCGCGAACTTCGGATCCACCTCCGCCGACGCCGCCGGCGCCTTGGCTCTGCGCTTCGTTGTCGCGGGTTTCGTGGCTTTCGTGGGCCTTTTTGCCTTCTGCAGGGCTTTCTTCGCGGGCGCTTTCATCGTCACTCTCCTCGCTTCCGATTGCGGCCGGGCGTGAGCTTCACCGGCTTGTCGACGGCGCGCGTGATGGCGTCGGTGCCGAAGCGATCGGTGATCGCGTCGAGCGCTTTGCCGAGCGCGCTTTTCTTCGGCGCGAACAGCTCGAGCTGCGCGTGTTTCTCGAGGTTCGAGAGCGAGACGCCGAGCAAGCGCACCGGCTCGCCGATCTTCGCGAGGTCCCAGAGCTCGACGGCGACGGCACGAATCGTCGCGCCGTCGTCGGTCGGGCGCGGCAGCGTCCGACTGCGCGTGAGGATCGGGTAGCTTGGCTCGGCGGGACCACCGAGCTCGCGTGATTCGCGCCGCCCGCGAGCGCGCCCGAGCTTCGCCTTGAGCGTGATCGTGCGTCCCGCGTAGCCGTCGTGACGCACGCGGCGCGCGACGGCCTCGGCATGCGAGGTGAGCGCCGCCGTCACGCGCTCGCGCTCGGTGACGTCGCTCTCGAAAGTGCTCTCCTCGCCGTACGATTTGGGCGCGCGATCGGCCTCCACGGGCCGAAAGTCCTCGCCGCGAGCCAAGCGCTGGAGCTCCGGCGCGCGGTCGCCGAGCACGCGCGCGAGCGCGTCCGGCTCGTAGCGCGAGAGCTCGAGGAACGTTTTGATGCCGAGCGTCTCGAGCTTCGCGCCGAGCACGGGCCCGACGCCCCACAGGCGCCGGATCGGTAGCGGGTCGAGCAGCGCACGCACGCCGTCCGGCGGGACGATGCGGAGCCCATCCGGCTTGCCGAGCGTGCAGGCAATCTTCGCGACGAGCTTGCTCGGCGCTACGCCGACGGACACCGTGAGATCGGTCGCTCGTCGCACGGCCCGTTTGAGCTCGAGCGCGAGCTCTTCCGGCGCGCCGAACAGGCCGAGCGAGCCCGAGATGTCGAGGAACGCTTCGTCGAGCGCGAGCGGCTCGATCTCGGGCGTGAAGCGCAGGAAGACGTCGTGCACCTCCGCGGACACCGCCGCGTAGTGCGCCATGTTCGAGGACAGGTAGATGCCGTCCGGACACAGCTCGCGCGCGCGAAACCCGGGCATGGCCGAGCGCACGCCGAAACGGCGCGCCTCGTAGGACGCGGCCGCGACCACGCCGCGCTTGGACATGGCACCCACGATCACCGGCTTGCCGCGGTACTCGGGGTGGTCGCGCTGCTCGATGGACGCGTAGAAGGCGTCCATGTCGGCATGCAGGATCCAGCGCTGTCCCGAAGCCACGCGCCGAGCTTAGAGCGCTTCTCGTAATTCGCCGAACCGGGCGGCGTCGCTTGGCAGCCGGGGCCGGCTGATCTAACACCTCGGCGTCATGCAAAACCCTTGGATTCTCGTGACCGGCGCAACGGGCTTGATCGGCGGAACGCTGGTCCGAAAGCTCGTCGAGCGGGGCGAGAAGGTCAAAGCCTTCGTCCGCGCCGGCTCCGATCTGCGCGGGCTCGAAGGTCTCCCCAACGACCGGTGCCTGCTCGCGTTCGGCGACGCGACGATCGAGCACACCGTCTACCGCGCGCTTTCGAGCTGCTCGCAGCTCTATCACGTGGCGGGCCCGTTCCAGTACATGCCGGCGCATCCGCAGCAGCTGATCGACGACGCTCGCTACGCGACGCGCGCCGTGCTCGGTGCCGCGCGGCGCCGCGGCATCGAGAACATCGTCGTCACGAGCAGCGCGGCCGTGCTCGGCACGAGCTCCGTCGCGGAACCGTTCGACGAGACCCACGGCTACAATCTCGTCGATGCCGAGCCCTACGTGCAGGCCAAGGTCGCGGCGGACGAGGTCGTCCAGGAGCTCGTGGCCGACGGCATGCCGATCGTGAGCGTGCTGCCCGCCGGCGTGTTCGGACCGCGCGATTACAAGCCCACACCGAACGGGCAGAGCTTGATCGAATACCTGAAGCTCCCGCCGAGCTTCTCGGTGCCCGTGTCCGAGGGCGGCATTTCCGTGGTCGACGTGGAAGACGTCGTGCAGGGCCACATCCGAGCGATGGAAGTCGGCGACGTGGGCGAGCGGTACATCCTCGGCGGTGAGAACGTCACGTACACGCAGTTCTTCCAGATGCTCGCCGACATCACGGGCCTCGCCGAGCCGAGCGATCCGAAGGGGCCGCTCGCGATCAGCCTCGTGGCGTGGCTCGCCGAGCTCAAAGCGGAGCTCACCGGCTCACGGCCGGCGCTCACGACGCGGCTCGCGCGCGACTACGCCCACTCCTACGTCTGGCTCACGAGCGAGAAGGCCGAGCAAGCGCTCGACTACCAGCACCGCCCCGCGCGCGAAACGCTTGCCCGCGCGACGCGCTGGCTCCTCGAGCACGGCTACGTGCCGAGCACGGTGGCCGAGCGCGTTCGGCTCGAGCTCCGACCGGTGTGAGCCGGCTGGGTCCGCGCGAGTCCCACACGGGCGCGGCGCTGGCGCTCGGCGCCGTCGCGGCGGCCGTCGCGGCCCTGCCCGACGTGCGGCGCGTCGCCGAAGCGGGCGTGAGCCCCGGCGTCGCGTGGGTGGGCCTCGCGGGCTCGACGGCGCTCGTGCTCGGGCCGCTGCTCTTGCTCGCGCGCGCCGCAGCGTCGCGCCTGCGTGGCCTCACTTCCGTGGCGCTCGGCATTGGGCTCTCGGCTTTGCCGCTCGCGTTCCTCGGCCAGGTGCTGAAGGTGCACACGCATCACCGTCCGCTCGGCGCGGCGACGTTCGGTGCGCTGGCGCTGCTGCTCGTCCTCTTTTCAATCGCGCTCGGTGCTCGCGTTCTTGGCTGGGCACGGGAGGAGCCGGCGCTCGCCCGGCGCCTCGTCGTGCGCTTCGTCGCGCTGGTCGCCGTGCTCGGCAGTGCGGTCGTGGTCTTGCGCTCGCTCGCTTCGGCGAGCGCGCATCACGACGTGATCGACGTGCTCCGGGTGCTCGCGGCGAGCGCCATCGCCTGGATGGGCCTGAACCAGCCGCGTGTGGAAATGTGGGCGCGGCGCGCCGGCGCACTTGCATGGGTAGCCCTCGTCGTGGCGGGGCTCGTGGCGGCGCGGGGGCCCGTTCACGACGCGATCCGGGAGCGCGCCCCCGTTCTCGGAGGGCCGGCGGCCTGGCTTTGAAGGACCGCGGGCCGGCGAGTTGACTGGACTCGATCCCGTTCTTAAATTCCTCTGACGGTAGGCGAGCACGCCTGCTGCGGCCGTTCGGTCATGGCACGCGTCCTCTCGCGCCTCCTCTTCCTCTTCACGCTGCTGTTCGCAGCGGGCGTGCAAGCCGTGGAGGCGCCCGAGCACGTCCGCACCGGCACGACCGACGTAGGCCCCCCGGGGCCGGCCGCGCCCATCGAGCCGCCCGCGGTCGAAGGCAGCGCGCACGACCACCAGCCGCCGGCCGACGCGCCGCGGGTCGGCGGTGAGGAACGTCCGAAAGCGCCGCCCGTCGCCGCGGGGTTCAGCACCTACGACGGCGGGTGGATCCGCATCACGTATCACCCGAGCTCGCGCGAGCGCATCGAACCCCTGATCGCCGCCGCCGACGAGGCGAAGCGCGATCTCGAGGAGTGGCTCGGCGCGAGCGTGCTCTCGAAGGTGCGCGTCGACGTGGCGCGCACGCCGGGGGAGATGGCGACGCTCGCGCCGCGCGGCGCGCCGTATCCCGAGTACGCCTCGGGCGTGGCGTACCCGGACCTCGGGCTCGTGCTGCTCACGCTCACGCCGCGCTACTCGAACGAATCGTTCGATCTGACGCAGGTTTTTCGGCATGAGCTCGCGCACGTGGCCCTCGAGGACGCCGTGCGTCCGAACGGCGTGCCGCGCTGGTTCAACGAGGGGTTTGCCGTGATGGCGTCCGGCGAGACCTCGTTCGAGCGCATGTGGACGCTGATGAACGCGACGCTCGCGGATCGGCTGCTGCCGCTCGCCCAGGTGGATCGCACGTTCCCGAGCGACGAGAACAAGGCGAGCGTCGCGTACGCGGAGGCGTCGGACGTGGTGCGCTTCCTCGTGCGGCGGGAGGATCGGCATCGGTTCCGCTCGCTCGTGCGCGAGCTGCATGCGGGGCGCACGCTCGACCACGCCGCGCGCGAGGCGTACGGCACGGACCTCGTGAGCCTGGAGCACGAATGGCGCGAGGATGTCGCCAAGCGCTACACGTTCTGGCCCGTGCTGTGCAGCGGCACGGTGGTGTGGATGGGCGTGATCGGTCTCTTCGTGTGGGGCTGGCGCAAGCGGCGCGCCCGCTCGCGAGCGACCCTGGCGCGCTGGGCCAAGGACGAGGCGCGCGAGGACGATCTGCACCGTTTGGAAGAAAACGCGCGGATCCACATCGTGCTGCAGCGCGCCCCGGGGGCCGCCACGACGCCGATGCCTCCGGCGCAACCGTCCGAGATCGACGTGCCGCGCGTGCAGCACGACGGGACGTGGCACACGCTGCACTGACGCGGTTAGCCGCGCAGGCGTTTCGGGGCGCGACCGAGCCGTTGCATGGTGCGCTTGGTGGCCCACGCCGTGAGCCCGCGCGGTAGCAGGCGCGCGGCGCCGACCTGGAGCCCGTTCACGACACCGGGTACGAAGAGCCGCTCGCCCCGGGCATAGGCGGAAAGCGCGAGCTCGACGGTGCGCTGCGGCGAGAGAACGGCGATCGGGAGCCCGGGTCGTTCGATCCCCGCTGCCGCCTGGAACCCGGTGCGGACCGGGCCCGGGCAGAGGGCCATCACGCGCAGGCCCGAGCCCTCGAGCTCGGTCGCGAGCCCGAGCGTGAAGCTCACGACGAACGCTTTGGTCGCGGCGTAGGTCGCCATGTAGGGCACGGGTTGGAACGCGACGGTGGAGGCGACGTTGAGCACGCCGCCTTCGCCCGCGGCGAGCATCCCCGGGAGTAGAGCGCGCGTGAGCCGCACGATGGCGCCGACATTCAGCTCCACGATCGCGCTTTCGCGCTCGGCGTCGAGCTCGGCGAAGGGTCCGGCGCTGCCGATGCCCGCATTGTTCACGAGGTGGGCGATCGGCACGCCGAGCTCGCGAATCGTGCGCCCGAGCGCCACGACGGCGTCGGGCTGCGCGAGATCGGAGGTCACGACGTGCGTGCGCGTGCCGTTCACGCGCCGCAGATCTTCGGCGAGCGCTTCGAGGCGGTCGCGCGAGCGCGCGGTCAGCACCAGGTGCGCCCCGTGCTCGGCCAGGCGCCGCGCGAGCTCCGCACCGAGCCCGGACGATGCACCAGTCACGAGCGCCCAGCGGTTCTCGAACAGACTCCTCATCGAAAAACGACCTTCGCGCAAAGGGTTAGCCCGAAGCTCGGAGCCGCAGGGTGAACAAAACAATCATAAGTACGCCGCGAAAATGACGCCGCATCGTCATCGATGTTGGTGAGGAGTCACCCAAACTTCTCGAAATCGTCACGCCAGAACTGTTTGGTGCGCGCCTGATGACGAACAGGAAACAGTCTATCCGCCTCGCCGCACCGTCGCTCGGCCTTCTCGTCGGGCTCTTCGCCTCGAGCGCCTTCGCTCAACCGGCTCCGGCCGCACCGACTGCCGCCGCTGCCCCGCCCGCGGCACCGCCCCCTGCCGCCTCCCCGGCGCCTTCCGCCCTGCCCCCGGCCGCCGCCGCGCCCTCACCGGCGCCGGCCCCAATCCTTACCCCTGCCCCTGCCCCTCCCCCTGACGTTGCCCCGGCCTTTGCCCCTGTCCCTGTCACCCCCGCGCCCGACGCGCCTCCACCCACCAAGCTCGCCGTCGGCAGCGGCGGCAACGGCTCGTTCCAGCCGGGCGCGCTGCTCCAATTCTGGCTCGACTGGAGCCACCAGGACATGAAGCCGAAGGGCGCGACCATGCCCGTCGCCGACGAGAAGACGTTCTACTTCCGTCTGCGTCGGGCCGAGCTGCGCGTGAAGGGCGACATCGTGCCGAAGCGCATCGCGTATCAGGTGATGATCGACCCGGCGCGCGCGCTCGAGGTGAACCAGGTCAAGGCGGACAGCGGGAGCGGCACGGTGGCCGTCGCGCAGCCGCCCGTGGGCGCTGACGGCAAGTTCAGCCCGCTCACGATCCTCCAGGACTACTTCATCACGTTCCAGAGCGACTACGCCGACGTATCGCTCGGTCAGTTCAAGATCCCGGTGAGCTACGAAGGCTACAATTCGGCCTCGAAAATCCTGTTCCCCGAGCGTGCCCCGGTCGCGCGGTACTACGGCGACAAGCGCGACATCGGCGTGCGCGTCGACAAGAAGCTCGGCGAGCACTTCTACTATTCCGCGGGCCTCTTCAACGGCACGGGTCAGAACAAGGTCGACGACGACACCGAGAAGGACGGCGCGCTGCGCCTCGAGGGCTCGATCGAAGGTCTGACGGTGGCGGGTGTCGGTTACACGACGATCGGCAAGCGCGAGAAGTCGAGCCGCGATCGCCTCGAGGCCGACGTGAAGTACGACGCGCACAACGTCTACCTCATCGCCGAGTACATTCACGGCTGGGACACGAAGGGCGGCGGCAAGGCGACCGAAGGTCACGGCACGTACGTGGAAGCCGCGTACACGCTGTGCGACCACGTGCAGCCCATGGTCCGCATCGGCGACGTCGAGCCGGCGATGCACAAGGCCGGAGACCACTTCTGGCACTACGAGGCGGGCGTCGCGTGGCTCTTCCAGAAGAACGAGGCGAAGCTCACGCTGGCCGGCGCGATCTACGACCCGACCGAGCCGAACCCGCCCACGAATCCCAAGCGCACCGAGGTCATTTTGGCCGCCCAGGCGGGATTCTAGACGGCCGCGGGGCTCGTCACACAATCGTCACGCGGACGACCCGGGGTCGCCCCGGGTGTTAGGCACCGCTTTGCGTTCGGTCGCGGATGACGGGACGCCGCCGTTTCCTTCTTCTCACGCTTGGAGCGCTCGGGTGCTCGAACGACGGCACGGTTGCGCTCAACGGCGCCGGCGCGACGTTTCCGTACCCGCTCTATTCGAAGTGGATCGCCGAGTACAAGAGCGTCGATCCGACGGTGCGCATCAACTACCAGTCGATCGGCTCGGGCGGGGGCGTCCGGCAGATCGTCGCCGGCACCGTCGACTTCGGCGCGAGCGACGTCCCGATCGAGCTCGAGGAAGAGCGCGGTGCCGGCGGCCCGCTCTTGCACGTGCCGACGGCCGTGGGCTCGGTGGTCGTGAGCTACAACGTGAACGGGGTCACGGCGCCGCTCAAGCTCACGCCGGAAGCGCTCGCGTCGATCTGGCTCGGCGACACCAAGCGTTGGAACGCGCCGCCCATCGCCGAGCACAACCCGGGCGTGACGCTGCCCGACCTTCCGATCGTGGTCGTGTATCGAACGGACGGGAGCGGCACGTCGGCGATCTTCACGCGCTACCTCGCCGCGGTGAGTAGCCGTTGGGCGAAGGAGGTCGGAGCCGGCAAGAGCGTGCGCTGGCCCGTGGGGATCGGCGCGAAGGGCAACGAAGGCGTGACGGCGCAGCTCCAATCGACGCCCGGCGCCATCGGCTACACGGAGCTCGCGTACGCGACGCAAAATCGCTTGCCGCGCGCCGAGCTCCGGAACGGCGCCGGTCGCTTCGTCGCCCCGTCGTCGGCCGCAGCGACGGCAGCAGCGGAAGGCGTGACGATGCCGGCGTCGCTCCAGGTGTCGCTCGCGGCCGCGCCGAGCGAGACCGCGTACCCGCTGACCGCGTACACGTACCTGCTCCTCTACGAGAACGTCACGGATGCGCGCCGCGGTGAGGCGCTCGCGCGCTTCGTGTGGTGGACGGTGCACGACGGCCAGCGCTTCGTGCGTGCGCTCGACTACGCCCCGCTCCCTGCGACGGTCGTCACGCAGGTGGAAGCCTCGCTCAAGCGGCTGCACGCCGGCGGAAAGCCCGTGCTCGAGTAGCGAGCAGCGCGCGCCTACGCGACGCCGACCGAGCTCACGGGCACTGGCCCGCGACGTCCCAGTGTTGGTTCGTGGTGCCCGTGCCGGGCGTTTCCGTGTCGCACGTGGCCATGCAGACGAAGATCATCTTCATGTTCGGAATGCAGCCCGCGGTGCTCCCGACGCACTTGGCGCTGACCTTGTCCCCGGCGACGTACGCGTAGCCGTCGCAGAACGGGGTGGCGGTCGTGCAGGTCGGGTTTGCGACGGGCGGGTCGCAGCTGCTCGAGCCCGTGCCGGCGGAGCCGCCTGCGCCGCTGCCCGCGCCCGAAGCACCCGTTCCGGCGGAGCCGCCCCTGCCGCCGCTCCCCGTCCCACCCATGCCCGCTGCGGCGCCCTTGCCGCCCATACCGGCCATGTTGCTCGTGCCGCCCATCGCTGACGTGCCGGCCGTCCCGGTGCCGGCGGAGCCGCCCTTGCCGGCCGCCGAGGTTCCGCCCGTCGAGCCGCCCTTGCCGCCGCTCGCGCCCGCGCCGGAGCCTCCGCCCATGGCGGACCCGCCGCTGCCCGAGCCGCCCTTGCCGGCTCCGCTGCCGCCGCTGCCGCCCATGGCCGAGCCGCCGGATGCACCGGACCCGCCGGAGCCTCCGCTGCCGCCGCCCATCGCCGAGCCACCGCTGCCACCGGTCGCGCCCGTGTCCGAGCCGCCCGTGGCGCCGTCACCACCGGTGCCGCCGTTCGCCGTGCTGCCGGCGCTACCGCCGCGCGACTGGTTCCCGAAGTCTTCCATGTCGGGGATGGGATCTTCGGTCTGAGTGGCGCACGCCATGAAGAGCGTGGCTGCGACGACGGAGTAACGAGCGCGCAAGAGCACCTAGTTTCTAACCTTACATGGACGTAGTCATCTCAGGCACGTGCCATCGCTCAAAAATGCGAAATAGGTGAGCGCTTCGCGCCAGAAGTGTGACGCGGGACTACACCCTCCCCGGGGTTTCGAACGTCAGCGAAGCGCTAGTGAATGGCTAGCGCGGGAGTGCGTACTTCTCCGCACATGCGCGCAGCCAGTGGTCGGCGAGCACGAGCGCGACCATCGCTTCGCCCATCGGTACGAAGCGCGGCAAGAGGCAGGGATCGTGGCGTCCGCGCGTGCGGATCGTCGTCGGCGCGCCGGCAGTCGTCACGGTCACTTGCTCGCGCGAGAGGCTGCTCGTCGGCTTGATCGCGGCGCGGAGCACGAGCGGCATGCCGGAAGAAATGCCGCCCAGCATGCCGCCGTGGCGATTCGTGCGCGTCGCGATGCTCGCGGCGCCGGCCTGCTCCGAGGCGACGAAGATGTCGTTGTTTTGGCTGCCGCGCATCGTCGCGCAACCGAAGCCGATGCCGTACTCGACGCCGAGCACCGCGGGCAGGCTGAAGAGAGCCTTCGCGAGATCGGCCTTCAGCTTGTCGAACACGGGCTCGCCGAGTCCCGCCGGAACGCCGACCGCAACGAGCTCGCTGACGCCGCCGATCGAGTCCTGATCTTTGCGGACGGCCTCGATCAGCTCGACCATGCGCGGGACGGCGGCCGCGTCGGGGCAGCGCACGAGGTTCGGGAGGCCGTCGGGGAGCGTCTCGATTTGCTCGAGCGTGACGGCGCTCGGCTCCGGGACGTTCGCGACGATGTCGCCGATCTGCTTCACGTAGCCGAGCACCCGCCCGCCGAACGCCAGCTGGATCACCTTCTTCGCGACGGCGCCCGCGGCGACGCGCGCCACCGTTTCGCGCGCGCTCGAGCGACCACCGCCGCGGTAGTCGCGCCGCCCGTATTTGCGATCGAACGTGAAGTCGGCGTGGCCGGGCCGGTACTTGTCCTTGATGTCGTCGTAGTCGCGGCTCTTCTGATCCTCGTTGCGGATCAGGACCGCGATGCTGGTGCCCGTGGTGTGGCCCTCGAACACGCCCGCGAGGATCTCCGGCTCGTCGGCCTCTTGCCGTTGTGTCACGAGGTGGCTCTGCCCGGGGCGCCGGCGCCGGAGGTCGACCATCAGGTCTTCGACGGTGAGCGGGATGCCCGCGGGGCAGCCGTCGATGATGACGACGTTGCCCGGGCCGTGCGACTCCCCGGCGGTGGTCACGCGAAAGGCTTGGCCGAAGCTATTGCCGGACATTTCGAGCGGAATCCTCGAACGGAGTTTCGCACGCCAGGGGCACGGTTGCTACTATCCCGCGTTCGGCGGAGACCCGGGATGACACCACTCACGACTCTGAGCGACGACGAGCGACTCTTCTTCGACACGGTCTCGGGTTTCGCGAACGAGCGACTCGCGCCCAAGGTCGCCGCGATGGACGCGGCGAGCGCGCTCGACCCGAGCATTTTGCCCGGGCTCTTCGAGCTCGGTGTGATGGGCATCGAAACGCCGAGTCGCTTCGGCGGCGCGGAGTCGAGCTTCTTCAACGCGGTGCTCGCCGTGCAGGCGCTCGCGCGCGTCGACCCGGCCGTCGCCGTGCTGGTCGACGTACAGAACACGCTCGTGAACAACGCGATCCTGCGTTGGGGAAGCGACGCCCAGAAGGAGCGCTACTTGCCGAAGCTCGCGAGCGAGTGGGTCGGCTCGTACGCGCTCAGCGAGGCGGGCTCCGGCTCCGACGCGTTCGCGCTGAAGACGCGCGCCGAGCGGAACGGCGACCACTGGGTTTTGAATGGCCAGAAGCTCTGGATCACCAACGCGGGCGAGAGCTCGCTCTTCGTCGTGTTCGCGAACGCCGATCCGAGCCAGGGCTACAAGGGGATCACGGCGTTCCTCGTCGAGCGCGGCTTTCCGGGTTTCTCGGTCGGCAAGCGCGAGCACAAGCTCGGTATCCGCGCGTCGAGCACGTGCGAGCTCGTGCTCGACGACTGCGAGGTGCCGAGCGACAACGTGCTCGGCGAGCTCGGTCGCGGCTACAAGATCGCGATCCTCACGCTCAACGAGGGTCGCATCGGGATCGGCGCGCAGATGCTCGGACTCGCCGAGGGCGCGCTCGGCCACGCGCTCGCTCACGTGCAGCAGCGCAAGCAGTTCGGCAAGACGCTCATCGAATTCCAAGCCGTCGAGTTTCAGCTCGCGCGGATCGCGATGGAGATCGAGGCGGCCAAGCTCCTCGTGTACAACGCGGCGCGCTTGAAGGACGCAGGTGCGGACTTCGTGCGCGAAGCGGCGATGGCGAAGCTCTACGCGTCCGAGGTGGCGGAGCGTGCGGCGTCGCAGGCCATCGACCTCCTGGGCGGCGTCGGCTTCACCCAGGAATTTCCCGTGGAGAAGCTCTACCGCGACGCGAAGATCGGGAAAATCTACGAGGGCACGAGCAACATGCAGCTCCAAACCATCGCGCGGAGCCTGACGGGTAAGTAGTCTTCCCCCCGCGCCGGGCCGAAAATGCCCGCTTTTTTTGAGGGTTCGGGGGCGGCGCGCTACGCTTTCATGACGTGCTCACCCAGGCTCAAATCAGCGAGTTTTTCGCGACGGGCTACCTGGTGCTTCCGCGGACCTTCGACGCGGGCGAGGTTTCGGCGCTCGAGGCGGGCTTTCGGCGCCTGGAAGCGCGGGCAGAGCGGCTCGCGGAGTCGGCCGTCGTGGACGGTGCTTCGTTCGTGATCGAACGGCGCGCGAGCGGGGCGCTCCGAATCGAGCGCATCGTGTGGTGCGGCGCCGCCGAGCCCGATCTGTTGCGTCTCGCGCACACGAGGTCGCTCGTGGTGCCGGTGGCGGAGCTACTCGGGGGTCCGGAGATGGACCAGCTCATCAATCAGGCCCACATCAAGAACCCGGGTGACGGCACCACGTTCCACTTTCACCAGGACAGCTACCACCGGCGCTATGGAACCGACCTCTTCACGGACGTGAACGGTCGCGGGAGCTTCGTGCAGTGCCTGACGGCCGTCGACCCGATGAGCGCCGAGAACGGCGGGCTGTGGGTCGTTCCTGGGAGTCAGCTCGCCGGTCACATTCCGACGCCGGACGGTCGCCTGCCGCCGGGCAGCTTCGACGCGGGCCTTGCCGTGCCGCTGACGCTCGAGGCGGGCGACAGCGTCTTGTTCGGTCCGTTCACGGTGCACGGCAGTGGCCTGAACACCGGCAGCACGCCGCGCCGCGTGCTCATCAACGGCTTTGCGTGCCCGGGCGCGAACCGCCGCGTGTACCCGGGCTCCGGTACGGGCCTCCGGCTCCGCGCCTGGGAAAAGCACGCCGCCTAGCGTCAGCCCGTCCGGCCCGCGGGCTCGCGCCCTTCCCAAGTGGGGGTCCTTTGGCTATGGTCCGGGCCGCTCATGGAACCCGGACTCGTCACACTCGCGAAGATTGTCGGAACGCTGCTGTTCGCGATGGGTCTCGTTCCCTTCATCTTCTTGCTCTCGCCCGGTGACTCGAGCGAGCCGCACGACGAAGAGCACTGACCGCGCTGGCCTCGCGGGTCCGTAACCGCTTCGCGGGTGGGGCCGTAGAGAGGGACAACATGCTGCGTGCGACGCGATTCATGGCGATCGGTCTCGGCCTCGCGAGCCTGGTGCTCGCCTGCGGGAAGAAAGAAGCGCCCGCTGACCTCGCGCCCGTGTCGAGCACTTCGCTCGAGGCGCCGAAGGTGGCGACCGCCGGCGCCGTCGTGGTTCTCGTGGACGCGCCGTCGAGCTCGGTGAAATTCCTGATGGACTCGCCGCTCGAGAAGATCGACGGCGACGCCCCGGGCTCCGCGTCGGGCGAGCTTTCCGTCGATCTCGACGACCTCGCCAAGTCGAGCGGCCTCGTGAAGATCGACCTCGACAAGCTCTCGCTCTATCAGCAGAAGCGCCCCGACGGAAAAGGCGAGTACGAGGAGCGGATCAAAAATCCCCTCCAAAACAAGCACGCCCGCGACTGGCTCGAGCTCGTCCCCAAAGAGGGCGACGTGACGGCCGAGCAAGCGGCGAACAATCGCATTGCCGAGCTCCGGATCGAGAAGGTGGAGCCGTCCGCGAGGAGCGTCGCGGCTCTCTCCGGGGCTGAGCGCAAGGTGACCGCGACCGTGAGCGGAACGCTGCGCCTGCACGGCCGCCAGGAGATGAAATCGGCCAAGGTCGAGCTCACGTTCCACTACGAGGGCGACAAATTCGCGTCGCTCGGCGTGAAGACCGTCGAGCCGTTCGTCGTGAATCTCGACCGCTTCGAGATCCATCCGCGCGACAGCGCCGGCAAGCTCGTGAAAACGATCACCGAGAGTATTGCGACGAATCTCAAGGGCAAGGTCAAGAGCGAAGCGCCGGTCGAGATCGCGCTCACGGCCAAGCCGAAGTGACTACTGGCGGACGCTTTCGCGCGGCACGCGCAGCGCTTCCTGCTTCGCGCCGCGCGTGACTTCCACGACGACGTCCGAGCCCGGGCGACCTGCGAGCCGCCGCCGCGCGTCGCCCATGCTCGTCGGGTGCGCGCCGTCGACGCTCACGAGCACATCGCCCGCGGCGAGGCCCGCGCGCTCGGCCTCGCTCGCCGGGGCGACCTCGACCACGACGACCTCGAGCTCCGTGCCCGAGCCGCGCTCGCCGAGCGTGACCGCGACGTTGCCGGCGCCGAGTGTCTCGTCGACGTTTTCGGCCTTGAGCACGATGCGCACGCCATCGGCCATTCTGCCCGCGCGAACCTCGACGCTCGCGCGCCCGCGCCCCGCGACGGCCGAAACGGCCTCGAGCGTTTGCTTCCCCTCGGCGATGCGCTCGAGCTTGAAGTGTCCGCGGGCGTCGGTTTGGGCCATGCCCGGCGGCAACGCGCCCGTCGGTAGGTAAGCCGGTGCGGCGCCGACCGACACGCGCACGCCCGCCACGGCGTTGCCCTCCGCGTCGACCACGTCGCCCTCGACGCCGCCCGGCTCGCTGAGGTCGACCGGCGCGAGCTCGACCGGCCGATCCGCGCGATTGGTGCGTGCGACGCTGGCCTCGAAGCTTTCGCTCGCGAAGTCCGGATGATTCACGCTCACGTGCACGACGCCCGCCGCGATGTCCGCGAAGCGATAGCGTCCCTCCGCGTCCGTGCGCGTCGTGCGGCGCGTGCCGTCCGACACGAGCGTGACGAGCGCGCCCGCGACCGCCTGCCGGCCCCGCACGGCCGTCACGCTGCCCTCGACGAGCACGCCTTGCTCGAGCGCGATCTTCACGAGCTCGCCCGCGTGCTCGACGGACACGGTTTTCCGCGGAAAACCAGGCGATTCCACGACGATCCGTAGGTGCAGGCCGCGCGCGTCCGCGATCTCGGCGCCGCCGTCGGAGTCCGTGAAGAGCGTCTCGTGGAGCACGACGGAAGGGTCGACCGAGAGCACGCTGACGCTCGCGAGCTCGACGGGATTGTCCTCGTTCCCGACGATCTTGAAACGCACGGCCTCGCGCGGCGCCGGAAGCGTGAGGTCGATGGTCGTGCGCTGACTCTCCGGGATCGTGAGGTCGCGGCGCAGCGCCACGCGGCGCTCGGCGTCCGGTCGCCGCACGAGCAGCGTGACCTCGGCGGGGAGACCGGTGAGCTCGAAGGTGCCGTCGCGCGCTGTTTGCGCGCTGCGCGTGAGGGAGGTGCGCGTGCTTTGCACTTCGATCGTGGCGTTTTCGACGGGGAAGGAACGGTCGTCGAGCAGCCGCCCCGTGAGGCTCCCGCCGGCGTGGAGCACGATTTTGACGTGCGCCTCGCCGCCCGGTCCGAGCGTGACGCTCGGGCTCGAGCCCTCGACGTAGTCGGGATGGCGAGCGACGGCGTGCAGGCGGCCGGGAGTCACGGGACGCGCCGTGAACGCGCCGTTGCGGTTCGAAACCCAGGCTTCGACGAGGGGCGCGGGAACCTCCGCGAGCGTCCACGGATCGCCCCCCGGGCTGAGGCGCGCGCCGGGCGGCGGAATCGGGGGCACGGGGCCCGGCACGACGCCGAGCTCCCCCGCCGGGACGAGCGGCGCCGGCCCGGTCAGCGCCCAGTCGAAGTGCGTGTTGCGGAACGCGGCCGTGAGCGGCGAATCCGAGACCGGCAAGCCGAAGGTGTCGCTGCCGACTACGTCGATGCTCGCGCCCTCGATGGGGAAGCCGCGCGCGTCGACGACGTCGCCGCTGAGCGTGCCGCCGCGGAGGAGGGGAACCGTCACGGGGTCGTTCGTGCCGGCGGGGACTGCGACGAGCGCGCCCGAAACGAAGCCGTCTGCGCGAGCCCCGAGCGTCGCCGGCCCGCGCCCGATTGGACCGAGCGTGACCCGACCGTTCGAGCCGGTGCGGCCGAGCAGCGGAAACGAGGCGACTCCGCCCGGCGTGAGCACAACGTCCGCGCGTGGTACGAGGCCGGGCGCGTCACCGTCGCCGTCCGTCACGATCGCCGTGACGAAGCGGCCCGGCTCGAGCACGAGCGTCACTTCGACGTCCGCGCCGCGCTCGAGGTTGTAGCCGATGAGCGGCTCCGACACGTCGGAGCCGAGCGTGGCCGCGAGATCGTACGCGCCCGCGAGCAGCCCGGCGATGCGGCAGTGCCCGTTTTCGTCGGCAAGCGTGCGCCGCGCCGGCCATAGGCTCGAGCCGGCGATCGAGACGGAGGCGCGCGGCGCCGCCGTGCCGTCCCGGTGCGTCACGTGCACGTCGATCGAGCCGAGCCGGCGCAAGGACAGCGTGACCGGCGCCTTCACGCCCGCGCGCTCCGCGGACTCGTAGCCGCGCGCGGTGACGTTGACGCTGAAGGGTGCCTCCGGCAGTCGCGTGACGAGGGCGTCGCCTTTGGCGTTCGTCAGCGCGCCGAAGGGCAGCGGGTCGTCGCCGGACACGAGCACGGTGGCGCCCGCGATCGGCGCGCCGCGCTCGTCGGTGACGCGCACCTTGAGCGTCGTTTCCGGGACGAGCGTCACGGCGAGCTCGGTTTCGCCCGATCCGAGCGCTACGGCGCGTGCGACGCGCGCGAACCCGGGCGCTTGCACGAGCACCCACACCGCGCCCGCGGGCAGCTCGCGGAGCGTCGCGCGGCCGTCGTTCAACGGCGTCGAGCCGACCGGGTACTCGACTCCGCCGTGCTCCCAGTACACCTCGGCTGTCGCCGCAGCGAGCCGCGCACCCGTGGACGACGTGGCGCTCACCCGGAGGCTCGCGGTGCGGGCGGCGGCGGGCAGCGGGAGCGGCAGAGCGGCGACGTCGACCGCGACGCGCGGGGTGTCCTTGAGCCCGAGCGCCAAGAAGAAGCAGGCGCAGAGAGCGCACGCGGTCGTGATGGCGTCGAGCGCCCGCCGAGACACGGGCCCTGTGAGTAGCATCGAAGTGGCCTGTCCCACACGGTGGGAGGTGCGGCCCTCCTACTGGAAGGCTAGAATCATGCTCCGTGGTGCGAGCTTTGCGGACGGTTGGTCTCCTGCTCGCCGTGGCGTGCACGTCGGGCTCCGGCCGGCCCGACCCGAAGTCGCTCGTGGGGCCTTCCGGCACGAGCACCGACCCGAGCGCGCCCCCGATCGATCCGCCGCCGGCCGAGTGCGGTGGCGATTTCTGCGGCGATACGTTTCTGCACGAACGCCGTGACCCGCCGAACCTCTACTTCCTCGTCGATCGCTCCCGGAGCATGGACGAAGTTCCGGACGGCTCGCACTACAACAAGTACCACATGGCGCGGAACGTGATCACCGACGTGCTCGGTGCGATCGGCCACCGCGTGCGCTACGGCATCGCGATCTATCCGGAAAGCGCGGACGGTGACGTGTGCAGCACCTCGCACGAGGTGCTCGCGCCGACCCTCGGCGCGCCACCGTCGTGCACCGGGCAGATCGATCCGCAGCTCAGCCATCGCCTGACCGTGCTCGGTAACTACCTGCCCGCCGGCAACACGCCGACCTCCGCGGCGCTTTCCGCGCTGGTCCCCGAGCTCTCCGACCTCGAGGGGCAGACGTACCTCGTCCTGCTCACGGACGGCGCGCCGAACTGCAACCCCGACGCCGTGTGCGAGGCGGACGAGTGCGGCTTCAATATTCAGGGCCAAACATTGGGTAGCACGCGTTGTTCGGGCAGCGTCAACTGCTGCGATCCTCTGGTGTTCGGCGACGGCGTTCAGGCCAGCTGCGTCGATACGGCCGAGAGCGTGCGCCAAATCAAGCGCCTCGCCGACCATGGGATCCCGACGTACGTCATCGGCCTCCCGGGCACGGAGCTGTTCGCCGACGTGCTCGATCGCATGGCGCAGGCCGGCGGAACGGCACGTGAGGGCGAGCCGACCGCCTACTACGACGTGAGCGACCAGGACGAGCTCGCAACGGCGCTCTACGCCATCGGTACGGGTCTCGCGATCCGCTGCTCGATCGATCTCGAGGAGCCGCCCGAGGACCCCGACCGAGTGAACGTTTACTTCGACGGCAAGATCGTGGCGGCCGATCCGGACGACGGCTGGTCGTGGGACGGCGACAGCCGGATCGAGGTCAACGGCGACGCCTGCGACGCGCTCCGCTCGGGCGCGGTCCTCGACGCGCGCGCCGTGTACGGGTGCGATACGGTCGTGCGATAGCGTCGCCCAACGCCCCGAAATCGGCCTAGACTGCGCCCCGTGAGTGAGCCGGACCTCGACGAGCTGCGTCGCCAGATCGACCAGGTGGACTCGCGCCTGCTCGAGCTGATTCACGAGCGCGTGCGGCTCGTGCTGCAGGTCGGCACGTACAAGGCGCGCCACGGGCTCGCCGTCTACGATCCGGAGCGGGAGCGTCGCCTGCTCGAGCGCTTGACGGCGCTCGCTCAGCCGCCGCTCGAGCCGGACACCGTGCGGCGCATCTTCGAGCGCCTGATCGACGAGTCGCGCAACCTCGAGCAGCGCAAGTCGGGGCGCTGAGCCGCGACGGCGCGCCGCGCTACGCTGCCGCCGTCACGCAGGTGGCGAGCTCCTCGAGCGTCTTCGCGGCGAGCACGAGGCCGTCCGCGGCGGCTTCGTTCTCGAGCAAGCGCCGCGTGAGGCGACCGTCCGGCGTGAGCTTGTACGGCGAGCGCTTGCGGCCCACGAGCTCGCGGACTTTCAGGGGATCGAGCGGCGTGTCGTCGCGCAGGTGCAGGCTCACGCTCTTGGCGGTCGCCTCGCACCCGAGCACGCGCAGGCGCCGGAGCTCGCACTTGAGCCGCATCAGCTCGACGAAACGGCGCGCTTCGAGCGGCGGCTGCCCGAAGCGGTTCTCGAGCTCGAGGGCGAGCTCGTCCACTTCCGCCTCGTCGGCGGCGCTCGCGAAGCGCTTGTAGAGGGAGAGCCGCACGCCGACTTCCGCCACGTACTCGCTCGCGAGCAAGGCCTCGACGTCGAAGTGGAGCTCGGGCTCGACCTCGTGCACGACGGTTTCGCCGCGGAGCTCGCGCGTCGCTTCCTCGAGCATGCGGCAGAAGAGCTCGAAGCCGACGCTCGCCGCGAAGCCGCTCTGCTCCGCTCCGAGCACGTCGCCCGTGCCGCGCAGCTCCATGTCGAGCGTCGCAAGGTGGAAACCGGAGCCGAGCTCGCTGAAGCGCTCGAGCGCCTCGAGCCGCTGGCGCGCTTCGTCGCTGAGCTGACTCGGCGG
>Ga0070682_100000765_pt1 | contig 19038 bp, 19 predicted proteins | sample KBSC63LmetaG_FD_64668 | JGI IMG/M metagenome (GOLD analysis project Ga0070682, IMG submission 64668) | Corn rhizosphere microbial communities from Kellogg Biological Station, Michigan, USA - KBS C6-3L metaG | ecosystem: Host-associated > Plants > Roots > Rhizosphere | place: USA: Michigan... | reverse complement strand
GACGGCGTCGCAGTCGTCGCCGTAATTGGCGCAACCCGATCGCGGGCGCACGCTGCGATCAATGCCAGAGACAGACACGCAATTATTACCCAGCCTTCACGAGCCATATACTTCGTTTCTCTTTCTCCTTTGCGATATACGCGACGAACACCTTGCCATTCGACACCGCGGTCGCTGGTAACTCCGCATTCGCCGCGACGCTGATCGTCGACCCTGCTTTCCCGAGCTCAATCATTTTAGTTTCACCCGCCATACTCTGCCATACCCCGATCGCTCCGTTGTTTGCGGAGTTGAGCACGGGTGTGCCGCGAACGGCTTCCTGCGACAGTAATTGGCGCGGTGAGAAGCTCTGTCCTTTATCACTCGACTCGGCGAAATAGAGTCCGGGCGCGGTGCCTTCGCCCGCCGCGTACCAGAGCACTTTCAACTTACCACCGCTGTCCACCGAAAGCGATGGACCAGAAACAGGGCAGCCCTGAAGAACCCAACGATCGTCACTCACGATCTTCAGAGATGAAAAGGTTGCGCCACCGTCAGTCGAACTGACCACTGCGATGTGACGAAAACTTCCGGGCAAGACCTCGCGCCAACCGGCGTACAACGTTCCATCCGCAGAAATCGCGAGCGCAGTCTTGCAACAAGGACACGCATCTGACGCGACTTTCTGGTTGGGAGAAAAAGTGCGTCCACCGTCGGTCGAGTAAGCGAGAAAGAGATCGCGATTGCTTTCCATGTGATGACCCTCAGCTTTTGTCGAGGGCTCTGGCGCGTGAACGTTGCGTTCGTCGAGCCAGCCAACAAAGATTCGACCATCCTTTGCGACCGCCAGCGAGTGCATCCCGTGAGCGCCCGGGACCTTGTCGTCGTTGATCTTTACTTCGGTGGAAAAAGTCTGCGCGAGATCGTGCGAGGCTGAGAGGTAGAGATCCGTCCCGTGTTTGCCTGCCGAATCGACACGTGCGGTCCACACCACGTAGACGGCTCCATCAGCCGCGACAGCCACACTCGGCTGATCGCCGCGCCAGGCGGTTGCAATGCCGGCTTCGCGGTTCACGCGAACAGGCGAGCCTTGCATCCGGCCGTCACTATTGAACCGCGCGATCATCACGTCAGCCTGCCCGCCGTCATGATTGACCCATGTAACATAGAACGTGCCATCTGCGGCCGGCGCTGTTGCGGGCTCGGCAGCATCGACACCCGGCGCAGAGATCTGCATCGCTCGTGGCGCCGACCCGGTCATCACCAGACAACCTGTCAAAGCCGCGAGGCACAGGAAACAAAAAACTGAAATCAAAATCTTTTGCAGCATAAACATCAAAAACTCAACTTCATTCCAAATTGAAACTGCCGTGGATCGAATGCCTGTGTCGGTTGTCCAAACGCCGGCAAAGGTGTCGTGCCGGCGCCGAACGTGTTGTTCGGCACGCCAAAATTCGCGCGGTTCAGAACATTGAAACCTTCCGCCAACAATTGCAGATCGACGCGTTCGGTAAGTCGAATCGTGCGGCCCAGGCGCAGATCGAGCGACGCGAAATCAAATCCGCGTCCTGTATTTCGTCCCACGCCGAGTGGGCGGTCATTGTTGTTAGTGTCGAGGTTACGATCGGTTCCGAGCAGCACGTTGAAAGGCAGATGCGAACCGTAAGTGAAAATGTACCCGAATTGGAAGCCACGCGCTTCGAACGAACCGCTCGCGACCAGACGATGACGCTGATCGTTGTCGGAGAGACCACGATCGTCGCGAATATTGAAATTGTCCTGGACGCTCGAGAAGAAGAAGTTGCCGGCGTCGTCGATCGTTTTCGAGAGCGTATACGACACGCGCACGTTGGCCCACTGCGCACGCTTGTTAAAAGAAACGACCATGCCGTCGTAATACGAATTCCCCGATCCTTCGAAGCGCGAAATATTTCCCCAGTTCGGATCCGGCCGGCCGAGGTTCGGAATACCCGCGGATGCAGGAACCGTCGGCACATTCACGTTCCGCGAAAGTATCACGTGTCGCGCACGCAGGTGGAGGTAGCCGACCGACACCACCGCATTGCCCGGCAGTTCGCGTTCGATCTGAAGATTCGCCTGGTGGCTGTAACTCACGTCGATTGCCGGATCGATGCGAGTGATGTTTGGTTTTGTCGTGAGCGTTGCAGGCTGAACACTCAACACGTTTGGAAAAACAGGCGCTCCAGGCTGCGTGGGCGACAACTGAACCACGAGAAACTTCGAACCATCGCGTTGCAGAGCATTCGAAGTGGCACGCAGCGGAATGCGATCGTAGTAGAGCCCGAAACTCGAACGCACTACTGTCTTGCGATCGCCTGGCGCCCACACGATTCCCATTCGTGGTGCAACATTGTCCGTGTCAGTCTGAATCGGATCGGGTAAGAACTGGAGGTCGTATCGCAGCCCCGCATTCAGCGTGAGATCCGGACGGACTCGCCATTCATCCTGAACAAAGACGCCGATATTCGGATTCGATTGAACCTGGTCCGGCGCGCCAAACGCCTGCTGGTAGTTGAGGTAGTTGCCACTCAGGAAATTGTTGAGCGAGCTGAACGCGTAAACGCCCTGCACAGCGCCGGGGAAGAGAATGTTGACGCGGTTGTAGAGAAAACCGCCACCCGCTTTCAGCGAATGCGCCCCGCGGATAGTCGAGATGTTGTCGACGGCTTCGAACAGGTTGATATCGCGGGCCAGCGGCGAGAACGTCGCCGTACCGAAATTCGCCACGCCCGCGATCCCGACTGCTGGTCCGACGTCGTCGTTCACCGGCGCGTCCAAACGGCTATTCGTGTACTGGACACGCAACTCATTCAACGTACGATCATTGATCGTGGTCACGTTACTGGCCTGGACTGTTTGATCCGTGTCGCCAAGACCTGTGCCTCGGCTCACCGCGTTTAGTCCGCCGACCGTGCGAGAATTCACGGCGTTGATGTGATAGAGACTGTAACGCGCGCTTAGTTGGTTCCGCTGGTTGATACTGTGGTCGATGCGCGTGAAAAAGTTGGTCGTGTCAAAGCTCGCCGCGACAACGCCTGTGTTGATGAGCGAACCCGGATAATTGACGGCGCGAAGTCGATTGTTGATCGTGTTCACCGCGCCAGGCAGGATCGTTATGACCGCGGAATAGTTCCGACGCGTCTGTTCAAAGTTGCTAAAGAAAAAAGTGTTATCGCGCCGGACTGGTCCACTGGCAGTCACACCATACTGCGCCTGTGTCAGGAGATCCTTTGTCGGCGCGAGTGGATTTCGAGCATCGAACCGCTGGTTGCGAAAGAATCCGTAGACGCTGCCATGCCAATCGTTCGTGCCGGATCTCGTAAGAATGTTGACTACACCGCCAGAAGCCCTGCCAAACTCGGCGATGCCTCCGGAAGTCACGACCTGAAACTGATCGATCACCTCCTCGCTGTAATACGTGCCGGTGAGATCCGCAGCGTCGTCGTTTGCCGACACGCCATCGAGGATGAAACTGTTGTAGAGATTGCGCTGTCCGGCGATTGAAATGCCCTGACCTGGCACCGCGGAAGTCTCCGCAAAGCGCTGGTTGCTCCCGGTGTTTGTTGGTGAGACGCCCGGGATCAGCAATGACAGATCGAGAAAATTTCGCCCGTTTAGCGGCAACTCGTTCATCTCTTTCGGCCTGATGGTCTCGGTGATCTGCGTGCGGACAGTTTCAACAATCGGCACGTCTGACCCGATGTTCACCTCGGCGGAAACCCCTGCGACTTCGAGTTTGACCGGCAGGTCGAGAGCTTGACCAATCGAGACGGTCAATTGCTTCGCTACGGATGCAAACCCTGCTGCGTCGATCTTGAGATCGTAGGCGCCGGTGCGCAGGTAAGGGAATCGAAACCTGCCCTCGTGATCGCTGGTGGTTTCGACGTGTTGATTTGTTTCTACGTGAGTGGCGACCACGTTCGCGCCGCTGACAGAAGCGCCGCTCGTGTCCTCGATCCGGCCGCTGAGTGTGGCTGACGTAACGCTTTGCTGGGCCAGACAAAGGCCCGAAAACACAAATACAAATAGAAGAGACAGATAAAGACGGAACATCGAATTTCCTCCCACCGGAAGATTCAGGGACTTTTATTGAAATGAAGCGAATTGGTTAGACGGCGGGCGGACCTCTGGGACTGATCTGGTCCCAGTTTTCGTTCGAGGAAAAAGAGAATGGCTGATTCTCGTCTTTAGAATAGATGACTAGAGTCGGGTTGAGATACGTGAATGGCTGAAGAATACCGCGCTCACGCCTTTGTTGGCGTTGCGAGCTCGCCATACACGCACCGCAGTCCATCGGACATGGTTTATGCAGCGAGATTGATTCAGCAGCGTGAGAAGTTGTTTCAGCAGCGTGACTGTGTGAGTGTTGAGATTCTTGTTTAGAAGGCTCGGCGACGATCGTGTTCGCATCGTCTGCTGACTTCGGGTTGTCGCGGCCACACATCGGCTCCGAAATGCGAGGAGCCGGTTTCGCAGCGAGGCCTGAATCGCAATGACCTGCTTTACCTGCGCAGCAGGGCATCGTGTTTGATTTGTCGAGCGAAGCGCTGGCGATCGGCACGAGCACCGATAAAAACGACACGGCCACAAAAAGGCACAAAAACCGCAAGCTGTTTTTGCTAAACCTTTTGTTCATGTTGTGCTTTTTTGTGGCCACGGTTTCCGCACTAATTTCATTTTGCACTTCGGACAGAAGCCGCGTGACTTCGACGTCACGTCTTCATGCATCGGACAAACGTAATGAGACTGAGTCGTTTTTGTAGAATGCGCCGACCGCATTTTCTGTGCTGTGACGACTGGGGAGTATACACCGGCGGCGGCGATGAAGACGAATACAGCCGCAAGCAGCGGCACGACTAACCGTTTGAAGTTCATTTTAAACCCGTGGGACCGCCGGACTCTTCCTGCTCACGCCTCACTCGCGCGAGCAGGAAGAGTCTCTGGAAAAGGATTGTGCCGGGCGGATTTATATCGTTCCAGCAACAACCTTAACCGATTGGAACGATCCCGACTTATTGCTACTCAGACTCGCCGAGAGTTTGTACCAGGTGGTCTTCTTGCCGTCAGGACCAGGAAGGAAGACGTCTTTCTCGGCAAAAATAGCAATGATGTCCATGTACTTATTGCTACAGCGGTAAGTACCACTTGAGGTACAAATCGTGCCGGTTGCGAAACCAGTGGTACCGCCGCCGCCCGCCGTTGTTTCTGCTGCTTGTTGTTGTTGGCTCATACCTGTTCTCCTTCAGGGAAGTTCGTTAATGATTTATTGCCTCACGCATTGAGCAGAGTTGCCAGAATTAATTTGTCAACAACTCCCATCGCAGCGTTACCGATTCTCCAGGACGATACGCAATCACCATGAGCTTCGCGATCTGCCGAAAACTCTGGTTCTTGGAGTCCGCAATACGCACGAGGTAGATGTGGCCCAATTTGATCGGTGCGTTGGCGGAGGCCCGGGTTTCAGTGAAAAGTGCAGCGCCCTCTTTGAGCGTGGTCCAGACCGGTTTCGTATTGTCTTCCTGGAGAACCGTGATTTTGTTTCCTTCGAGACGTAACGAAGCAAAACCCACGGCCCCATTCTCTGCATCGTCGAAACCGTATCGCTCGCGGAGTTCGTTGTTTGTGCCGAGATCCACGATAACTGCTGCTCGATCGACTTCAATCCCCGCGACGAGAGTGCCGCCGCTTACCAGGCTGAAGTTCAGATCGCTGCAACGGTTTCCCCATTGGTGGTTCGCAATCCTCATCCCCTCTTTCCCGTCGTTGAAGCAGAACGAACGAGCCAAAGGATCCAAGGCGTACATGGTGAAAATTCCGCTTGTCTTCCGCGGCTGAGCCGCCTTCTCATCAGGAGTGGTCGGCGTTTGTGCACGCAGGGTCTGTGCGGAACAAAACGCGATCAATACTGCTGAGACGATCAGAAAAGTCTTCTTCATGAAATGCGCCCCCCAGAATCAAGAATTTCGTAAACAGCTACCGGGTAGCCACGCGAGTCAGCGGCACCAGTTCCTGAAACTTCTTGTACTCGATGTGTCTCGCTTCATTCCGCCGTCTTAGTTCTTTGAAGTAGACGAACGGGACGAACTCGGGACCGTTCTCGTTGGTGATCCAATCGTTGGGGAGAACGTAGTCAAGCTTGTATAGATCCACATCGTTCTGGCACAGGTTCAGTGTCTCTGTAACGGCCTTAACGAGCAGAATGTTATTCAACGGAAGAGGCGCAGAGAGCGAGTTGTCGTACGTGTAAAGGAGCATGCCTTCGCGTGCGCGTCGTTCCCACTCCTGCACGATCTTCGAAGCTCTTTCATATTGCCTGGAGTTGATCTCGAGTCGCAGGATTACTTCCGAATCGCCGCGCGCTTCTCTGAGATACTCCTTGTAAGTGTCGGGTGGAACAGCGCCAAACGTCGCATAACCCTTGTCGGAAAAAATTCCGGCAGCATCGATTTTCGCCTCGCCTCCAGCCAGCTTGATGACGACCGGAAACGCGGAACCGCTCCTGTCGTAGAACTCGTTCTGACGTGCGACCAGGACGATGAAATACCGATCGGGATCTACTTTGGTCCATCTCGTTGTTCCAGCGAGGCCGGGTATCTCGCAGGTGATGGATGAGTCGTCGAAACTGACCACTTTCATGGCAGTTTTCGTTCGATCGAAAATTCGGTTCTTGCCGGTTGCCGTGAACGAGACTTCGCCAGGAGTTTTCGGATTGGTCAGATTCTCGAGCGAGTATTTGGCAGTAGCGACTTCACGAGGTTGTTCGGTGCCGGAGACTGACAGCACTCTCACCACACCTTTATCGTCAAAAGTGTAAAGACGTGCTTCAGTGGTCGAGATTTGCGCTTTCCAGGTCCCGACGATGTCGAACTCACATCTCTTCCGTTGGGCCAAAGCCGTTCCGATTGACCCCAAAATGATAAGCGCCACTAGCGAGATTATGGCATTTCGTTTCATAGCATTTACCTCGTTGGCCCGAGTGGATTCAGCACTACGCGCCGATTTGAGTTGGACCAGGGAATAGAAGCCGCGCGAGCAGCTCCTATTCCCGGTCTGTCATGCGACCGCCGGAACCGAAGTCCGTAGCGGCCCGTGGCCGCGAGACGTAGACGGTCAGAAACATTCAGACGCTATAGCGATAGCCGTGTTTCTTGCGGTCCTCATCGATCTGCTTTTGGACCTTTTCGTATTCGACAACCATCTCCGCGTAGGACTTTTCACTGTCCTGCCACGAAATGTGCCTCATCACATTCTTATGGCTGGCGAATGCCTGGACCATGCCCCAGGAGTTTCTTTGATCGTTGACGACGCGCAACATGCCGCCGTGCAACGCATCATCAAGATCGAACCCCGGGTGGCTCATCGCAAACAGTCTGAAGCGGATGGTCTCGAGGTCATATGCATTTCCGGTTAGGAAATACCACCCTGGCAGATCCGCTTTGTTTTTCCGCGCATACTCTTTCAACGCGGCCGGCGTGTCGTCCTGGGGTTTTATGGTCAGCGAGTAAATGAAGAGATCATTTCCCATCCGAGGTTTCAGCTCGTTGTAGATCTGTTTCAATCTCTGAGTGACGATAGAGCACGAACCTCCGCACTCTGCGTACATGAAATTGATGATCGCCTGCCTGCCTCGGATCATGTCGTCATAGAACCTGACCTCTTCGTTGTCGTGTGTTCGGAGCAAGGCATTTGTGTACCGCCCAGCACCAGGTGAGTACGGATGCGGTGTATATGCTCTGGTTACGAGTTTTCTTCTTTCCATTAGGCACCTCCTCATTCTTCTGGTGGTGGTGGTTCAACGCAAACCAGTGAGTCTTGACAGACTTGTCTGTCTGCCTGGCACTGATCAAAGGACGCCTGGTCAGGACAAATGTCCCAGCGCACCATCATGAATGCATCTTCGTGGGCCATGTTGTGGCAGTGGATCAAATACCTGCCGTTGTAGTCCCTGAATTGCATCTTGACCAATGCGCCTTGCGTGGCCTCCATTCGACTCACGTCTTTTCTACCCGAGAACAGCGGCGGTACTACCCCCGGAGCGGGTGTCGGCACGCCGTTTACAAATCGCTGTAGAGTACGAAACTCTTCGAAGTGTATGTGGACCGGGTGCGTCCACGCAGAATTGCCGACGTTGTTGTTAATGGTCCACTCTTCGACATTGTTCCTCGGAATACAGTGAGCCGGATGTTCCGCGTCGAACAAGCATCCGAGCTCTCCGTCGCCACCTGCCGGGTTACCGAAGTCGTCTTTTGGCCTCCTGACCCTGAACTGGCGCGGTGGCACGTTCTGAGTGAAGGTCGGCGGGAAGTTGTGCGGCGGACTATCAGGACACGCCGGATCACGAACAAACTGCCACTCGAAACTGGTGTTGGTCGCCGGCAAGGTCGGATACGTGCACAGGGGGTTCGGAATCGGCGGTGTATCTTTCGGGAACCACGTCTCCCTGGCCACTACGTCAAACCGCAATATCACTTGTCCGATATCGAGGCCGCTCGGGAAACCTGGCGGGTTGATGTTCGGAGTGCCGTTGACTCGCATTATCCCGGTTTCCTTCAGGTAGAGCGTGTCGCCCGGGTTGTAATTATTGAAGTCAATGATGATGTCGTAGCGTTCAGCTACGCTCACTCGCAGTCCACCCGGAGTAAGACCCGGATTGGTGGTGGAGTTGCTGTTACCGATATTCGCACCATCGTCGATATCGAGTGGATGCTCGAGGAAGTTTGCGTCAGTGGCGATCACCTTGATCGTTTGAACTCGAGCGACGTTGCTGGCATCTGCCTTGACGAGCGTAAGGTTCCAATCCCTGGTCGGTCCGGTGTTGAGAATGCGGAACCGATACTTCCGCTTCCTGACCGTCAACTTCGGCTGAATCTTTCCGTTGACGATCCATTTGTTGGTGCCGCCTACGGAGTTGACCATCTCATTGCGACCGTTGGCGTCAAGGTTGCAGAACCTCTTATCGGTAAGAATGATAGGAAAGTCAGTAACACCGTAGATTCCCGGCAGTTGGAGCGAGCCCTGGCTCGGATGTTCATGTCCGGGGTCAGTCGAGTCGTAGACGATGTACATGCCGTTCATGCCCATAAAGTTATTGGGGAGCGTGAACGCGGCGCGGTGATCGTGGAACCAGAAGGAACCCATCTTTTCTTTTGGATCGCCGACGCCGTCCAAACCCGGGTTGCCGCCAAAGGCGTCAATACCGGCATAGACATTCGGATAAAGATGGTCTTTATAGAATCCACGTGTGAAAAAGTCGCCGGCGAAACCATCGCTCTCTGAGCCATGGTGACCGTTGTGCAGGTGGATCGTCATCTCATTTCTGCCAAACGTGCTGGTGACTGCCGGTAAGCTATTTCTGAATCGGACGATCGTGGATTTGCCGTATCTCTGTAGCGGCGTTGGGGCCGGATACACACCGTTGAAGCCCCACACGTACGTGTCACCGAAATCAGAATGGAACTTATGCAGGCCAGCTTTGGCTTCCATTGAGTACAAGAAATGGGCTGGTGTGAACTGCGCCCAGCGTTGATGGGGATCGCGCGGAGCTTCACCCGCAGCGGTATTTCGAAACTCTTGAGGCGGTGGGATCAATTCGTCAAGATCTACCGCAGGAAACGGCGCCGTGAATTCATCCACAAAAGGTGTGTGGCTTGGTCCAGGTCCTGGATTGATGGTGTTGCCATTCGCGTCTAGATCGCAACGAATTGGCTCTGTAATCGTTTGCTGAAAGCCCAGCGCCTCGGAAGGAGTCAACAGGGATGGGGCCAAGACTCCTGCGGCCCCGGCTGCTGCTCCTATCTTCAGCACAGTTCTTCTACTGATTGTGCTTTCAGTCTTCTCGTCGATTTCCGGCCGGTTGTTTGCCTGCTCTATAGGCATAGAATCTCCTTTCAGCCGTTTGGGTTTGGCCTCAAAAACAAAAACCTTTAACTGGTGGTTATGACCTTTACTCGAAGAGTGTTCGCTATTGGCTCCCGAATCCTGATCTAACTTCCCGACAAAGGCGATCAGTTTGAAAGGCAGGGCTTAGCTGCTGAAACAGTTGAGTAACGTCAGTTGACTTTACGAACGAAACTTACACTCGATGGAACTTCATTTGTGCGTTGTGCTGAATCGGGCGCAAGATTACGCTGCAATTTTTTGAAGAACAAGCTCTCTTGCTTGGCGTATTTTGTCGTTCATTAGCGAATCTTGCTTCTAAATGAAACTGAATTTCACTACCGTGGTCCATACTCAATTCAGGCATGCAAACATGTAAATGAACAAGTGCAACGATGGCAAAATCGAATGCTTTGCGATCTCTGCGAGCTGTTGCCGGACCTTACTTGGTTGTTTCCCGTTGTGGCCGTTTCCGTTCGCCGTGTCGTTGTTTTTGAAATGCGATCTGTACAGGGCAGGAGAGTATCCGTAAGTCGATTTGAAATCGCGCACGAAGTGACTCTCGTCGTTTAGACCAACCTGGTAGGCGATCTCCTTCACACTCAGAAAACTCGACTCCAGTAAATTCTTGGCCCGCTCCATCCGCAGCAATCGCAGATAACGGATCGGAGGCATGCCAACGTCCGATTTAAAAATGTGACAGAGACGCCAGACGGAAAGGTTTACCGATTGAGCGAATTCTGCGAGCGACAGTTCACCACGAACGTCTTCTCGCATCATTTTGATGATTTTTTCTACTCTTGTATCCAATCAAACACCAGAGGGAGATGTTTAAGTCAAACCCATTTTTACGACCGTGGATGAGCAGAGCTCTCCATAGTCAAATTAAGATGAAGCAGCTGTGAGGTGAAAATCGGGTTCTGGGCGGACTTACTTTAATGTGGCAAAAACTGAGTCGGGCAAAAAAAATCAATCGCAGTTTGCGAGGTTGCGAAATCCCTCGAATAAGATTTGGGAGTTTCTCGTTTCGAAGGTCGCGCTTTAATACTACACGCAAGAAAACGCTGTCAATGGTGACACAAATTTGTGACTAATTGAAAAGACGCGCTTTACGTTGGGTTGCATAAATTCTTGTAATGCGACTGGTGAGAACACAAAAGGCACAAAATCAAGACGAATGATTCTGTGCCTTTCGTGGATAAGAAGATTTAATTAGCTAGCGTTCTCGAGACTGAATTGCTCGAGAAGTTCGGCACCCAGATTTGTGAACCACCAATGACGACGGAGAAGGGGCCCTTGCCGGTTGTATATGTAGCGACCACGCCTCCATCCGCGGGATTGAGTTTCACTAATTGATTGTCGCCGTGCGCGACTACCCAAACACTCGTTCCATCAGAAGTGACTCCCGCAGCTCCATCACCAACTTTAAATTCACCGAGATTGAATCCATCGCTGGCCCGAAGCTTGGTCACGCTCTTGCTGAAAAAGTTTGTCACCCAGAGACTTTCGCCTTGAGCGGCGATTCCGAATGGACCGCGGCCCACAGCGTACGTCCCCAACACGGCGCCGGCGAGACTCAAACGCGTAACAGAGTTGCTGAAATTGTTGACTACAAACATGCTGTTTGCAGCAAACACCAACCCCATCGGGCGCTTACCGACTGCGAACGTCCCGAGAACCGCGCCCTTCGGGCTGAGCTTCGTTACGTTATTGCTGTTCCGGTTGGCGACCCAAATGTTCGTGCCGTCAGTCGCCAGCCCACCTGGACCATCGCCGACGGTGTAAGTCGCGGCGACAGCACCTGTTGACGGCGTCACTTTCGTCACAGTGTTGCTAAACAAGTTCGCTACGTAGAGCGATCCCCCCGTATAGAGCAACGCTACGGGTCGTTTACCAACCGCAAACGTTCCTGCGACTGTACCGTCGCTGACTCTGATTCGAGTTATCGAGTTGTTGAACTGCGTTGCTACCCAAACATACGTGCCGTCGAAGGCTGCGGCTTCGGGACCAGTGGATAGGCCACCGGCCCCCATGTCACCATCGAGCAGGGTGCCACCGGTAACGCCTTGCGTCGACGCGCCACCGCTGCCGAGGGGAATCTCGTTCATCTGGGTCTGCGCCCTGATAACACTCGGCATTGTTGTGGCGATCACCAATAACAACGCCAGCTTGAAAACTCTTCCTTTAAGAAGAATCATTTGCCACCTCCATTCGCTTTCTTCTGCGCCGAGTTTGTTGGCCAATCAACCCAGCTCAGCATTTCGGCAATCCATTCCGGCGACGACATTCCCGGGCAACCACCCCATCGTTCCAACGGTTCGTTGCCATATTTGAGTACCCCGATGTGATTGGACAGATCCTTATCAACCAAGGGGTCGGGATCGACAAAGCCGAGTTTGCGTCGAATCGTTTCCATGTCGTCAACGGAGCCGGTCAGGAACAACCAGCCGGGCTTCACTTTGTGCATCTGTGCATAGTGTTTCAGCGCGGTGACGTTGTCCTGCCTGGGCTTTAGCGTAAACGAATACATGAAAATATCTTTACCAACGCGATCGCCCAAAATCGACTGCAACCGCACCAGGTTCCTGGTGATCGGTGTGCAGATACCTTCGCACTGCGCATAAAACATGTTGAAGATCACGATCTTGTCTTTGACAAGGTCATCGTAGAACTTCAACTTGCGCCCGTCTTGAGCGGTCAGGACAAGATTCGGGAAATAGCGGTCCCTGGTCCTTTCTCGCGACGGTATTGTTTTGAACTTCGGGTTCGCTTCCGGCTCCTGCGCGTGAGCGAGTAACGGCACGGCAAACGGCGCGGCCCCGAGCGTCGCTATCAAACTTCTGCGTTTCAAGTCCGTCATAAGATTTCCTTTCTTCAGGTTCGGAGTCCAGGTTTCCTGCGCGAGAGTCGCGCGGGTTACCACACAAACGACACTAGGGGTTCGTCTTGTTGTCGCCGACGTCGTCGATCTCGCCGAGCACCATCATCGCGTGATCTTCGTGGACCACGTTGTGACAGTGCAGCGGGAATCTGCCGATGAAGTCGCGGATGCGAAGATAGACCTTCGCCTCCACGTTGTGCTCTAACCTGAAAACATCTTTGCGGCCCTTCTGAATTATTCCCGAGTTTGTCGGCGCATTGCCGTTTATCGTAAGGGTTTGAAACTCTTCGAAGTGCATGTGGATCGGATGTTGCCAGCCGCCGGAGTTGTTCTGAAACACCCACTTCTCCACGGTGTTGCGTTTGATCCTGAAGCGTGGCGGCTGGTTGCAGCCACCCACAAGCTGGCCGTTGACCTGCCACTGCCCGTTGCCTCGCTCGAACCGGAAGGTGCGAGTGATTCGCTCCTGATCGGTGGTGTTCGGGAACCCGTAGAAGTAAGTACCCGCCGGAATAGTTGCGGGATTCACGCTGTTGTCGGGCACTACCGGACCATCGACGATGATCTGAAGTATCTTCGTTCCCTGACCAGCGCCGAGAACGTCTCCGGTAGGACCACGTCCGTCATCCTGTTCCAGACGATTCTCGAGATAGAACGTCTTGCCCGCCTCGTTGGTGAAATCGACGATTACGTCGACGCGCTCGGCTACTGAGAAGCGAGAGCTGTTCACTTGAACCGGCCGTTCCATGAGGTTGCCGTCGGTCGAGATCTGCCAGAACGACTTCGTGCTGTTGTTCGGTCCCAGCACAAACATCTGGTAAAAGCGTGACGGTCCGGTGTTCAACCAACGGAAACGATAACGGCGCGGGCTGACGTGTAACACGGGGTTGATCTTGCCGTTGACCAGGAACTTGTCGCCGAGAATTCCATCCGTATTGAACAGATCGAATTTCAGTAGACCGGTCTGGTCGTCGAAGACCTTATCGTTGAAGACCATGTAAATGTCGAAACTGGTCAGCGGATTCTGGCCGTCGCCGAAGCTTGGGAGCCGGAAGCCGGTGTTTTCGTCACCAGTATCGCGTTCGTTGAAGAGAATGTAGGTTCCGGCGAGACCCTTATAAGTGTTCTCAGCCGTGTGGTCGATGCGATGGTCGTGATACCACAGTGTGCCCATTGCCTCCCTGATATCGCCGCCCTGCGCCTGGTGTGTCGATTTCACGCCGGCATAGACATTCGGGTAGTGATGATCGTAGAACTGGCCGCGCTCCATGAAGAAACACGGAAAGCCGTCGCTCTCCAGCGGTGTATGACCATTGTGCAGGTGCGTTGTAACTGACGGTAAACCGAAACCACCGTTGTTTGCCGGGAGGTTGTTGTGCAAACGAAGGAGCACTGAACCGGCCTGGGGATTGCCGAGGTTGCCGTAGCGCTCGACGATCATTGGACCAGGGACAACGCCATTGAAAGTCCAGAGAGGTTGAAGTGGAAGGTCGCCGTGAACTTGCAGATTTGCAAGCTGCTCCGACATTTCATAATAACGAACCGGTGGGAAGTCGTCCCATGCCTGGTGCGGCACGGTTCGCGCTTCACCTGCGCCTGTGTTCGGGATTTTTTGGGGCGCGGGGTTGAGTGACGCGAGTGGAACCGTCGGAAGCACGGGTAATCTCGGCATCAGGTCCTGCCAGGGAGTGGTTGGCGGACTATTCGGATCGTCGTTGTCGAAAGAACCGCGCGTGTTAAGAGGGTGTGCGCTCAAACCTTTTTTAGGGATCAGCATACCGGCGCTGGTAAGCAGTCCCATCTTGAGCAGATCGCGCCGTTTAAAACCGGCTGCAATCAGCTCGCGACGATTGTTCGCTGCTGTTTGCTTTTCCTTTTCTTTTCGTCGATTTCGTTTGGAGATGTACGCCATCGGTAAACTCCTCCTATTGAGAGCCCAGGCTCAAGGGGTTGTCGTTCTGGTTTATCCGACACTACTCCGCAACCGATTTATTGGTGTGGCAAAGCGGTCGAATGCTACTTCTGAAGTAAATTAATCCCGGATAAGTAACAAACTTTACCTATCGGGCGTCGGCGGAGTTAGGTGAGGAGCGCCCACCAACTTGAATGCGCAGCACTCTGTGAGTGGAGGCGTAGTTACCCGTCATCGGCTCGGGGGGCGGGAACAGTCGATGCACTTCTGGTTTACGATGCGTTTCGAAGCGCGCGCAATGTATTATTCCTCCGAGGCGAAAGTCAAGTACAAAGGTGCGGAAAAATTCCGCAATAATTCTGTGTGCAACGTCTGTGTACTTTGTGACAACTGGGTTTGTTGAATGGGCATCGTAGCGATCAGGAGGAGGATTCTTTTTCATGACATCAATTCGTATCGTCTGTGCAGTATCTCTCGTTGCGTTACTGGCGCTCTCGGCGGCGATGACTCCGGCTCAAAAAACTTCTTCTCGCACGCGCGACGCGGCTCGCCATGCAGGTGAAGCTTCAGAAACGTTTACGGAGATCATGAACGTCAAAGACAAAGCGATTCCGAAAGAACTGCTCGATACTGCTGAGGCGATCGCAGTGTTTCCCGGCGTCCTCAAGGGTGCGTTTGTCATCGGTGGACGAAGCGGTCAGGGTGTGATCAGTCGTCGTGTAAAAGGAGGCTGGAGCGCTCCGGCGTTTTTCAATCTCGGCGGCGGCAGTTTTGGACCACAGATCGGCGCGCAAAAAACGGATTACGTTTTGCTCATCATGAACCAGAGTGGTCTCGATGGTTTACTCAAAGACAAGTTCGAACTTGGCGGCGAAGTAAGTATCGCTGCTGGTCCAGTCGGGCGTGAAGCAGCAGCCTCAACCAATCCGCGACTTGATGCAGGAATTCTTTCATACTCACGCAGCAAAGGTGTGTTCATCGGCGCAGCTTTGAAAGGCGCAATGATCACTCCCGATAACGATCTGAATGAAGCCGTCTACGGCAAGAAGGCCGACGAAGTACTCAAGGGCGCGCCGCTGACATTCGCACAGATGCCAGCTTCGGTCCGCATCTTTCCGCGCACTCTGGTGCGTTATTCGATTCGCTGAAAGATTGATCACAACAAACCCTTGACGCTTTCGTTTGTGCGACCTAGAATGCTTCGTCGCCCTAAGCGGCCGCATATTCTCATCTTTCGAACGTACAAGCGGGAAACTAATCAAGACTGCTGAACGAAATGCTCCCACGAACGCAGCGACAAAAAGAGATTCTCGATTACATCACTCGCTTTCTCGAACGCCACGGTTACATACCGTCCTACGCACAAATCGCGCGACAGTTTGGAGTGAAGTCGCGTGCGACGATCGCAAAGCACATCGCAGCACTCGAACGCCGCGGCCTGTTGGTCCGCGAACATGAAGAGGGCTCGTTCGCGCTGAACGTCAAAGTCGAAGATAAGAGCAGTGACTCGCTGTGTGAAGTCAAAGTGCTCGGGAAGATTGCCGCTGGTGCGCCGCTCGAAGTAGTGGACGACGAGGAACGCATCCCGGTGCCGCGCTTTCTGCTTGGACGCGTGAAGCCGGATCGAGTTTATGCATTGCGTGTTAAAGGCGACTCGATGATCGACGAACACATCTGCGATGGCGACATTGCGTTGATCGAGAATCGCACAGACGCACGCGATGGTGAGATTGTTGTGGCGCTATTGATCGAAGAAAACCAGGCAACCTTGAAGAGACTTTATCGACGCGGCATGAACGTCGAGCTTCAGCCGGCTAATTCTCAACTGCAACCACTCACGGTTCCGGCCAGCCAGGTGCGCGTGCAGGGCATCTTCCGCGGGCTGCTTCGTCCGAGCACCTAGGCGGCGGGGCGGTTCTGTTTTGTATGCCTTTTGTGGCTAATTTCCTAACCTCTAAAAACCTCTAAACGGCATATTTTCAGGGCGTTGCAGCCAATTTTCACTGGGGTATTTCGCCTCTGCGCCTATCAAGTGCAGTGTGTAGGCATGCCTCGACCGAGGCGATCTGTTTTCAAAGCTGCGGTGCGGCAGTAGACCGTGCAGCACGATCAAACTTCCTTTCGACACTTCGAGTGGGACGAGCTCACTTTCCGGCCACGGCGTCGTGTCGTAAACCTCAAACTCCATCCGCCCTTCGTGCGTGCGTAACCAGCGTGACTTCAGCCCGCGTCGATGTCCACCGGGAATGGCCCAGAGGCAGCCGTTCTCGATGGTTGCATCCTCCAGCGCGAACCATAGACCAGCGATGTCGATGGGTTCTGTGTAAATGAACGTGCTGTCCTGGTGACACGTAACCTCGCCGCCGATGTTCGGCTGTTTGAAGATGTACATCGATTGGACCAGCAGTGCATTCTCAAGTCCGAGCGCTTTAGCAAGATCTCTTACTTTATCGCTGCGTGAGAAGCGATTGAAGAGCGGATCGAGATCGTGAAGTGCATGGCCTATCTTGTTGATTGACTTTTCCTTCTCGTACTTGAGCGTGCCGTCAGGGTTGAAGGCATTTTCTTCGAAGAAGAAGCGAATCTTGTCGCCTGACGTCATGAAGTATTCATCGGTCGTTCGATTCTGTTCGCGTGTCGAAAAGATCGACACCACCTTCGCCGGATCGAACTCCTGGACCAACTCCTTCGCCCTCGCGCGCAACTGATCGCAAGTAGCTTCATCCACAAACTCCTCGAGCACGAGAAATCCCACGTCTCGATATTGTTGAACCTGTCGACTGTTCATATACTTCAGGCGGGCGTTAATTGCATCTATGAACCTTTCAGTAAATCTCTGTTACCAGATTTCTCTCGCCTTCCTTGGACCGCTTCGTAAGCTCGGTTCAAGGACACCGTCGATCACACGTTTCGATTCGAACGAACAATACTTCGAGCAGCGAGTGGCCGACACCAGTCGCTATCGCGAGCTGTTTAAGCGTTTCGTCTCGTTCAAGGATAAGACCGTCCTCGAACTGGGTTGCAATCGAGGTTACCTGCTTCATAGTTTTTTACAGCACGAAAAATTCAACGCGATCGGAGCGGATCTGGTTTCATATTACCTGAAGGATGCGCGGCGGGACTACGGCGACATCATTGAGTTTATTCAAACAACACCGACAACAATCCCTTTGCCCGACAACAGTGTCGATGTTGTTTACACGATTGATACCGTCGAACACCTGAGCCAGCCTAAAGAGATCTTCATGGAGGTTTTTCGGGTGCTGAAACCAGGCGGGCAGTGCTTAGTACATTTCAATCCCTGGCTTAATCCGCATGGCAGTCATCTTGAAGACATCATTGCGTTTCCCTGGCCGCATGTGTTCTTTTCGATGGATACGCTGTTGACAGTCGCAGCGAAGCTTTACGACTCGCCTGAATACAAGACGACCTGTTATTTTTTGGACCACGAGGGAAAAAAGAAGCCAAACCCATATCTGGATCATGACTCCTGGGGCATTTACGTGAACCAGATGACGATCAAAAAGTTCAACCTGCTACTGAAGGAACTGCCGTGTGAAGTTAGACACCAGGAGCGAATAGGTTTTGGAGGGACGACGTTCAAGATCAGCCGGGCAGTGCGAGGGCTGGCGCAGGTCCCGCTTTTTGACGAATTCTTCACCAGTGTTCTTTTTACCGTCCTGACAAAACCAGACGGGCGTTAGATTAATCTGGTGAGCACATACAGCAGCACAAGCACTAGCAGAATACCGATAGCGCCGGCGACGACTGTTTTGGACCAGTTGCGACCGACCTGTATCTTCGTTACACCCGATGCACCCTCAAACTCGGCGCTCATCTGATAGTCCTTCTTTCGCTGGTCCATCAAATCGGCATTGTCGACGAAGTTTGCGATGTCTCTCGAAGCGTTTGCGTATTTGATCTCGCCGCGTTTCTTTTCCGCAACCAGTCGCATCGCTTCTTCAGCAGCCTTTGCCTTCACTTGCGCAGCTTGTTCATCATCGAGATCGGTGAAGACATCGTGCGAGTCGTTTATTGGTCAGCGATTCAGTTTTACGTAACAACAAAACGGGCATCAACATGTTCGTCGCCGGAGCGGATGGCAACGGAGCTTCGATCGAACGCACACGTTTCGAAAGCAACGAGGTCGGACTTTTTCACTTCGGCGGTAACTCAGCGGCGGTCAGCAACAGTGTGGCGAGCGGAAATGGAACCGCGTTTTTAACTGCGGGTGGCGGCAGGATCGAATTGTTCCACACCGCGGCGAGCAAGAATCACACGGGCGTCAAAGCCGATGGCGGAATCATTCGCATTGCGTACTGCTCCATCACGGGAAACAGCACCGGCATCTCTGCGAGTGGCGGCAGGA
>Ga0070682_100000762_pt1 | contig 19113 bp, 18 predicted proteins | sample KBSC63LmetaG_FD_64668 | JGI IMG/M metagenome (GOLD analysis project Ga0070682, IMG submission 64668) | Corn rhizosphere microbial communities from Kellogg Biological Station, Michigan, USA - KBS C6-3L metaG | ecosystem: Host-associated > Plants > Roots > Rhizosphere | place: USA: Michigan... | reverse complement strand
TCTGTTATCTGGTGTGTGCCGAGTTTGGCGGCTTTGGCGAGCTTGGACGCGCCAACATTAGCACCAACTACCAGATAATCGGTATCTTTGCCAACGGAACTCTGGAAAGTTCCGCCTAAGCTTCGGATGCGTTCAGCGGCTTCCTCCCTGCCCATAGCGTCGAGCGTGCCGGTCACGACGAAGTTCTTGCCGCTAAGTTTGCCGCCAACGTGTTTGACGGCTTTGGGGATGACACCGAGTTTTTCAAATTTAGCCAATAGCTTCTGGTTGCGCGGCTCACTAAACCATTCGGCGACGGATTCGGCCACGACTTCACCGATACCTTCGACTTCAGCCAGCTCATCGATGCTAGCTTCGCTCAGGTTTTGCAAATCGCGGAATTGGTTGGCTAAGTCAATCGCTGTCTGAGCGCCGACATGACGGATGCCCAGACCGTAAATAAACCGACTGAGCGGCGGGGTTTTCTTGGCTTGGATGGCGGCTACGAGTTTGTTGGCGGAGATTTCGGCAAAACGATCCAAATTCAAAATATCATCGGCTTTCAGGGTATATATGTCGGCTTGGTCATTTACGAGCTTTGCGTCGAGCAGTGCGATAACGTTTTTCTCGCCCAAACCTTCTATGTCCAGCGCGGCTTTGCTGGCAAAGTGTTCGATGCGCTTCCAGCTGCGGCTCGGGCAGCTTTCATTCGGGCAACGCCAGACAGCGTCTTCGGCTTTGAGTTTGATAAGTTTAGTGCCGCATTCCGGGCATTCTTTGGGCATGGCAAATGGTTTTTCGGAGCCAGTTCGGAGTTTAACCAAAGGCTCGACAACTTCCGGTATGATATCGCCGGCCTTATGAACAATGATGGTATCGCCGACACGGATGTCTTTGCGGAGAACTTCCGACTCGTTGTGCAAGGTCGCCATTTGCACGGTGCTGCCGGCCACGACGACTGGCTCCAACATTGCGACTGGTGTAGCGGCGCCAGTTCGGCCGATGGAGATAAAGATGTCTTTGACTTTGGTGGTGGCTTGTTCGGCGGCGTATTTGATGGCGATAGCAGCTCGCGGCGCTTTGCCCACGACACCAAGGCGATTGAAAAGTGCGCGGTCATTAATTTTCACAACTAGGCCATCGGTATTGAATGGCAGCTTTTTGCGGCCTTCGTCCCATTTATCGGCGAACTTGAGGATCTCATCAATAGACTTCAGCACGCTGGCGTCTTTGTTGGCCAAAAATCCCAGCTGGCGCAACGTTTTGTAAGCAAAATCATTCGTCGGTACATCAGCCGCGTCCCTGCGTAATAAGTCGTAAGCCCGGAAGTGTAGTTTGCGCTGAGCCACCAACTGCGGGTCGAGCTGACGGACAGTGCCAGCAGCAGTGTTACGCGGGTTGGCATAGAGTGGTTTGCCGGCAGCGGCTTGGGCAGCGTTCAGGTCTTCGAAGTCCTTTTTGTACATAACTATTTCGCCACGGACTTCAGTGCGGCCGCGCAGGAATTTTTCTAAGCCTTTGGTGCTGCGCAGTATCAGTGGCACGGATTCTATGGTACGCACATTGGCTGTGATGTCTTCGCCGACGAAACCGTCACCACGCGTAATGCCAGTGGTCAACTGGCCGTCTTCGTAAACCAGCGCGCAGGCGAAACCATCCATTTTGATGTCGGCAAAATATTCGAACTTGGCGCTGGCCGGCGCTAGTTTGGCGATGCGTTCCTGCCAGGCTCTGATCTCAGCTTCGTCGAAAACGTCGTTCAGGCTCAGCATCCGACTACTGTGCTCAACTTGTTTAAATCCGGGTAGCGGCGCACCGGCTACACGCTGGGTCGGCGAGTCGGGCGTGATCAGATCTGGAAATTCAGTCTCCAGCTGAGACAGTTCGTGCTTCAAGCTGTCGGCGGCGGCTTCGCTCATGATCGATTCGTCGAGCACGTGGTAATGATAGCGGTAGTCATTGATGAGCTCACGAAGTTTTACGATCCTCTCAGCAGCATCGCTTTTACTCATTCAGTAGCTCCCTGTATAGAGTGTACATATAAGCATTTACAGCTAGCGGGGCCAAAATCAGCAACAAGAAATACAGCCAGTCGGCAGCTGCCGGCAACCAAATAATAACCGGCACAACTATCACGCCGGCCGTGAGCAGTAGTAGAATCGGCAAGAACAAGATCTTCCGAAGAACAGTCCAGCGACGATGACGCACTATCTGGCGCGCAGAGCGCAAAGCTTTGATAGGCGTCATATCCGGCAAAGTCACGAGATATACTGCAAACAGTGACGAAGCCAGTAAGTACATGGTGAGCAAACCGAGCACTACAAAGATAGCCAGCCAGAACAGCTGCTGGCCACCAGTTGAAGCAATGCCGGTAGTTATCACGAGACTATACAGAGACGAACCGATCACCAGCGGTAGCAATTGCAAACCAATTACCAAAAAAATCAAAATAACCGGTATGAAAGGATACATACCCTTGTAGTAACTGTCACGGATGCGCACTTTGTTGCCAGCCATGACCTGCCGCAGCGCCCAGATGACGGCCAGGCTAACTATCAAAAGTAGCAGTAGTTGGTAAGTAGACGTACTGCCGCCCGAGGTACTATTTGACGAACCCAATAGACCAAAGAAAGTGCCAATACCCGAAACCACCGAGCCGGGATGACCACCGAGAGTTTGGTCAAATGAAGTCCTGATGTCGGATGCGCTGGCAATTACGCTTTGACTGCGCACCAATATAAAGTCTAGGATTCCGTAGACCAGGCTGATGCCCAGCAGAAGTTTGCGGTGCTGCGATACAACCCGCACTGCCATTTTGGTGATCTTGAAAACGCTTGGCAATTTGCCTGGATGCTTGACCGGCTTTAGACGCCTCAGGCCTTTGACCGGTTTTTGCTTGATGGTCCTTGGGACTTTGACAGCCTTTTTATCAACCGAAGGCTGTTTGGCAACAGGCTTAGTGACAACCCTCTTAGATTTGGCCGTTTTTCTCCCGGATTTTTTCGCCATATTGTCAGTATATAAGAGTTAGGCGTGCGTGCCCATGTCTTGTAACCGTTTAATTCTTTGATCGATTGGTGGATGGGTGCTGAACAGATTTGTCAGGCTGTGGCCCTTGAGAGGATTGGCAAAAAATAAATGTGCCGTGGCGGTGTTTTGGTGAGCCGCAGGGGTGTTGGCTTTTTCAATTTTTTGCAGAGCGCTGATCAGCCCTTCTGGGTAGCGAGTGGTGAGTACGCCAGTAGCGTCAGCCAGATATTCGCGTTGTCGGGAAACCGCCAGCTGGATGAGCGAGGCCACAAACGGCGCCAAAATGGCGGCGATTATGCCTAGCAGGAGGGTTGCTTGGTTGTTATCACGACGATCATCACTAAACCATGTCATGCGCAGGATGATATCGGCGATGAAAGAAATTACGGCCGTGAGAGCAAATGCCACCAGCATCACTCGGGTGTCAAAGTTCTTCACATGGCCAAGTTCGTGCGCCAGAACTCCCTGCAGTTCCTGATCGTTCATGATTTCCAGAAGTCCGCTAGTCACACAGACAGCGGCGTGTTTCGGGTCGCGGCCAGTAGCAAAGGCATTCGGTGACGGGTCATTCATTATATAAATGCGCGGCGTTGGCAGCCCATCTGTAATGGCTAGGTTTTCAACAATTCTGTACAATCGTGGGTTGTCGCTGCGGCCAACTTCCTGTGCGCGGTTCACGGCCAGGGCCATTTTGGCACCCGAGTAGTAGCTGATCAGCACATAAATTGCCGAACCGATCAGCCCACCGTACAGGACACCAACGCTGCCATGAGCGTAAAGTTTATCTATTAACCATAGAAAACCGCCGACAAACACCATGAAAACCAACATGATGAACAGGGTTTTGCGCTTGTTCTGGGCGATGTCTGAGTACATTACTTCGTGAAGTCAACTTGGGTGGGGTTCTGGATAGCAGCGTTCTCAGCTTCATCAACTTCGAAGAACTCTTTGTCCTGCTTAAATCCAAGCATGTTGGCAAAGATGTTGGTTGGGAAAGTCTTGCGCTTGGTGTTGAAGTCGCGGACAACGCCGTTGTAGAAACGACGTGAGGCTTGGATCTTGTCTTCGGTGTCTGTCAATTGAGCCTGCAAGTCCAGGAAGTTCTGGTTAGCCTTTAGGTCTGGGTAGTTTTCGGCTACGGCGAACAAACTCTTCATGGTTTGCTGGAAATCGCCTTCGGCTTTGGCTGTCGCGGCGGGACCCTGGCCGGCGGCGTTGACTGTTGCCGCGCGAGCAGCGGTGACGGCTTCGAAAACGCCACTTTCGTGAGCGGCGTAGCCCTTGACGGTGTTAACTAAGTTTGGAATAAGGTCAGCACGACGCTTCAGCTGGACGGTAATGTCACTCCAAGCTTCGTCGGACTGCTGGTTGAGTCGGACCAGACCGTTGTACATGGCGCCCAGAATGATAGCCACCAAAACAACCACTGCAATTACTACTATAAGAACTGTCATTCACTGTCCCCCTGCTTTAGTACTTATCATTATACAACGGCCGGCCACGTTCGTGTAAAATTATCAGTAGTTTATGAGAAAAAACTTAAGGCAGCGGAAATGGGTTGGCCTAGGCGGCGGTTTGATCATAGCCGCGGCTGCCCTCGTCTACTGCCACTGGGCGTTGACGAAACCCCTGCCCAACCTCCAGCCGTCAGTCATTAGTTTGCCGAAGGTTCAAGCTCTATCCGGCCAGCTGAATTGGCCAAAAAGCGGCCAAGCCGCCGTCGGCCTAGTCGGCACTGACATCTTGGAAACTGCCGGCAAGCAAACACCAACTCCTACGGCCAGCACAGCCAAACTCATTACTGCTCTAACTGTGCTCAAAGCCAAGCCAATCACAGCCGGCCAACCGGGACCAACAATCACCTTGACAGCCAACGACGCTAATCTCTACGCCACCTATCTAGCCCATGACGGCTCGGTCGTCAAAGTAGTCGCCGGCGAGCAGATCAGCGAATACCAAATGTTCCAAACCATGCTCTTGCCGTCAGCTAATAACATGGCGGACAGTTTGGCCATCTGGGCATATGGATCACTGGCAAATTACGCTAAAGCAGCGAATGAATACCTGGCGAGTTTGGGACTACAGAACACGCATGTCGGCAAAGATGCCAGCGGACTCGACCCGAGTACCACCAGCACGGCTGCAGATTTAGCCAAAATTGGTGATCTGGCTATGCAAAATCCAGTACTGGCCGGCATTGTAGCGCAGCCGACAGCCGGCAACATTCCCGTCGTCGGCAACATCAAGAACGTCAACTTCCTGCTCGGCAACAGTGGCATTGTCGGCATCAAGACCGGCAACAGCGACCAAGCCGGCGGCGTCTTCGTGTCGGCTGCCAAAGTCGCAGTCGACGGCCAAGTCCAAACCATCGTCACCGCCTACGCCGCGGCGCCAGACCTTTTCACGGCTGTCCAAGGTAGCTTGCCGATGATCCAATCCGCCGAAGCCAACTTCAAGCCTGTCTCAGCCATCACCAAAGGCAGCGTCGTTGGCAATTACAATCTGCCGTGGGGCGGCCAAGTTTCAGCTGTTGCCACTTCCGATCTTAATAACAAAATTTGGGCAGGCACTAGTATATCTGCCAAGGCTAAGCTTCAAGCCATTCCAGCGGCCTCAAAATCCGGCCAAGATGTCGGCTCTGTTTCGGCAAATAATAAATCTGTCGGCGTAGTTTTGGATAAAAACGTCCCGACGCCTTCCACCTGGTGGCGCCTAACGCATCCTTTTAATTAGAAGCTACTCAGAGCCAATTGGATCTTCAGGATCAAGATCCCAGCCAGCCGGTGGCTGCGCACCGGCTGCTAGTGGGCCTTCAGCAAGTTCAGCACCTCGCCACTCCGGAAAGGTGCGCCAAAGCTCTGCGAAATGCCCGTCTTCACGAAGAGTTTTGAATGCATCTGCTAATTCTGCATCACTAATACGATCCTCAGGAGTTTCGTCTGCATCATCTTCAATTGCTCCATCTACATCTGGATCAACCGGTTCCCAGCTAACGATTTCGGCCATAGTGGTCTCCTTAGTTGTCCAAATAATAACACAGTTATCTTAGTCTTGAGTTTTTGGCTCAAAACAGATAAGATATGACGGTCTCATCGCGCGGACGTGGCGGAATTGGTAGACGCGCTACCTTGAGGTGGTAGTGGGAGCAATCCTGTGGAGGTTCAAGTCCTCTCGTCCGCACCAAGCGCAAAGAACAGGGGTGATTAGCTCAGCTGGCTAGAGCATCTCGTTTACACCGAGAGGGTCGGGGGTTCGAATCCCTCATCACCCACCATGAAAAGATCAGCTGTCGCTGGTCTTTTTTGTTTATTTATAGCAGTTCAACAAGTTTACCCTGCCAATATTCAACGACCTTTTCAGGTGATCCACCAAAACTTTCAATTCTATATTTTGATGCTAAATCAAAGTCTGTAGATAATCTTGTTAGTTTGACTGGAGTTCTCCCTGGTAATTTATGAAGCCTGGACATATCCCAACGGTATCCCTTCCGTGGCAATCCGCTACTCAAGGTTTGGTTGCTGGCTGCGTACCTTCGTTCGCGTTCACCGGGAAGGTCCAGATCAACTATGTCGTCCACTGATTCGTACTGCACTAATTCCCCGTCTGCGGTAAGGGCTGTACTGCCCAAAGCCACCAACTGGCTACCAAGCTCACCAATAGGCTCTGTCCATCCGACATCCTTGATGACATTCCAGATATCAGTCTCCAACACTGGTATAGTAGTTCGCTTTATAGTAGGTGGTAGAAATCGGGGTTTACTCCACCAAATTACTGGTGCGTCAGCAGGCTCTGCACCTTGAATGTCTATCCCGTTTAAGATCCAACCCAGACCTTCAGGCCCGCTACCTTGTTCATTTAATTTTGCTGCAATCCTCTTAGCATCAGCACGAATTTGATTTGCTGCAATCGCAGACATGCGGGATAGCTCAGTGTCTTCTTTGGCTCTCTCTAAGGACAAGAGGCGTGCTGCTTCTTCCGCGGCAATTGCCTGTGAGATGCCAGCGCGCGTTCTTCTAGAGTTGATGCGATTAAATCGTCGATGTTAGGTACATGTAGTTCTGGATTATCATCACCTGCTGCCATAATTTACCTCTATTGTGGAGTAAATTATTCTAGAATGTACCCTAATTTGCAAGTTTATTTAATAAATTAGCTTCTAGGCAAGTGGTCGTAGACTTGGTCGAGGCCAAAGTCAGTACGGATGATGGATTTGAGGTCGTCTACGGATGTGCCGAACTTCACGCCAGGATTCATGACGCCGTATGGGTCGAAGACCTGCTTCACTTTTTGCAGTAATGAGAATTGTTCCGAGCCGTACATTTGCTCGAGGTATGGCGCGCGCAAACGGCCGTCGCCAGCTTCGGAGCTAATAGTGCCACCGAGGCTAATGACCAGTTTGTGGTAATCGTCCATGATGCGGAAAGCCCGCTGCCTGTCGCCAACCTGGCCTAGGTTCAGACGTGGCTGTAGGTGCAAACGGCCTTCACCGGCTTGGCCCCAAACACCGAGTGGCAGGCTGTTGGTTTCCAAGATTTTATAAACACCTTCGATGAAAGCACGCAGCTGGTCGACTGGCACTGCGCCGTCGTCTATGATCGGGCTCGGCCGCAGCAGGCCTTCGTTATGACCAACTAACAGACTGGTTACCTCACGAATTTTCCAGGCGTTTTGCTGTTGCTCTGGGTCGGTGTAAGTTTCCAGACTGGTGGCGTATTTTTCGAAAATCTTGCTAGCACGCTTGGCGACTTTTTTGACTTTCTTGCTGTCGGTATCAAATTCCACGAAAAGCATAGCCGTTGGGAAAGGCGCCTGCAGACTGTCGCCCAGCTGGTTTGGATTAAGTTCGTTGACTTGGTTAAGCGTGTACTCATCTATGAATTCGATGGCACTTGGCTTTTCGGAAAGATTGCGCAGTTCCAGCACGGCGTCCTGTAGCTGCTGCAGGCTGTCGAATTTACCAACCAGCAGAGTCGTCTGAGGATTGTGCACTTCAGTCGTAAGCACAGCTTCGGTTATGATGCCCAGTGTGCCTTGGCTGCCGACAATCAGCGGTGTCAGATCAAAACTGCCGTCGCGGCGCTTGATGTCCAGCAAGCTGTAGCCGGAATTATTCCTGGCCACACTGCGTTCCGTCCTTTCGACAACGTCGCGCTGTTCTTCCAAAAGTGTGTCGATAGATCGGTAGATCTCGCCTTCAAAGGTCGCCAGGCCGAGCTTTTTGCTGAGCTCCCTCTTTGATAATCTTTTCGTCTCGATAACTTCACCATTGGCTAGCACTACGCGCAGGCTTTTTACGTAGCCTCTGGTATCACCATATTTGACGGCTTTTTCACCGGCCGAGTTGGTAGCAACCGCGCCGCCGACCGTCGAATATTCAAGACTGGCTGGATATGGAGGCAAGAACCTACCGTGCGTGTGCAGCGTCTGCTGCAGCTTACCGTAGTTTATGCCGGGCTCAACTGTAACGGTATTTGTCTTGGTATCAAGTTCCAGCACACGGTTCATGTGAGCTGGAAAAACCAGCACAATGCCTTCGCCCAGCGCCGCACCTGACGTATCGGTACCAGAACCACGTGGCGTGATAGGGATTACCCTTCCGCGTTCGGCTAGCTGCCAAGAAAACCGGCAGGCTTTGCGGACGTCATTTTCGTTGCGAGGATATGCAACCAATGCTGGCGCCAGCTGCAAAATACTGCCGTCCGTAGAGAAATAACGCCGAGCGTCAGTGCTGGTCATCACTTCGCCGACGAGGTGTTCTTGTAGATAATGCGCAACTTTACTCATTGGCCAAATTAACCCCTAAGAACTTGAATCATCTAGCAGTTATGATAGCACACTCGTGACCGATGAAGCTTATGATTGGGTGGCAGCAAGTACAATTGACAACAGAGTACAACCCAGTTATGCTCCAGCTAGGAATAAACCATGGCCAAAACCCAAAGCAATCTCCAAACATTCTTAAATCTCGTGAAACCCTCGGTCATGAGCGCCACTATCGCCGTGCTTGCTGGGCTAGTTCTGACTGGTGGCGTGCTAATCGCCTTTGCTACCAGCAATAGTTCTGTGCAGCAGCAAATTTTGGCCTGGCGACCGCAACCTGCCCAAAAAACCCTGACTACACCCGACCAAACGTTGCCTGAAAACGATCATCCAACACTCAAAGGCAGTTGGCCGCTACTGATAGTTTGGAGCGCCATAGGCTTAGCCGTCTACGCTGTCAGTGTCTGGATAATTCACTCTCTGAAAAGCGCTAAAGACCTGTCCGAAGAGGTAAATTACGTCAACGCCAAGCCCAAAGTTCAGCTGGAAACGGCTTTCGAACATTTTGTCCTTAGATTTGTCTCATTCGCAATTTTGATAGTGCTGAGCTATCTGCTCGTAAAACAAGTTGTGCCGTATAGCATCACTGCGGCCTACGCCAGTTCATTAGATATTGTGAGTGGTAACGGCCTGCTCTATGCCATATTGTCTTTCGCCATCGTCGTCGTAACGGTGCACTTGCAAACGATTTTCCTGCGCCTGACTTTCGGCAAAGTCCGGGTGTTCTAGTTTTCTCTTATGCTTGCGCATTAGTACGAGTTGGCATATAACTTCACTATTAAGGAGATTCTATGGGCATAGAAATAGAGACACTTAGTGGTGTAATACCGGAAGCAGACCCGATGATAGGTTCAGTAACTGTAAGGGAAGAACGTGAAGCACTCGGTGTCCGCACATTGTTTATTAAATCACTGAGCAGTACAACTTCATTTGACCTGGATGACGAACCACAAGAGGTTGTTAGTATTGAGCGGCCGGCAACCCGTGATGAGCTCCAGATTGTTGAGTCCCAACTTACCGACCAGCTGAGCGAAGAGTCTAGTCAGTTAGATAGTTTTGCGGCAAGAGGAAATTATATCCGCTCTTCATCTGTCGCACTTCTTGGCATGCTCGGCACTGGTGCTACCGAGATTTTTGGTTTCGCTTTCGGTGCTAAGGTCGTGCCTATGACTGCCGTAAGCTTGATAGCTGGAAATGTCTACACGCGTATAGCATCGCGCAGACTCGAAAGAACGCGCGCCCTATCATTAAAGGGCATTGAGAGTGCCGTTAGTCGTACTCGCCATGATCGCTCACTTATCAGACAAGCTATTGCCGCAGCTGAAGCCGACTAGATTATCTGCAAAATGTAAAAAGCTCTGGCAAAACCAGAGCTTTTTAGTTGGTGGGGATGAGAGGACTTGAACCTCCACGAACCGAAGTTCACTAGCTTCTGAAGCTAGCGCGTCTACCAATTCCGCCACATCCCCATGCTGAATAGACCGTGATATCTTATCTGTTTTGAGCTAAAAACTCAAGTGTTAATCGGTGACTTTAGCCTGGCGAATTTCCCAGTTGGCGGCATTGTCTAAGCGATCTATTGGACCGTTAATCGGTTGAGTTGTCAGACCAGCCAGCGGACCGTGAGTCAGGTATAGCAAACGTGGCTGGTAAAGCCCAAGCGCTGGGCTGTCATCTTGCCAAGCTTGCAGGAACGGTTTGTATTTGATGATACGCAGCTTGGGATCGAGACGAGTACGGCCGGATTCCAGGGCCGCATCAGCAGTAGAATTTTTCCACTCAGATAAATTCAATCGGTTAGCCGAGCGGATGTCAGCCTGCGAACTGTCCCAGTAGACGAAGACGTCAGGGTCCGGCCCGATGGTGATGCCATCTAGCACAGCGTCGTAGTCGTGCTGAGCCAGAGTCGTCTGGAAATCGCCATTATTTTGGAAGCGAACTGTGACATTGACACCCAGAGACCTCCATTGGTCTTTGAGTTCGTTAGCCACTTGACGGTATTCCGCGGTGTCAGCAGCCGTCAAAGTGAAGGTCAGCTCTTGCTTGTTTTTGGCCAGAATGCCATTTTTGTCCTTCTGCCAGCCGTCACTTGCTAGCGTCTGCTTGGCCGCTTTGAGATTATAACCTGGCTGCATAAGTTGGGAGTCATAGCCCAGCTGCCCGGTCAAGATTGGCTCGCGGACAGCGTGCGTTGGGTAGTCTAGCTTGTTAATGATGGAGTTGACGTCAACACTTTGGACAAGCGCTTTGCGAACTGATTTATCCGAGAGCACGCCGCTGGTTGTTTTGAAGAACACCATATTGGCGGCTCGTAGCAGCATATTGTATGACTGAGCGCCTTTGACTTTTTTGAGGTTGGGATTCATGTCATTGGCGTCTTCCAGCGCGGTGATCTGGTTTGCCTTGAAGGCATCTGCCAGATCTTTTTTAGAAGCATAGACTTTGACAATAAACTTCTGGAGTTTTGGCGCGCCACCGTGGAAATCCTTGAATGGCACCAGGCCGATCTGTTCTTGGGTTTTGGCAGGGTCATTGCCGCTGACTTGTACGCCTTGCCAAGTGAAGGGTCCGGCACCAACTGGCTTGAGAGTATTGAAATCAGCCGAGCGTAGTTCTGCCGCAGGGGTGTCGGCCAGCAAGTGCTTGGGCACGATGCCGTTGGTCATGTTGTATGGGAAAGATGCCAGCGGATCCGGCAATTTGAAGACGACTGTCTGGCTGTTTGGCGCCGACACGTCGATGCCCTGCCAGCTAGAAAACAGAGGTGATTGTGTGTCCGGGTTTTCAATCGACTGGTAAGTGAAAACTACATCAGCGCTCGTCAATGGCTGACCGTCTTGCCATTTGAGGTTCGGATGCAGATGTACGGTGTAAGTCTTGCCGTTGCCATCCACCGTGTAGCTACTGGCCAAATCACCCACCAATTTGCCCTGATTGTCATACGTCAGTAAGCCAGCAAAGATCAGCCGTGACACCGTGGCGTCAGCATCGCTGGTGGCGTACATCGGATTGGCATTCGTGAACCTGCCCAGTATGCCTTCACTGTAAATGCCGCCGGGAATTGATCCGACTGATTGGAAATAATTGCTGAGGTTGATGTTCTGGGCAATCAAGCCGCCGATCAGCAGCACAAGTAGTCCTAGCCAGGCACCGACGAAACGCTTGACGTTAGCCAACCTGTCAAACCGCTTGAGCAAGTGTTGTTCGATGTTCTCTTCGGCTTGAGTACCAAGGTCTTCGACCAAACGCTGCCGTTGACGCAGTCCCCGACGAAAGCGTAATCGTATAAGTCGCGCTTGCATGCGTCTAGCCTAGGCTACTTTTTAATGATTACGCCTAGGATAAGCGACAGGGCGAAAACTAGTGCGCTAATGATAGTCAGTTGGAAGATAGTCTTGTCCGTGCCGCGCCGAGTAGTGTTAACTTCACCGGCACCACCTAGCCCGGCCCCCAGGGATGCGCCGCGTGTCTGGATCAAAATTAGCAAGGTCATCAGTAGCATCGAAGCGATAGACACGTAGTTGTATATACTCATTTTTTGGCGTCCTCCAAAATGGCCGTTACCAGATAGTTTACCAGCCCGATGACCATTCCGGCAAACACAGCTGCCCAGAAGTTAGTGATGTGCAACGGATGGTAGAGTTTGCTGGCGATAAATACTGTCAGACCGTTGACGATGATCATAAATAGTCCAAGTGTCAGCAGAATGGCCGGCAACGAAAAGATGACAAGGATCGGTTTGATAACGACATTGATGATGGCCAACACTAGGCCGGCGATAATGATGACGCGCAGCTTGCTGTCATAGCTAATGCTGCTGCTAAGGAAGTTGGCGGCGATCCAAAGCCCCAGACTACAAACGATCCAACGGGTCAAAAATCGGTAAATTGGTCTATTCATAAGTTCTTTATATTCTACAGGATTTTAGCCACTTAGCTAAAGGTCACGCTTTAGTTTAGCCGTTAGTATCTTGATGCCAGTCTTCGTGATCAGCACATCATCTTCTATACGTACACCGATGCCTTCAGCCGGAATGTAGATGCCAGGCTCGACCGTCATCACGACACCCGGTTCGAGCGGTCGTTCATAGTCACCCACGTCATGCACGTTCAAGCCCATGAAGTGCGATGTCGAATGTGGGTAAAACTTGCGGACAGCCTCGTGATCGATGGTTTTGATGAGACCAAGTTCGCGCAGTTTTTCACCCATGAAATGCTCGATTTGCTGCTCATAGTCTTTGATAGATACACCTGGTTTTAATAGATCGAAAGCAAATTGCTGCACCTCCAGCACACTGTCAAAAACTGCCTGCTGACGGCGTGAAGGTTTGCCCAGACTGACTGTTCGCGTGATGTCGGCAGCGTAGTGATGCACTTCGGCACCAGTGTCGATTAGCAGTAATTCACCGCTTGATAACTTGCCGCTATTGGCAACATTGTGCAGCGTACAGGCGCGCTGACCGCTGGCCACAATTGGTGAAAATGAATGACCGTCTGCACCCTTAACGCGGTAAGCGCGGGTGAGGTCGGCTTCAATCTCATATTCGTGCTGGTATTTGGATAGCTTGCCGGGTTTGAGCACATCTTGGATGCCAGCAATAGTTATGTCGATGGCTGCCTGGATGGCCGCTATTTCGACGTCTTGCTTGATCATGCGCATCCGAGCTAAATGCGGTCCAATATCTAGCAGCTCGAGACCATCTTTGAGCAACATTAGTCGCGCTCCCAAAGCGGCACGCGCCGGATTCACATACATGCCGTACTGCTCGACGTAGGCTGGTGGCGCCGCCAAAGTCGCCACATGATGGACTTTTTTGAGCCTAGAGGCTATCTGTTCCCAGCCAGTTTTGTCATCCAACACGGTTTTGATGCCTGACACTTTTTTGAGCTGATCATGCGCCACTTGGCCGTCAAAAGCTTCGCGCACCGCCGACCTTTGGGGGACTATCAAATACTCTTTATCACGATCAATGACCAACACGATATCCGGCTCTTCTATACCGGTCAAATACCAAAAACTGGCATCTTGAGCAAAGGCGAATGTGCTATCGCCACCTCGTTGCAACAATCCGTTTGCGGTCAGGACAATCGGTGCCGTACCGGTGAAGAGTTCGCGCAGGCGCTGCCGGTTGTTCTTGAAAAAGTCACTCGAGAAGGTCGGTTCCATGGGTAAGTCCACAGTATAGCAAATTTCCGCCCCTGATGCCGCTCATGCTTGCACTGCCAGTCACTGGCGAGGACAATAAGCTGCAATATGAGCGAAGTACTTAAAGATCAGATATCTACCGATCATGGCGAAAAGGTCGAGGTACTCTATCCTAACAAGCTGGAATTGCCGAAGTGGCCAGATTTTGATGCAACCATTGGTTTGCCAGATCTGGTTATGGGATTTTTCCGCGAGCTGTGGGAAGCCAACGGTCTAAGCGTAGCTCGTAATAACCATTTTAAAGTCCTGGCCCTGCCTCAACCGGGTGAGCAACCGCCTCTACTACTGGCAAATCGGTACAGCGGTCTTAGTGACAGAGAATGGGAGGTGCGAATCGCCAACTTACAAGACGGCAATAAACAGCCCGATCTCAATGGCACTCGAGGCGTTGAAACTTACAGCCTGACGACACCCGACCTTTATAGCAAAGCTCCTTGGCGAGCACGCATCACTGCTAGCGCCAGCCTTTTGGTAAGCCATGTTTACCATCTCGAGAACGAGCGTAAGCTTTACGGTGTGTCCTCAGGCTCTCCAAACGCTCCATCTTATCCGGCAATGGGTGCCGATGTGACAACTCTTCATGTAGATAAAATTGGTTTTGACGCAACAAACGAGAGTGCTGACTATCTTGGGCAATGGCAATTCAAAGTCAACGAACAACTCATAAAACTTTTTTAACAGATTATCCTCGTAAATGGAGCTGCAACAAACGAGCCGTCTTTGTACCTACTTCTCTGGCCAACTGCTGCTCAGACGCCTGCGTAACTCCTCGTACTGATCCAAATGCTCGCAGTAGTTTTTTGCGCGTGACTGGACCTATGCCAGGAATATCATCAAGTGCGCTAGCTGTCTGACGTTTAACTTTTAATACTGTATGGTAGCTGACAGCAAAGCGATGAGATTCGTCACGGATCCGCTGGAGCAATTTGACCAAGTTAGTGTTATGCGGAATGTTTACAAGGATAAAGTCTTCGCTTTCGGTGGCAAACCCGCCTAATTTGTGTAAACTTGTCTCGTTAAGTGTTACATTTGATCTGTCTTTGGCAATCACGATTTGCTCTTCGCGCTTGGCCAGCCCAATAAATGGAAGCTTGCTGTAGGCTACTTCATCTCTAGCCTTTATAGCAGCGTCAAGCTGACCCTTGCCGCCATCGATCAGGATTAAGCTTGGTAAGCCCCAGGCTTTGCGGTTGCGTTCGCTGAGCCTACGCTTAATCGTTTCGTTCATGTTGTAGAAGTCATCGTTCTTGTTAATTTTGGTCTTAAACTTACGGTACTCGGCTTTGTCGCTGACACCGTTGGTGAAAACGACCATGCTAGCAACTACGTCGCTGCCTTGCATGTGACTAATGTCGTAGCCTTCAATTCTACGAGGAAAATCAGCAAGACTTAACAAGTCAACTAACTCGTTTAAGGCGTGGTCTTTGCTAATATCGAGGAACTCTTTATCGCTGAAAATGACCTGTTTGTCCAAACCCTGAAGTGCGAATAGTTGATTGCGGAGTTTGGCAGCTTGCTCGAAGTCAGACTGCTTTGCTGCCCGCTTCATGTCACGTTCTATTTCCTTGACGATTGTTTTACGTTTACCCTGAATGATCGCCATGAGCTTTCGCAAATTGACTCGATAGTCTTCAATGCTGGTGCGACCCTCTTCCAACCCAGGATCCAAACCTAAGTGGTAATGAAGGCTGGCACGCTTTTGGCCCCCAATTTTCTTAGTCGCAAACGGGAATATTCTGCGCAACAGCTTCAATGATTGGCGAATTGCCAAAGTGCTGAAGTATGGACCGAAGTAGCGAGCGCCATCATCGAGGGGTCTACGCGTAGTGCTAACTGTCGGGTAGTCACTGTCGTAATCAATGCGAATGTAGCTCATGGCTTTATCGTCACGAAGCAAAATATTATAACGAGGCATGTACCGCCGAATCATCTCTGCTTCGAGAAATAGCGCTTCTAGCTCGCTTTCCACAACCATCCAGTCAATATCGGCAATCTCGGCTACTAAAGCTTCGGTCTTTGGGTCGCGATTGCGAGACGCCTGGAAATACTGCCGTACACGGTTGCGTAATACGGCAGCTTTGCCAACATAGATAATTTCCCCTTTGGCGTCTTTATGGAAATAAACACCTGGGCTTTTTGGCAATTCCGCCAATTTCTCAGTTACTTTTTTAGTCGTCTCCATATCTATATTTTAACAAGTTGTTCGTAACTTCACCTGGGTTTGCGAATACGCATAATCGTTTCTAGCGTTTCGCTAGACATCGGGCGAAGACCTGGGAGCTCAGAACGTTTCTCGTAAATTCGCAGTAAGTTACGAGCAAAACGGGTGTTGATCGGTATGCCTTGGCGAGATGCTTCTTCAAAAGCCAGGTGACGGCTGGCATGAGGCGCATCAGCCGTAACTATTCCGTGCATGACAGCACGCACAAACTCCCTCGGTGCTACAGTAATCGCCTCAGCTATAGCGCCACTTGCCACCACGTCAGGATAAGGTAACGCAGTGCCTATTAGCTCCTCGTCTTTGTTTTCTGCAGGCGCAGGAGGGACTGGCACCCTGGCCACGTCCATAGGAAGCATACCTTCACCCGCTTTTGAAATTTCGCTCATATATTAATTAATACTTTAACACTTTACCGCTTGTTTTTCAAGTGACTGGTGCGGTTTTTTGAGCTTTACAAGCGGTACAAAACTGCTCGTTTTCGCAGTTTTTACAGATAAGAATGAGCTTGTTGCAGGCTTTGTTAGCGCAGTTGTTATAATTACTGGTTTTGGCGCCGCAGCGAGAACACTTGCCTATGTCTTTAGCTTTGTCTGAGAACTTAGTGCCAATTCGACCGTCAAAGACGTAAAGTGAACCTTCCCAAAGCCCATCGTCGCCAAACTCTTCACCGTATTTCGCAATCCCGCCGTCGATCTGGTAAACCTCCTCAAAGCCTTCTTGCTTCATCAGCATACTGAGAACTTCGCAGCGGATGCCACCGGTGCAATATGTCACGACTGGCTTCTTTTTGATTTCATCGTATTTGGGATTTTGCAATTCGTTAGGAAAATCACGAGTATGCTCGATATCAGGTACGACTGCATTACTAAATTTGCCGATAGCAGCTTCGTAAGCATTACGACCGTCGAAAAATACCACATCTTTACCGCGCTCTGCGATGAGTTCGTGGATTTGCTTGGGCTTTAAGTGTTTGCCGCCGCCAACTATTCCCTTTTGGTCGACCTTGATCTTATCAGACACACCAAAAGTTACGATCTCTGGCCGAACCTTGATACTGAGTTTTGGAAAGTCTTCGTGGTCGCCATCACTCCATTTGAAAACTATGTCTTTGAAGCCTTCGTAAGTTTTTGTCTCCTTGGCGTATTGTTTTAGGACTGTGATGTCGCCACCTAAAGTGCCATTGATGCCATGTTCGGCGATAATGATACGACCTTTTAGGCCAAGCTTTTCACATAAAGCTCGCTGCCAAAGCCTGACAGCTTCAGGGTCTTTGATGGGTGTAAATTTGTAGTAAAGAATTATCTTTTGCATATCAATGATGGGTTATGTAGACCACGATGGCCGTGGTGACCAGCGCAGTAATTATACCAACTAGACTGATGTCCATGACGCGCTGCTTGGTTTTGGACTTCTTGGCTTCTTCGGCTTGTGCCAACGCCTCAGTCTGAGCTAGCATTGTGCTGTCATTATTTATAGGCATGGTAGCGGCGGCTTGCTCAAACATCTTTTCTAGGGCAGTTTGGCCCTGAACGGCTCCGCCATGGGATGGATTGTTGGCTTGCACTTTCATATCGCGCAGACCGGGGTCACGTTCAAAGTCAATCTCATGCTCGACTATCTCTTGCCTTAGCTGCCTGGTCACATCACCACCTCGCAAATGCTCGGCGATCAATCGGCGCAAACCTTTTTCGCTTATCAAATGCGTCTCAAAGATTTGGCGTAGGCTACTACCTTCAACCATAATGGTTTCGCTCATGCTTAAGAGTTCGGCTCGACTCATAGTCTCGACACGTTTGCCGTGCAGGGCTTCGGATTGCCGCTCTATATGCTGAACTGTTTCGGGAGCCTTTTCGTTCGGATCTCGGTTAAATTGGCTTTGCGGAGCAGCCCGCTCAATCGCATTGGCGGACATCATCATCCGGCCGATGTGTTCCGGGGCTTTGGGCGCTGCATGCAGTTGTTCGGCGTTCTTGCCACGGCGCTGTTCGCGCAGAGTGTTGTAGCGGCCGGTGGCGAAAAGACCGCCGCCGATGACACTGCCATCGCGGACGGCTTCAGCTGCCGCTCTACGCAATCTATCTTCACGCTCACGAAGCTGCCATTCTAGATCTTCAACCTGCTCCCGCAACTTCTTTTGGACGGGCAATAATTTCTTTTCGGCACGAATTCGACCGCGCCTGCGGCCGATCAAATAGCCAATTATGCCGCCAAATAATGCCATCGCCGCTGGACTGGTTTCGTGGTACTGAGGCGTGTAAGTATTTGGCTTGGTTGGTGGTGCCGGAGCTGCGTTGAAAGGAGGCGCGTTTCTCTGGGCCGGGATCGGCATCGGTCCGAAGCCAGGCATTCGTTGTGGCACCGGACCTGGCGGAGGGCTGTGGCCGCCGCTGCCAGCTGCCGGAGCTGCCGGCCGATTTTCATCTTCTTCGGCATCTTCAGGTGGCGCTTCAGGAGTTTCGGGTTGTTCAGTTTCGCCAGCTTCCTCCATCAATACTGGCGGCATCTCGGCAGACTCAGCTGGTATTTCCGATTCTTCCGGTTCGACTTCGGCGTCTAGTTCTGCCGGTGTCTCTTCGGCTGCTTCATTCGGGAGACCAAGTTCACTACGAACTTCTTGATAGGCAGTTTCCAGATCGGCATCGTCAACAACCATTTTTTCGTGCAAGCGGTCGACCGCTTCAGCGGCAACCTTTTCTTCTTCGGGAGCGTCCGAACTTAATTTTTCAACTTCCGACGGCGCTTCATCGGCAAAAACTTTCTGAATGTCACGAGACTCTTCAGGACTTACTTCTTCGGTTGGCGCGTCTTGCTCGCTGGCTTCTTCAACATCTTCAGGAATATGGCCTTCGGATTCTTCT
>Ga0070682_100000761_pt1 | contig 19153 bp, 15 predicted proteins | sample KBSC63LmetaG_FD_64668 | JGI IMG/M metagenome (GOLD analysis project Ga0070682, IMG submission 64668) | Corn rhizosphere microbial communities from Kellogg Biological Station, Michigan, USA - KBS C6-3L metaG | ecosystem: Host-associated > Plants > Roots > Rhizosphere | place: USA: Michigan... | reverse complement strand
TCGGAGCGATGTAGCAGGTGAGGATGCGCATCGTCGTGGACTTGCCGGCGCCGTTCGGCCCGAGGAAGCCCACCACTTCACCGCGCTTGACCTCGAAATTGACCTTGTCCAGTGCGCGCACGTGCCCGAATCGCTTCGAGACACTGCTCGCTTGGATCATGACGTCGGTTGCCATCCGACCTCCTTAAACAACTTTACGAATTTGCCCGGAACTACCGGCATTTGCGCGCAGCGCAGCCCGACCGTCGGGCGGCGGCATCCTACTTTCGACTCGATCGCTGTCAACCAAAGACCAGCACGCATGACTTGCCGGTAGCCCGGCACGGCAAAAACCGGTGGCTCCGCGGGGTATTCCCGAGCTCGGTAGAGTTTGGCAATCGACAGGCGGACGGCGGGCCGGGACGGAAAGGAACGTTCAGGCGTGGTCGGCCCCGGCGCGCGCTACCCGTTCGGGCGTCGGGGCGGCCCTGTCCCGCTCGAGCTACGGAAGAACCTCGTCCCCGTGCGCATCCAGAAATTTTAGATCGCTGACGCAGAAGTCGTACGGCCCGTTGCCCACGACGAAGTCGAGCTGAAGGATCGCATTCGTGTCGAACGGATAGAGCGGATTTTCGGACACGAAATCCGCCAATGAAACCGTCGTCGTCTCACCCGTAGTGATGAGGAAGGGATTGCCATCGTTCTCCGGTGACCCCCGGACGGGTTCATCGGTGCACGGAGCCGCAGTCGCAATCGAGAAGGCGACGGCGAGGCCGGGAGGTGGCTCGAGCTTGAAGCTCACGTCCGTGATTTCGAGCCACCGAGCGTGGAACAGCTCGGCAGGAGTCGGGTCGTCCTGAATGCCTGACGCGAGCTGGGTAAACGGGGCGGGCCCGTCTGCTTGAACGACGGCGAGCGTGAGGTCCCCTCCCTGGGGATTGCTCCCGGAGATGCAAACGGTCCCTCGCTCGGGCGATCGGACCTCCGCGGTATCGACGTTCGCCGCGCCGCCAAAGGCCCAGGCGCCCCGCACGAAGGGCATTCCCGGTGCGGCGACGGGCGGCGTGAAGCACGCGTAGACGTTGCCCGGAATGCACTCGAAAACGCCTGCTGTTTCACCACCGGCGCCACCGGCATCGCTGCCAGGGCCGGCTCCGGCGGACGCGCGCGCCGGGGCGCCTGCCGAGAGCACGGCGTCGCTGTAGGTGCAGCCCGAACCGGCGATGCCGCCCGAGCCCGCGGCGGTGGTCCCGCCCGTACCGCCCGAGCCAGCGCCGGTGCTCTTGCCCGCGCCGCCGCTGCCTCCCGCACCTCCGCGTCCACCCGACCCCGTGCTGCTGCTCGCCCCTGTCGGTTCGCGTTCGGACGACGCGCACGCGACGACGAGAGCGATCGCTCCGACGACGGAACCGGAAGCCGCGAATTTGCTGATGGTCGTTGCAAGCATGGGTGACTCCTTCGGGATGACCTCCGCGACAGAGAGCACGGACCGTGCCGTTACGGGTGCACGCCGATTCGCGGCGTGGCGAGCGTTGGAGTCGAGCAAACGGGGCTCTTGTCGCGCTTGCGCTCGGCACCTCGGACGCGACGGACGTCCTCGCGTCCACCCCCGACGTTCGGGCCCCCGGCCGAAGCGCGCCCCGGCGTCATTCGAGATACACGTCGTCGATAGCGAGCGTTCCTGCGGCGGCCTGCCCCTCCGTCGTCATGTTCGTCTCCACGCGAAATCGAATCGCATCGACGAGCGAGAAGCAGGAGGCCTCGTCATAGAATTGACCTTGCCAGCCCGGTTGCTGGAAAGCGGCGAGCGACAGGGAGTAGGTGGACCAATCGCCAGGGAGGGCGACGCCATTGTCGGTGCGAGCGTGGTAGACGACCGATTTGTCTGGGTCCATATCATCGCGCTCTGCATCTGCCGACGAACAGAAGAGCTCGCACAAGAGACGCGCTTCCTCGGGCGGTGCGGGTTCACCGGGATCGAACTTCGCCCGGAAGCCGATGCGGTTGAATGCACGCAGGTCGCGGCTGGGGGCGAGGGTAGAGACTGCCAAGATGGCCCCCGTGGGTTTGGCGCCGCGCCCTTCCTGCAACGAGAAGGTGATGGATTCGGCGAACGTGCTTTCCGAGCCGGGCGCGAGCTCGCAGCTCGGGGCTTCGTCTTGTCCCTCGGGGTAGGCGCCGCACGACCACGGACCGAATCCGGACGCAGCGTTGGCGAGCTCGTCGCCGTCCTCGAAGTCGTCGACGCTGACTCGACTCGCGAGCGCAACCTGCTCCGTGTCGAAACAGGCGGTAGCCATCAGCGCCAGGCCGAGGGCGACGTAGTAACTACTGTAGATAGGCGTCATCTACGGTCAGCCTCCCGCTCGCTCTGCTTCCATCCAGCATTTCGGGCTGCAGGAAGAAGCTCAGCGCGCTGACTCTGGCCAGGCAGGAGGCCTCGTCGTAATCGGTCTCGATCCAGGCGGGATGGTAAAATTTCGCCATCGGGGTCGAGTGCGCGCGAAACGGCCCGCCCGCTGGGACCGATTGATCGGGCGACTCCAGCTCTGCGCCATCGCCTAGGTCGTCACAGGAGAGCTTGATTCGGACGGGAAGCGCGTCCGGTGTCGCCCGGGCGTCGAGCGCTGCCCAAAAGACGAACCGCTCGTAGTCCGTCAAATCGAGCGGAACGCTCGCCCGCGCTTGGAGCTCGACGGCCTGGTAGTCTTGCTTTCCGTCGGTGACGTCGACGAGGTCGAACGTGATCGCCCGACCTGCGGTGGAGTGCGCGCCCTGCTTTTCGGGGTCGGCCCTCAAGTTTTGCGCGGTGCCGTTGTCCCCGAAGCAATGCCAGAGCTCGAGCGACTCGAGCGACGGTTGTCGATCGCCGTCGTCGAAGTCGTCGATCAGGAGTGGTGCTGGTTTGGCCTTGGCTTCGGGAACGTCCACTTGCTCCACGTCGAAGCATCCGACGAGCAGCTGACCGAGCGTCATCACGCCGAGTGCGAAATGCGAGACGGATCGCGAGTAGCCCGTCATTTTGCCACCAGCCTTCACCAGACGCCGGCGAAGGACACCGACAGTCCGGCTTTCCCGGCAGAGCGCGACGTTGTTCCGTTGCTTCCCACCACGACCAGCGTGACGCCGGTCGCGACCAAAGCGCCGCTTCCCACGGCCAGGCTCACCGTGACGCGGCTCGCCTGCTCGATCGAGCTCGCAAGCTCGTTGTTCTTGGTCTGGCGTTCGGCGTAGTCCGGCGCGTCAGGGTTCTTGGCCAGCGACGCATGCGTCGTTTTCCAGTCCTCGTAGCGCCCCAAATTCCAGAGGTAGTGGCCGAAAGCCGCCACGCCGAGGCCGGCGCCGAGCCCAGCCACGACGTAGCCCAGCGTGCGGGTGGTCGTGCTCGCGTGCGGCTCAGCAGGAGGTAGGGACTGGACCGGCTCTCGTTGAGCGACGGCCGCGGCGTTCGCCGCTTGCTTCTGCGTGACCTCGACCGGCGGTGGATCGAGCCGCAACTCGAGCAGGTCGCCAGCCTGGAGCTTCACCGAGCGACTCAATTTCGTTCCATCCTCTGCGCGTGCCGAGACCACGTGCTCGCCGGCGGCAACCCTCACGGGCGCGGGAAGCGGTGTGCGCCCGAGCTCTCGACCGTCGAGCTCGATGGCGGCCCCGGGAGCCAGCGTGATGACGAGAAGCTCGGCCGTCTTGGCCCTCAATGTCGTGAGCTGCTTTTCGACCTGCTCGCGCCGCTCCGGCGGGATCTCGAGCTTTCCCTCGTCGAGGTATTGCTCGAGCGCCGACACGGCGTCGACCGGCCTGCCGAGCGCGATGCACGTCTGCCCAATGTTGTAGAGCACGGCGAATTGGGGGCTAGCCCCGTACGCCGACCGAAACTCGTCGAGGGCTTGCTCGAACTGGCTCTGGTCGACGAGCGCGAGCCCGTGCTGGTAGTGATTGCGCGCCTCCGTTCGGGCGGTGTCGCTTTGGCCGAAGGCGGCTCCGGAAACGAGCAGCAGCGCGAGGAGGAGGGTTGCCGTGGTTCGCACCGGAGTCGTTTCGACGAAGCACGTGCCGTGCCGGCTCATTCGTAGGGGTTCTGTTTGTCGAAGGCCGCGGTCACTTCGTCGGGGACGACCCGCTTCGGCGGCGCCGCGCTCGGGCTCGCGCTGCTCGGCGGACGTCCTGGTGACCGTCCGCTCGTCCGTTCCTCGTTGCGGGGCGTCGGCTTAAGCACCGGACTCGCTTCGACCACGGTCGAGACGTTGGGGCTCGCTGGGGCGGAGCTCGGGCCGAGCGCCGCGGGCGGATCGGCGGTGCGACCCGGAACGGTGGCCGCTCGCGTGTCGCCCTGCCTGCCGTCGCGAGCGCCGGACGTGACAGTCACCGTCGGCGCGAGAGGGGCGGCGGGGTGAGTGAGCTGCCACGTGGCCCAGAGCAGGACGCTCAGCGCAGACATGCCTGCCAGCGCGACAAGGCGCGTTCGTCTCGGCCGAGACGACGCGAATTCCTCGGAGGTCTCGACGGGTGGACTCGAGAAGCTCCGCGCGTGCTCGGTCGGATCCGGCCACGCTTCCCGCCGCGCAAAGGGCGCGAGCTCGAGGCCGAGCTGTCCCGTCGACTGCTGCCGCGCCGCTGGATCGGACGCGAGCGCCCGCTCCACCACTGCGACGAGCTCCGGGGGAAACTCGCGCCCTTGGCACTCGAGGGGCAGCGGACGCTGCGTCGCAATCTGGTGGATGACGGCGTTGAACGAATTGCCCGGATAGGGCTTCCGTCCCGACAGGAGCTCGTACAAGATCACGCCAAGGGCATGCACGTCGGCGCGCGCGTCGATGGCGGTCTCACCGCGCGCTTGCTCGGGCGACATGTAGGAAGGCGTGCCCACCATCGAGCCGGTCCGCGTCACCTGGCTCGTCGGATCGTCCAAGAGCAGCTTCGCGACGCCAAAATCCACGATCTTGAGGAGATCCGAGCCGTCGCCGCGGCGGCACACGAAGAGGTTCTGCGGCTTCAAGTCACGATGGACTACGCCGGCGGCATGCGCCTCTTGCATGCCGCGGCACGCCTGCACCATCAGCTCGGCCGCTCGAGCAATCGGCAGCGGCCCCTCCTTCGCGAGCAACCGCCCGAGGTCGACGCCGTCGAGGTACTGCATCACGATGTACGGAGCGCCGTCGTCCGCGATGCCGAAGTCGACCGCAGCCGCGATGTTTTCGCCTTCGAGCCCACCCGTAACTTCGGCCTCGCGCTTGAAGCGCTGCAGGGCGTCGCGGCGTTGCGCTAGATCCGCGCGCAGGAACTTCACCGCGAAGCGCCGCTTGACGACCAGATGCTGCGCTTCGAAGACCGCTCCCATGCCTCCCTCGGCGAGGAAGCGCACGATTCGGTATTTGCCCCCGATCGTGGTCTTCAAGCGGTCATCGCGCGGGGTCAACGTCACCTTCGTCCTCCTCTCCCGTGCGGAGAGCGTCCAGGTTGATCGTTTGCCCGTGCATGAGTCGATAGGCTCGCTGGCGGCTGATCCCGAGCACGGCGGCGGCTTGCGCGACGTTGCCTTGTGAAGCCCGCAACGCGACGACGAGCGCCGGAAGGTCCACGGGCTCCCGCGGGCCGAGCGGTGTCGCGTCGAGATTCAACGCCGACTTCATGCGAGCGGGGAGGTCGCGGGCGCGCAGGCTCGCGTTCTCGGCCGAGACCGCGTGCAGGCGCTTGGCGAGGAGCACGACCTCGCGCACGTTGAAGGGCCAATCGTAGAGACAGAGCTGCTCGACGAAATCGGCCTCGAGCGGCGGGGCGCGGCCGGAGTCGAGCGCCGAGTAGGCGCGCGAGAACAGCGCGAGCACGTCGCCCCGGCGTTTGCGCAAAGGCGGCAGTTGCACGGTGACGCCATCGAGCCGTGCCCAGAGATCCTGGCGAAATCGCCGCTTCTTCACGGCACTGGCCAGCGGTTCCTGGCTTGCCACGAGGATGCGGGTGTCGATCGCGACCGGCTCGGTTTCGCCGAGCGGCTGCACCTCCCGTTGCTCCAGAACACGCAGCAGCTTGGCCTGAATGCCGAGCGGGAGGTCGGAGGCCTCGTCGAGGAGCAGGGTGCCGCCCTGGGCGCTGCGAAACAATCCGGGGCTCGCGCGCTCGGCGCCCGTGAAAGCACCGCGCCGATAGCCGAACAGCTCACCTTCGGCGAGCGACTCCGGCAACGCCGCGCAGTTGACGGCGACGAAGGGGCCCGCGCGCTTGCTCCACGCGTGAAGCGTCCGAGCCACGACCTCCTTGCCCGTACCGGTTTCGCCCTCGAGAATGATCGGCAGATCACTCGTTGCCGCTCGTTTTGCCGGGGCGAGCTCGCTCTCGAGCAAGGGTCCCGCGACGAGGCCTGGAGCAATTTCTTGCGCGAGGTCCGGGCGGTCCGTGACGAGCGCCACGAACCCGCCGAAGCGCACGACGTCGCCGAGTTCGAGTCGTGCCGACTCGACACGGCGGCCGTTGACGAACGATCCGTTGTGGCTGCCGAGATCGGACAGGAAGACGTCCGGACCCTCGCGGTGGAGCCTGGCGTGTCGTCGCGACGTGTCGGGGCCAGCCAACGGCACGGAACACGTGGGATCGCGCCCGATGAGTCGCTCTTCGCTTGCGGGAAAGTCGAGGCGAAGTCCTCGCTCGCCGGCGCGCGGGAAGAGCCACAGCAGAGAGAGCGGTCCCGTCGGCTCGCCACTCGGCGGCCCGCCGGGCGTCGTCAGTGTCGTGTGAGGAAATTCAACGCCGGACATGGGTGCGCCATGCGCCCCTCGTGGTCCCCGAAGGGTGGGGCACCCTACCACGACCCGTCCCTAACCGACCTTGTACCCAGTCACGAGCGCCTGCGCGAGCAAGCCCCACCCGTCGATTGCCACGAACAGGAGCAGCTTGAACGGAAGGCTCACCTGACTCGGACTCATCATCTGCATCCCGAGCGCCAAAAGCACGTTCGAGACGACCAGGTCGATCACCAAGAAGGGTAAGTAGAGGGCGAAGCCGAGCGCGAACGCCGCAATGAGCTCGCTCACGACGAATGCGGGGACGAGGATCACGAGGTCGTCGCGACCCACGCTCGCGCGCTCCGCCTCGGGCCGGGCCGCGCGTGCGATTTGGAAGAATCGCTCCCGTTCGCGGGTGCTGCCGTTCGCTTTCAGGAAGGCGCGTAATGGCTCGCGCGTCGCGTTCAGCATACCGCCCACCCAGGCCGTGCTGTCTTGCGTGGCTGACGCTTCGAGCAGCGGGCCCGCGCGCTCTGCGATGCGCGAGCCGACGGGCGCCATCGCGAGCACGGTGAGCGCGCCCGCGAACGCCATGATCACGGTGTTGGTCGGGACGCTCTGCGCGCCGATCGCGCCGCGCACGATCTGCAACACGGTCGAAATCTTCACGAAAGCCGTGAGCGTCATGAACGCGAATGGAAGCAGCGTGGCGACGCCGATCGCCACGATCAGCGGTAGTGGCCTCGCGAAGAGGTCGGGCGTCACGGCTCAATCCCCGGGCGGCGTCGCGCGACCGAGCACGCGCTCGAGCACCGCGCGAAATGCCGGATCGGCTGGCTCGGATTTCGGCAGCTCCACCCCATCCTTCGGCAGCTCCCCGAGCTTACTGAGCCCGCTCTCGCTCGCGCCGACGACGTACACGGTTTCACCGACGCGCACCAGATACACCGCCCGGCGTCCGTCGAGGGGCAGCCGCCCGACGAGCTCGAGCGGTCCCGACGGGCGTCCGATGCCGAGCCGCTTTCCCACCGAGAGGAGCAGCACGGCGAGCGCCGCCACCCCGGTGAGCATCACCAGCGTCTCGACCACGTACCGCCCGAGTGGTGTCACGACAAAAACCGCTCTGCCGTGACGGAGCGCCCCGACCCTCGTGAGTCGCGCCTCCGCGGCAGCCGCGGGACATTACCACGGCTTCCGGAACCGGCGTTGACGCGAGGCTTCGGCGCGGTTTTCATGGCGTCATGACCTTCGTTAGGCGCGCTCTCTCGGCTCGTTCCTTGGCGCTCGGCGCAACCGCAGTCGCGCTCTTCGTCGCTGCGGGCTGCTCGTCTTCGAATGACGCCGAGCAAAAGTACGTCGGCGGCAACGGCAGCGGGGCCAAGGGCGGTAGCGCGGGGCGCGGCGGCAGCGGAGGGCTCGGTGGCACGGGCGGCAGCAGCGGACTCGGCGGCAAGGCCGGCTCGGCCGGTGCGAGCGGCAGCGCGGGCAGCGCGGGGACATCCTCGACGGCGGGCGGCGAAGCGGGCGTGCCGAGCGCCGCGGGCGCCGATCAGGGCGGCACCTCGGCGCAAGGCGGCGAGAGCGGCGCGGGTGAAGGCGGCGTCGGTGCTGCTGCGAATGCCGGGTCGCCGGGCTCGGCCGGTGCGAACGAGAGCGGCAACGGCGGGCAGGCCGGCAGCTAGTCGCGACGAGCGGCTTCCGTCGAGGGCGGGACGACCTGGTCCCGTCAGTCCTGCTCGACCCGCACCATGTCGGGCGGAAGCGGCTTCTGCCGCAGCTTCCTCGTGTACCTGCAAACTTTGGAGTGGTCGTCGGGCGGGAGGCGTGCGGTCGCGCGGAAGTCGGTGTTGACGGTCAAGCCGTGGCGCGCGGCGTAGAGGGCGAGCGAGTAGTAGGGCTGGACCCACCGCGACATGCCGGAGCAGGGTATGCGAAGCACGGGTGGATCGAAGATCAGGTAACGCGTGTCTTTGGTGAAGCGCGCTTCCACGTCAGCCGCGATGGCCGGAAGCTCCGGCGGGTGGCGAAATGCGCGATTCCTTCCGTGCCCGTAGAACCACGGCCCGACGTCCGCGGCCTGGCAGAGGACGAGAGCGGCGGCGGCGACGGTCGCGCTCTGGACGCGGGGCAGCTCGAGCTCTGCCGCGAAGCGATCGACGGCTCGGATCCCGAAGACGAGGACGTAGTAGAAAAATGGCCACCAGAAGCGCCCGGGGGCGCGCAGCCTGAGGGCAATCGGGTGGATCAGCTCCGTGAGCGCCGCCCACCCGTCGTAGCGCTCGCCCAGGATGAACGGCGAGGGAGAGACCGCGTAGCAGGCCATGAGCAAGCACGGGACCGCCAGCACGAGCGCGTTCGGGTGCAAGTTACGAGCGCTCCCCCGACGTAGCCACGGGAGTGCGACGCGGGTGACGAGCGCGAGAAACAGCAGGATCCCGCCGAGCCCGAGGTAGGCAAAGCCTTCCCCGGTGCCATCCTTCATCCGACCGATCGCGCCGCGCAACGGAATCTTGGGAACGATGCTCGAGACGCCGGCGCTGGCGAACAGCGCCGTCAGATCGCCGTAGTATTTGTCGACCAGCAAGCCCGTGGTCGAGCGCAGGCCGAAATACCCGAGCACCCACGCCGCGAGCACGATCGCACTCAGCCAGCCCGCCACGCCGAGGAGAACCTCGCGGCGACTACGGCGGTGAACGACGAAGGTGGCGAGCAGGAGCGCGTTCACCATCGCGAACAGGTACGAGCTCAAGAAGAGCGCCAGCGCGGCCAAGAGTGCGATGCGGCGCTTCGGGAGCGCGTCCACCTCGAGCACGAGCGAAAACGCGGCGAGCAGGAGCCAATGCGCCGAAAGGCCGCAGTGGCCGAAGCGCGCGACGAGCGGGGGAGCCAGCGTGATCAGCGCGGTTCCCGCCCATGCGAGGGCGGGAGTGACGCCGACCTGCGCGAAGAGGCGTTTGGCGAAAACGGCGCTCAGCCACAGACACCCGAACAGCCAGAGCCCGAAGTACTGAAAATCCGTCGATAGGAGCGGACTCAGCGCCTTCGTGACGATCCCGAGCAATGGAACGGCGTCGGCGAGCGTGAAGGAGGCGCCGACCGGGTGGAGCATCGTCTCCATCCCGCCGATCGGAAAGTGCCAGTGGGAATTGCGAAAGAAAGCCGCCGCGAAGTAGTACTGAGTCGTGTCCGAGTCGAACTCGAACATCCAGTTCAAGGACGACGGCGGAAGAATGCGAAAGTCGAGAACGAGCTCGAACGCGAACGCGGCAAGCGCAAACAGCAGGTAGTTTTCGCGCGCGCGCCGACTGCCGAGCGCGGCCAGCAGTCGCGCCTTCATGGGCGCCGATGCGCGAGACGGACCTGCCACAATCGGAGGGCGGCCTCGAGCTGGATTCCGAGGGACATCTTCGATTGTCCGAGGCGCCGGTCGTTGAAATGGATCGGCACCTCGGTGATGCGCAAGCCGAGCCGGTGCGCCAAGAAGACCATCTCCACGAGGAAGATGTAGCCGTTCGAGCGGATCTCCCCGAGCGGCATCTTGCCGAGCCCTTCGCGGCGCCAGAGGCGGTAGCCGGTGGTCATGTCGCGCATGCGCAAGCCGAGCACGCTGCGCGCGTAGAAGTTTCCCCACGCCGAGAGGCCCTTGCGCCAGATGGGCCAGCGGTGATCGACGCTGCCGCCCGCGATGTAGCGCGAGCCGAGCACGAGGTCGCTGTCGGCGAGCGCGCGCGCCATGTCCGGGAGTCGCGTGGGATCGTGGGACAGGTCGGCGTCCATTTGCGCGATGGCATCCGGCCGTTTCGCGAGCGCGAGCTCGAAGCCCTCGAGGTAGGCGCTGCGCAGGCCGCGGCGACCGACGCGGTGCAGCACTTCCACGCGACCGGGGTGGGCGAGGGCGAGCCCGTCGGCGACCGCGCCAGTTCCGTCCGGACTGTCGTCATCGACGACTTGAATGTTGATGTCGAGCGGCAGCGCGAGGAGTGCCGTCACGAGGAGCGGGAGGTTCTCGGCTTCGTTGTACGTGGGAATGACGGCGATGATGCGCATGGCGGTCGGCGCGCGAAGCATGGACCAGTGGGCGCCTCCAGCGCAAATGGGAATTTCGGCCCCGGAGCGATGCAATGCTATGAGGGCGCTCATGGTGCGCGGTGGCGCGTTGATCGCACAGCTCGCGGCGAAGCTTCGTGAAAGTCGCTTTCGGGTACCGCTCGCGCTCTTCGTACTCGGCAGCATCGCTTTCGAAGTCGTTCTCGATTTTCGGATCCTGCCGCCGACTCGGCTCGCCTGGATCTTCACGTGGGACGCCGATCCCGCCGGGTACTACCTCGCGGCGGCCTACTACCGGAACGCGGCCTGGCATCTCCCGATCACGGACATGGAGAATCTGCTCCATCCAATCGGCGCCTCGTTCTCCATGATGGATGCCATCCCCGTGGCCGGCATCGTCACGAAACTACTGAGCTTCGCGCTGCCGAGCGACTTTCAGTATTTGGGACTCTGGCTTTACAGCTGCGTGCTGCTCAATACCGTCTTCGGCTACGTGGTCCTCGGCCGCTTGGTCCAGAGTCCCGCGTTGCGTTGGGCGGGGACGATCCTGATCGCGTTTGCGCCTCCGCTCGTGACTCGCTTCATGCACGTGGCGCTCTCGAGCCAATGGCTGCTCTTGGCGTCGTTCTGGACGGTGCTCGAGGATCGCCACCTGCCGAGGAAGCGCCTGTGGACGTTCGCCGCGCTGTCCTTCTTCGTGACCCCGAACCTGATGTTCATGGTCAACGCCATTTTACCGGGCGTCTTCTGGGTTCACCGCCACGAGCGGCGGAAGGTTGCCGTCGCCTTCGCGGGCTGGGTCCTCGCGCTCGGCGTTTCGGCCTGGCTGCTCGGCTACTTCAATTTGCACGAGAGCCGTTCGAATACTCACGACTTCTTCTTCAGCGATCTCACGTCGCTCGTGAGCTCGTACGGAACGTCGAGCATCGTTCCGAGCCTGCCACCGCGCTCGAAGCCCGGACTCTGGTACTCGCCCTGGGCGCTCGGCGAAAATTACGCGTACCTCGGCCTCGGGGGCATCCTGCTCCTCATCGCTCTGCTCGCGGACGCGGTATCGGGCTGGGTCGGCAAAGGGCCCCGGAGAACGGCGAGCCCCGCGGAGCGTGCCATCCTGTTCTCCTGTCTCGCGATGGCCGCTTACGCCATCTCGCCGTCGCCGTTCTTTCTCGGCGAGCGCTGGCAAGGCCTCCCGTTCCTCACGCACCTCTTGGAGCCGGTGCTCGCACGCTTGCGGGTGCCCGCGCGTTTTCTTTGGCCGCTCTTCTACTACGTGCTGGTGTTCGGCACGCGCGCGGCGGAGCGCTGGGCGGCTCGCCTCGACAGACCGGCGGCGGCGGCCGTCGCGGCGGGGGTGATCGTGCTTTCGCAGGTGGGGGATCTCGGCCCCTTCATGCTCGAGCAAGGGAAGAATCGTGCGTTCTCCGAGCCTCGCCCGCTCCCGGAGCTTCCCGAGTTCATCGCCAATCGCTGGTCACCGCGCACGCGCTTCATGATCTTCGACCCGCCGCTGCAGCGCCACCGCTGCCCCGGGGCCGGCGGCGAGCACTGGGGCGGCTACGACGACCGGAATTTCGCGCTCGCCTTGTTCGGGATCCGACACCACCTCATCACGAACACCGATTTCAAGATCGGGGCACGAATGTCGCCGGAGGATCTGGCAAGGGTGTGTCGCTACGGCGACCGGGTTCATCAGAAGAAGCCACAGTCGGCGAACGTCATGCTCGTCACGCTGGCCGATCGGACCAGAAAGCCCTGAAACCCCCCGTTTCCCCGGCCCAACTGCAGGGATTTGCACCGGCAAATTGACAGGCCCTGCACAGGGCGGTACGGGGCGGGGCCCTTGGCCCTCGTCGTTCAGAAATTCGGCGGTACTTCGGTCGCAAACCTGGAGCGCATGCGCAACGTCGCAGAGCGCGCCCTTCGCACCCAGAAGGAAGGGCACAAGGTCGTGATGATCGTCAGCGCGATGGCCGGCGAAACCAATCGCCTGCTCGGCCTCGCGCACCAGATCTCCGACATCCCCGACGCGCGCGAGATGGATTCGCTCGCCTCGACGGGCGAGCAGGTGAGCGCCGCGCTCGTCGCGATGACGATCCAGAAGCTCGGCGGGCGCGCCCGGAGCCTGCTCGGCCACCAGGTGCGCGTCCACACCGACAACGCCTACACGAAGGCGCGCATCCGCGACATCGACAACTCGAAGCTGCTCGAGACCGTCAACAACGGTGAAATCGCCGTCGTCGCCGGCTTCCAGGGCATCGACGCCGAGGGCAACATCACGACCCTCGGCCGCGGGGGCTCCGACACGACGGCCGTCGCCATCGCCGCTGCCATCAAGGCCGACGTTTGCGACATCTACACCGACGTGGACGGCGTCTACACGACCGACCCGAACGTGTGCCCCCAAGCTCGCAAAATCGATCGCATCAGCTACGAGGAGATGCTGGAGCTCGCCTCCCTCGGTGCCAAAGTCTTACAGATCCGCTCGGTGGAGGTTGCCATGAAGTACGGTGTCCCGGTTCACGTCCGCACGTCGTTCAGCGACAAGCCCGGAACGATGGTCGTCGGCGAAGAGGGCCTCGAAGGCGTCGTCGTCTCCGGCATCGCCTACGACAAGGGCGAGGCCAAGGTGCAGCTCGTCGGCGTCACCGACCGGCCTGGCGTCGTCGCGAAGGTCTTCGGCCTGCTGTCGGAGAAGAACGTCTCGGTCGACATGATCATCCAGAGCCCGTCGCGCGGCGGCGGCTCGACGACGGACGTGACCTTCACGGTCGCCAAGACCGACCTCACGCGCGTCAAGGACGTGATCGAGCAGACGACCGCCGAGATGAACGCCACGGTCGAGTACGACCCGGACATCGTCAAAGTCTCGATCGTCGGCCTCGGCATGCGGTCCCACGCCGGCATCGCCTCGAAGATGTTCGGCCTGCTCGCGAACGAGGGCATCAACATCCAGGCCATCAGCACGAGCGAAATCAAAATCTCGTGCATCATCGCGTCCAAGTACACCGAGCTCGCCGTGCGCACGTTGCACGAGGGGTTCGAGCTCGATAAGGGCGCGGTTACCGAGCAGTAGGCGCCGGCGCCGGGCGTCACCGCCCGAGCAACACGAGCGACCGCGCCGCGAGCGCGATTCGCTCCCCCACGCTCTCGCGTTTCGACGGCGCGGCCGTGTCGAGCAAGACGCGCCACGGCCCGCTCGGTATCAGCGCCGGCAGCGTGAACTCCTGCTCGCTCTCGCTGCCGTTCAAGAGCAGCAGCAGGAGCCCGCCGGGCTTGTCGGCGGGCTCGCGCAGCGGCGCAGCGGGTCGAATCGACACGCCGAAAGCGCGCAGCTCGGGCGCCCCGAAGTCGTCGCCGCCGAGCTCGCGGCCGTCCGTGCCGAACCAGACGAAGCCGTCGGCCGGTCGCGCGCCGGGCAGCGGGCCGCGTCCGAGCTGGCCGCGGAGCGACGGATGCTCGCGCGCGATGCGCAGCACCTCGCAGGTGAACTCGAAGAACTCGAGCTCGCTCGGCGAGAGCTCCCAGTCGAGCCAATTCTGCTCCGTGTCGTGGCAGTAGGCGTTGCTGTTGCCGAGCAGGCTCCGCCCGAGCTCGTCCCCGTGCGAGAGCATCGGCACCCCGCGCGAGAACGCGAGCGTCGCGAGTAGATTCCGTTTCGCGAGCGCCCGCCGTGCGAGGATTTCGGGGTCGTCAGTCGGGCCGTTCGTGCCGCCATTCGCGCTGAATTCATCGGGCGCGCCGTCCGCGTTCTCGTGGCCGTTCGCGTGGTTCTGCTTCGTGTCGTAGCTGACGAGGTCCTCGAGCGTGAAGCCGTCGTGGCACGTCACGTAGTTGATCGAGGCCTCGATGCCGCGCCCGCTCGCCCCGAAGAGGTCCGGGGAGCCGGCCACGCGCCACGCAAGCTCGCGCGCCTCTGCCGGGTCGCCGCGCCAGAAGCGCCGCACGGTGTCGCGATAGCGCCCGTTCCACTCGGAAAATCCCGGGGGGAACGCGCCGAGCTGATAGCCGCGCGGTCCGAGGTCCCACGGCTCGGCGATCAGCTTGAGCCGGCCGAGCGCCGGGTCTTGCTGGACGGCGGAAAGGAAGCGCGAGAGTCCGTCGAACTCTTCGCGGTCGCGCGCGAGCGTCGGCAAGAGATCGAAGCGAAAGCCGTCCACGTGCATCTCGACCGCCCAGTAGCGCAAGCTGTCGAGCACGAGCTGCAGGGCGCGCGGGTGGAGCAGGCTCAGGCTGTTGCCGCAGCCCGTGAAATCCTCGTAGCGGCGCCGATCGTCGCGCGACAGGCGGTAGTAGCTGGCGTTGTCGATGCCTCGAAACGACAGCGTCGGTCCGAAACGATCGCCCTCCGCCGTGTGGTTGTACACGACGTCGAGGATGACCTCGATGCCGGCCGCGTGCAGGGCCTTCACCATGCCCTTGAACTCGTCGAGCGGATCGCCGCCGCGCGTCGCGTAGCGCGTGTCGGGGGCGAAGAAGCCGATCGGGTTGTAACCCCAGTAGTTCCTGAGGCCGGTCGCGGCGAGGTGGCGCTCGCTCAGCGAGTGGTGAACCGGCAAGAGCTCGAGCGTCGTGACGCCCAGATCGCGCAGGTGCTCGAGGATCGGCTCCGAAGCCAGGCCGAGGTACGTGCCGCGAAGCGCCGCGGGCACGTCGGGGTGACGCATGGTCATTCCCTTCACGTGCGCCTCGTAGATCGTCGTCTCGTTCCAGGAGACGTTCGGCAGCTCGTCGTCGCCCCACTCGAAAGCGGAAGCCGTGAGGACGCTCTTCGGGACGTAAGGCGCGCTGTCGAGCTCGGAAAGGCGCTCGTCCTGACCTTCATGGCTCGGGTCGTGGCCGAAGACGGCGGGCTCCCAGCGCAAGTCTCCGGCGAGCCGTCGCGCGTACGGGTCGAGCACGAGCTTTTTGGGATTGAAGCGCTGGCCCCGCGCCGGGTCCCACGCGCCGTGCACGCGGTAGCCGTAGAGCTGACCGGGGCGGACGTTCGGCACGTGCACGCGCCAGACGTGGCTCATGCAGTCTTCGACCCGGATGCGCGCCGTCTCGCGCGCCGGGTCGTCGGCATCGAACAGGCAGAGCTCGACGCCGGTCGCATGCTGGGAGAAAAGCGCGAAGGTGGCGCCGTCACCGGCAACACGCGCTCCGAGCGGCGCGTGCCCCCCCTGGACGGCTCGCGCGCGCTCGGCCCGCGTGGTCTCGGAGCTCATCGCGGCGTGAGACGCGCGCTCGCTCGCGTCCACGACCGCGCTTCTCGGTGGCGGCGCGCTGCCGCTCGTCTTCGCGTCGAGCTCGGCGAGCGCGGCCCCGGCGCTCCCGAAGCGCGCGCTCGGCTCGCGCGCGACGCAGCGCAGGAACCAGGCGTCGAATCCCGGCGGCCAGTGCGGAGCGACCCCGAGCTCTCGCGCGCGCTGCGACGGCGCCACGATCGGCTGGTGCAGGATCTCGGCGAACAGCGACAGCATGCCGAGATCGGCGCGCGACGCCGTGCGCCAATATTCCCGCCCCGTGAGCAGAAAGAACGCCACGAGCCCGAACGCCCAGACGTCCGTCTCGGGTCCGATCGCGCCGCCCGAGATTTGCTCGAACGCCATGTACGCCGGCGTCCCGCGGATGCTGGCCGTCGTCGTCACGCTGCTGCCGAGCACCTTGGCCACGCCGAAGTCGAGGATCTTCACGATCGGCTCGGCCGCTTCGCGCCGAGCGAGGAAGAGATTCTCGGGCTTGAGGTCGCGGTGGACGATCGGCGTTCTGCGCCCCGACTTGTCGACGAACTGATGGGCGTGGTCGAGCCCCTGGGCCACGTGGGACAGGTAGCGGACCGCGGCGTCCATCCCGAGCGGGCCGTCGTCCTGCACGAGCCGCAAGAGGGAGCGCCCTTCGAGCAGCTCCATCGCGAGAAACGGCGTGTACGTCGCTGCATCGACGCCGGCGTCGAGCACGCGCACGATGAAGTCGCTCTTCACGCGGCCCGCGACCTTGGCTTCGAGCTCGAGGCACTCGGCGTCCTCGTCGGACGCGACCATGTGCGGCCAAAGCAGCTTCAGCGCGACCTCGGTTTCGGTCGGCAGGTGCTCGGCGACGAAGACCGCGCCGTGTCCGCCGTGGGCCAGCAGCCGGTCGACGCGGTACCGCTCGCCGAAAACGTAGCCAGGCTGGAATGGCAGCAGCGACTCGGCCAACTCGCGCGACATACACCAGGCCTCGCTGGGGCGTTGTGGGTTTCTGCGGCGGGGCAGCGACGCGCTCGTGATGAGCGACGCCAGGGTCGTGAGCAGCACGTCGTGCGACGCGGCGAGTGAGGGATTCTCGGGCATGGCTTGCGCCTTGCCTTTTCACGGCGCGTGCCAGGGGTGACTGCCGCGGGACGCACGACTCGGCGCAGCGTTCCGGACGCGGGTTGCCTTACTCCGGCGTTTCGCGCCGGGCGGGCGGTTGAGCACGCTCGTGCTCAACGCGGAGCGGATTGAGCACGAGCGATCTCGATTGCGAGGACCGATTAGAGGGTGCCGCGCGCGCGGGGGCGCGGAATCCCGAGCTCGACGAGTCGCGCGACGAGCGTGCGGCGGGCGATGCCGAGCAGTTTCGCCGCTTGCGTCTGGTTGCCGCCGCAGCGTCCGAGCGCCTCGACGATGCGCGCTCGCTCGAGCGACTCGACCTGCGCCTCGAAGCGCCCCCGATCGACCTCGACCGCGGCGGGGCGCTCTTCGGGAGGCAACGGATGGGCCGGCGCTCGAGTCGTCAGCGCGGCCGGCAAGTGCTCGAGCCCGATGCTGCTGTCCGCGCACAGCACCACGGCGCGGTCGATCACGTTCTTGAGCTCGCGCACGTTGCCCGGCCAGCGGTAGGCGGCGAGCGCGCGTAACGCTTCGTCGGACAACGCGAGCGGCGCCCGCTCGAGCTGTCGCGACGCCGTCAGCACGAACGACCGCGCGAGGAGCTCGAGCTCGGCCGGACGCTCCCGGAGCGGCGGGATCGAGAGCGTGAGCCCGTCGAGGCGGTAGAACAGATCCTCGCGAAAACGGCCGGCGCGAACCTCGGCCTCGAGGTCGCGATTGGTCGCTGCGACGAAGCGAACGTCGACCGCGCGCGGCGTGCGGCCGCCGACGCGCAGGACCGCGCGCTCCTCGATGACCCGCAGGAGCTTCACCTGCATGACCGGCGGGAGCTCGCCCACCTCGTCGAGAAAGAGCGTGCCGCCCTCGGCGGATTCGAACAGGCCCGGGCGTGACTGCACGGCGCCCGTGAACGCTCCCTTCTCGTGACCGAAGAGCTCGCTCTCGAGCAACGACTCGCTGAATGCCGCGCAGTTGAGCGCGAGGAACGGGCGCTCTCTCCGCGGCGAGCGCCGGTGAATGAAGCGCGCCAGTACTTCCTTGCCCGCGCCCGTCTCGCCCAGCAGGAGCACGTTGATGAGCGCCTGCGCGGCGCGTTCGGCCTGCGCGTACAGGGCTCGCGTGCTCGGGTCCGCGACGATCACGCCCTCGGGGGCGAGGGGAGCTTGGCGTCGCACGACGACGCTCACCGCCCCGAGCAGCACGCTCGCCCCGATCGCAATCTCTTGCGCTTCGTTGCGCAGCCGCTTGAGCCGCTCGGTTTTGCTCGTGCCGGCGAGCGCGCTCTTCTCGTGCACGGAGGTGCCGTTCGCGCTGCCGAGGTCCTCGATCACGAGCGGCGGCCCGAGGCTCAAGACGGCGTGCTGGCGCGACACCGACGGATGCTCGATGGGGACGTCGTTGGTTTCATCGCGGCCGAGCGACACGCGCAGCCGCCCGTCGAGCGCGACGACTTTGAGCGCGTCCCCCGCAAGGACGACGAGCTCGAGCTCGGGAGGCGCGGGCTCCGACATCGCTCTCGGGATGCTACACCGGCCGGAACCAACGCACCTTGCCGACGCAACTGGCGCATCGCGCCGGCCGACCGAGGGGCATGTGTCGCACCCTCCTGGTCGCTTTGCTCCTCGTCAGCGCGTTCGGTTGCCGCTTCACACCCACTTTCGAGTCCGCGGGCACCGGGGGCGGGCCTCCGGGCGCCGCTGCCGCACCAGACGACGACGCGAGCCCCGGCGCCATGGCGGGTCGCGGCGGCACGGGTGCAAGCGCTGGCTCGGCCGGATCGGGCGGCAGTGCTGCGTCGCCCGGCGGTTCGAACTCTCGGAGTGGCAGCGGCGCACGGGGCGGCGACGACTCCCGCGCGGGCGAGGCGGGCGCTCTGGGCGCCGCGGGCGAGGACAGCGCGAAAGCCGAGCGCGGCGCCGCCTCGAGCGGAGCCCAGGCGTCGCCGCCCGTCGTTTGCGACGCTCAACCCGTCACCTTCGACGAGCTCCGCGCCGGCTCCGTGCGCGACGACGTGAAGGTGCGCCTCGACGCCGTCGCAACCAGCCAGAAATTCCTCGTCAGCCACACGAAATCCGG
>Ga0070682_100000760_pt1 | contig 19158 bp, 17 predicted proteins | sample KBSC63LmetaG_FD_64668 | JGI IMG/M metagenome (GOLD analysis project Ga0070682, IMG submission 64668) | Corn rhizosphere microbial communities from Kellogg Biological Station, Michigan, USA - KBS C6-3L metaG | ecosystem: Host-associated > Plants > Roots > Rhizosphere | place: USA: Michigan... | reverse complement strand
TCGTGCGCTACTCGCAGGTCAAGCAAGACGCGGCCTTGAAGTTCACCGCCGGCGGCGCAGCGACCACGCGCGATCTCAACATCATCATCGGCAAGAACGTCACGGCGGGGCGCTTGCTCGCCGGCTTCACGCGCTCGAGACCCGGCAATTGGACGAGCTGGCCGCCGCACGAGCACACGAAGCTGCTCGAAGAGGTGTACGTGTACTTCGACATGCCGGCGCCGGGCTTCGGCATTCAGCTCGTGTACACGGAGCCGAGCAAGCCCGAGCTCGTGAGCCTCGTGCGCGACGGCGACGCCGTGCTGATGCCGGCCGGCTACCACCCGAACGTCGCCGCGCCCGGCCACAGCATCAACTTCGTGTGGATGATGGCGGCCCATCGCGAGGTGGAGGATCGTCAGTTCGGCGTCGTCAACGTGCAGCCCGGCTTCGATCAGGCCGGCTCCGGCCTCGAAGCCAGCCAGAAACCCGCGAGCACGGCCGCCCGATGAGCCTCTTCCGACTCGACGGACAGAAGGCGCTCGTGACGGGCGCTTCGCAGGGCATCGGCGCGGCCATCGCGCTCGCGCTTGCCGAAGCGGGCGCCGACGTCGCGTGCCACGGCAACAGCCACGCGCCGGCGGAGACGGCCGACAAGGTGCGCGCCCTCGGGCGCCAGGCGCTCGCGCTGCAGGGCGATCTCGCGCAACGTGAGACAGCCGCGGCGCTCGTCGGCGAAGCCGTCGCGACGTTCGAGCGCATCGACATCCTCGTGAACAACGCCGGCACCATTCGCCGCGCCCCGGCGGTCGACTTCAGCGAAGCCGACTGGGATCTCGTGCTCGACGTGAATTTGCGCAGCGTGTTCCGGCTCTGCCAGCTCGCGGGGCGCGGCATGCTCGAGCGCGGGCGCGGCAAGATCGTAAACATCGCGTCACTCTTGTCGTTTCAGGGCGGCATCACCGTGCCCGCCTACGCCGCCTCCAAGGGCGCTGTCGGTCAGCTCACCAAGGCGCTCTCCAACGAGTGGGCCGGCAAGGGCGTGAACGTGAACGCGATCGCGCCCGGCTACATTCGCACCGACAACACGGCCGCGTTGCAGGCCGACGCGACGCGCAACCGCCAGATCCTCGAGCGCATCCCGGCGGGTCGCTGGGGCGAGGTCACGGACCTTGCGGGCGCGGCGGTATTTCTTGCCTCGCGGGCGAGCGACTACGTGAACGGGCACCTGCTCGTGGTCGACGGCGGCTGGCTCGGGCGGTAGGCATGGTCTGCTCGGTGCGACACGGCGTGCTTTCGGGAGCCGCGGGAGCCGCGCTCGCGATGCTGGCCTGTGGCGGGGTGAGTCACCACGACGACGAGCGATCGGGCGCCGTCGATGGCGAAGAGCCGAGCGCCGCCGCGCTGGTCTGCGGGGGCAACGACCTCACCTGGGGCACGCTGCCGGACGTTGCTCGGTTCGCTGTCGACGTCACCCTCGATGGCGAACCCCTACGGTGCGAGGGCGACGGTGGCGGGAGTGCGCCGTTGGTCCTAGTGCTCAAGGGTGCCCAATACGTGGGCCCGCACCTGACGTTCACGTGCAATGACGCGACCCTGCACGTGACGGTCGGAAGCGAGCTCGCACCTGACGACTCGTGCCCGAGCTACGGCGAGCTTCGGAGCACTGCAACCGATAGCGAGTACCAATCGTACGGCGGCACGGGCACGCTGACGTCCACGATCGTCCTCGACGGCGCTACAAGGGTCATCCTCGTCACGGGTGAGACACGCGAGAGCGGCGTGGGGACGGGCAGTCTGCACTTCGAGCTACTCGATGAATACAATCCAAGCCTGCCGCCACGCATTCTGGACGGCCATTTCACGGTCCAAGCGGCAGCCGTCGCGCTGGTCCCCCCAACGCCCTAGCAGAGCTCGATGCTCTCGAACTTCGGCGCGAGCGCGTGATTGAGCGCGAACGCCACGAGGTACGCCGACCCGCACAGCGTGAACAGGATCGCGTAGCCCGCCGTCACGTTGTGCGCGGCCGTGAACTTGTCGAGCAGCTTGCCGGCGTAGATGGGAAAGGCCATGCCGCCGAGCGAGCCCGCCATGCCACCGATGCCGACGACGGACGCGACCGCGTGCTTGGGGAACATGTCCGACACGCTCGTGAACAAGTTTGCCGACCAGGCTTGGTGCGCCGCCCCCGCGAGGCCAATCAAGAACACCGCGGGCCACGCGCCGACCTGCGTCACGCCGAGCACGGGCAGCACGAGGCACGCAAAGATGAACATCGACGTCTTGCGCGCGCGGCTGACGCCCAGCCCGCGGCGCACGAGCGCTCCCGGCACGTAGCCGCCGATGATGCTGAGCACCGTGACGATCGAGTAAATCGTAACGAGGTGGACCCAGCTCTGCTTGAGGTCCATGCCACGCGCTTTCTTGAAGTAGTCCGGGAGCCAGGTGAGGAAGAACCACCACACCGGATCGGTGAGCAGCTTGGCCACGACGAACGACCACGCCGCGCGCTGGCGAAGCACCAGGAACCAGCTCGCTTTGGCGGGTGAGGCGGCTTCGCCGGGGGCGTCGCTCCGGATGTGAACGAGCTCCGCCGGATCGAGGCGCGCGACCTTCTCCGGCGAGTCGTAGAACGGCAGCCACAGGAAGAGCCAGCCGAACCCCGCGATGCCCGCGGCCACGAACGCCGAGCGCCAGCCCCAAGTCGCCGCGAGCCACGGCACGAAGGCGGGTGCCACGATCGCGCCGACGTTGGCCCCCGAGTTGAAGAGCGCCGTCGCGAACGCGCGCTCGCGCTTCGGGAACCAGAGCGCGACTGCCTTGATTGCCGAGGGGAAATTCCCGCCTTCGCCGAGGCCGAGCGCCATGCGCGCGTTCGTGAAGCCCGACACGGTGCCGGCCAGCGAGTGACTCAAAGCCGCGAGACTCCAGGCGCCGATCGAGATCGCGTAACCAATCTTCGCGCCGACGCGGTCGATGATGGCGCCGAAAACGAGCAAGCCGAGCGCGTACGCCCCTTGAAAGGCCGCGTTCACCTGGCCAAACTGTGCGTTCGTCCAGCCGAGCTCCTTGTCGAGAATGGGCTTCAGCAGGGACAGGATCTGCCGGTCGATGTAGTTGACCGTCGTCGCGAAGAAGAGGAGGGCGCAGACGAGCCAGCGGTATCGCCCGACGGAGCTCGGCCGCGCTTCCATCACGAGCTCTCGCGCCCGCGTTACCAGGAGACGGTCATGCCGCCGTTCACGGCGTTGAGCGTCTGTAGCTCACCGAGGTACCACTCTGCCCGAGCTCGGAAGTAGTCGAGGTCGACGTGAAGGTTGGGGCTCACGTGCCAGACGACGCCGCCGTTGATGCCGAGCTGGTTCTTGATGAAGCTGTGGGGGTACATGGTGGCGACGCCCGCGGGATCGCGCGGATCGGCCACCTTCTGCTCCTTGTCGAACGTCGTCAGGAACACGCGCGCGATGCCGACGCCCGCGAACGGTTCGACCGGGCCGATCACGAACTGCGTCTGCAAGTAGTAGCCGTCGAAGATGCGAAGGTTGCCCTGGAAGTCCTGAGCGGCGTCGCTCTGCTCGAGGGCATAGTTGAGCCCGAGCCCCTTGCCGCGGTGCCCCGCCACGCCGAGGTGCACCGGGCCGTACTCGAAACGCCCGCCGTAGCCGAAACCGGCTGCGGTCGCATCGCAGTGACCGGGACCATTCGGGTCGCAGTAGCCGGGCTTGTAGAGCTTCTGGGCGGCGCCGTTGGCAAAGAGCACCACTTTCCCGCTCGTGCCGAACGCCTGCTCCCAAGTGAGCTCCCCTTCGGGACGCAGGAACTGGGTGCGAGTCCAGGCGCCCTTGCCGGAGAGCGAAATGGGCTCGAACACCGCCACGTCGAGGTGGAGCCCCGCGATCGTGGGCGTGCCGTACATGACTCCGCCGGCAAATCCGCTGCCGAGCACGCCGAAGCCGATCTGGCCTAGCGTAGGGCCGTTGCTGTCGACCGGCGACGGCATGCCGACGCCCCAGCGGTGCGCGTACGTGACGTCGATATCGGTGGCGCCGCGGGAGAACAAGCAACGCATGCGACCCACCGTGACGGTGCCCCAGGGTGCGTCGACCTTCGCGTAGCCCTGGCGCACGTCGGCCAGGTTCGGCCGGTTCTTGGTGCGCGCCTCGCTCTCGATAAAAGCCCAGATTTGGAAATACCCCGTGAGCTTCACGTTCGGCATGAACTGGTTTCGAACGCCGACTCCGAGCACGTTGGCGATCATGCCGCTGCGAACGCGCATCGAGCTCACTCTGCCCTGATCGGGGTGCACCGTGTCCTTGGTCCCGTTTTCAGCAGCGGCTTGCCAGCCACCGCCGACGACGTCCCACAGGGGCGCCGTCGACCCGTCGGCTTTCACGATGCTCTGCTGTTGGGGCTGTCCGTCACCGAAGACATAGCTGACGAACCCGCCGACACGACCGTCGGTATAGACCTCCCAGTCCTTGTCCTTGAGCAGAACCTTCTCTGCGCTCGCCTTCGGTGTGAAGAGCAGCACGCCGAAGAGAACCGAGCACGAAGCGAAGATGAACCGAAAGGCGGTCGCCCAGCGTCGCATTGCAGACAAGCCTCTTCTCCTTCGAAAGTACGTGAGTATGTGCGTTACTCGCTCGCACACGCCTGCGAGCCGCGCATGGCGAGACCCAACTACGACTCGGTCATGAGCGCAACTACGGACTCGTGATCGTCTTCACGTCGAAGTAGAGCCACTGTGGATACAAGGTGGCGCTACCGACGCTGTTCGTGACGGGTTGCGTGAAGGTCGGCGCCGGCGACATGCCGGACATGTTGACCGTGCGCGCGTTCATAGAACAATCGACCGTCGAGGCCGTCTTGCCGCAATTCTGCTGTCCCTTGCAATTCGAGTCGTGGACGAGGAACCGGATGGTGCTGTCGCCCATGACCTGGAACGAGGCCATGTAGCTGTATCCGATCGTCATCTCCATCTGGCAGTTGTTGCCTGTGCCCGACGGGAAGGCGTCGGGGTTGGCGACGGGCTGCACGGAATTGGCGAAGTAGACGTTGGGCGCCCCGTCCACAGTCGGGTTCTCCACGTGGATCTCGTACGTGTTCCAGATGCTGTCGTTGAGCTGCTTGCCGCCCGCGTACCAGCCGTTGTTGTTGTTTTGATCCAGATCTGCGCCGCTCGTCGTACCCGGAGTGCCCCCCGTGTAGCAGCGGCCGCCTGCCACGCCGCGTATCTCGACGTTCAGGGTGTACTTCGTGCCCGCTGTGCCCTTGACCTTGATCGATTTCTCGATGTTGATCCCTTGCGAGTAGAAGTCCCCGCCCGACGGGCAATTCATGCCCGCTGCGACGCTCGAACAGTTGTGCCCGTCGGCCGTGTTCTTGCAGGTGTCTTCCCAATAGAAGCCATCCAGGTCGGGAACGATCGTCGCGGGATCGAGGTCGCCGGCGCCGCCAGTCCCCGTGCCGGCCATGCCACTGCCAGCCACGCCGCTGCCGGCCATGCCGCCCGAAGACATGCCGCCCATGGACACGCCGGCGCCGCCGCCCGTCGTCATGCCGGCCGTTCCGCCCATCGTGCCGGAGCCGGAGCTGCCGCCGCTCGCGCCGGTGTTGCCAGTGCCGGCCATGCCCGCGGGGCCGGAGCCACCGTTCGTGCCCGAGCCAGAGCTGCCGCCCATCATCGCGGCGCCGCTCGTGCCAGTGCCGCCCATGCTGCCGCCGGTACCGGTGCCACCCATGCTGCCGCCGGTGCCGGTGCCACCCATGCTGCCGCCGGTGCCGCCCATCGGGGTCATGCCGGTGCCGCTCGTGGCGCCGGAGCCCTTCCCGCTCGTGCTCCCGTTATCGAGGCCCTCCTGCGAACAGCTAGCCGTAGCGGCGAGAGCAACGAGAGAGGCGAGCGGGACCAAGTTCAGAAGCTTCATGGGGACCTCGATGGGGACGCGACGGCTGGGAGCGCACAGTATCCCATCGTTCGGCCAGGGCACGAGCGCGCTTTGCTAGGCGGGCGGTGCGCAGACATTCCACTTTGAATACGGACGGTTCCGAGCGGGAACGGGAGCGAGCGGACCATAAGTAAAAGCTGCAATGCAGAGCATGATTTCCACGGGGGTAGCCTGTAATTTTCCGATGAAACTACCTAGCCGTAAGCGCTTTCGCAAAAATTCCCGGCTGCGTCTCGGCTGATCTCACTTTTTTCCAGTCATGGTGCGGCGCTCGCGACCCTCGATCAGAACGCTATCGACGCACATCTTCCAAACGTTGCGGATGAGCGCCGCGGGGTTCCAACCTTCGTTGACGACGAGCAGCTGGTACGTCTCGGGCCCCTACTTGGCTTCGTTGATCGGCGCGATGCGCTCGTCGAGAATCTCGCTCACGTGCACGTGCCGCACGAGATCCAGCACGAGCTCGGCCTTCGACGCGTAGTGCGACTTGTAGTGGCGGCTCACACCCGCGGCCTCCGCGATGTCATCGAGCGCTACCTGGTGAAAGCCGCGCTCGAGAAGGAGCCGGCGCGCTGCATCGAGCAAGCGCAAGCGAGTCTGCTCTTTCGTGTACCGCGGTGACGAGGACGGCACGACGATCGAGCTCGGCGGTCGCGAGATGCGCGCCGAGTACGAGCGCTTCTTCGGGATGGTGAAGGCCCGGGCACGGGCGGTGACGATGGAGCTATCCTCTGGAGTGTGAACGGGAGAGGACATTTCGGGATCAGGCTGGCGAGGCCGCGCTGTCCTCGGTTCGCCGTCTTACTCGCCGTCGTCTGGCTCGAGCTTCCCGCCTGCGCTGGCAAGAGCGACGGCCAAAAGCAGAGCGGGGGAACCGCCGGAACCAGCGCGGGGAGCTCGGGCAGCAACGCCGGAAGCGGCGGGGAGGCGGCACGTGGCACGAGCGGAAGCGCAGGCAGCGCGCAGTCCGGCTGCGAGTACAACGGCGTGCGCTACGAGCTCGGCGAGAGCTTCGGCACCTGCAACGAGTGCGTGTGCACGCCGAGCGGCGGGGTGAGCTGCGGCATGGGCTGCGCGGAGGGCGGTCACGCTGGCGTGATGAGCGGCGGCGGCCGTGCCGGCACCCTCGCGGGTGACGCGGGCAGCGGCGGCGGACCCGAGGGCGGCAGGGCCGCGACCGCGGGCGCGAGCGGTGCGGGGGCCGGCGGAGCGAGTGGAGGCGCGGGCATGACGGCGGGCCTCGGCGGCGACGCGGGCAGCGAGCCCGGCACGGAAGACTGCACGCTGATGGAGGGCGAGCTTTGTGTCGTCGGCACGCCGCGCGGGGGCGGGCACGAGCTCGTCGAGGGGATGCCCATGCTGTTCACCATCCGGGCCGCGGGTTGCCTCTCGAGCAGCTGCACCGAGCTCGTGAGCGCGGACTGCAATTACCTCGGGTCGGACCACGAGTACTATCTCGGAGCTTTCTTCTGCGTGAACGTCACCGAGGGCGGCGCGTGCACGGCCGATTGCGGCGGCACGCCCCAGGCGACCTGTGACCTCGACATCCCACTCACCGCCGGCGAGTACACGGTCCACGTGTCGGGCAACGCAGGCAGCGGGCTCAGTACCCTCAGATTCACGGTCCCGGGTGTGATCGCCGAGGAGGACCGCTGCACGTACCCGCTCGTCCGCTGACTCACCTGAAGGGCTCGCCGGGAGGGGCAATCTGCCCCAGCGAGTCACCAGGGCGCAGCGACGGCGTCCAGAGCCGCCGCCGCGCTGGCACATGGCGTGCTTGATCCTCTCTCGGATGAAAGCGCCCCGGCTCCTGATTGCGGACGACGATACGGACCTGCGGGAGCAGCTCGCCAGCGTGCTCAGCGAGGACGGCTACGACGTAGATGAAGCCGCCGACGGCAATGAGCTCCTCGAGGCGCTGGCATCGGCGAGCCGCCCTGCCAACGAGCAACCGACCTACGCCGCCATCGTGATGGACCTGATGATGCCGGGGTTCAGCGGCGTCGACGTCTTGACGGCGCTGCACACGCCGCCGCCGCGCGTCCCCGTGCTCGTCATGACGGGCTGCGAAGACGAGCACGTCGTCCAAACGGCCTCGTCGCTCGGCGCGGTGGCTGTGTTTCGCAAGCCGTTCGACCTCGACGAGCTACGTGCCGCGCTGCTCAGCGTGATGCACCCGCAGCAGGCTTAGCCGCTCGGCTCAGAATTCGCCGACGGCCGTGAGGCTGTATTGGCCCACGAAGCGCGGAACCAGATGCAGCGCGAACGGCCGGTGCTTCGCAGCGGAAGAACGCGCCGTGCGGGTCACCGTCGTGCGCTCGACGAACAAGAACGCGCCCATGATCTCGAGCGCGCCAACGCCCTGAATGATGCCGTCAGTGACGAGCAGCGCCTTGTTCCATCCCTCATGCACGCAGGACGGGCAATCACGCTTGGCGAAATCGAGCCACGGCCCGGCCACCGGCGCGAGGAGATAGCGGTCCTCGGGGAGCGGGCTCGAGACCCCGACCACCAGCGCGGGCACGTACGAGAGGCCGAGGGTCCAGATACCGCCCTTCAAGAGGCCGCGATCCGGGCCGGTGTACTCCACCGTATCCAGGCGCTGCTGGGCCTTGGCTTGGGGAACGAACGCGGTGCTGACGGCAAGCGCCGCGGCGACGGAGAGGAGGTGGACTGACTTCATGGCAGACTCCTTCGATCACAAAGATGGGGGGCCACACGGCGCGCCTGCAGAGGGCGCGAACGACCGGTCTTCCGGAGGGTCATCGCGCCTTCAACGGGGCGCCGTGTTGAGCCGCCCACTGACCCCTCTCGCAAGACCGATGCCAACCCGCGCGCCTACGGGTTCGTCCTGGCGGCTCTGCGGTGCGCACGAATGCCACGGCGTGGCGCCGGGCCGTGGCGGCGGCGCGCCTTGAGCGCAGTTTCGAGCCACGAGACGAAGATCGCGCTTCCCACGAAGACGACGATGACCGCGAGTGACACCAAGGTCGGGATCTCCACCACCTCGTGCAAGAGCAGGCGCGCTCCGACGAAACACAGCACCGCGGCGAGCCCGAATTTCAGGTAGCGGAAGCGGTCGATCACGTGCGCCAGCAGGAAATAGAGCGAGCGCATGCCGAGCACCGCGCAAATGTTGGAGGTAAAGACGATGAAGGGATCGCGCGTGACCGCGAAGACCGCCGGGATCGAGTCGACGGCGAAAACCACGTCACTGACCTCGATCGTGACGAGCGCGAGCACGAGGGGCGTGGCTTTGAGCCGGCTTCGCTCGACGACCCAGAACGCGGAGCTACGAAGTTGCTTGGTTACGGGCAAAAGCTTGCGCATCACGCGCACGATGAGCCCCTCGGGGCGCTCCTTCTCCTCCTCCTGCACGGCCACGTGCACGCCCGCCACGACGAGGAGGGCACCGAAGCCGTAGAGCACCCAGGTAAAGCGTGCGAGCAGCGCCGCGCCGAGCCCGATGAAAATGCCCCGCGTGACGAGCGCGCCGATGATCCCCCAATAAAGGACCCGATGCTGGTAGCGCGCGGGAACTCGAAAATGCGCAAATAGGAGCGCGATCACGAACAAGTTGTCGACGGCGAGCGCCTTTTCGAGGACGTAACCCGCGGCGAACTCGACGCCACGGTGCGTGCCGTAGGTGAGCGCCACCCAGACGCCGAAGCTCGCCGAGAGGGCGACCCAGATCGCGCTCCAAACCGCCGCCTCCAGCACCGAAACCGCGCGACTCTTCCGGTGGAAAAGTCCGAGATCGAGCGCGAGCAGCACGCCGACGCCGCCGACGAAACCGACCCATGCCCAAACGGGCGCGACCGTTTGCGCGGCGCTCATCGACCTTGCCGATGCACGCTGCGTGCCGCTCGGTACGCGCGGCGGGCGTCTCGCTCAGGCGCTCACGCGGGCGCTTGGTTCACGAGCGCTACGATGGCGTCCGGTTGCACCGGCTTCACGAGGTAATGGTCGAAGCCCGCCTCCTCGGCGCTCTTACGACTCTGCGCGTCGCTGTAGCCGGTGAGGGCGACCAGACGCGCGCTCGACGCTCGCTCCGTCGCACGCAGGCGGCGCGCTACCTCGAACCCGTCCACGAGCGGTAGCCCGAGGTCGATGAGCACGAGGTCGATGCCCCCGTGCGACGCGAGCGCGAGAGCGTCTTCGGCGTTCGAGGCCTGGAGGGCGTCGAACCCGAGGCCAATCATGACGTCCTGCATGACGTCCCTCAGGTCGTCGTCGTCGTCGACGATCAGCACGCGCTTGCGCTCGGCCGGCATGGCGGGACACTAGCGCGGGCGCGAGCCCCCGCAAATGTCCCCCGGCCGTGGCGCTCGCCGGACCGGAACGCGCGGCAAATCTGCCTCACACGTTCCGGCCCGGGACGCAGTTACTGGTGCGCGTGCTCCGAAGCGTGCGCGGCGTTGCCGAGCCGCGGCCGCACCTCGTCTTTGAGGTCGCGCAGCTTGTTTGCCGCCGCATCACCGAGCTCGTCGGCCTTGCGCGCGATGCGTTGGCGAGTCTCGCGCCCGCTCATCGGTGCAAACACGAGCGCCAGCACGCCGCCCACCAGCACGCCGGTGCCGAGCAACGCGAGGTCTGCGGCCACGTGCGAGCGCCGGCGCGCGAGCCCGATCGGCGAGAGAACGTCGTCGACCTCGATGTCCGAGATGGCGCGAACCAGCTTGGTGCCGGCCACGGCCGCACCGATTGAAAGCAGAATGTTGCGAACGTTTTGCATGATGTACCTCTTCGGTCTGGGGACGAGGGTCGGAGTGCAAGCCTCGGACCAAGGCGCCGAGGTGGCATTTCGGTACCTGGTACGAACACTGCATCGTTCACGATGACGATGAATGCCCCCGCCCAGCAGACGCTTGCGCACGACGCCGCCCTTGCCTCGGAGCACGTGCTCAAGAGTGCCGTAGCGCTGGCGCGCGCCGAGGCGAAATTGCTGGCCCTGCGGGCACGCGCCGAATTCATCAGCGCGCTCATCGTGGTCGTCGGAGTCGCGACGGCCGGGCTGTTCGTGGCACTTTGCCTGGTGATCCTCGCGCTGTCTCCTTTGGTGCTCGGACGCGAGACCATGGCGAGAACGTTCGGATCCGAGCTTACGCCCGTCGGATTGTCGCTCGGCATGTCACTCGCGCTGGCCCTCGGCGGTGCCGCGCTCGCCTGGTCCGGAGTTCGACGTTTGCGCGCGGGCACGACCCGAGAAAACGACACTGGAGCCACGACATGAACCTGAGCACCCCGGAAAACCCGCCGAAGTCGAACGATATCGCCGAAGCCCAGCTCGCCGTGGCCCGCGCCGAACGCGCGCTCAACGAGGGCGTGCGCGAGGTGTCGCTCGTCGGTCGGGCCGGCATCGAGCAGGCGATGGCGCTGCTGAAGCCCGTGCTCGTCACCGCGGTCGTCGCGGGCAGCGTGGTGTGGCTGGTTTCAGCCGTGCGTCGACCGCGACGGAGCTCGTTCGAACGAGCGGGCGGCGTGCAGAGGCCCTCCGTCGTGCGCGAGGCGCTGCGGACGCTCGTGCTCTCGCTCGCGAGCGTCGCGGCACGACGCCTTGCCGACGCGCTCGTTTCTTCTGGTAAGGACGACCACCCGGTCTCGGCGCGACATTCCGCCGCGCCTCAATGAGGTCAGTACACGATGAATCCAAGCTTCATGATTTCACGCGGCGCCCTTGTCTTTCCCGTCCTTTGCATGGCGTTTCTCACGAGCCGACCCGCCAAAGCCGATCATGAGCGCGTTTCGCTCGACGCCGACGCCGTTTGGCGCACCGGCTCGCAGGACGACAACGGCTGGGGTGGCGGGCTCCGCGTGGGGCACTCGTGGGAGATACTCGTGCTGTCGCTCACCCCCGAGCTCGGGCTCAGCTATCACGACTTCGGCACGCGCGGACCCACGGATTTTCGGGGCTTTGCGGGTGGACGCGTCGGCATCGATTTCGTGCTTCAACCGAGCGTATTCGTCCACGCCGGGGTTGGGCACGCGGGGCGCACCGAATCGCAGACGTCACTCGCCTACGATTTCGGAGGCGCGCTCGATTTGACGCTCTTGCCCGTCGATGTGGGCATTCACGCGTTGTTTTCGGGCATCGCGGGGGACGAAACGGCGCCTGCGTTCACGTGGTTCGGGGTGGGAGCGCACGTGACGTTCAAGTTCAAGTCGTAGCGGGCGCTCAGCGCAGCGGCGTCGTGCGCGCGGGGGCGTCGCTCGCGGGGAACGATTCCCACGACGCTTCGTCGATCGGGTCGCTCGGCGGGAGAGGGTCCCGATCGTGCGCCTCCGAAACGCGACGAGCGCGTGCCGCGAGACGGCGCTTGCTGGCGCGGATCAGCCACACGATGCCGCCGGCGAGGGCGGCCGCGCTCGTGAAGAGAGTGGCCGCGCGGGCCGCTCTCCCCATCAAAGCCTCTGCAGGAATTCGTCCACCTCGCGCTCCGCGTCTTCCCGGCGGTTCCCGTAGCGTTGCTGCAAGCGACCGACGAGCACGTCTTTGCGCCCGGCGATCGCCTCCATGTCATCGTCCGTGAGCTTCGCCCATTTGGCGCGCAAGGTCCCCTTGGCCTGTCGCCATTGCCCCGCGATCTGGTCCCAGTTCATCGTGGTGGTTCCTTTTGGTGCTCCGCAATGAGAAATCCCCCCGGCGCACACCCATGTAGGTTGCAGTAGGCGTGCCAAGGATGAGCCCGGCCCCATCAGTCCTCGCAGGGCTCGTGGAGCGGCGTGGGACGAGTTGCCGCGAGGCGAAGTGTCACGCCGTGGACTTTAGGCGCCGCTCACCCAGGGTGAGCACGACCTCGTGCGTACGACCGTCGTCGATGAGCGGGACGGTCGCGTTCGGGCAGTCGCGGCCGTCCAAGCGAACGCCCGTCGTGGTTACCGCTCCGCCCGCGCCCTGCACGGTGACGTGCAGGGCGGAGCGGCCGTAGCGATAGGTGAGCTCGAAGCTCGGCCATTCAGGCGGGATGCACGGCGCGAACACCAGCGTCTCCCCGCGCTTCTTCAGGCCGAGAATGTCCTCGAGCACGATGCGGTAGAACCATCCGGCCGAGCCCGTGTACCAGGTCCAACCACCGCGCCCGCGGTGCGGTGCCTCCGAGCACAGGTCCGCCGCGACGATGTACGGCTCGACGCGGTAGTGCTCCACGTCGGCAGGCGTGAGCGCGTGCGCGATCGGATTGAGCACGTCGAGGAGGCGAGCCGCGCGCGTCCGCTCGCCGAGCTCACACAGGGCGCGCAGCGTGAAGAGCACGCCGTGCGTGTACTGGCCGCCGTTTTCGCGCACGCCCGCCGGGTACGCCGCGATGTAGCCGGGGTCCTTCCCACCTTGCCCGAAGGGTGGCGCCAAGAGCTGCATGATGCGGCTCTGCTCATCGATCAAGAGGTCTTCCGACGCGAAGACGGCGCGCGCGGCGCGTGTCCGATCCGCGGTCTTGGAGAGCACGGCCCACGCCTGAGCGATCGCGTCGATCGCGCATTCCGTGGCGCCCGCTGCGCCGACGACGGTGCCGTCGTCGAAAAACGCGCGCCGGTACCAGCCGCCGTCCCAGCCGCTTTGCTCGGCCGCCTCGGTCACGCGGCGCGCATGCTCGCGCCAGCGCTCGGCGCGCGCATGCTCTTGTCGGCCGAGCGCGCTCGGCGCGAAATCCTCGAGGGTGCGCGCCAGGAACCAGGCGAGCCAAACGCTCTCCCCCTGCCCACCGGCGCCCACGCGATTCATGCCGTCGTTCCAATCGCCGCTGCCGATTTTCGGCAAGCCGTGCGCACCGGTTTCGAGCGAGCAGTCGAGCGCGCGCGCGCAGTGCTCGTAGAGGGACGCGGTTTCGTTCGTCGCCTGCGGGACGCTGTAGAGATCGTGCTCCGTGGGCCCGAGCACGCGCTCCGTCAGGAACGGCACCATCTCGTCGAGGACGGCGCGATCGCCCGTGACGCGGACGTACTCGTCGACCGCGAAGGGCAGCCAGATGCGGTCGTCGGAGCAGCGCGTGCGCACGCCGTCGCCCGCCTCCGGATGCCACCAGTGTTGCACGTCACCCTCGAGGAATTGGCGTGCCGCGGCGCGGAGCAAGTGCTCGCGCGCGACGTGCGGCGCGGCATGCAGCACGCAAAGCACGTCCTGGAGCTGATCGCGAAAGCCGTAGGCGCCGCTCGACTGGTAGAAGCCCGAGCGAGCCCAGATGCGGCAGCTCAGCGCCTGATAGAGGAGCCAGCGGTTCGTCAGAAGGTCGAGCGAGGGGTCGGGCGTCTTCACGCTGATCTTGCCGCAGAGCTCGTCCCAGTGCGCTTCGACCTCGCGCAGCGCGGTGCCGACGGCGTCCGCCTCGGTGTAGCGATGGACGAGCGCCGCCGCTTCCTCTCGATTCGGCGCGTGGCCGAGCAAGAACGTGACCTCACGCGATTCGCCCGGCTCGAGCACGATGCGCGTCTCGAGCGCGCCCAAGGGATCGAGCCCCGCTCCCGCGCGGCCCGATAGCTCCGTCCGCTTGAGCGCGGCCGGCCAGCGGCGCGAGCCGGGCATGCCAAAAAACTCTCCGCGGTCCGCGGTGAAGCCCTGAATCGGCAGCGTGCTCGCGAGGAAGGCCGTGGCCTGCGCGGCGGGTGCGAAGGGATTCGTCGCGAACAGCGCCCGCGCACCGGCCTCGAAGCTCGTGCACACCGAGAGCCCGCTGCTCTCGCGCGTGCCGCCGAGCACCCACTCGACGACGCCGTACACCGTGAGCCGCCGCCGCGTCGTGCCGCGGTTCTCGAGCCGCAGGCGCTGGAAGCGAACCTTCTCGCGCGTGCTCACGAATACCGTGAGCTCGTGGTGAAGCTCGCCGCGGACGTGGCTGAAGCGCGTGTAGCCTTGACCGTGAGCGACGCGGTAGCTCGCGAGGCCGCCGCTCGGACGCGGCGTCGCGGACCACACGCCGCCGTCGTCGTCGTCGCGCAGGTACACGACGTCGCCGGAAGGATCGAGCAGCGCATCGTTGCTCCAGGGCGTGAGCCGTTGCCGCTGACTGTTGTCGGCCCAGCTCACGCACGAGCCGCTCTCCGAGACGATGCACCCGAAATCGGGGTTCGCCATCACGTTGCACCAGGGAGCTGGCGTGCGCTTCTCGGGGTCGATGAGCATGACGTACTCGCGCCCGTCCGGAGTGAAGCCGCCGAGCCCGTTGTCGAAGGCGAGCTCCCCGCGCTCCGGCGCGGGCACGTAGCGCGGGCGGGGGCGTTGCCGCGGCGCGAGCGGCGGGGCCACGGGGCGCGACGGGGCGTCTCGTTTGAGCTGTCGCGCGAGCGAGCCCGCCGAGGCCGAAAGCACGACGCGAGCCGCCGACAGCAGGAGCTGTCGCTCGCCGTGCGGGATTTGGTCGGCGCGGCGCAGGAAGATGCCGCCCGGCTGGTCCAGGCGTCCTTCGGCGTGCGTCGAGCGCACGACGTCGAGCGCGTGCTCATGCACCGGCTGCAAGTACCCGCTCGGCTCCTCGTTCAAGAGCACGAGGTCGAGCGGCACGCCGTTGACGCCGAAGTACTCGTGCGAAAGCAAAAGCTCGCGCACGAGGTCGTCGAACTCCGGATGATCGAGCAAGACCACGACGATCGGCAGGTCCCCGGAGATGCCGCGCGCCCATAGCGCGCGTTTGCCGACGGCGGCGAACGCGAGCGGCTCGACCGAGCCGCGCAGCCCCGGCCGTGGAAAGACGACCGCGGAAAGCAGGCGCTGAAAGCGATGCGCTTCGGCCGCAGTGACGCCGAGGTGCCTGAGCTCGACGCGGGCATCGGCGAGCGCGAGCTCGAACGCGCGCGGGATCGTCTGCGCGGTGGCGTACACGGCGATCAGGTGGAGAACCTCCTCACGCGTTTCCGCCATCAACGTCGCGAGCGAGACGCGCGCGCCGCGGCCCGGCGCGAGCCGCACCCGCCGCTGCAGAACCAACGCGGGGTCGAGCACCGCCCCGCTGTGCCGCCCAAGCCCCGTGTGCCGGCCGACGAGTGCCCGCGGTCGCTCCGGCGAGCCCGTACGGCCGATGAACGCCTCGCGCGACGTGTCGAAATCGAAGTCGAACACCCCCTCGTCCTCGGGCGTCAGGACTTGCGCAACCCACACCCCCGGCTCCTCGGGCGAGCGCGGGCGCCGGTGAGCGAGCAGCGCGCCTTGCTCGGGCAGCGCCTCGGTCTCGATGAACATCGTGCTGAAGGCACGGTGCGCGGTGTCGGCGGCGCGCGCCGCAAGAGCAAGCTCCGTGTACGTCGTGAGCTCGAGGTCGACGACCGCGTCGCCGTGATTTCGGAGCGTGAAGCGCCGCACTTCGGCCGCATCCTCCGCGGAGGGCACGATCTCCGTGATGATCTCGATGTCGCCGTCCCGCCGGCGCAGCTCGACGCGATCGATGAAGAAGGCGACGTCATAGTGATCCGCACGCCGGCGCGTGGGGTAGTAGCCCGCCGACCAGACCTTCTCTTCGCCCTCCAGGCGCAGGTAGGCGTAGATGCCGCCCGGGTCGAACACGGAATCCTCGCGGAAGCGATTGATGTCCATGCCCTTGAAGGTCAACACGCCCGCACCCGTGCTCGTCATCAGGGTCGAGAGCGCGCCGTGGCCAAGGAGGTGAACGCGCGGTGGAGCATCCGGCTGAAGCACGAGGTGCTCGCTCGCGTCGAGATCGAGCGGATGACGAACCGGCGCCGCGAGGGCGGCGTCGGGCACGTTCAGGAGCGGCGTACCGGTCGGCACGCGCTCTTCGAGCAGGAGCTCGCTCGCCTTGATGCGCGGATCGGCGTGGAAGCGCCGTTGCATGCAGCGGTCGTGGAGCACGTTGTCGAGCGCGACGAGCGTCATCCCGAGGTGATGCGCCATGAACGAGCGCACGACGACGCCACGCCGCCCGGGCGGCAGCCGGCCCGGTGAGTAGTCGATCGCCTCGAAGTAGCCGAATTTACCGTCGAGGCCTTCGCGCGCGAGCGCGCGCAGGTTCTTGGCGGCGGGGCCGGGCTCGACGAGCGCCGCGAGCGCCGTGGCGTAGGGCGCGACGACGAGATCCTCGGCGAGCCCCGCTTTGAGACCGAGGCCGGGCACGCCGAACGCGCGGTACTGGTACGTCATCTCGAGGTCCATGACGTTGTAAGCGGACTCGGAGATGCCCCAGGGCACGCGTTGCTGACCGCCGTACGCGCGCTGGCGACGAACGGCGCCTTCCATCGCCTCGGAAAGCAACGTGTGCGGGCGGCACTCGGTGACGAGCAGCGGCATCAAGTACTCGAACATCGAGCCGCTCCACGAGAGCAAGGAGTGCTCGGACGCGAGCCGCGTGCGTGGCCTGCTCAGCCGGAACCAATGCTTCTGCGGCGCGTCGCCCTTCGCGATGGCGACGAGGCTCGCGAGGCGCGCTTCCGACGCGAGCAGATCGTAGTGGGAGCCGTCGCAGCGGGCGTTGCTCACGTTGTAGCCGATCGCGAAGAGCTCCCGTGCCTCGTCGTAGAGGAAACCGAAGCGCATGCCGTCGGCCATGGCGCCGCAGCGCTGGCCCGCCCGCTCGACCTCCGCGAGCAGGCTCCGGCACTCTTCGAGGCCGCGCTGGATGGCGTCGCGGAAGTCCGACGCGACACGCGAAGCGGTCGGTCGAGGGTGGCTCGCATGCGCTCGCGCGTCGTCCAAGTCGTCGAGCAACGGGAGCGCGCGCTCGAGCGCCGCGACGAGCTCTTCGAGCGTGCCCGGCGCGGACAGCTTCTGCCGCAGGCGCGCCCACGACGGCCCTCCGCTCGAATCGAGCACGGACTCGGTCTCCGTGAGGAGCGACAGGTACGGCGCGATGCGACCGAGCTCGGCGAGCGTGTCCCGCGCCGTGCGCTCCGCCTCCCCGAGCCAGTAGCGCGTCTCCGCGCGCTCCGGATCGGCCTCCGCGAACAGCTCGCGCGCGGCGTCCCGGATCCCGGTGAGCGTCTCCGCGCCACGCACCAGATCGGCAGCCGGCGCTTCGGCAGCGCCGCGCGCCTTCGTCTCGAGCGCGGTGATGCGCGCCACGAGGCCCGGGCCGCCGGCAGCCCGTTCGGCGCCGGCCGCGAGCGAAAGCGCGTCCGCCACCGCGAGGAGCGGCTCGTGCCCGAGCAAGGGCGCGCGCCGGAGCTCCTGCGTCGCGCTCGTCCACGTCCAGAGGTACGCCGCGAGATTGCCGCTATCGACGGTCGAAACGTACTCGGGTGGGAGAGGCTTGAGCGTGAGCGTGTCGTACCAATTGAGGAGGTGTCCCTCGCGTCGCGGGAGCCGGTCGAGCGTATCGAGCGTCCGGTGCAGTCGCGCGCTCGCCTCGCGCAGCGTCAAGATGCCGAAGTCGTGCGCGGCGAGCAGCGAGAGCATGTAGAGACCGATGTTCGTCGGACTCGTGCGATGGGCGACGACGCCGCGCGGCTCCGCCTGATAATTGTCGGGCGGCAGGTAGTGATCGCGCTCGGTCACGAAGTGGTCGAAGAAGCGAAAGGTCTTGCGCGCGAGCAAGCGGAACGCGAGCGTGTCCTCCGCGCTCACCTCGCGCCGCGGCTCCGGCAAGGGCGCGCTCAGCCAGAGCGCCAACGCCGGCGCCAAGGCCCAACCCGCGAGCAACGGCGCCGCCCACGGCAGCGACCCGCGCGCGAGGACCCAGAGCGAGAGCGCGCACGCGACGGCCAGGCCGCTCGAGACCAGCAGGCGCGACGACAGGCGTACGCGCCCGCCCGCCGCACTCTGTCGCATCGTCAGCCACTCGAGCAGCCGCCGCCGCACGACGAGGCGATGCAGGGCGGTAGCGATCGCGTCGACGGCGAGCAACGCCTGATCGAGCAGGAACACGGCCTCGACCAGGACGTTCAGCAAGCCACGCCACAGGCCGCCCCAAAACCCGGCGAACCGCTTGCCCGACACTCGGCTCGCTTCCCGCGTCGCCGCGAGCGCCGCGTGCGCGACGAGCGGCGCGATCAGCACGGCCAGGATCAGCGCGGACACGATGGGCGCGAATCGCTCGCCCGCGAACCAACCGACGGCGAGCGTCGCGACCAGCGTCACCGGGACCAAGCTGCGCCGGAGGTTGTCGACGAGCTTCCACAGGTCGAGCAGGCGCAGATCGTTCCGGCGCGTGCCCCTTGCCGCCGGTACGCGCGGCCAGAGCCAGCGCACGAGCTGCCAATCGCCGCGGATCCAGCGGTGCCGGCGCGCCGCATGAACCTCGTACGCCGCCGGCAGCTCGTCGAGCAGCTCGATGTCCGTCGCGAGCGCCGAGCG